>ENA-UOJL01000285-UOJL01000285.1-human-gut-metagenome-genome-assembly--contig:-P47-NODE-285-length-81070-cov-14.787928_pt1 | contig 81070 bp, 70 predicted proteins | sample MGYA00242347_ERZ723894 | MGnify/ENA metagenome assembly ERZ723894
ATAAACCTTGTCCTTTTGCGCAAAAAACACGGATATACACAAGCGAAACTGGCAGAAAAACTTGGAACTTCCCAAACTATGTACGCAAGATATGAGCGAGGGGCCAATGAGCTGCCGATCCATCATTTGATCCTTCTTGCCAAAATCTACGGGGTCAGCACAGACCAGATCCTTGGGTTAGAAAAGGACCGCCCTTGAAATAGGGCGGTCTTTGTGTTTTCTCTGATAATTTTGATCTAGCCAAAGAACAGTCTTCCACAGTTATCGTATTGCATGGAGAGACCTTTCACCTTTTCCAGCAGCTCCAGGGCTTTTTCCAGCTGCTGCTGATCAAAATACCCGAAATGGCACTCCTCTACCGGAATGTTCATCTCTTTCGCAAGCCAACAATACAGATCATGCCTCTTCTTTCCTGCCTTCGGTTTCCCTCTCCAAAAGGAATCAAAGAGCTCATGGCACTGCATCTTGAGATCCCGCATTTCCTTGTTTGCAAGAATACCAAGCGCCTTCTTTGGCCACGGCTTATGTGTTCCCACATAGGCTCCACACTGCGTACAGAGATAACAGTATCCGCTGCCATACTGCCGTCCATAGATACTGGCGTTTGTGCTGTAAATTACTTCCCCTCCACAGATATTGCATCTCTTTGGATACAGGTCGATCATACAGCACCTCCAGGAGCGATGATCTGATCCAGCTCGATCTCTTCTCCTGGCAGCAAGTTGGGAAAGAGGTCCGGGTTGATGGAGACATGATGATCCCAGTTTTTGCTTCTGGCAATCAGTCCGCAGCCATACTGATTCACTGCCTTTGCCCGGCTCAGGATATGGACTCCGGGAAACAGTCGCTTGATATACTTGGCATCTTCAATATCCTGTTCTGACCATTTGTTTTCACGCTTGATCTGTTCCGGATAATTGATCATCTCGCAGATCGCTGCAGAATCTACTAATCCGCCAGATGCACAAAGTCGTACCTGGCCGCCGGTATCGACATAGATATCTTTATATGCCCCAAAGGAAAACTTCTCGTATGGATTGACTCCCAGGATCGTGCAGATATTTAGTGTTGCCATTTTGATTTACCTCCTTAATAGATTTGTCCTGTTATATGTAATTTCAAAAAAAAATATAAAAAGACCCCACGCAATGGTGGGGCCAATATCAATGTTGATACCAACAATTACAGGAAACAAGCAGAAAGCCAACTCCGTAAGGGGTGGGAGCAGTCAAAGATTCTGATTTTTGTATATGATTTGGTTTCATAGAAAGCTAGTGATTCCAGTAAAAACTTCTCGTCTTTGCATTTTCCCAACCATCTCTGCATGAGCGCTCATAACGATAGGATCATCAACACGATGAATCTTCCTAAAAATTTGATTCGCCCCTTTATATGCTTCTTCAGCATTTTTATATAAAGCAACTGCATCATATGGTTGATCAAGCCCCAAATGCGCAGTCATTGTTCGATCCATAAGGAAAGTCAAATTTTGTGTGCCCTGTGTTATCATCCTTGTTGGAACAGGGAAAATTGGATCTTCATTCTCGCTGCTATTAAATGCAATTGGCATTCCCATTAGATCCTCTAAACAAAAAGAAACACAGTTTGTTCCATTGAAATTATAGCAAACCCAAAAAGGCATTGCCTTTTGATAAATCAGGTGAAATTTACGATAAAGAAAATTCACTGTTTTATATGGAAAAAGAGCACCTGCTGTATTCCATTTTTTACAACATTTTTGCTCCTTAATTTCTAATTCAATCATAGCCACAGGATCATGACCATTTAAATATGCTCCTTCTGATGCAAAAACGTGTACATCTATTCCGTAGTCTTCCTCTACCAAAACAGGATAAAAATGTTCTCCCCAGACATTGCAAAACCACGATAAGTCTCTTTTTAAAAATTGAAAAGCTTTGTCATTATTTTTTTTGTATACCTGTAGCTCAAATGGTTTTCTGTTTTGCGGTACTATGGCTTGACTAAGCATTAAAAACGGCATCCTTTCGCAGATTTTAGACTATTTGTTATATGCCAAGGAAGCTTAATCTTATCGTAACCCGATATATCCTTGGCCCTGCGGAACCAACACTGCCGCAAGCCATTTGACAATTCTTTCTTGAGTTCTTTTTGCTGTTTCAGCACACACTATGCCTGATGCCTTCCAGACAGGGCATCGATACCTGGGTATCGCAAAAGCAGGGCCGAAGCCCTGCTTTTCTCTTGCTTGTATTATGACGCCTCAGCTGTTCCCGGAAATCTTTCCGCAATAATATGGAAACAGTCTTCGTAGGTATGAGGAAACGTTGCTTCAAGGTCCTTCCTGACCGCAGTGACTCGATCCGAACCGTTTTTGATCTCTTCACAGGCCTTTTGGTGGGCGTCCACGTACCAGGAGACCTCTCTGGGCCGTTGGTCAACAGGAACTTCCTCCATAATCATCAGTGTGATCTGGTTCCGAAGATATCTCTGGAGCCATTCATCCCGATGCTCATTGAGATGCTGGGTTACATCCTGCTTCCCGATGTACTGTATCTCCAGATCATCTGCACAAAACAGACAATACTGGAAAGCGTTCTCGGAAAAACGGGTGTATCCCAGAATGTCGTCCCAAACCTTCCCTCTGTATTTCCATTCCTCTTCAGAGATCTCGTCTGGCTTGTCCGTTTGATTCTGATAGTGAAAATCCGATACTTCAGGAAGATCCAGGAACTTCTCGATCACTTTATCCGCCCCAAAAGCAACTCCGTAGGTCTCCCCATCATAGGGATACAGGCACAAGTTGAGGTGGAAATAGAAGTCGTAGTTGATGTCTGTTCTGGCCTTGCAGAATTCAGCCTGTTCCTCCCATGCCATGCCAAGATCATGAGCCCACAGCAGCGGCTTATTGATAGTCTGTTGCAGATATTCCCTTGTTCGTGGAAATATCTGAGGGATCATACTATTGAAAAGGACTTCATTTGGATCCTGATCGATTTCGATCCGAGCAGCTAACTCCACGACCGTTTTCACCTGTCCCTCTCTGAAGATCTCCTGGACAAACGGAGACAGCTTTTGCTTACACTCCTTCAGATAGGGGATTGCCCTATCGATCGGAACCGGCAGCTTAAATCCCGTATAGATTTTCGTACTCATGTTTTTTCATCCTCCTTAAAAAAATTTGCTCCATTATATGCAAAAAGAGTCCCCTGCCAAAAACGGCAAGGGACATCTTCTCAATAGTTTGGATCGTACTCCTGCACACCACCGGCTCCATCATCATCAAAATAAGGGGTAAACATATCTGCCGGGATCCAAATCCAGTTCCCGCCTTTATAAATCAGGAAGGTGGTGCTTTGACCAGTACTACCCTGAACAGCAAATACCCGATAAATATTCTTGGAATACTTCTCCATTACATCAAACATTACTTGTCCTCCCTTTATTTTTGATACCAGACCCAGCCAAAGTGATCCGGTTCCTGAATGATGACATGCTTGTCATAGTACTTCGACAGTTCATCATATCCTTCCCTGCAGGAACAGAGCAGAAAATCAGAAAACTGTTCTGCGATCTCCTGATAGGACTCAACCAGAAAGCCGACACAAAGATTGCTGACCCCAAGAACTTTTCCCATGGAATCGAGATCAAGGGCGCACGGGTATGTTTTCTGAATGAACTGGATCCCCGGAAACATCTTCATGTGGCACTCTTCTATTCCAATGTACTTGACGCCGACCTGTTCAAAGAGATCCCCTTGTGCCCCACAAGCACATCCAATATCGACAACAGTATCGAACCCCTTTTCTGCAGCAAATCTCGCCGCTGCTTGATAGACCTTGCAGGATGCCTCCATATAGGCCTCAAGACAATAGCAATACTCATCCAGATCGCTGTTGTTTTTTAAAATTACCTGTGCTAAATTTCTCTTGTGTTCCTCTCTTACTTTCCTCAGATTGAACTGGTACTCCATATTCAAATGTAATGCTGGCCAATCCGGATTAGGAGAAAAGCTGGATATGGGATCACTGACTTTCACTGTACTCATATTTCTCCTCCTTAAAAATTTGCTCTATTATATGCATCGGAAGCAGAACATTTGTACGAAAATAGCCAGGAATTGTATTTACAAGAAGGGAAGACAGATGGTATAATAATTTTGTCGAAAGCTGTCAAGGAGAGCTTGCTATGAGGCGCAAAAGACTTACTTTGTTACAAGAACAAATTTACAGATATATTCAGGAACAAATCATAACCAATGGGTTTGCTCCCACAGTACGTGAAATTGCTGCTGAATTTAACCTTTCATCATCTTCTTCGGCTTATCACCATCTGAAGAGATTAGAAGAAGCAGGTTTGATACGAAAAGCAACCGGGAAAAAAGAACGCACGATCACATTGGTAACATCTGAAAATGCAGGGATCCCGATCATTGGCAGGGTTGCTGCCGGGCAGCCAATCCTTGCTGAAGAGCGAATTGAGGGCTATCTTCCATTCGCCATTCCTCTGAGAAAAGACGAGTACTTTGCTCTGAAAGTAAAAGGCGACTCCATGATTGAGAAACGGATTTTTGATGGAGATTTTGTGATCGTTCATAGTCAAATTGAGGCGAATCCTGGGGATATCGTTGTAGCCCTTTTTGAGAATGAGGCAACCGTAAAAACATACTCTATCAAGAAAAACCACGTGTGGCTGTTGCCGGCAAATCCAAATTACCAGCCTATTGATGGCACAAAGGCAAAAATACTCGGCAAAGTAACTTTTACCGTTCGACCGACATAAGAAAAAAGACGCCCCTGTAATTTCTCACAGGAGCGTCTTTTTTTATGTTTGCACAGGAGGAAGGGTTCCTCTATAAAAGCCCATTACCTTCAACTTCTTCAGAACTGCTAATTGCTTTTTCGTCACTGGATAATCCATGATCCCAATATTCCAAACTGGGATCCAGCCGCCGCTCATGGGGATCAGCCATTTCATGAAATCATAATGGTACTCTGGCGGACAGGCCGCCATCAAGAGTTCTCTGGAGTATCCATACCGGATCATACTCTTCATGATCAGAAATTCCTGATGAGACGGAAGAGCTTTCACAACATTACCATCCGGATCGATCATCACTTCGAATTCACCATACAGGGATTCTTTTTCAGCCAGGAAAGGCTCATCAGGCCTGTCATAGATGGAAGTCCATTCATATTTGATAGATAGAAGCGATTCGGCCAACTGATCCAGCTTCAGGTCTTCGCCGTTTTTCTCCAGAAGCCAGTCCAACATCGCATCAGAGATAGCGTCTTCTGGGAATACATTGGCCGGAAGTTCAGGCTGTCCATAGAATTCTTCTGCGTCCTCGAATTTGATTTCCTTTTGCTGAAATGGAGCAATAAAGCAGTCCCATTCATCAGTAACGCCACGCACATCAAGATAATATCGGGTCTCATCCTTCGTCACATAATTGAATACATGGAACATTTCTCCATTCACAGAGAGAACACCGATTGGAAGATTATATTTATCATGAAAATGCCTTGCGAGATTTCCGCAGAACCCCTGCAGAAAGCTCCCGATCGATACCACAGCAGGTTCATCAGAAGATGCGGAACAGCTCACCGGCAATTCCGATTCGATCTGATCCATTGCCTGCAAAAAATCGTCCATGTCCTGATATCTCTCCTGGACAAAATACAATGTCGTCTTCACTTCTGTTCCGTCTCCTCATCTCGCAGCTCAGGCATCCGGATAAAATCATATCCAGCTAAGCCATCCAGTCCTTTTACTGTTGCGTGCCGTCCATTGGCGATCATTAGACTCATCAGCTGAACACCAGGCATTTCAACCACGATCACTCGTTTTCCAGAGGCAAAGGCATATCCGGCTTCAAAACTTGTGCCGGCAGAAGCCATCCGACCGTAACTGAGAACAACAACTGTATCTGCTTCATTGATTGCCTTGATGTCGGCTTCAAAGACCAGCCGCCCCCATTCGTGATTCGGATAATCCCAAGCGTTTTCGATCTTATGCTCCAGAGGGAGATATGTGTCGATCCCTTTGGAGCGCAGGATCTCTGACGCCTTGACCGCTGCTGCACGGTCTTCATCCTTAAAAAATGGAGAAGCGATATAGGCCTTTGTACAACAGGTCCAAATGTGATCCCATCCCTCTTCATAGGTGGGGTGCTCGTCAATCTCAAAATAGTGATCGACCGCAGCAAGCGGGATTGACCGTTTTCTTTGCAGGAACCGTTCTTTGCAGACTTTCTTGCTGGTTGGCAGAATAATGATGATTTTTGTTGCCGAATAATCCTTCAGCTCTCCCAGAAAATCCATTCGATATGATTTTCGCATGTTAACAGCATCATACAGGATTGATTTACCCTGGTCAAGAGCTTCTTTCATCTCTTTCAAAATAGCCTGATACACTTCCTCAGGATCGCCATATGAGTCCTGAGACCCGTATAACTTTTCACGGATTGTATCTGCTCCGATCCTGATAAACTCCGGATGTGCTGCGGTAAAGTACTTTGAAAAAGTTGTTTTCCCAGAAGCTGGCAACCCATACAAAAAAATAATCTCCATATATTTGACCTCCATTAAAGAATTTGATCTGTTATATGCGTGGAGGTTTAGAATTATTGGAGATATTGCAATATATGAATGATTCTCGGTACAAAACTCCGCCATATGATGGCGGCTCTGTACTTTCATATATAAATTCACGAGAGATTTCTCATGGACATGTTTTGAAAAGCAAACATATTGGACACGATCAGCTCTTTGCTCTTCTTCAATAGTGCTGGAGTACCACCTTGATATTTTTCTTTTCACGGAAGTTTGCAAAATCGTTATTTAGCGCTTACAACTCCAATATTTGGAAATTTAAATATATTATCCTTTCAAAATTTGTCGTTATTGTGTATGGATGCTTAGGCCTCTGGTTTTATATAATGTTTATAGAAACTATGTCGGTGATTTTGTGAGGTTGAAATGAAAAAACAACTTTTTTACCTTCTTGTTTCAGTAATCGTGGGTATCATTCTTTCTATAATGGCTAATTCTGTGAACTATTTCGAAAAAAATACCCCTAATCACTCTAACCAAGAGGCATACACAATTTTTGAACCATATGACTATCCGATTAGACCTGGTTCTGATGAATGGAATAATATATCTACGAATTCAGAGATGATAGCTGCATGTGCGATTCCCGAAGATATTTTACACGAGATGTCTACTGATGCACTGCTGGCCACAATCTTAGATTATCCTTTGATTACTGATATGGGAATGTATAGCACTTTTCAACTTGGCTATGAAGCAATGAAGAAATATTTCCCAGCCCTTGAAGAATTTGAAAAAAGGAGTGATGCAAGAGAGATAATCGTTCAAGAGCTCGGAAAGAGTAACTATTCGGACGATACAGATGGAGAGAGTATCTATAAAGCGAAAGTGTTAGATGTGCTTTTGCAAAACGCAGAATAATGGGAGGAAAGTGTATGAGGTTAAAAAAAGCTGCAGTAATAGTCAGTAGTTTGCTTTTAATGTTAAACCTATTGACTCCGGTATTTGCATTTTCTTATGAGACTTCTTACACCATTGATGTTCCGTATGATTTTCCCGTCAGGCCAGGAGACCCAGAATGGTTTGATTTCGACAATAATGATGATATGGTTGCGGCATGCCAGATACCGGAAGAAGTTTTATATGATATGACAACCGAGGCCTTGCTTTTAACTTTGCTAGATTATCCACTAGGCAGCGACATCTTTATGCACTATTCTTTAAGAGAAGGAATATTCGAGGTTAGCAAGTATTTTAATGGATTACAAGAGCTTCTTTCGAGAGAAGATCTTCCAGATGCTATAGAAAAAGTTCTAGTATCTGTGGAGGAAACCCCTTCCACAATAGATGCTTGTAGTGACGAATATTTTGAAACACTTCAAGATATCCAAATTATGCAGGCACTCAATATATATTCTACTGATGCCGATATGGTTTCTCCAATGTACATTACTGACACTGTTGATACGCCAAACGGTTCGAAGGTCGAAGTTGCTCTAAATCTTACCTGGGAAGATGTTGGGGCTGCTAGTCCGTCCTATAGAGAATGGTATATTAATGATCAAGAGTCGAAGTATCCTAAAGCCAGGTATTTAGCTTCAAATCCAGCTAGTCCAGCATATAATTGCCATTCATATGCTTGGTACTCCACTAGCAGTTCGAATAATGCGAACATGGGCAACCCATCTCTGTATATTACTGATGGCAGCTATGTACGAGATACGACTGCGCACATAGGAGACCGTGTTATTTACGGGTCTACTGATGCACCTAGACATTCTGCCATTGTTGTATCTACAGATATTTTAGTTCGCTCAAAGTGGGGGTGGATGGGGGTTTATGAGCACGCCCCTAATTATTGTCCGTGGAAGTATAGCACCTCTTTCTGGAAACTAGCATGAATTATATAGTTTTAAATGAGTGGGCAGCATAAAGCTGTCCACTCATTTTTTGAAAGAAAACTCTTGAGGCCGAAAAAGAACGTGTAAAAGGCGCTTTACCATTCAGAAGTATCGCAGACATGAGATTATTTTGTTTCTGCACACAATTCCTCTTTCTATTTTATCACACCGTAAAAATCAGTTCTGGCCTCCCAGAATAGCTCATTGACACTCCTCATGAATAAATCCATGGGTTTTACGGAGCTTTCTGATAATAGAAAAAAGGCTCCGATGCAGTGAAGCACCTGTATGACCATCCCCTTCCGAAAAGCTCTCATGAAAACCTGCTCAGGCTTCGATCCTGGATAGACGAGCGATATGATCCCTTTCTTCTAATATAATTCCATACTCTTCTCGCAGCATTTCCTGGATATCTTCCAAAGAGATCCGACCTTCCTTCAATTCTTCATCAAAGGCCATAGCCTTTTCAAGGATTTTTCCCAGCCTTTCATCAGGAAAGATCTTCTGGCTAAACATTGGCTCAGAGAGAATTGCCCAGGCCAGTCCCATTGCATAACGGTCCAACTTTCGATGGAATTTCAAGAGGTCCCCCTGAGTCCTGATTTTAATTGTTCCCAGCGGCTCACAAGGAATATGCACATCAGTTCTTTGTTCCACATCCGAAAGATGGCTTGCCGCATCACGATAAGTATGGATCTTTGTCTGGTATTGGTTGACAGTGTGCCAAACATTTTCCATTGTATCTGCTGTTGTATCGCAAAAACTCGCAAGAGCAGCCATGATCAATGCCCACCCCCGCAAGACCATCTGATTGGTTACATTGATCTTGATCTCTTCCAGACAGTCATCATCAATACTGATTGGAATTCGATTTGGGTTTTGTTTTTTTTTTGGCACAGCACAATTCCCCCTTCTAAGCACAATTATTGTATTCTATTAGATGAATGGCGTCAATGCAAAAGTCCCCCAGAACAGCTTCTGGAGGACTCTTTTTTAACCCATGCCTTTTGGAGACATTCTTCGAATTGCTTCCTGCGCCAAGCGGCTGCGGACGCATTCATCTTCGGTGAAGGTTACGGTCCAGCACAAGGGAGATCCCTTCATGCGGTCCGCTGTATATGTTAGCCCATTCGTCCGAACATCCAGATATGGGTTATCGATCTGCTCCGGGTCTCCACAGATAATGATCTTGGACCCCTCCCCTGCTCTGGAGACCAGGCCAAACGCCTGTACAGGAGTGCTATTCTGCATCTCATCAAAAATCATATAGGTATCAGTGATGCTTCTGCCCCGCATATATCCTAGCGCCTGGAGGGAAACCACCCCTCGTGAAATCAGATCATGGGCATAGTTATCAATGTCGACCCCATCCTTTGTCACTCGGTCGATATGGGTCAGAGTCTCGAGGTTATCGAAAATGGGCCGGAACAATGGGCCAATCTTTCCGACTTCATCTCCGGGAAGATAACCGATCTCTTTATCCATCACCTCGTTGGGTCGGATCGCAAGGACCCGCCGGAACTCTTTCTCACTCTGCCGCAATGTCTTATTGAGTCCCACTGCCAGAGAGAGGAATGTCTTTGCTGTGCCGGCCGGCCCCTGCAAAATTACGAGGGGAGCCTCTTCCGCAGAGGACATCAATGCTTCCAGCGCAAATTTCTGGCCGGCGTTTTTAGGTGTCACTCCATAAGGGGTACTTGCCGCATACCGAAGAGGGACGATCTCCTTTCCATCAAATCTGCCCAAAGCTGACAGACTCTCAGTGCCCAGGCCCTTCATGATGAAGAACTCGTTGATGATGGGATCTTTGATACCAGCCTGCTTTGGATCAAGCTTCTTCTCTCTGAAAAAATCAGAAATATATACATCCGGGATATGGACCTCTCGTCTGCCGAGATAGGCATTTGCCAGTTCTGTTTTGAACTCTTCCGCAAGTACATTGACTTTATCTGCCTTAATTCTCTGGACCGGATCCTGAGAAACCAGGATACTCGTACCATGTGAAGTGCTCAGATTTTGGCAGACTTGGAGAATGATCTCATCCGGATTATCGAATTTTGAAGCAAAATCACTGGTGTCGTAGATCCGAAGGCATCCCCCATTCTCCATCCGAACGCCATCCCACAGATTTCCCTTTTTATTCAGCTCTGAAATCAGCTTCAATGCCTCTGCCGCATTTCGATTTCTGGTAGGAGCGGCGGCCTGCCGGGTCAGAATATTCAGCGTGATGTCAGCGATATAGAGATCATGCTCATCAAAAGAAAAAATGCAATATGGAGAAGACAGGATCGTCGACGTGTCCAACACATAATTGCACTTTGATGCTTTAGGAGTCAAAGCTCAAGCCCCCTTATTTTCAAGTCTTTTTGTACCGAATGTACTTCTTTGTGGTCAGGGCCTCTTCCGGTGTCATTCCTAAATGGATCCGCTTGTAATAAGTTGTCGTTGTGATCCCATATCTTCTGCATTTTTCTGCCAGAGACTCTTCCACTTGGCTTCTTCCCACAGTACGTGTGTGGGGTTTCATGGTCAATGCCTCTTCTTTACTTAAACCACGCTGTCTTCTTCGATAATAGGTCTGAAGCGTAATCCCACTCTTTTTTGCCAAATCCCGAATTGACGGCTTATTTTTCTTTCTCGGAGCAACAGGCCGCAGCGCCGCTTCGTCTGTCTCGCCATGCTTTTTCCGTTGATAATATCTCTGTGGATCAATTCCCCTCTCATGACACCACTCGGCAAGAGTCTTTGTCTCCCCATTGATCGTGATATAATGATGTTCCAAGGATTTCACCCTTTCTTGCTTTTTGAATTAGTCTGGTCGTTCTATTTGCAGATCCATTGCGACCACCACATAATACAAGTCCGACATCAAATCCTTGATATCAATGTCAAAATCATTGGCCGTATCAAATAAAGCTTCTGAGATCTGCGATAGTGTTTCAAGATACTTCTGGGTTCGTGCCTTCTTGCTGGCAGCTTCCCTCGCTTTGATCTTCCTTCTTTCCTTCGCCGGTGGAAATGGAATCACCTTATCCAACTTGGACCCTCCTTTCAAAGTTCTGTTCCTAAATCCGAAAATGACAAGAAAAGTCCAGTAAATATCGGAATCGGATGTTATATTATATGCAAAACAACCGATTTTTCTTTACATTTTGTTAAAATATACAAATAATAGCAATCTAATAACCTTCCTGGAATACATAATATTCGGATAATAGCAATGAAATAGAAAACAGATCAGAATATTAAGAGAAAATCCTGAGCAAGCTTCTACAGAAAGCAACGGCAGAAAGAAGCCGGATCTGGTGGCCAGGCAACGAATCAAATGAAAGTGGGGAGCTGGATGGGGGGATTTCTATGAAAAGCGCCACGGAGTACAGAGCCTGGGAGGGGCATGGGGATAGAGCATATAAAAAGAAGATGCCTCAGATGCGCCAAAACAATAATGGCGGGCCGAGACATCTTCTTTTTTGAACAGTGCCGCAGCACCAAAACAAGGGGTCTCCAAGTGGCGTTGTGAACACTTTTTGATTGCGTTTATAGAACTTTTCCCTGGATTTTCAGCACCCCGATAACAGTTAGAATCGGAGAGGGGATTCAGCCTTATATTCTAAAAGAAAGTCCGGTTTTGCGGGAGGCAGGGGCATCGTTGTCGATCGCTCGCTGAATCGCTGCTTCCTGGCCAAAAACAATGGTGCTCTGCTGGGCTCTGGTATAGAGAGTATAAAAAAGATTTCTCGAAAGCATTCCATAGTTGCACATCATGATCGGCGCAATAACAACAGGCCACTGAGATCCTTGAGATTTGTGAATCGTCATGGCGTATGCGTGCTGCAGCTTCTGAATATCTTCGTCCTGATAAAGCACATATCCCTCATCATATTTCACCAGAACCTGACAACTTGTCACATTATTCTCTCTTTCAGCAACCATAGTCTTGAACACAAAACCCATTTCTCCATTAATAATTCCCTTTTTCGAGAGGTCTTTAATCAATTTTCCGGATGGAGACGGCTTGTACCAGACAGCATTATAATCATTTTCGGTGTGGATCACCTTATCTCCTTTGCAGAAACAGAGCACTGCTGACTTTGTTTCTCCGGAAGAGAAATCCTCATATGAAATTGTTTTTGCCGGAACTGCATTTTCCATCTCTTTCCCAGCAAGAAGTCTTTGCTGGATCATATAGTTCAGAACATCTGTTCCAACTTCTGTCATTTTTTGAGGACACAAGATCTGCACATCAGAAATTGCTCTTCCAGCTTCCAGTTGCTCAAGATAAGCATCGACAATCTTTTCTCTGCATTGAACAGGGGTATCAACATGGTAAACAAACGCACCGGACTCTGATCCTTGATCTAACTGTGTTTTGATTGGCTGACCATTCAAAATTCTGTTTGCGTTCAAAAGAACTCCAGATAGCGCCCCCTGCCTTTTTACCACATCCAGCGTAACCGTTTGAACCTTGCCGCTGGCAATGATATCTTTTAAAACCATGCCAGGGCCAATTGATGGGAGCTGGCTGCTGTCACCCATAATGATCACCTTTGTCATAGGCGGGATATTACTCAAAAGCTTTTGTGCAAGAAAAATATCGACCATGGAAAACTCATCAATCACAACACAATTCGCCTGGATCTGCGTAAAATGGAAGGGATTCTCTTCATCACCAACCAATCCGAGGGCTTTATGTATCGTGAACGCTGGCAGTGAGGTAGCTTCACTTGCAACCTTTGCCGCTTTTCCTGTGGGCGCTAAAACAAGGGCAGAGAACTCCTCGTTTTTAGATTGGTAGATCTTTTTCAAGATATTTAAAATGATATTCAATGTAAAGGTTTTGCCGCAGCCGGCCGGGCCACAGAGAACATGAAAACCGCCTCTGGTCTCTGTGAATTTTTGAACGGCTTCCATCTGCTTTTTCTCGAGCTGGATGGCATTTTCCTTGCAATAGTCATCAATCAAATCCTTGTTTTCACGCAGAAATGGTAAATCAGCATTTTGAATGTTGCGGATCGAAGCTGCGACAGAAGTCTCTGCTTGATAAATCACATTCTGCATAAAGACCTCTGTGCCATCCAACTCATCCTGAATGATTGCCTTTTGCTCCAGCGCCATTTGCAAGCCCCTTTCAATGGCTTCATCTGGAACCATAAAAACAAAATACTTGAATGGGCTTTTGTTCCTTTTCTCCTTCCACTCCAAAACTGCCTTCTCCAACTGTTCTATATTGACCTCACACATTGCTCCATATTGAGACCAGTGGTAGATTGGAGCAGGGGCCTGTTTCAGTAGTGTTTGGGCGTCTTTGTATTTCAGATGAAGGCCAGTCAGTTGCCGGACAGTATCCAGAAATTCATCTTTTCGCAGATAGCAGTTCCCTCTTAAATGAGCTTCTGATTTTAGAACATGGAGCATCGCCGCTGCAATCCTTGTTGGATTTGTCAGTTCTCCCCCATGACTCAATGCGATCTTATCACAATCAGAAAAAGAGAGAATTCCTGCCTTTGACATTAAAAAATAGGGATCATTCTTGATTTGTTCTCCAACATCTGTTCCAAATTCATCAATGAGCCTTTTTGCCTTTTGAATGGAGAGCCCCATCGCCTTCAAAACCGCAATAGACATCTCAACCATATCTGTCGCAGAAAGCTGTTCCTGCCAAACCTTTGCCCGTTTCAATGAGACGCCTGGAACACAGCGAACTACTTTTTCCGGAGAATCATGGATAATCTTGAGCGCCTGATTACCAAGCTTCTTATAAACGACATTTGCCTGGGCGTTCAGGCCTGAAAGGGTTCGCAGCACAGTAAGAACTCCCTCTTGGTCTTGTGGAAAGGTGCTCTGATATTGTTTTACATCCAGCTGCCATTCCCCTTCCCTCTTTATAACAGTTCCTGTTACTTCATAATAATAGTTGATCCTAAGCTGTGAGGCAAAAATGCCAATGATTTTAAAACGGCGGCGATTTTCGTTTTCAACAAGATAGACACCAAATCCGGTTTCTTTATTTCTATAAAGGCTGTCAATCACTCTGACAGAAATTGTTGCTTCGCTTCCCTCTTGATAAGAAGAAAGGACAGAATCTGATGCAAGATCTTGAGCAAAATTAAAGCCCATTCTATAACACCCCTCTCTATTTGTGTTATATGCATTCCCCTAAAATTACAACAAAACAAGCAGGAACCTCCTCCGTAAGGAGCAGACTTCTGCAGCATTCCTATATCTTGTGACAGGCCATATCCTAAAGCGCAATATTTTGATATGAAAATTGCATATAATATAATAGGAATATAGAAGCGAAAAATCCTTTTATGGGAGGTGTGTTTTTGAATATGAAAATAATAACATCTTTTTTGATCTTAATCGGAATCTTCTGGCTCCTTTCGATAAGCGCCGGGCAGTCTAAAAGCAGGGTCCTTTCGATTTTTTGGGGCTTCTTAAATGCGATCCTCTACATAGCTACAGGGGCCATTTATAAGCCATGGGATACAGTAAAGATTTACACGGCAATCACCTGTGCTGTTCTTTTTGGCGGCAGCAGGACGATCCCATTGATGATCTTTATCATGCTGCTCGTTCATCTATGGGTTTTGATGATCGGCAATGCCAAGAAGCCTGTGGATTGATTTGTATGAGAAATTCAATTCGAAATTATTTTATGGATTACCCGCCGGCAGCCGAAATCCTAAAAAAATTAGAGCTTGCTGGAAATGTAATTCTTATAGGGGGAGCCCTTCGAGAATTCCTTGACCACAGTAAAATTCAGGACTTGAGAGATATTGATATAATCGTTGACGTAAAAAACGAAGTTCAATGGTCAAGTTTTATTGAAAGCTATTCTCTCCGAACAAATAGATTTGGTGGGCATAAAATCTTTTGCAAAGGCCTTTTAGTTGATGTTTGGCGCATCGAACAAACATGGGCTTTTCGGGAAAACATTATTTCATGCTCCCACAATGATTACATAAGATTGTTGCCCAAGACTGTTTTTCTTAACTTGGATAGCATTGTATATGATTGGACAAGTGAAAAATGGTATAAAGGGAAATATCTTGAGGGTATAAATTCTCGGGTTATAGATGTGGTGCTTGAAAAAAATCCGTGCTTATTGTTAAATATTGCAAGAGCCTTTGCCCTGAAAGATCGTTATAGGATGTCCCTTTCCCCTAAACTATCCCATTTGATTATAGAAGAATGTAAAAAACAGCCTTCTGTAGAGGCCTTTGCGGAAGCAATACTGGCCATACAGAGAAAAAGATATTACAAAAGTATTTTTTCCAAAGGCCGTCTATTAGAGGACATCAATTTATTATCATACAGCGACACAAAGCCATCGGATTTATCTGTTGGGAACGTTAATTAAAGAATCAGTACAGAAAGGATGTGTTGGTTGATGCGTTTTTTACAGCATCCCTTCCCAGAAATGAAAGCAAAAACCTATCAGCGGCTCGCTGAATATGGACAACTTGCAGTGATCATTTTGATTATGGCCTGCTTCTTTTTAAATTTTCGTGTTGCCTGTGTTCCTTCCCTGAGCATGTATCCAACGCTGGATGTAAATGAATATCTTTTCTGTATGAATACCTCTGAATTTCAGTATGGGGACATTGTGATTTTCCATCCGTATCCAAACTCTTCAACAACTTACGTGAAGAGAGCTATTGGAAAAGAAGGTGATACGATCGCAGTAAAAGATGGCATGGTTTGGCGAAATGGAGAGGCATTGACTGAAAAGTATATCGCAGAACCGATTGAATATGAGATGGATGAGATCACTGTTCCTGATGGAACCTATTTCCTGATGGGAGATAATCGGAACAACTCTTCAGACTCCCATGTCTTAGGGCCAATCGATGAGGACTCTATCTATGCAAAGGTGCTATTCCATTTCAATCCAGTAAATTGGATCAAAAATCAAATTGCCTAACAAAATACCCCCAGGAACTCCTGGGGGTATTTTTCTGCTCAAAACGAAGCAGAATGCCTTATTTTCTCTTATCAAAACTTCTGACACTGCAAATCTTTGCAGTATGGCTTGACAACAGCCTCTTGAACTGCTCTTCATTTGCAACAGCATGGTAGCCGTAATAAATATCGGCAGGCTCATATACGATTTCAATGCCTGCTTCTTTGAGGAGGGGTTCTGTCTCGCTTGGAAACTCCGAAGAATCAAATAGATTTTCGCTGTCAATGAAATAACCTTCATTTGATTTGCGGACCCACAGATGCTCGTTGCCGCCATCTGCAAAAGAAAGGCAGCATTCCTTGTTGTTTTTGTGAGCAGCCAGAATTTGACTCATAATACGATCAGCCATATCACACATATTAAATCCTCCCTAATAATTCTCCGACATGTCTACCGACTGGTGAGATATTGCTCCAGTTAAAATGGTGGCTGGAACTTCTCCCAAAATAAGCATTTTTCGTGCAAATCAGCATCCCTTGAATGTTCTGATTCCAATTTTTCCAGAATGTGATGAAGTTCTTTTTGAAAAGCCTCCATAGAAATGCCCTCAACTCGGGTCGTCCCTTGCCATGAAATTGACCATACCTGATTTCCATCCTGATCATAAAAAATAATCGTGCAAAAAAGATCTCCATCAACGAACATCTTCATCTGGTATCCGTTTGAAGAATCTTTCATGACCAGGATTTCTTCCAATGGGTCCACATCATAAACAAGTTGAAAGGCATCATTCAAAAACTCTTCAGCTGTTTTCCATGATCCAGATGATGGAACAAATGTTTTCACGCCGACTCCTTTTCTTTCAGAAAAAAGCGAATTGCCGCCTTTATCTCGTTGCGCTCTTCTTTTGTAACAGCCAGACGCAGCTCATTTTCCAATTGATTCAGAACTGTATCCAATTCTTTCTTATCATAATTAGCATTACTCATGGGTGTACCTCCTTAAACATGGTGTTTTGTTATATGCAAATCGCAAATTTTAAAAAGAAATGGGCAAAAGCATCTCTCCGATGCTTTTGCCCCCTCTCCTTCTTAGCAGAAGATTCCGCCGCTCCGGAGTTCCTCATCCATTCCGAAGTAGCCGTACTTCTCTGCTCGAAGAGACCAGTTGATATCCTCCTCCGCCTGGCCATCGAAGTACAGCTCCTCCTCATAGAAAGAGAGTTCCTGCCGCAGCTCTTTGATCTCATCCAGAGAGATCGCTTCATTGATTTTCTCCTTGACGAGACTAATCAATGTCTCCAGTTCTTCAGAAGCGTATTTTTCGAAGTTTGCCATGTCTATTTTCCTCCTTAGTAGATTTAACCTGTTATATGCAAACAGTAAAAATAAAAGGAGCGAGAAAAATAAATTCTCTCCTTTTCAATAAAATTTTTGGGTTTTGCATAAAACAATACAAACCTATTTGAAGGTTAAATTTTATGGGTAAAATCCCCAGGAGGTAAAAATTATGCCTAGAACTAAGAAGACTGCTGCTGTTGAGCCGGCCCCCGAGGCTCCCGCCCCTGCTGCCCCGGCAACTGCACCCCGGAGATTTCTCCGGATCAAGAATGTGGGCACTTCCAATGATGGAAAGGCCTATGCCTACCATCTGGAAGGCACACTGACCCGGGATCTGAACATCCTTCCGGCAACGGAGGACAAGGCTGCCTTGGCGTCCGGTTCCATTGGGATCGGGACCGATGCAAACGGCAACGATGCCGATGCAAAGGCCATGTATCACCGGGCGCTGCACGAGGATGCTCCGGCTGATGAGCAGCCGACTCCCTTTGTGAACCTGGTCTTCCGGAGCAAACTGGCTGAAAAGGCAGCCAGTGAGCTGAAGAAAAAGTCTCTGATTGCTGTGTCTGGTCCGATGCATCTGCAGACGGGCAAGGACGGTGTAGAGCGGGTGGAGGTCTCCGTGGACAACTATGTTGTACTGCGGAACGGTGGCCGTAATAAGCGGGTCTCGGTTTCTCCGATGACCTACACCAAGAAGGACGGAGAGACAGTGACCAGCACTGAGGTCACGCTGCTGACCGGCAAGGTGCTGAACAGCATCAGTACCGGCCAGTCCAAGGCGACTGGTAATCTGTATCTGCGTGCTGGCATCGGTCTGGCAGTGCCTGTGAAGAAGGTCTATGACCTGGCTTCTACCGGCAAGGTTGGTGAGTATGCTGATGATGCTCCCAGCATCCTGAACCTGGTGTTCTTTGACCGCCAGGCCGAGACGATGCAGAAGCTCCTGAAGCCCGGCATGACCATCGCTGTCACAGGCGAAGTTACGGAGGACGTTTACAACGGAAACACTTCCTATGTGATGCGGCCTCGCAGCGTCAGCATCGTCAATTTTGGAGATACCGCACAGAACCATGCGGCTGCGGCTCCCGCCGCTCCCGCTGAAGAGCCTGCGGCCGGTTTCGCTGATCTTGGCGATGAGGGAGATGAGGAGCTGCCCTTCTAAGCAGTTCCTCAAAAACATAAAGACAGCCCTGGGAAAATCCCCTGGGCTGTCTTTTTATCCCGCTGCCTCGATCAAAGGAGTCAGAACGCTGTGGTTAAAATCAAATCCATCTCGAATTGAGATCTTTTCCTGATAACTCGTCGGATTGGAATTGATCAGGTCATCAATCCCTTTTCCATCTGTCATTCTCCAGGTCAGGTACTTAACTGAAATTCCTACAAGAGAAAGTTTCTTGGAAAACTTCACTGCCGCCCTTGCGACGGAATCATTTTGTGCAATATCCGCATCATAGCAGAGAAGGACCGTTTGAAACTTGTGGTCTTTTGCGAACCGAATAACCTTGTCCGCAGGCCAGGATGTCACTCCATGCATATTCAGAGTGGTATATCCCAGTTTTCTCTGCAGCTTGATCGCCTTAAATTTTCCCTCTGTACAGGCAAGAATACCAAGCTTTGTTCCCCACAGCACATCTATAACCTGTGAATTCGTTGTCCCATTGATGCAATAAGGAGATCGAGAACTGCCATCCGCAAAGCCTGAGGAAAACCAGATATACCTCTTTTTCTTGTCATCCGTATCCTTCCGAATCTGGATCCCATTGATTTTTCCATCTGCGTCATAAGAGATAATGCCCAGGGCATTTTCTCCAGGATCTAAAAACTTGAAGAGATTGTACCGGGTATCATAGTAGAATCCAGGGGTGTTTTTCAGGACATCTCTCTGAAGGCCATTCTCTTCGAGTTTTCGATAAAACAGAGCCATGAAACAGGCAGAGTACCGAGGCATTTTGAAAAATTGAATCAAATCCTCTTCCTCCAAAAATCTCTCTTTCATCAATTTTTGTTTAAACGTTCCTGTCATTTGAGGACAGACACTGATGAAAGCTCGATAGACCTTATCCAGGATTTCTGCGGGGAGTTTCGGGTTTTGCCGCATAACTGGATGGAAATGCATAGGTGTGACCACCTTTGTAGAAGAGGCATCTTTTGGAAACAAGGCCGCCTCTGTGTTCGTGATCACATGGTATTTCAGACCTACTTCTTTAACTGCTTCCATGTAGGAAAGACCGTGAAGCTTTTGATAAAAAGTAACACCGCCTGGACCTCCTTCACCACAGGAAAAGCATTTCCAGATATTTTTATTGATGTTTACTTTGAAGCTGCCAATATGCCGATCATTGTGAAACGGGCACAGGGCATCTCGTTCAGATCCACCTCCATATAGTTCAATCTCGCCTCCAATAATCTCTTCGATTGGAAGGGCTTCGACTTTCTCTGCAATGTTCTTTAATTCCTGATCTAACTTATCCAATCGAATTTCCTCCTTTATTCTCATTTATAAGAGTTGCTATGTTATATGCAGAAGGAATTCGAAAACATCAAGAACCCCCCTTGCAAATTGCAAGGGGGGAAAAACAAATATGCTTTTAGTCGTCTTCATCAACCATCATTGCGGGAGTCTGTGGCTGATTTCCTCCGGCACGGAACTTGCCCTCCCAGGCAGTTCTCTTATCGTCCATCTCCTTTTGAATGAGAGGTACAAACTTGGCCTGTGTCCAGGTATGATAAGCTGCGTCGAGAGCCTCCGCAAACTCTTCCAGCTTATCCGCCGCCATCGGAATCCGAATGACCTGCTCCGGCTTTTTCACAGGCTTGTTGTAGCCATAGTCCGGAACGATCAACAGTCCATTGGGCCCAGGAACACCAGGCCCGCACTCCGCCGTCAGAACCCACGGCAGCTTACTGCCCGGAGCAAGCGTGATCGTTCTGGAAAGACACTTTCCATCCTCTCTCTTTGCCTTATCCGCAGGGGTTCCCCCCATCTCCGTATAAACAGGATCAGGAAACTTCTTGCCCTCCGTCTTGGCTTTATCGGTGGACGCTTTCCACTTTCTGGTCATGGTCCCATTCATGATCTTATCCGCAAGTGCCTTCGCACGCAGAACCGGCAGGTAGAACCGGATATTTCCAGTCATTCGCTCGGTTTCAGGCTTCGTCTTATCATAGGCGACAAAGTTGATACAAACTTTGTCGATCGGCAGTGCGGAAGCCATGACTTCAACAAAGGCCCCAAGAGCATCGATGCGATGGATCTGAGCAGGACTGATTTCATCGTACTTCATAAACTATCCTCCATATGTTTTTTCACCATAAAATGGCTACATTGTTATATGCAATTCCAAAAGAAATCATTATGAGAGGTTTAAGTATATTTTTGTATAATAGAATTCTTTTTCCCATTTCTTTTTGTGCTATTTTACCTGCTTTTCATTATTTTCTTGACTATTTTATGCTTTTTGCATATAATATTTCACAGTAAAAAGAATCTACAATGAACCACATAAAAGGAGGTATAAAATCATGGAGAAAGATACAAAAAAAGAGTCGTGATTTTGAGTTAAACGAAAATGAAGAAACAGGTCGATGCTCTGAATGTGGAGCTGAAGTTCCAGTCTCTTTGCTTAGTTTTCTCCCAGAAACTGAAAAGTATTATCGAGAGCTGTTATTGAAAAAAGATCCCACAGCAGTTCCTCCCCAAAATGTTGATTCTTCAATTCTTCTTTGTCCAAATTGCATGGCTAAATGGGAACAAGAACACAAAAAGGACTAAAAAATTACACCGGAGATTTTCTCCGGTGATTTCTTTTTAATGGATTGTTTTTCCGACAGACGGCAGCGTCTTCCTGACCAGTGTTTTATCCGGTGCCTTTTCCAGGCAGTCTACAGTGCAAAAACCACTTTCCAAGCATTTTGTACCATGATTTGTTCTGGTTTTTACCTGTGGCAGCTGCTTTGCCTGGAAGGCGATCTGATGGCTCTCAGAATGCCCCAGGAACCACTGCGCAGGGTTTTCATATGAAATAACGCTTACAAGGGGAGACGCCGATCCACAGGCGTTTTTCAGGCATTTCCGAGAGCTTTTCGTCTGATAAAGAGCACTTGGAATGACTGCGGCGTTTCCGTTCTGATAAGCCAAAAGGATCATTGGCTTTTTCATATTCGCAATTCCCACAACAATCTCCCCAGATGCCATTTCTAAAACACTGGGCAGATAGAAACCCATTGCACTGGCTTGAGATGCGTCAAGTGCTCCCGGTTGAAACCGGTATGCTTTTTGTTGGTTCGTAAATGCCAGCAAAACATCTGTTGTATCAACAAGGACTTTTTTAATCATATAGTCCCCTGCTTTTATTGTGGGCGCATCTTTTTGTTTTTCAGAAACAGCCAGATATCCATTTCTTGTCAAGGAAAGCCACACGGGTTTTCCGTCAATATTGGCAGAAGAAGATTGCGCAGTTCCTGTTCCATAGGCAATCTTTGTTCTTCTGGGACAGGGGTATGCTTTGATTACATTCCGAAGATCAGCAATGATAAGTTTTTTGATCTCCGAATCTTTTGCAAGAATAGAGGAAAGTCTCTGAATATCTTTTTTCAGGGAGTCGATTTCCGCTGTCCGCTTCAGAATATAGTCCTTATTCAAGTTTCGAAGCTTGATCTCAGCTACGAAAGCGGCCTGCGGCTCATCGATTTTGAACCCATTCATCAAGGCTGGAATTACCTCCGAGTCCTCTGAGGTCCCTCGAATAATTCGAATTGCTTTATTGATATTCAAAAGGATCTTTTCAAGGCCTTCCAGTAAGTGCAGCTTTTCCTGTTTCTTACGGCAATCATATGAGAGGATCCTCTTTTTTGTGGCGATCCTCCAGTTAACCCAGTAAAAAAGAATTTTTCGGATACCCAAAACCATTGGTTTTCCATCAACAAGAAGATTGAAGTTACAGGAGACAGCATCTGAGAAAGGCGTCTGCGCTGTGATGACTCTCATGATCTCTTCAGGATCAATACCTCTTTTCAGCTCAATCGCTATCTTCAATCCGTTCAAATCAGATTCGTCTCTTACATCAGAAACGCCAGAAAGCCTATTCTCTTTTACCAGCTCAACAATTTTATCAATGATCGACTCAACAGTTGTAGAAAACGGAATTTCCGTGATTTCAATCATTCTGGATTTTGCATCGTATTTCCAGGCACCCTCTACCCGAATAGAACCACGCCCAGTTTCATAAACCTGGAGGATCTCATCCTCTGTGGAAATGACCTTTCCTCCGGTCGTAAAATCTGGACCAGGAAGAGTCTTGATCAGGTCACAAGTGGGATGCTGAATATAGGAAATCGTTGTTTCGCAAACTTCTTTTAAATTGAAGCCACAAAAGGATGACGCCATTCCTACAGCAATTCCATCATTTGCCGAAACAAGAATATTGGGGAATGTTGTTGGCAGCAGGGCTGGCTCCTTCATCGTTCCATCATAGTTATCAATCATATCAACAGCATCCTGATTGATTCCGGCAAAGATTTCCGTACAAAACTTATCCAGTTTTGCCTCCGTATACCGAGGTGCGGCATATGCCATATTTTTGGAATACGATTTGCCGAAGTTCCCTTTTGAGTCAATAAAAGGCATCAACAGAGTTTCATTTCCTCTGGACAACCGGACCATGGTATCATAGATTGCGGCATCTCCATGCGGATTCAACCGCATTGTCTGGCCCACAATATTGGCTGATTTTGTGCGGTTTCCAGTTAAGAGTCCCATCTTATACATGGTGTACAGCAGCTTCCGATGGGACGGCTTGAACCCGTCAATTTCCGGAATTGCCCGAGAAATGATGACGCTCATCGCATAAGGCATATAGTTCTCTCTCAGAACATCCGGGATCTCTTTTTTGATGACAGGAGCATTTTTTACGGGAGCAGCTGATGCTCCCTTCTTTTTAGGCATAGTAAAACCTCCCTTCCAAGATCAATCAACATCCAACTGATCCAAATATTCTTCTCCATGATCCGCAATGTACTGCTTTCTTCCCTGCAGGTCTGTCCCAAGAAGCAAATCAAACATGCGAGACGCCTCTTCCGCATCTCCGAGAGAAATCTGGATCAGCCTTCTTGTAGCCGGATCCATTGTTGTATGCCACATCATATCAGGATCGTTCTCACCAAGGCCCTTGCTGCGTTGAATCTGTACGGATCCACGGAGCTTTTTCAATAGAGCTGCTTTTTCTTTGTCGTCAAACGCAAAATAGGTAGCCCCTCTTGAAGTGATTTCATAAAGAGGCGTTTCCGCAATATAGACAGAACCATCAGAAATCAGACTGGGCGTCAAACGATAGAGCATGGTCAAGATCAATGTCCGAATCTGAAACCCATCCACATCGGCATCCGTACAGATGATGATCTTATTCCATCGAAGATTTTTTCTGTCAAAGGCCGGAAGCCCCTTACTGCCTTTTGCGGAAACCTCTACTCCACAGCCCAAAACCCGAAGAAGGTCTGTAATAATGTCGCTTTTAAAAATTGTGGGCAAATCTGCCTTCAGGCAATTCAGGATCTTTCCTCTGACCGGCATGATTGCCTGGAATTCCGCATCTCTCCCCTGCTTTACGCTTCCCAGGGCGGAGTCGCCCTCAACAACGTACAGTTCCCTCTTAGAAACATCTTTCGTGCGGCAATCCACAAACTTCTGAACCCGGTTATCGAGACCGATCGTTCCTGTGAGCTTCTTCTTGATATTCAGCTTCGATCTCTCAGCTTGTTCCCGGCTTCTTTTATTGATCAATACTTGCGCAAGGATCCGATCTGCAGCGGGCTTATTTTCCGTGAGAAAGACCGTCAGCTGTTCTCGGAGGACATCTGTCATGGCGTCTTTAATGAATTTATTGTTGACGGCCTTCTTTGTTTGGTTCTCATAGCTGGCTTTGGTTGAAAAATTATTTGAGATAAAAATCAATGAGTCATAGACATCCTGATAGCTGATGGGGGCTTCGGTCTTATTGTACTTTCCGGCCTTTTTCAAAAACTCGTCCAGAACGCCGGTAAATGCTGCCCTCAAAGCCTTTTCCGGGGAACCGCCATGTTCCAGCCAGGAGGAATTATGATAGTGCTCAATACAGGAAATTGATGTTGTAAAACAGAAAGCGCAGTGGATCTTAACAGAGTAATCCTCCTGCCCCTCTTTATCCCGTCCAGTCTTTTCATCAGAAAACTCACAGATCGGGGAGATCGGTTTTCTACTGTTGAGGACTTCCTGAATATGGTCTGTGATCCCGTTTTCATAATAGAAGATGTCCTCCCGAAATTTCTTCTCGGCTGTTTCAGTGTAAAGAATAAATCGGATTCCAGGATTGATCATAGCCTGTCGCCGAATAATATCTGCAAAATACTCCGGTGGAATATCAATATCAGTAAAAACCTGATCATCCGGCTGCCAATGGATCGTTGTTCCGGTCTCTTTGTTCTTCACCTTCTTGACCTGAAAGCCATTTGGAGTAACATTTTCCCCCTTCTCAAAATGTAGCTTATATTCTTTGGAATCTCGCAAAACAGTAACATCCATATAGGAGGAAGTATACTGTGTAGAGCACGTTCCAAGGCCATTGAGGCCAAGGGAATACTTATAGTTAGACCGAGCACCATTGTTGAATTTTCCACCAGCATACAACTCGCAGAAAACCAGCTCCCAGTTAAACCGCTGTTCCTTTTCATTGAATTCAATCGGAATGCCACGGCCATGATCCTTTACACAAATCGAATGATCCAAATAGGCTGTGACCTCAATCTCTTTTCCGTATCCCTCTCTGGCTTCATCAATCGAATTCGACAAAATCTCAAAAAAGGCCTGCTCACAACCATCCAAGCCATCAGAGCCAAAGATTACTCCAGGGCGAAGTCTGACCCGATCCGCTCCATGGAGTGCAGAAATACTTTCATTACCATATACTTTTGACAAAGGACTCTCACCTCACTGTACCTTTGCAGAATTCATCACATCCAGATACGGCTGCACATCTACAGGGTCATTTGCATAAGTTGTTGCAATCATTACCAGAGACTGGTTCTCTCCGTTAACAGCTAAAATTTCCGCTGTCATTGCTGGAACATCATCAACCGCTTCAACACTGACGGTTGCAGACATACGCAGGCCATTTTCAGTATGATATTCCGCAGCAGGCACGGCCATTTTAAGATCGCTTGCATCATCATAAAAGCTTGCAGTCAATTCTTTCGCATATTCCTTCCAGGACTCTTCCGTATAATCTTGAGGAATTGTCAGCTTTTCTCCGCCAAAAACCTCAAGATGGGTAATCGATCCCTCTGGCATTCCTCCCATAGGCTCTATGGAAAGATAAGAACCAGTCACACTACTGTCAGAGAGATCTGAAATCGACATGTTCTTTGAATCATAGGCAAAAGAACAATAGTCGTCCGTGTACACCTTGTCCAGCTCGTTCTTCACTTCCGCAGGCTCATATTCAGTGGATGCCTGGCCGTAGGACTGGGATACGTTGATTGCTGGATCAGTTACGGGGGTAGAGGAACATGCCGCCAATGTCAGCAAAGCCGCTCCCACAAGAGCAAAAACTCCAAGATACTTGCGCATAGAAAAACCTCCTGAAAACTAAAAATTTCAATAAATGGGCCATACCAGTATATTATATGCAAACAGGCAGAAAACAGATTGTTTCCAGGATGGAGCAAACCACTGAAGAAATGAATATCACAGAGAAGAGGGCTCAGGGGGAGCTGAACAGAATAGCCCCTCATGGAACACGCATCTCTCCCCTTCTACTCTGTGAAAGGCGTCCCAGCCACCGTAAAGATATCCATAATAAGCAAAATTTTCGTTCGTGGCACGGTCTAAAGCAAAAGAGAGCAGTCCTTCGAATGCCCCGAAAGCAGTGACAATCTATTGGAAAGAAAATCTGCCAACTCTCTTCAAAAGTAGAGTTGGCAGATTTTGTGCTGCTGGATCTGTATATTTGTTCGTCCTCACCAGTACGAATTATTCTTCATCAAAACGCAGGCCAAACGAACTCGGATAAAACGGAGGGACATCTCCGCCCCATTCCGCCGGAATAGGTTCGGAATCCTTTCCCGACTCTTCTGGCAAAGCGACATCTGAGACATTTTGGGGGTTCACTGGAACAGGCGGAACGACTACTGGGATTTTGGGTGCCGGATCCACATGAATCTTACAAGCAGTGGAACAATTCATAAAGAAGATCATCACACCGCCATCAGATTCCTTCAGCGGCCCTTTCGGATCATATTGATAATCAAAAACCGGTTTGGTCTCTCCGTTATCATAGATCCCGATGACCTTCATCCCGGCAGGATCAAATGGTTCTCCTGCGATATAGTCTGTCTTATTTGGCTGTGCTGTCAAGGCAATACCAATCAGTTGTTTTGCTTTGATCGTTATTGGGAGAGTTGTCTCCTGGCCTCCATAGGAGATTTTCAAATCAAAAATACCGGGATCGAGATTTGAAAAACCAGAAAACATGCTGTTTTCCATGGGAACGATTTCTGTTGATCCGTCATTGTAAATAGCCAGTAATTCTCCTCCCGCAGAAGAAAAGAAATCCTTCCCCTCCATAAATGTTGTTTTGAAAGGCATTTTTGCAATCGAAATGCTTTCTACTTTTCGCTGCACAACATGAACCGGGAACGCTGCGGTTTTTCCATGATAAGAGATCGTCACAGCCGTATCTTCAACTACCGCTGTTTCTTGACTTGTTTCAAAATCAGAAATCTCATTTCTACTGTCATCATCATAGATAGCCACAACGGATAAGCCAGACAAATCATATTTTTCTCCGCTGAAATAATTGATTTTTGTTGGATAATGCGTGATTTCGATCCGGTCAAGCTGTTTTTCTCTCACGAAAATACTGAACGTACAGGACATATTTTGATATGTCAGCAAGATTTCCTGCTTTCCCAGCTTATTGCCGTCAAAACCGTGGACTGCGCATTTGGAAATGTCAACAAGTTCGCTGTTGCCATTGGAATCGATCTGGATCACTTCAGCACCCATTAGGTCAAGTTCCTTTGTTCCAGCAATATACTCTGTTTTTAGCGGCGGGGACTTCATTGCGATCGCCTTGACAGATGCTCTCTTCTCCACCTTGATAAATACCGGAACAGAAACTCCATCAATTTTTACCGGATATACGGCATCTCCAAAGTGAACCGGCCGCTGCTCATCAGGGAACTCCGTCAATTCTTTTTTCTGTCCATTATCATACGTTCCAATCAAAACCATGCCATCCGGGGAAAACAGCTCGCCATCTACATATGAAGTTTTTTTCGGTGGAGTCTTCATCTCAAGCTTTACGATTTTGGGTTCTGTCAATGAGAGCATAAACATAGCCGTCAAGCCAAGATAGGAGACCGTCACAACCGCAGACCGTCCCCCCTTCTCTTCTACAGAAAACGACATGTCATCAAAGCTCATTGGGATCTTCTGGTTCGAACCGTCGGAATAATAGACGCTCAGTACTCCGCCAGTAATATCAAGTTTTTGAAATCCAGCCGGATAAGAGAGCCTGGACGGACGAGCATAGACCATGATCGCAACCGGGATTTTTTCCTGATGGTTTCTGATATGTACAGTCATATGAAGATTTTGCAGCTCGTTCTTAAAATGAAGCTCCTGATCCCCCTCCTTCTGTGAATTAAAAGGAACGGCAAGATCTTCTACGGTAATCGGGCGTTTGATCTCCTCTCCATTCTCATACTTCAACAAAACAAGGCTTCCATTGAGATCCAAAGGCTCCCCGACAGAGTAGTCGAGCCGTGGAACCTGTTCCAGCGAAACAGAGGCTACTTTTGATTTCTCAACATGAATTGGAATTGCGATTTCCTGATTCTCTGCTCGAAAAACGATTTGTGTGTCGTTTGCTGTTAACGGACGGTTGTCGTATAGATAACCAGTAATAGGACCTGCTTCTCCATTGGCTCTCTTTCCATACAGAACCATTTTCGATACATCCGGATGTTCTCCTTCGAGATATGTTGTTTTGCATGGATTGATCACAATCAAAGAAACCAGTTGGTTTTCTTTTACGGTAATTGGAAAGCGGAGCTCTTTTCCTAAAATATGGATCAAAACCTCGGACATTCCAAGACGGGCTGTCGGATCCGCTGGAAGGTCTTTATCAGTCAGCACATATTCCTTGGAAATTCCTGAACGATATGCAATCCCAATTTTCCCCCCATCAAGAGAGATCCTCTCTCCCGGCAAATAGACTGCCTTTGTTGGTTTTGAGAGCCAAACCACGTTTAAAATATCAGAGCGCTCTTCTTCTGGTTGTCCTGATTGAGCTTCTTTCATCATAGCAAGAACTCCGGGAGAATAGAAATCAATCGGAACATCGCCTGATGGATCAGAAGGAGTTGCCGGAGTAAAATGAAATTCTCCGTTCTGAATTGCGGTTTTGTTCATTCGCCTTTCCGCAATTGGATTTACACCAGGATGGCGGAGTCGTGGCTCATCCTTTTCTGGAAAAGATTCCGGAAACATAGCCAAGTCTGTTCTCCGAAAAGACCGGATCTCTTCCAACTGCATCTCATCCGCCAGGCTGAACATCTTCACGATTTTTTTTGCAATGAAAGCAATTTGAATTGGCTTAAAACAATAGCGAATATTTCCGTTATCCGTCTTTCCACGAGTATCTGCTATCACCAAAACCTCGCAATTTTCACAGAGCAGGTTCAAGGCAGAGGAAAAAAGCTTTTCTTCAATAATAATCAAATCCGGAGCCAAATCCCTTGCTTTGCGGTATGCCTCTCCAGAAGTCTTTGCGACTCCGCAGATATGCTGCTTAAAATAGTCAGAAATACAGATCGCATTCAAGCTTTGTAAAATTGAGATCTCTCTCGGTGTTGTAGACGCAATCAAGATACTTAAATCAAACACAAAATATGCCTCCTTTCTTGTGTTATTATATGCAATGCATCAAAAAATGACCTGCTGCTTCCAGCAGCAGGTCAAAACAGTTGATTATAAAATCTTGAGTAGCAAAGGCCGGATAAAAAGCAAGGCAAGCAGATAGCCGGTAAGGATTATCAAAGCAACCCGGACCAAAAGTTCCGCTCCGGAATTTGTTCGAATCTTTAAGAGATGGATGTTCTTTTGAGAAACCGGAAACAGGAGTGGAATTCCATTAACTGTGCAGGCATCCAAAAGCAGATGACTGCAAATCCCAAGGAACAATCCGTTGATTCCAGCTGCGACCAATAAGTTTTGTATTGGAAGAAGCCAGATCAAAATGTAGAGTGCGGCATAGAACATCGGGCAATGAAAGAGCCCCCGATGCCCGGAGAAAAGCCTTGCGATCCATGATAAGACTGGCAGCTTATGAGATAGCTTGCTGTTTTTATGATCAATATCCGGGACAAGACCGCCAACAGCGCCCATTATAATGACCGCAGCCTTCGTTCCCACAGTCGGATAAGCCATTGCGGCCGCACAGCCGCAGGCAATCCCACCGGCGAGGTGTGTCTTCCCCATCATCTTGTGATCCCTCCCATGAGTGCATAAATCTCGTCAGCAATTGCCTCCGGAGGCCGGTCCGCATTGATCACGGTCCATCCATAATACTTTGCAGCCATCAGGCCTGTATTATGGGAAAGCTGCTGGATCGGCAGATTTTCCTCATGGATATCATTTTTTTCTCCATTTTTGAGAGGCCGATCCTTTCTCCTGGACGCCGCTGTCTCCACAGAAGAATTCAGAAAGACCGTAAGATCGGGCCGGGGAAGTTCGAGCTTATGAAACTCCAGATCGACCAGCCAACTGAAAAAATCGATCTTGTCACAGTATGTCTGAAGCTTCGCCGCCTGATAGATCGCATTGCTTCCGACATACCGGTCAGCGATCACAATGTTTTGAGGATCCAGCACAGTCGGCTTCCACTGCGGAGCTGTAAGGCCACGGTCAGCAGCAAAAAGCAGGGCCGTTGTATAAGCATTGATCTTCATCGGATCCGTTCCGAAAGCTCCGTTTAAATAGTGCTTGACCAAATCTGAACTTGGCTGATCGTACATCGGGAAAGAAAGTAAAACGACCTTCTTCCCGTTCTCTTCAAACTTCTTTTTGAGCAGGGCCGCCTGTGTGGCTTTTCCCACTCCATCTCCACCTTCAATGGCCAAAAACATTTGTTTGTACCTCCTTCAAAACGTAAATTCACCTTTTAGGTTTATTTTGTTATATGCATTGTGGCAGAAAATTTAAGCCTCCCGGAAAACCAGGAGGCTTTTTTAATATGGAAATAGAGGAAAACATTAACGGCCGCAAGACCGGAGAACTGGTTCAACCACCCCCATATTAAGAGTGGCAGCTCTTTTGAGCCCTTATCTATTCTAAACTCCTATTAGAGATTGTTCTGTTATATGCATCTTCTCAAAAAAATCATCAAGCAAAGAAAAAAATACAGGCTTTCGCCTGTATTTTTTTTAAAACGGATATTCCGGTAAATATTCCTGATAACCTTTTGGGATCTTTTTATACATCTGAATAGTATCAAAGGCCCATGATCCATCAAATGGAAAACTTCCGCCATCAAGCGCCAAAACTTCCGGAGCTGAAACGAGCGTCAAAAACGGAAGTATATCAATGCTCTGAAGATCGCTCATATACTGATCCATCTTGATGAACCTCTTTTTATCCAGGTTCAATAGATACATTCCTTTTCGAGCCGCAAGGATCTCATCGCTGCGTCTGCGGTTCAAATCGAAGGCAGTATTATGGATCGCAACGTCAGGAACGGCCGCTCCTTTCTGGAAAAACTGGTCAAAGAGAGCGTCCTCCACATAGTATCTGTCCCGAACAGCATTCATGTTGCTTCTCTCTCCGATCCACGCCACTCTTGCGGGACTTACCATAAACATCTGATACACAATGTTTACTGCCGGATCTCCTACCAGAAATTGTTGATACCTCTTTCCTCCAAACCAAATCGATGGAGACCAGAGTTCATCATCCATCTGAACGACTGGAGCAAAGTTTTGGCTGCAGTCAATTGGAATTTGCGACATACATGTCACTCCTTTTCTTTTTCCAAAATTTCCTCAAGATCTTTCGCATCGAGCACTTTTCTTTTTACAAGTGCCTCTGCAATTTTATCTAATAGGTCACGGTGAGCCGTCAAAATGGCAACCGCCTCCTGATACAATCTATGAGCCAGTTCCTGCGCTTCTTTTGCAATAGAAGCATTGGAAACTCCATTGAACACAGCCAGATTCAAAACGGAGTCTTTCCCCATGCCATATGTAGTAAGGTATTCTTTGATCAATTCAGACGCATGTCCCAAATCATCACTTGCTCCGGTGGTAATATCCTCAGTGTTTCCAAAAAAGCACTGTTCAGCGGCACGGCCTGCATAAAGCACCATCAGACTCTGTTCCATTTCTTTCTTAGAGATCAAAGCCCCGTCTTTATTGGAATACCGCATCGTAAACCCGAGAGCACCACTGGTAGAACCAATAACAGATACTTTTGAAACCTCATCATGTGTCAGCAGTTTTGTGATCAGCGCATGTCCTGCTTCGTGATAGGCAATCACTTTCAGATCTTCTGGATCGGATGCCTCATCCTGTTCGCCGCCTGTCAACATTCGAAAAAGAGCCTCATCGATGTCCTGCTGCAAAATCTTGTCATGGTTCTTACAAACCGCTTGAATTGCCGCTTCATTCATGAGTGCAGTCAGATCAGCTCCGGACATATTCTCTGTCATCATGGAAAGTTTCTCAAAATTAACTGCAGCATCGATTCTTTTCTCTTTGCTTGCCAGCTTCAAAATTGCAAGCCGGTCAGAACGGTTTGGCAGCGGAACAGCGATCTTTCGGTCAAACCGGCCAGGGCGTAATAGTGCCGGATCAAGGCTGTCAATTTGGTTGGTTGCCGCAATCAAAATCACTTTTGCGTGTTCTGTGGAAAGATTGCTGATTTCGACCAGAAGTTGATTTAAAGTCTGCTGCCGCTCATCATTTGTAGAATCAGACCTCCTGTTTCCAACCGCATCCAATTCATCCACAAAAACCACACATGGCTGATGCTTTTTCGCCTCAGTAAAAAGACTACGAACACGCTTTGCGCCAACTCCGACATATTTCTCAATAAAGGCAGACCCGGACACATAGAAAAATGGAACCCCTGCTTCTCCTGCGACCGCTCTTCCCAGCAAGGTCTTGCCCGTACCCGGAGGCCCATACAGCAGAATTCCAGAGGGGATATGCGCCCCGATCCCGTCCAGCTTCTGCGGGTTTGCAAGACAGCTCACCAGGAACCGCATGGACTGCTTTGTCTGCTCGTATCCGGCAATATTTGAAAATGTAAAGCCAGGTCTATCTGCATAAACCCGATCTTCATCTGTATCATCCGCTGCTTCCCCTGTAAACTCAGAATCTCTCTGCTGTTCTGATTTCATCCGAGATGACATCGTGACAACAGAATTTACCGCCGTCTGTTCCGTCATTTCCTGCTGCAAATGGCCGGCAGACTGATCGATCAAACACACATTATGGAAAAGCCAGTATGTAAAAGCAGAGATTGCAAGGACTGCAACGGATAGGCTTGCCGGTCCGGGAATAAAACCAAACTGGTCTTCAAACCACGTTGTCTTCGTTAGAAAATACCAGCCGCCTATCCCCGCTCCTATTGATAAAAGGACAGAAACAGCAAATTTTAGCGTATTTTTCATATATTTACAGGAAGATTTTATCCTTCCGTGACACCTCCTTATATTTGTTGTATTATTATATGCAAATACAGTAGAAAATATCAAAACCCGGCCCTTGGAAGAGGCCGGGTTCTGTTTAAACGATCATAGACAAGAACTGCTGTTCTGTAAGGATCCGAGTGCCGAGCTGCTTTGCCCGGTTGATTTTCGTATCTCCAGGTTTACTGGCTACAACCAGAAAATCGGTCTTTTTTGTTACCGTGTTGGCAGCAATTCCACCATTCTGCCGAATTAATTGCTCAGCTTCATCTCTCGTATAATTTCTGAGTGTCCCCGTAATCACGATAGTCTTCCCAGAAAGAGTCTGTGCAGAAGTCGTTTGGGAAGGATTGAGGTGGATCACTGACCGAAGCGCTCCAAAATATATAATATGGTCAATATCATCAAACCAATCATGAATATTCTTGGAGAGCGTTTCACTGACACCTCCCTGCTTTACAAAAGAGACATGGCCCTCAACAGCGGCCGCAAAACTCTGAATGCTGCCATGAAAAGCAGATTCCAGTTTTTTTGCGTTAAATGGAGACATCAGAGGAATCCCCAAACAAACGAGATATCTGCCCATCGACATATCCCGGCTCTTCTCGATCTCATCCACTAATTCCTGATATTGCTGTTCATCAATACCAGAAACAACCTGGAGGATCTCCTCCCTATGGTCTTTCACTTTTGTGTACAGATCCACAGGAGACGCAATGATGCCGTTTAAATAAAGGCTCTTCAAAATTGAAGGCGCTACTTTTATATTGGCCGCATAAGAAGAGCAGAAGTGAATTCCAAAAGAAATTTTTCTGCAAGCCGGATTTTCGCAGAACAAGGCACGAATTTGACCAATATTCTTTTTAACCAGGCGTTTCCCGCAGTATGGACAATTTACCGGCTGGAACGAACGATTGGATGGTGTGGTATTTTGAATGACTGTGACAGGCCCCTGTCCGATCTTCTGAATTTCAAGGGTATCTTTCATTCCAAGCTTCAAAGAATCCAGAATCTCCGGATCATGGATCATGATTTTATTCGGTTTCCACGGGTTGTAATTGACCTGAAGCTCAACCGCATACATGCCTGTGCCTGTGATGAGCTGTTCCAATCCCTGCAGGCTTGCTCTGTAAGTTCCAGATTGCTGGGCTTGAGGACTGCTTCGGTGAGAAAATTCATCCAGCTGATCCAATCGAACCAAAAAAGAATCATTATGAACAAATCCACTGACCCCGAGCTTTTTACCCTCTTCGAGATCCAGATCAAGTGCCACCCCACTGACCGGATAAGGACAATTCTTGAAGTCAAACAAGGTCAGTGCATCAGAAATTGTGTCGCTTCTGGTGATCGAAATGGGGGCTCCTGATGAATCACAGACAAGAAAATCCTTTTCTGCTCCACGTGATGTAAGCCGCTGCGTATTACCTGTGCCCCAAAGGAATTGGGTAAACTCAGGAAAGTCAAATCCCCACTCAGCAAGAAGCATTGCTTTTACAAAACGATCATACCGAACACTCAACTTTGAGTGTTCCTCATATGCCATAAAAAGCATGGATCGATCTGCAACTATTTGGGGATCAAGGGTCAGAAGCGTGTCTTCCGCCATTTCCTTTGGAGTATTATATAGATCACCATTTTTGATGTTGATCGTTTTGTACTCATCCCAGGAAAACACCCCAATCCCTCGAACCTCGACCTCTGTTTTTGCGGGAATTCTCAGGGGAAGATTGCGGAAAAGGCCCATCAAATGTGTAATCTCTTTTCCCGTAGAAAACCCATCCTCTACAAGAATGATTTGTAACAGTTCACCCTTGTCATACTTCGCAATCAGCGGAACGCCGTCCATCATCCAGGAAAGAACGATTTGATGTTGTTTCAGCGCCGCAGCTTGATCCATTTCAGAGGCTGTTTTGAATTCTTTTCTGGCATACCATCCAGGATAGTACATTACGGTGGGAAGCTCAGAGACTGCACCCATCTTCAGCTTTTGGGTTGGAGAATCCGTATAGGCAACCTGGTGTTCTTCCTCAAGCTTTTTTAACAACCTAAAACTCCTGTCATATTCCTGATCTGTCATAAACGATTCTCCGTCTTCAGCATAAGCCATATTTGCTGCACGAAGTTGAGAAATCAGGTATCTCATAGAATTTTTGATATCTACATCAAATTTATTTGCCTGACTCATTTCATAACCTCCTCGTAATTATTTGCCTTATTATATGCAAAAAGAACCACCCTCCCGTAACGGGAGGGTGTTCTATTTCAGCCGCAGGAAATCTCAAAGTTCTGAGTCAACCAGTCCGCTCCGGCAGCACTCATTTGGAATCCCTTTTTTAGAGGATACAGTTTACCATTTGCCAAAAGGACCACCGGGGTTTTGCCACGATGTCCATTGATATACGCAAGCAATCTCTCCTGCTCATCCTTTGAATGCACCTTAACGATGATCTTCTGTCTCTTTTTCAAAATCTGATCACGGCTCAAAATTGTTCTGACAATGATCTGGCGATCTTCATCTTCGCCACTCAAGGCTCCATCCACAAGCACAACCGCATCATCCTTGATCTGAGAAGCGTTTGCTTCCGTATCAGTGGGGAATACGACGCAGCGGATATCAGAAAAACGGTCAGAAAGCGTAAAGGTAAACATCCGCTTTCCCTCTTTCTTTGTGAACAGAGGTTTGACATTGGAGATCAAGCCAACCGTCTTGACATGTTTGCACGGATGATCTGGGAGATCAGCCAAAAGCGACACATGCTCAGATGGATCGATCAACGGATAAATGGCGTCAATGGGATGTTTGGAGAGATAAAAGCCAACCATTTCCCGCTCCTTATTCATCAGTTCCTCGTCAGAAGCCTCGGGAGCATTTGGAATAGAAACAGGAACTCGCCCAAACAAGCAAACCTGGCCAGTTTCCTTGATGTTCTTCTCCTCATCGCTGGCCTTTTCAATGTTCTTCCAGGAATCCATCAAAGATGTTTTTGTATACCCAAAAGAATCCAAAGCACCCGACCAGGTGAGTGAAGCCAAAATCGTCTTATTGGGTTTTTCGTTACGCATATTCATTCTATGATAGAGATCCTGAGGCCCTTGGAACGGGCCATGTTCTTCTCTTTCCGCAACGAATTTGCTGGCAAAATTCTTGACGCCCTTCAGACCGGAAAAGCCAAAACGAATATCCTTTCCGTTATCCGAAATAAATCCGGCACCGGATAGATTGATATCCGGAGGCAGGATTTTGATATGAGCCTTTGTGGCCTGAATCAGATAATTTTGCAGCTTGTCAGAGTTCTCATAGAATGCATCACACATGGCTGCGTAAAACTCAGGGCCCCAGTGGCACCGCATATAGGCCGTAATCATGGCAATATACGCATAGCAGGCCGCATGCGAGCGGTTAAACGCATAGGAAGCGAACTTCGTCATCTTGTTCCAGATTTCCTCTGCAACATCAGCCTGGATTCCATTTCCCACGCAGCCAGGGATGCCAGACGCCTTGTCACCATAGACAAACACAGCATGCTCAGCGTCCATCAGGTCCTTCTTCTTTTTGCCACAGGCTTTCCGAAGGATATCAGCTCGGCCAAGAGTATACCCAGCCAGTTTCTGAGCAATCTGCATCAGCTGCTCCTGATACACCATGACACCATAGGTGGAAGACAAAATCGACTCTTCTTCCGGACAATCATAATGGATCATTGATTTGTTTCTCATGCCGGCAATATAGTCGTCAATAAAGTCCATAGGACCAGGGCGGTACAGAGCAACGGCAGCAATCATGCGCTCAAAACACTCATGCAGTTGGTCATCTTTCAGGTCATCCAAATCGCTGAGCATTCTGGAAACAACACTGGTCATACCAGCGGACTCCAGCTGGAACACACCGCCAGTCTGTCCATCCCGCAGCATCTCATAGGTGGCCCGGTCATCCAGCGGAATCTCATGATAGTCGATCTTGATCCCTCTGGTCTTGGCAATATTTCGGATCACGTCATGGATCACCGTCATATTTTTGAGGCCGAGAAAATCCATTTTCAAAAGGGAAAGTTCCTCAACCTCAGGGCCAACAACCTGAGAAGTAATGACTTTCAATCCCGTGTCAGGATCCAATTCTTTTGAAACCGGAAGGTACTGGCGAACAGGCCCATTGCTCAGGACAAATCCGCAGGCATGTACACTGGAATTTCGCCGGCAGCCCTCAACATATTTGGCCATATCCACAACTTTTTTCACATCCGCATCATTTTCATAACTGGACTTGAACTCGGGGTTCTTTGCCATCGCCTTATCAAGAGTCATATGCGGCTCCTGAGGAATCATTTTTGAAATAGTCAGCCCCAGAGACACAGGATAACCCATAACCCGGGCCATGTCTTTCACACTCTGCTTTGCGGCGAGAGTTCCAAAAGTGACGATGTGGCAGACATTCTCAGCCCCATATTTGTTTGTCACATATTCCAAAACCTCATGCCGGCGAGTATGCTCGAAATCCACATCAATATCCGGCATACTGACCCGCTCCGGGTTCAAAAATCGCTCAAACAGAAGCCCCAACTCAATGGGATCCAAATCCGTGATTCCGAGACAATATGCCAGCAATGAACCGGCAGCGCTGCCCCTTCCAGGCCCCACATAGATATCATGGTCTCTGGCCCAATTACAATAATCCTGCACGATCAGGAAATACGAGACAAAGCCCATCTGTCTGATCATATTCATCTCGTAGCTATAGCGCTTGAGATATTCAGGATCCTTGAGTTTCGGTGTACCTGCAAACCTCTTTTTAAATCCATTTGAACACAGATACTCAAAATATTCCTCCGGGGTTTGGAACGGTTGTGGCACCTCAAAATGCGGCATATTGATATCTCCAAGAGGGACCTCCACAACGCACTTATCGGCAACATCCAGAGTATTGTCCAAAGCCTCAGGAAGGTCATGGAAGAGAACCTCCATCTCTTCAGAGGTGTGGATGTAATATCCATCGCCTGAAAACGTCCAATGGTCTTCCAGCAGAGTCTTTTTAGTCTGCAGGCAGAGAAGGCTTTCATGGGCCTGCTTATCTCCCTGATCGGTGTAATGGCTATCAACCGTGGCCAGGAGCTTGATCCCAAGCTCTGCCGCCAGCTGCGCCATTTGACCCATCACCGCTTCCTCTTCCGGGAAATGATGCCTCTGAATTTCAATATAGAAATCTTCACCAAAGATCTTCTGGTACTCCTTGAGAGCAAATCTGGCTGCCTCAAGATTTCCCTTCTGGATGTACTGTCCCGCAACACCAGCCATACAGGCAGAGGTTGCGATAACGCCTTCATGGTGACTCCGCAGCATCTCCCAGGTCACATGGGGTTTCTTGTGAAAATGCTCGAAGGACTCTGATGTCAAATAGAGCAGATTCTTATAGCCTTCGAGGTTCTTTGCAAGCAAAATCAAATGCGCCCCGCACAGATCTCCTTCCAAATTTTCCGTATACGCCTCAAACCCAAGAATGGGCTTTTTCCCAGCGGCTTTCATGGCCTTGTAATAGCTGACAAAGCCATACATGTTGCCATGGTCCGTCAGCGCCCCGGCGTATTCTGTTTTCTTGACCATATCAGGGATCTTACTCAGACCATCCATCAGAGAACAATCTGAATGCCGGTGAAGATCCGCAAAACGAATTACGTTTACGGCCCCATCCCGATAGATCCCCCGGTATTCCTTTCTCCCGAGCTGACCAAGCTCCGGAGAAGCCACTTCTTGCCTTTCTTTACTTCCGGCTGGAGTCTCATACTCGATATGCCAACAGCCATCATTGACCAGAAAGACATACTCTCCTTCTTTGACAGGTAAACTACATGGAATTTTCATTGATGTACCTCCTTCTGTGTATTCCTTTTTGGTTTGCTTTGTTATATGCAGAAGGAGTAAAAACTTCAGAGATCTCACAAAACAAAAAGGAAGGGTCACAGCCCTTCCTGTAATATGCAAAGCGCTCTCTTAATTTTTCTGATACTGCGGATCACTGTTCAAGTATCTAAGCCGCTCCATTGTTTTCTTTGGCATTTTTCTCAAATCTGCTAAATAGAAATAGACCTCCCAGGCTGGCTTGATATGGAATTCCTTCCGCAGCTTATCCGCCGTATAATCCTTTATCCGAAGGTCCTTTGGCTGGTTTTCTCTGCGCCGTTGATACTCGGGATTTTTTTCGAGTTCCTCCCGTATTTTTTGCGGGCAGCAGTTCTTCCAAAAAAACTCATCCAGCAAATCATCATCTTTCGCCATCCGATTATAGTGCTTTTCAGCTTCATGCAGCTGCAAAGCCCGATTCTCAGGATTGTGCAGCTTAAAATACCGGATCACATAATCTTTTCGAATAGACAGATAGTCCCTCTGGTCCTTTTCATATTGAGCCTTCATCTTCTCAACGATCTCATTGCCTTCTTCCTTTCCAACAGTAGGCTTCACAGAGACAACAGATGGTTCTCCCTCATCTGGTTTCGGAATAAGGCCTTCAAGCTCATACTCTCTCCCCACTATCATCCCCAACGGACTTGTCACTACACAGATATAAGTACGGGCCTTGCTTTTAAAAGATAGTTGATATAACCAGCATCCATTGATATCCTTTGCCCGCTTGATATCTTCCAGCAAAAAGCGCTCTTTCGTGGAAATCTTAGCAGGGGAAATACGAAAAGAACAAATGTTTGAGTTTGATTTCAGTTCTCTTTGGAGTTCACTGCAATTGTCCTTGAAGCGATATTGATACTCTTGCAGACCAAAATAGGTCAAAACTCGCCGCAGCACATCTTTGGATACATCAATCGTTGGTGTTGTAATGATCATCTCTGTAACGCCAGATGGCAACCCTAGAATGTCATCCATTCTCTTGATATCGCATTTATTTACTTGAATCAGTTTCTGCAGCAGCTGTGGAAACTTTTCAAAAAAAGAATATGTCGGATAATTAGAGATCTTGCTGCGATCTTGGCAGTCCAACATCTTGATAAGCTTCTCTACTCCGACCGGATTCTCTAATGATGGTAAGGAACAAGCATTTGCCTTTGGAGTGGCTCCTTGAATCTCGGGGATCTGCACAGCTGATTTTTCTTGAGATTCCCCAAGCCACTCGCTGGAAGAAAAATCGATATAAAAAGGCAGCCGCTCATAAAAGCGAAGGCCTGTAATCAAATGGTTCTCTTGATATTTCTCAGCAAGGGAGCACAATGCCTGATATGACGAGGTAACTGTCATCGGTTTCTCATCCATAACAGCATCCATTTCCATGGCCTTCTTATTTGCCGCTTCCAAAGTCAAAAAGACTGGCATTGTCAGGGCCTGATCCACATAGACTGCAAACTTTTTTCTGGCAAAGTCTTCTGGAGTCGTATCCGGAGAAACGATCAGAAAGAACTTCTTCTGTTTCTTGAGTTCTTTCAGGATCCTGCTTCTCCGCTCCATATCACTCCCATAGGCCATCTCACAAAATAATTCATACCGCAAACTGGCCAAATACCATCCCTCCTCAAATTCAAGATAGCCTATTATATGCAAATACAAAACAAAGCAAATGCCCTTATATGCGATTGCATATAATAAAGCAGTCAGTGAAAGGAGGAAACATATTTTGATTAAAGACCGCCTAAAAGCCATGTTGGGTTCTTTCTGCTGTGTGATGGTTGTTTTCAGCATGTTGTGCTGCATTGGATTCCGCCAAGACGCAAAATTGATTGAAGCCCGTCTGGATCATCTGATGCCAAATTATGAAGCCTCTCTAACAGAACAGATCGGGTTTTCTTTTGTAAAATACAGTCCATCATCCTGTTTATATGAAAAGCTGATTTTTTGTTATGGATTGGAATTAAACCGTTTTGCGTCCTACATGCTTCAGCTTAATACAGATCCTTCTTCGCAGGAAGTAATCCTGGAATTGGTAGCTGAGGATCAAATCGAATTACAGAAAATCAGCAGCTCTGAAAATAAATGGGTGAAAGCATACGCCTCTACAGCATCGACTTTTAACCAACTCATCGAGTTGTCCCAAAAACAGGTTATCTCTTCAAAAACCTATTCACGGGTTTTTGATTTCTACAATCGGAACATTCAGGAAATGCAGCAAGAGATGATGGTCTACCGCATTGCAAATATCATCACTTTTGTGATGGTTTCTGCTGTAATAGCCGCTGTTCTCTGGATCATCACGATTTTGATCGCATTCTCAATGATCTTTCACAACAGCAAAAAGAAGGGTTCCTAATTGGAACCCTTCTTTTTTAATCCTTATTATACTGCCGCACAAATTCAGCAGCTATTTTCAAGGCCTCTTCGCCCGGATCAGAGACCTCTTCCCATCCATAGGAAATATCAATAATTTCAGCTCCAGATAAAGGTCTCACCCGGAGCTGCTGTCCCCACATACCGCAGGCCTTCGTCTCCTCTTTTGTGAGGGCTTCCAGGACAACTGCCTGTTCAGGTTGGTCAGTATCTAGTCCAAGCAAAACAATCGTTCCCTGCTTCATTTACTCTACCTCCTCAAAAAATTCTCCCAGATATTGAATACTCTGAACGGGAGCCAGCAGCCCAGCACCAGGCGTGTATGACACATCTCCCATCAATCTGGCATCTTCATGGAGCTGATCCGTGTCAACAATGAACTCCACAACATTGCCATTGCGGTGGCGGTTAGTCGCATCAGTATCCTGGTCATCCTTTACATCCCCCATAATAACATCGAAAACCGTGCCATTCTCAAGGGTGATGCGAAACATGCTTCCGGCATGATCAGAGTAGTATGTACCCATAGCTACCAGGTACATGCCATCGATTTCCCGGAAACCATATTCATTGGTTCCTGCCAGCTGCTGCAGCTGCCACTGAACTGTAGACTGATCGGTAATTGTCCGATAGTCCATATAGGTTTTTTGAGCGGTTGCCTCTGCTGGAACAGACAGATAGACAGGCTCTTCCGAAAAAACAGACTCATCTACTTTCATTAGCTCAGAAATCGTCTGAACTCTGGTAACAGTCTCTGTCTCTCCACTCATCGCCCGCTCCAAAACAACCTCTTCGCCCTCTGATGCACCTGCCGCAATTGACAGGACAACCGCAGCAATAGCTGCAAATAGCAGCCCTATCACAACAAAGCTCCAGTACCGGTTCCATAGTCTGCGAACAGTCAATTTCCTTGTATGTGTTCCCATTGAATTGAATCCTCCTTGAAACATTTGCCCTGTTATATGCAAAAGAAAAAGCCTGGGGGAAACCCCCAGGCAAAAAGAGGATTATCAATAACCAGTCTTAGGCAGCGTTGTCGGATATGTCACAGGATTCAGCACAACAGTCGTCCACTCAGACCATGCAGAGTAGAGCTTGGAACCCACAAATCCGGCCGCAACGCCCTTGTTCAGCAGCTGATAGCCACTGTACAGATAGGACTGAGCCTGTACCATCAGGACAGGAGCAACTTCCTCGTGGAAGCCGGCGGGGACTTCGCCAAACATGAACTGGACAGCCATCACACGCTCGCCATCCTTGAGACCAAGTGTTGCGGCATCCAGATTGATGCTCCGCTGGCTCTTTGTGTTCAAGCCGGCCGCCGCAGTCTTCCAGGTGGAATCCAGATTGGTGTAATACTGGATCGAGTAGTTCAGGTCGGCAGACCATGTGCCGGTGTAAAGGGTCACAGCATTGACTCCGTTCGGCAGATAGTCACGCAGGAAGAAACCAGTCATAGAGCAGGTGGAATTGTTTTTCACATTTGTGAAGTAATACTTGGTCAAACCACCGCTGTAAACATATTTGGTTCCCTGCTTTTTGACTGTGACACCGATCTGGGCAGTCTTATCATACACGTTGATCTTGACCGTATCATCCTCAGACTTCACATTGAAAGCCTGAACAGTAGAATTGATCAGGTATCCATCCGGAGCCTTCGTTTCTGCGATTGTATACCGGCCAATAGGAAGGGCCTTGCTTCGTGCCTGACCATCAGCGCCAGTGGTAATCACATCAGCGACATTGCCCTGGTCATCATAGATCGTGAATTCAGCACCAGACAGTTTGCTGCCGGCAGGAATATTCAGAGAGGCATTGTCCTCTGCGGAATACTTCGTCACAATCACCTGGCCAGCTTCACGGGTATTTTCCCAAACCAGCTCACAAGGCTCTCCGGAAACCACATGCATGGTACGGGGGATCGGATCCAGCTCATAGCCATCAGCAGCCCGAATCTCTCGCACATAGTACTTTCCGGTTGTCAGAACATCTGTCAGATCAATATAGCCCTCATTGTCGGTCGTATACCGGCCAATGTAGTTGTTCTTGGAATCGGTAATCTCAAACTGCACACCATAGATGCCTTCCTTGGTATCCGCATCGATCTTATGGATCGTTACAGTGGTCAGCTCTTCATTGGTCACCTCGAGAGTCGTGGTCTCGTTTTCCTTAATCACAACATTATGAGGAGTGGGATCCAGCTTCACATTGCTGGGAGCATAGGTCTCAGTCACAACATAGGTGCCAGGATCAAGCTGCACATTGATGATACCGGATGCATTCGTGGTGTAATTTCCGATCAAAGAGCCATCAGGCTTTGTGATCTTGAACGTAACATCAGCCAGAGGCTCTCCTGTCTGACGGATGGTCTTGATGATCTGCAGATCAGAGTCACGGCCATTCGTCACGGTCAGGTAGACAGGGGTAGAAGTCTTCACCTGAACGGTCTTAGGAGTACGATCAATCTGGTAGCCCTCAGGGGCACGAGTCTCAGTTACCGTGTAATATCCGGCTTCCAGATTGGAAACTGTGATCAGGCCATCAGAATCAGTGGTATACTCACCAACATAATCTCCGTTTGCCTTTTCCACACGGAACTCAGCATCCGCCAGAGCAGCGCCGGTGACTTCATCTACCTTTTTGATCGTCAGAGAGGCGTTTGGCATGTGATTGAATACCACAGTGGTATTCATGCCATCCGTAATCGTAGCCTGCTGGGTTGCAGCATCTACAGTGTAGCCATCCGGAACATGGACCTCTTTGATCAGGTACTCACCCGGAACAAGTGTCTGAGTACTGACCCAGCCACTTTCATTGGATGTGAGTTCCTGAACGAGCTTTCCATTCTTTTCATAGATCTCATAGATTGCTCCAGCCAAACCCTGGTGAGTATCCCGAACAACGGTCTGGATCGTCAGGCCGGAATAACGGTAATTGATAAACTTGACATCTGTCTGAGCGCCAAAGACCACCTCGCCCCACTGATAGTCATCAGGGAGAATGTAATTCTGAGGGGCTTCCGTCTGTGTGATCATGTAGGTGCCAACAGGCAGATCAGTAATCGTCACGAGACCGCTCTTATCAGTCACAACTTCAGCAACATAATCGCCATCCTGCTGCTGAACCTTGAAATGGCCGCCAGCCAGAGGCTCCTGAGTATCGCCATCCAGCAGCTGGATTGTAATTCCAGTCAGCGCCTTATTCTCAAAAACAACAGAGGAATAACCGTTCGCAGTAACCGTTACGGTCTTGACATGCACAATAATGGACCAACCGTCCTTGCAGGCCATTTCCTTTACGGTGTACACGCCGGCAGGCAGGTCCTCAACATAGAGAACTCCGGTGCCGTCTGTTGTTCCGTGGAACACCATCTTTGCATCACTGTCATACACTTCGAAAGTGCAATCAGCCAAAGGCGTATGCGCAGTCTGATCCACACTCTCAATCATGATACCGGAGAGCTTTTCATTGAAAAACTTTGCGTTGGCAATTGCTGTACCCTTAACATCTACGGTCACAACATTTGTCGCCCGCATATATCCATCAGGGGCAACTGTCTGACGTACCGTATAACGGCCGCTCTCCAGAACACCAGTCGTCACAATGCCACGGTCATCCGCAACAAAGTCGCCAATATAGGTGCCATCCTGTTTGTAGATCACATAGGAGCCTCCGGGAATAAATTCACCGGTAGCAGCATCAGCCGTCTGGATCTGAATAGAACCCTTGAAGTTATGCCGGAACAGAACCTGGCTCGCCTTTGTGGACGTTACGATCACATACTGAGGATTCTGGGATACCAGATTAAATCCATCAGGGGTTGTGGTCTCACTCACAAAATACACACCCGGCTCAAGATCAGTCACGATACCAACGCCAAATTCGTTAACATCAACAGTCTCTTCGATTGCTCCGGTCCGGCCATTGTAGACAACATATTTGCTGCCCGCAAGGCCCGCTCCAGAACCATCCAGAGAAGAAATCACGATGCCGGACTTCGAACTGTTGGTCAGAGTCACAATGCAGGGGTTCGTATCAACGATTTCTGCGATGTAATTGTCATAGTCAGGAACATAGCCATCAGGAGCATAAATCTCTCCAATTACATAGTTCCCATCAGGAAGGGTCTGAGAAATCGCAGTGCCTGTTTCATCTGTAGTAATGACCTCAACAGTCATGCCCTTGTTGTTGCGGATCTCATATACAGCGCCGGCAAGGGGGGCCTTGGTGTCCGTATCGGTCTTCTTGATCACGATGGACGAAGCACGGCCGGTCTCCAGGTTAACGTTGGTGCTGGAGCCGCCGGGGACATTGATCTCAGTCTCCGCAGTCGTTACATAATACCCATCAGGAGCCGTGCTCTCAATGGTATAGCTGCCTGCAGGAACGGTGAAAATAACAACGCCATTCTGGTCAGTTGTTCCGGAAGCTACCCGATTACCAGCGGCATCCTTCAGAACGATTGTCACGCCATAAAGCCCTTCAACGCTGCCATTCAGGGTCGCTACAATGCGGACAAAGGTCTCCTTGGACATATTCCATGAAACAGGCGTTACCTGCCCGGCGGCGGGCTTTACCTGCATTGTGGAAGTGTCCTTGACATAGCCATCAGGAGCACTTACCTGCCGAATGACATAGTATGTATTTTCGAGGCCCGAAATCGTGCAAGTGCCATCTACCCCAGTTGTCACAGTGTATTTGTCATCGGGGTCTGTCATCTTATACACTTCAAATGTAACACCGGAAACAGCACCCTTTTCTCCTACTGCTGTAAGTTTGATCGAAGGAGCTGTAGCACAGCGGAACTGTACAGTTCTCTCTTCACCACCGGATACAGATACTACAGACGCTCCAGTCAGCATCACATATCCACCTGGAGCAGTGGGCGTCAGCATATAAGTCCCATCTGTCTGTCCAGTAAATTCAACTTTTCCGGTGGAATCCGTAGTCAGTGACATACTGGTACTGGGCTTTCCTGCTTCCTGCAGTGTGATCTGGACATCCTTTTTGGGCAGATTTGTCTTTGTGTCAATGACTTCTGCAACGATTGTGTTCGTTCCGCCATTGGCGGCCAGAGCCAAATTTGCAGGCATAAGACCCAAAATCATCACGACTGCCATCAGCATAGAAAGGAATCTTGTCTTGTTCTTAGCCATTTACTATGAGTACCTCCTTTTCAAAAAAATGATCGTTTCACTCAGTTGGCCCGAAAACCAAATCATCCATGGCCGTCACAATAAACTCATTGTTCTTCATCGGGACGTTCGCCCTTTGAAGCGCTCTGTGGATCGCTGTGTCTACCAGTTTCCACTTCGTACCATGCTTCTCCGCAACAGCCTTGTATAATGCCTGCATCTGTCCTCGGGGAACTGCTTCATCTACCTGCATCCGAATTGCAGTCATCAGATACGTGTATCCAAGATGAAAGTGATTGATGTGATACTTGTTCAAATAATCGTTGATCTGCTTGTCAGAAATCACGGGGCCTCTTTCACCTCCTTAAAGCTGGGATCGCATTCTTTGGCAGGTATTTTGTTATATGCAAACGATATGTTTTTTCATCATCAAAGACACAAAAAACCTCCCGGGGAGGTCGGTCCCCGGGAGATAAAAGATTGATTGATTACTGCTGAGCAAGTACATAATGGGTACTGCTCGCCTCAAGGATGTCGTAATAGGCCCAGTAGGTCGTCGGGACATCCGTAAAGACATGCATGGTGGACATAGAACCGATGACCTCATTCTGATAATCACGTCCCTGCATCCGGTTGATGATCGTCACCATATGAGCACGGGTCAGAGAGCCATCCGGGCGGAAAGTTCCGTTGGAATAGCCATAGATCCAACCATGTTCTGTGGCGTACTCGATCTCATCGATTGCCCAGTAATTCCGAGAAACATCGGAAAACTCGCTGCGAGAAACATTGCCAACATCTACATCCTCAAATGCGCACAGCAGAGCGACAAACTCGGCACGTGTAATAGGCTGAGCAGGCTTGAGGATGTTGTTCGTCGTCAGGCAATCCAGATATCCACGGCTTGCGGCCCAACCGATTGCGCCGGCAAACACATGATCATTTGGCACATCGGCATAACGATAGCTGGCAAAAGAAGCCAACTGAGCATCACTCAAGCCGGAGTACTGACGCACCAGCATCGCAATTGCAGCACCACGAGTCACGGAATTATCAGGGCGGAAAGTTCCGTCAGAATAACCGTAGATGTAAGCTGTATGCATGCCAGTCACAATATCATCAATATTACCGCTGGTAGAAGCAGTGATCGTCAGTTCAGAGGGCAGAGAAGACACCCGGATCGTCATGGTTCCATTGCTCTTAGCATTGACGGTGTAACGAACTCCATTCATGGTAAAGGAGTCGCTCTCCATATCCAGGTACTTTACATCTTCGCCATCGTCGATCTTAACCTTCTTGATCTCGTAGCCCTTATCAGGAGTGATCGTAAAGGTTACAGCGTTGTGATACTTCAATGTGCCAGAATATGTAATGTCCAGATGGCCATCCTCATTCAACACATAATCAACGCCGTTATAGCTGCTGTCTGCCCGCACTGTCATATCAGCGGAAATGTCCTTCAAGGTCAGCTTTACAACTCCCTTGCTGCTGACAGAAATGGGGCACTTTTCACCGGCAACCAGGATATAATCATCCTTAGCAGGATCAGCAGTATAGGTTCTGCCATTACGCTTCACAGTGATCTTAGTCACATCATAGCGAGAGGACTTTGGAGTAAAAGTAATGGTATAGTTGTCTCCCCCATCTACGTAAGCAGTGCTTGCGGACTTATCAAGGCCAGAATCAACACTGAACTCGATCACATAATCGTAATCACCATTATAGAAGCTCTCAGCATATACATACATGTCAGAGGTCACCTGGTTCAGAACCAGCGTCACCTTTCCTGTTTTGGACGTTTCAATGGGGCAGCGAATGCCATTCACATTGATATAGCTGTCATGCTGCGCATCTGCGGTATAGGTCCGGCCATTGCGGGTCACAGAGATCTCACCAACACTGAAGTTCTTGTCAGGAGTGAAGGTCACAGTAGCAGTCTTTCCAATATTCACTGTCTGGAAGGCCTTGCTCACGGACAGCTCTCGATCAGCGGAAACTCTGATATCGCAGGTATGACGAGTAGTCTCAATGTCGAACACACGGATATTGCCGATACCAGGTGTCATCGTCACAGTTACAACACCATTGGAAGAAACAGAGACATCGTGGGAAACTCCACCCAGCATAAAGGTTCTGTTGGCGGAAGAAACGGTCACCGTCTCATCGCCATTCGTAACCTTGAACTCCACAATTCCGTTGTCCTTTTCAGGAGTCAGGATAATGCGGGCCTTTTCAGAAGGCTGGAAGTACAGAGGCTCTTCGCAATTGACCTCCACGCCGTCCACAGGAACGGCTACTACAAAGTAGGAGTTATCCGTGGGAGCGGAGCTGACATACATCTGGACATCCGCTGTTGCGGCAGGAACCGTCAGAGTCACACTGCCATTCAGCTCCCAAACAGCCTCGTAGTCCTTGCCGTTGATGTGGGCTGTTGTATAAGAACGAGTCAGAGTCTCGGTGTAATCACCATCAGTGATCTTGATAGAGGCAATGTCATAGTTCTTTTCAGGAGTGAACCGGACATCAGTAGATGTCAGGGTATCCAGATCGATGCTGGACACATTGGCCGTGCAGTGTGGATCATGGTCCACCGTCAAAGTAAAGTCCCCGGCAGGCTTTGTCAATGCAGTCACATACATATCAGCGGTAGTATTCTTATTTGTAACCTCAACACGGTTGCCCTCGACAACAATGTAATAGGTATCGTTGCCTACCTGAACATTCTGGGTCTTCGCCTGAACCAGATTTACATCACTGAATTCGTTGCGAATATTCAGCATCGTAATGGACTGGCCGGGATGAGCCGTAAACGTAACGGTGACGGTATCGCCAAAATCCGCAGTGCTCAGAGTCTTGGATACATCGCAGGTGTCCTCCGCTCCAAGACCACCGGTATTATCGTTTTCATTCAGCACATCGGAATTTGCCTCAACGACATACTGCTCAACTTCGCCCAAATCCAGTTTCAGGAAGAGATCCTCGGTTGCCCCGGAGATCTCCCAGGAGATACTGGAATTGGAGTTCAGTGTGACATCAATCGTTGCATCTCCAACGCTCAGATCAGCCTTGCTGTTTGTCAGCTTTCCAGAACTATGCTTTGAATCAGAGAACTCATAGCCTTCGATGGTGGAACCGGCTTCATAAGAGCCGCTGCCATTTGCAGCTGTCGAAAGCAGAGCCACGTTGCTTCCTTCTTCACTTACATGCAGCTGCGGATTTGCGGCAAAAGCAGCAACAGAAGTCAGCATGGAAGCGATCATCGATGTAACAAGCAACATGGATACGCCCTTTTTAGCTTTCATCTAAAACTCCTCACTTTCTTTAGATTTTCCATATTTTATGGATGATACGGCACAGGGAAAAGCCAGGCAGAACAATCCCCTTGTACTGTATTGCTGTTATATGCAAAAGATAAATTTTTCTATCAGCAAAAAATATAAAAAACCCGATGTAACAAACTTGTAATAGAGAAAAACCACAAAAAAGAGGGGCGTGCAAAAGCACGCCCATTCTTTTAATCGGAAAACTCTTCTTTCGGCAGTTCATCCGCCGCCGGCTCAGGAGTTGCTTCTGCCGCCGTCACAGCAGATTGAGGCTGCTGCGTATGAGATCTTGCCCATGCCGAGATCATTCCCAGCACTGAGCAAACTGTGTCCGAGAAGCTCCGATGAAGTTTCTCCCCAGCAGCCTTGTTTTTCGCCATAAACATCTTGACCAGGGGCCAGATGTTTAAAAGCGCCAGGAAGAAAAGGAACATAACCCCTTCTCCCCTGTAGATGACAAACCAGGAGATCCAGTTTGTCACAACCGCCAGGACCAAAGCAAGAATGATCCGCCCAATAAATCTGATGATGAACATATGTTTTCCTCCTTAAAATGATTTCCTAATTTCTTCTGCGGCCTCTTCAACTGTTCTATTAAAAACAGCCAAATCACAAATCTCTAAATCATGGTCCTCTTCCTCCGTTAAATTTGCCTTCCTTCGGTTTTTTTCTTCCTCAGGAATTGCCCGGTCATCAATGGCCGCTCGCATAGCTTCTTCCGGCCGTGTAAGGGCTACGACCAATGCCTGATCGTGAAAAATCGCCTTGATTGCCATTGCGCCATGGGCGTCCAAAATCATCAGAGCGGTCTTCCCTCTCTGAATGATTTCTTCCACGGAGTCCTTAGGCGTTCCGTAGAACTCGCCCTTGTAAGAACTCCATTCCAGGAATGCTCCCTGACCGATCATCCTCCGGAATTCCTCCCGGGAGACAAACCGGTAGTCTCCACCATCTGTTTCCCGGGGAAGCCGACTTGTCACAGATTGGACAAGCTCAAACTCCGGAGATTTCAGAAGCTCTCTGGCGATCGTCGTCTTTCCGGATCCAGAAGGACCGATTAAAATCAAAATATTCCTCATAAATCACTTCTCCTTAGAAAAATTTGCTTTGTTATATGCTCAAATAAGCAAAAAAATCTCCCTTCTCAAAAAAGAGAAGGGAGATCTGCGTCAAGCAGCATGATTTGAAATAAACTCTGAAAGGGATTCGCCCAGGATCGAAAGGATCTGTTGGCCACACTTCTGACAATCCAGGCTGATTCCCTCCAAACGAAGATCAGAAACAGCCCAAGTCTTCCGGTTGATATCATAATAGAAAACGCCAGCCGAGGTTGTCACATAGACTCGCTGCCTACGCCCGCTTTCCCAATACCTGACCCGATAAACCCGCAGGTTTTGTGGGTTGTATATCAGGATTTTCTCAGGCTCTTTCATTTCACCTATCAGCATCTGGTCCGATACCTCATCCACCATTTTTAAATAAATGGATGCCGTATATTTTGCATCAACAACAGCTCGGTGGTGTCCTTCGATCGGATGCCCATAGTACTCTGAAAGAGCTGCGAGGCTATGACTTCTCAGAGAAGGATGCAAGGCTTTGCTGATCGTCATCGTATCTAGGACTTCATTGACCGGATTGACTCCGATCCCATGAAAAGCCCTGGATAAAAATCTCCAGTCAAATGTAGCGTTATGGAACACGATCGGCAGATTATAGACAAAATGCCAAAAGTGGTCCATGACCTCTTCCTGTTCAGCCGCCTCGGCCACATCCGCATTTGTGATCCCGGTGATCTCCGTAATTTTTGCCGGTACTCTCCCCTGGCTCATAAGCGGTCGGATCATATGGCTGAAGCTTCCTAAGATCTTTTTGTTGACCACATCGAGTTTCACTGCCCCGATCTCAAGCAGTGAGGCCCCTTTATCCGGAGATAAGCCCGTTGTCTCAGTATCTGCAACAATTACAACAGGGGCCTTCTGCATAAGCTGAAGATCCCTTTCGGGTAAGACGCCCATTATGCACCTTCTCTCTCAAGCGGGATAAAATCTAGCAGGCGAACTTGTCTCAAAGGACTTTTGCAAATCAAATTCTCAATAAAAGAGATATCCTCTTTTGTGTTGATTCCCTTTGCCTTCATAACAACATTTCCCAGCCGAACCACCGCATTTTCATTGCCGGCCACATACGAGATAAAGTAAGGCCGAGCCTGCTCTGCCTTTTCATTGGACATTTTACGGATGCAAACGATATGAATGTCCGCAGGATCGATCTCCTTGATGGTTTTCAGGATCTCTTGTTCTGCCGCTCGAAGGCTGGCGGTAGAAGAAATCTCCGGAAAGGAAAAGATCCCATTGCTGAAAAAGCTGTTATTGACGGTATAGCTGCAAAAATAAACACTCATGCAATTTCGGCCTCTTCCTTCTGCAGTTCCTCCTGCAGCCGCCGTCTCTCAGATTCCATCTTGATCCTGAGGCTTTCTTCCCCTACATCTCGAGCGAGAGCGATGTTCAACGTCCGAACTCGGGCCATCATCACCGCCCAATGCAAATTTGTATTCTTTCTAACGATCATTTTGATAAACCTCCTTTTAAAAGTTGTATTGTTATATGCGAAATACACAAAAAAAATAGCCCTGCTGGTTTTCCCAACAGGGCCAGGGAGTGCGCACTCCCTCTCAAGCTTGATTTTTCAGCGTTTTTCGCTTTCTATTCAGCATTTTCTGCATAATCCTGACCCCGCAAACCCATACGCAGCATTACGCTGGAGGCCAGAGCCGTTTTTGATCACTTCGTTGAAAGATAAAACAACCAAAACTCCCAACCAGTCAAAGTCCTAATATTGGATTGAAACGGTTTGTTTTCCGTAAAAGCATTAACAAATGAACCTATTACAGATAACACTTATAATCGAATAACCAATAAAACTAAACTTTGAACCTGAATACCAAGAACTAAATTCTTTTTTGTATTTGTTGCGCAACTTGTACGCATCATCTGTTGTTTTTAAAAAAGCAATCGGGATAACGGAGTCCGTAGGCTCCTGGATACAGTGGAAACTTTCCATTGCATCCAGGGGGCTATGAGCGCCCCGCCGGGAGATCAATCTACCACCGATGTGAAAGTGATCTCTGTGCTGAGATTGTGAAGATCCAGCGCCATCTGCAGATTTGTCAGTTTTTCACGCATCTGCTTATAGCAGCATTTCACTTCCTCGGGATCATAGTTGGTGCAGAAAATCACAGTTTGATTTTCCAGAGCACCCATAAATCTCGGCTGGCTCTTCTTTGCCTTGGAGGCCATCCCCTGCAGACGGCCAAGACGATCGTTCGTCTGAGCCATCGTGACCAAAATCTGATCCACCGTCAGGCCGGTCCCCTCTACGACCTTTGTCGCATTCGCCACGTTCATGGCATGGCGGATATTGCAGACTGTCTCATCGATCTTTTCCAGCTGCCCCTGAACAGCCTTGAAGTTATACTCCGGAATCTCTGGAGCAGATCCATTAAGCATCTGATAAGTAGAGTTTTCACTCTCCTGCTTCAGAAGTGTTCTCTTCTCATCCTCCAGCTCCTTCAGATACTTCATGGCCGCTGCCAAACGCATCGTCTTTTCCATATAACCCCTCCTGAAAATATTGTAGGGAACTCAAAACAAAGTTCCCCTGTTTGTTGACTATTTATATTATATGCAAGTCCATCAAAATTTCATCAGGCATACCTGCGGGCCTTGATCACGACCTTTGGTTTCCAAAGATGGATGCATTTATCGCTATCAAAGTAGTATAGCTTTCCATTCTGCCGCAGCCATGCAACAACATAAGCTGCTGAAGCATAAGGGATCTGCTTCTCATTGACAAGACGAAGAGCCAGCTCACCTGCAGTCTGTTGTAAGTCCTCTTTGATGCACATAGAGATCAACGCATAGCTGCACCCTGAAGGGCCAAGGCTCCACCAATTCTTGGACATTGGATCGAAACCTGGATCCTCATTCTTTCGAAAATCAACCATTTCCTGGACCTCTTTTTGTCCCAGGTTCGGATCATACTTGCTGTAATAGAGTTCTACCGCATTGAGCGTATGATCAACCTTCTGTCTCGCCATCATAACACCTCCTCAAAATATATGGTTGGTTGGGACGGCTGGATTCGAACCAGCGAATCAAGGAGTCAAAGTCCCCAGCCTTACCGCTTGGCTACGCCCCAGTTTCTGTTATATTATATGCAACACGCAACTTTTTTATTAAATGGACACTGCTAAACCACTGGATTTATCCGTGGGGAATGTCAAGAAGGAAAAAGCCGCAGGTGTTTCCCTGCGGCTGAAAATCTATACCAATAGAATATAGGCTAACACATTCATCCCCATGCATCCGGCAAGCACCACCGCATCGCAATGCCGTTTGAACCAATCCAAACCCCTTCACTTCTCTTCACTAACGTCTGGTTTTCGTGCGAGAGAGAACTTTATGAGCCGCCTGTACTCCGACAGGTCCAAACTCCACCATTTGATCGATATCCTCTTGAGCCTTTCTAAGATCAGAAATCTTGGCAAAATCCGAGGACTTTTGCCGGCACAAAGGACAAGAGCAATGGATCTTCCCCTTTGCCAGCTCTCCGGCATTTTTATAATACCAGTAATTATTCTGTTCTTTGATGATCCGCTGTTTTCTGCGGATCGTCTTTCTGCGAACATCACGAAGATAGCTGCGAGAATGCAAAATGCTTCACTCTCCTTTTTGAAAGAACCCGCCCACAACAGTGAGCGGGCCGCAAGAAGAAAAAAATACGTATTTGCTGGTATATCCAGCAATGGCGCTGCGAACAGGACTTGAACCTGCAAGGGAGGGAACATCCTCACCCACCCGCTTTCCAAGCGGGCCGACTACCAGTTATCACATCGCAGCATATGGCGCAGACGGAGAGGCTCGAACTCTCGCATGGCCTTTTGGCCACCTGGCAGATTAGCAATCTGCTCCCTTCACCAACTTGGGTACGCCTGCATCTGATTATATTTGGCGGCGGGAGAGGGACTCGAACCCTCAGGAGCTTTGCCCCGCCGATTTTCGAGACCGGTTGACTACCAGTTATCACATCCCGCCAAATTTATTGTGGTGTGGGCGACGGGGATCGAACCCGCACAATGTTTCCACCCACGGATTTTAAGTCCGCTATGTCTGCCTAATTCCATCACGCCCACGTCTTTGGTGCGGGCAACAGGACTTGAACCTGCACGAATACCAATATCCAACGGAACCTAAATCCGCCGTGTCTTCCGATTTCACCATGCCCGCAAATCAATTCTAAATTGGCGCAGCGAGTGGGATTCGAACCCACGGAAGTCTTTTATACTCCTCTGGTTTTCAAGACCAGTTCCTTCAACCACTCGGACACCGCTGCAAATAGAACCCGATATGAAACCCTGCTAAACCTCTATCGGGTAGCCGAGACCTGCGCCCGGCAGGTTCCCATCCAGACCATCGACAGCCACATGGTATCTGGACAGTTCTGTGTGAAGGCTGCTGCCGCTTCACACAAAGAGGACAAACAGTTTTGCCCCTGTTAAGCTGCAAGAGCTGGGACAGGGGTGGGACCCCCTTAAAAGAGTGATCCCAAATTTAACTTTGCGGCAACCGCCGCTGGAGCAAGTGACGGGAATCGAACCCGCATCCTCAGCTTGGAAGGCTGATGTACTCGCCATTGTACGACACCTGCATATATAATCAGGGGATTTTTCCCCTTACAAAATCTTTGTGACTTTCCCAAAAATCTGGGGCAGGCCTACCCAACCATTTACATGACCATGATTATTGGAGATCTGAAAACGGCCGTTTCGAATTGATGAGATTTTGTGCAGATAATAATGACCATTGACTTTGCAGAGAACAATGTCCCCTTTTTCCAATAGCGTATCATCTGTCAAATGCTCAACAAAAACAGGCTGGCCACTTTTCAGAATAGGCGTCATCGATTGGCCAAAGCCAATGATGATCCCATCTTCTCCGGACAGCAGTTTCTCAGCGGAATACCTATTCTCTTTTCCGGTAAACAACCTCGGATCATCCTCCTTTCTTTTTTATTAAATGGTGGAGCTAGGCGGGTTCGAACCGGCGGCCTATTGCTTACGAGGCAATCGCTCTGCCAACTGAGCTACACCAGCAAATTGATGACTTATTATATGCAATCAAAAAATATTTCATCGCAAAGAAAAATGCCCGGACAATTGCCCGGACATTCCCTTTTATTTGGTGCTGGCGGCGGGGATCGAACCCACACGATGTCTCCACCAACAGATTTTGAGTCTGCCTTGTCTACCAAATTCCAACACGCCAGCATTGTGAATGAGCAACCCCGCCGATTGCTCTTTGCCCACATTTATGCCACCCACAATTTATGGGCGTGGACTCCATCTGACTTGCCAACCAGACTGCGATCTTATCAAAGGAGCGGGGATCTTTTGGACCCCCAGGGCTCACAGTCAACCCCATAAAATATGAACAATTTAAGATCTTAGCGCCGCTCTGGCCTATGGGGGATACTCCCCCTGGAGCTGATGGCCGGAATCGAACCGACAACCTACGGGTTACAAATCCGTTGCTCTGCCAATTGAGCTACACCAGCATATTTTAGCCGGGAGACCCGGCTTTTCTTATATTATATGCAAACGAAAATTTTTTTATCAGATAGCGCAGTAAACTCTCTGGATTCACCCGTTGGAAGTGTCAGTCAGTCAAAGAATATGAATCAGAGGCCGACATGATTCCATTCTGAAACATGACAGGCCAGTGACTATGTGTTTCATAATAGGCGTCGCTTTTCAAGTCGTATTGGACTTCTTTTCCAGTATCAGCCCAGCAAATGTCGATATTGTACCATTTACCACAAAGCTGGACCTTGTTCCAATCATGATCAACAGCTCCGCCTTTTTTCGTTGTTGACCCTGGAACCGTTACGCATGGAATTCCTTCCTTCAGCATGAAAAACTGGAAGGTCTGTGCATAGGCATCACATACGATTTTCCCACTTTGAAAGAATTCCGCCAGCTCATGGACATGAGGCGCAGCTACATTGCCATAGCTGGCTTTATTCATAATAATTCTCTTTACCGCAAAAATCAGATCATAATCGCTCAGGCCACTTAATTCTTCGGCATACTGTTCATAAAAGGCACTTGCAGTCGCAGAGAGTGAGGGATCTATATAATATGCAAAAGCATTGTCATAGTCACAAATCATTTTCCACGCTTGAGCATAGGTGAATTCTAGTGAAATGGTTGAGTGCTCTCCAAACTGGTTCGCTCTCGCCAATTCAAGTTTGTAGTCAAATTCTTCAGATGAGATTTCATCCTGCAGAAATTGCTCCACCAATGCCTGAATATACTCATTTTGATCAAACTGCTTTTCGCTCTTTTCATCTACAGCAGATTCCTGATACTCAGCAGATATGGAATTCGGGCCATACAGGTACTGATACATCCATGAATCCACTAGGATGCAGTTCGTTTGAAGGCCATACTGAATAGCCCGATATCTCACAAATTCCCCGAGAAAAGATTCCTCCGAGAATTCATTATCCCGTTCAATCACCACCCGCTTCGGTATGTACGAGAAGGCCTTTTGAAGCATCAATTCCAATTCATCTTCTGATTTTGGAGAAAATTTTACAGCGTATGGAAACGGCAGCTGGTCGATCTGACTGGGAATATTATTTTTTATGGATGTATCAGAAAGAACTTCTTCAATCATAAGGGCCACATCGCCTAGTGTAAAATTTTCCGTACTCAGTCCCAATACAGAAGTATCTGTTCCGCCATCTCCCCTATTTAACAGCCTCTGAATAATACGAATAAAGCTGCTTCGTGACATATCTTGCATTCCAAAAGTTGCTGGTCCTGTACCTGAAATCAATCCTTGCTCATATGCCCAGGTAACTGCTCTCTGGTACTGCTTTGGAACATCAGAAAAAGGGCAGCTTCCAGCAGAGGGTGTTCCGAATGCTCTATACAGTAATGATACCGCTTCTCCTCTGGAAACCGGGAGACTTGTGGCCTCTTGCGGCACTCTGTACTCATCCGGTAAAAAACCATATGCTGATAATCTAGCTGCTGCCAGATCCGCAAATGTATAGGCATTTAACGTCAAATATTCTTCTGTGGGATACTCCTGTTCTTCCACAGCAAATACAGGGACAGAAAAACAAAAAAAGGTCAGCAAACAAAGCAGCCAACCAATCAACCTCTTCTTTTTTCTCATCGCTCACACCTATTAAGAGTTGGACTTTCTGCTTGTTTTTCTGAAAATTGATTTGGTGCAGAGGATGGGATTCGAACCCACAATCGTCCTTTCGGATCACCAGCACCTCAAACTGGCCTGTATACCTAAATTCCAGCACCTCTGCATTTAGTGAACCGCCAAGGGGAGAACTCCCTATGGCGGTCTATCATTTCACTTTTTTGAAGGAGGGGACGGCACTGTCCCTGAAAAAGATCCAGTGCCAACCCCAAAAACTTTAGGAGGTGAGTCTGGCGCAAAAGCGCCTGGGGGCGGAGGATGGATTCGAACCACCGACGCTCAGCTCATGAGGCTGAGGAGCTACCACTGCTGCACTCCGCTATATGATCCTTTCCCCTAAGAATAGAGGAAAGGCCTGAAAGGAAAAACGTTTTATGTATGCCAGCAAGCACCCTGCTTCCTGTTGGCTTTCTATTATATGCAAAGAGAAATTTTTTTATCACATCGACATCACGAAACAATCAGCCGACCCGGATCTTCGATGGATTTTACAGTTCCATCCTGATAGAAAATGATGATTTGCTGAACCTCCGCCGCCTCGATTTGGGAATTGCTCCAGACATTTTCCCAGGCCCAGTTTTCCGAAGGCGTCCCAGTTCCCGGTTTATATGGGCCAATGTCCCGTGCTCCATACAGACTATACCCACCATCCCTGTTTGAAGATACCACACCGCCAAAATCATCAATTGGGACTGTATAGAAGATGATTTCCTGGATCGTCTTGGTTCCAGTATTCTTCCACCGGATATAGAGGTCCACATATCCGTTGCCATCTGGTGAGGAGACATCAATATCATAAATCTCAATGGGATTTAAAGACACCTTCGGATCACTGAGTTCTGCCACCGGAGTGATCTCCATAGGAATTGAATCCACATCAGACATCACAGACAATCGATCCTGATATTCCTCCTTTGGGAACCACTGCTGCAGGATCTCAAGACACCATTTTGCCTGCCCCCTTTGCCCGTTTTGGATCAATGCATCTACGACTCTCAATACTCTGGATTCGTATTTTGATCCATTGTCCTGGATATCTTCCTGCACAGCCATGGCATTCTCTTCATCTTGCTCCGCAACGTTCAGCCAATAATAAAGCCTCTCAATCACCTGATCTGTATTTTTTCCTGCTTCATAAGAAATTCTGGACTGTTCCAGAATATCTACCGTATTTTTTGCCTGACCAGTCACTTCTGATGCTGCGGGGATCGTTGAAAGGACAGAAAAAGAAGCTGTTGCCTCTTCAGCTGTAATGTCTTTCTGAATATATGCGGAAAGAATATCCGCAACAGCGTTTTCTGCGGAATGGTCTGCGGACATTCTAAAAAACGGATTCCCATGGTCTTTATAATATACTGCGGCTTCCTGATACTCCATGTCAGAACACAGACCGGAAAAATGCATCGCAGCTAAAAAGCCGCTTCCGGCATAGATACCAAACAAGGTAAATACAGCCGCCGCCCCCAGGGAAATCCAGAGCCTTAGAGAATAGTTCTTCACCTTAGAGGGGAGTTTCGTTTTCAACTTCAGAAAATCAGGTTTTTGGATCTTTGAGAAGATCGATAACTTGGTATCACTCGGTTTCGCATCTTTTTCCGCAGCCGTCTTTTTCACTGCCAGCACTGGATCCAATGCCTGAAACGGATACGGACGATCTGGAGCATAGGAATAAATCTTATCTCCTGTAGAAAGGAACAATGTGGAGTCCTCTCCACGAACGGACTTCATTTCTTCCAGCACTGATTTCATCCTTGTTCCATTTGTTCGGATATGATCGAGCTGGATCGGTTTATTGGAAAGGGAAAAATTTTCAGCAGAAATGGGTTCTCCAGAAGACTCCTCACTAATGCTCCCATCTTTCTGATAGAACAGCTTTTCACCGTTCAAAAGACGGGAACAGATTTTTACAAGGGGACAATAATCTTCATCAAATCCTTCCTCTTCAGTCAAGAGATCAGTAAAAAAGATGGAAAGGAATTGGACAAATGAAACAATGGTCCATTTTTGCCCGTCATTTAGGATAAATCCTTCCGCCCCCATAAGCATCCAGTACTTGCTGAGCTTGATCGTAGAAATTGTATCAAGTTGAATGATCGGGTACTGTTCTTTTGCTGTTTTCAAAAAATCCTCCGCCGCCTGTTGATCTGTAAAGTACCGCAAATACGGAAGGTTTTGAATAGGAGCAATATAAGGAAGAAAGGAATCCTTTTCAAGAGTTTGAATTTGAGCGGATCCTAAAACATAGAAGGTATCGTCTTCCATGATCTGTCTCAACAAATCATGCAACAGCCCAATTGCTCCATCAGCATCTGAATCGTACAACTTCTGAATGGCCTCTAACCGCCGGTTTATCTCATTGATTTTCAAAGTATCAGTCCCTTCTGCCAAAATGGAATGAACACGTCTATTATATGCAATTGCTCGTGAAACGGACAAAAAGCAGCAGCGCAAACGGCGCTGCTGCCCTGCATGAAATCATGTCATAACTCCAAATCCCATTCTCAAAATAAGGATATAGAAAACAGTAAAACAGGAAACAAGAGCGAGACAAATCAGAGAGATCAGAATGTTTATCATAGCCTGTCTTCTCATAAGGGGGTGAGATGCGGAAGACCCAAGCCGCAAAACATTGATGGCAAAAATAATAATAATGGTCACATAGACAAAGGCTGTGATAATTCCGATCGCTACTTTGTAGGTCTGTAAAAACTCCGCAAGCGGTCCGGTCATGATCCTTTGAATGATCGTTTTATCAACCAACGCAGCTCACCCCTTCTTTAACATATAGTGATGTTTTCTTTTACGCAATATCTTCATCTGGTTTCTTTTTTGCTTTTCCACGGCGAAAAGAATAATCCGGAAAATCCGCACGAATGATAAAATAAATATCGATCGCACGTAAAATATCGGAGGTTGTAGCGAGATTCATATGAATCAGGTGAGCCTCTAATGCATCCCCGCCATACTTCTCTTCCAGCTTTTCACATACTGCTTCGCAAATTTTTCTTCGATCTGTTGTTTGTCGCTCCAACACGACATCTTCAATCAAACTCATAGCACCGTCTGTCAAAACAAACTGATTCTTTGCATATTCCATATAAAACTCTCCCTTATATTTCAATCAGAAAACTTCTCTGCTGATTTCTCCCAGCAGCCGGAGCACAAAAGAGCAACACAAGGAGAGTTCAATTGTCATCTATCCAAAAGTGCGTGCCTGCCCCACAGATTTTCCAATGGGGAACGGAATTTTTTACTTTTCGTTTTTAATATCTAACCACCAGCTAACGCACAAATCCCCAACATGCTCCAATATGTTATATGCAAACACCATATAATTTATTTCGACAAGAAGAAATTCCCCCTGTCTAACCGACAGGGGGAAGATTTGTTTCAGCAGGAAGCTCCACTGAGCGTATTCATCACAAATGCTCTGATTGCACTTGCTCCGATAACCTTCTCATAAGAGCCATCTGCTTTCTTATACACCAGTGTTGGAGCCTGCATGATATTGAATGTGTGAACAAGATCCAGATGCTCATCCGCAAACATGATCTCATAAGAAATCCCGGCATCCGAGAGAAATCTCTCAGCCAGCTTGCAGTTTGGGCAAGTCTTACTCGCAAAAAGCATTACATCTGGCAGATTGTTCTCACTGGCTGTTTTCTCTTCAACCTGAGAGGACTCGTCAGAAGGAGCTTTCTCCATGAAGGCAGCACTCAAATCAGGCTTATACTCCTTCCGATCCTCAAACTCGTGAGCTTTTCCATCATTCCAATTCTGCAGAGGCCGGTAATAGCCTGTGATTCGGCTATAAACCTCTGTCTTGCTTCCGCAGATCGGGCAGGTATAATGCTCTCCGGAGAGATACCCATGATCCCGGCACACAGAATAGGTGGGAGAAAGGGTGTAATACGGCAGCTTATAATTCTCTGCAATCTTGCGAACCAAAGTAGCAGCCGTCTTCCAGTCCGGCAGGCGCTCTCCCAGGAAGGCATGAAACACCGTTCCAGAGGTATACAGCGTCTGCAGATTGTCCTGCAGCCCCAGAGCTTCAAAGATATCGTCCGTAAACCCAACAGGAATATGAGAACTGTTGGTATAATACGGAGAGCCACCGTTCTTGGCAGCGGTGATGATATCGGGATATCTCTCGACATCATGCTTTGCCAGGCGGTAAGTCGTGGACTCAGCAGGAGTTGCTTCCAGATTGAACAGTGCGCCATACAGCTCCTGATAATCAGAGAGGCGCTCCCGCATATGGTTCAAAACCTCAATGGCAAATGCCTGCCCTTCCGGAGTTGTCAGATTCGTTTGTAGCCACTTCGCATTTTCCTCGGCCTCATTCATGCCGACCAGGCCAATTGTGGAGAAATGGTTGTCAAAAGAACCCAGATATCGCTTTGTGTAAGGATACATGCCAAGATCCATCATCTTTGTAATGAACTTTCGCTTGATATCCAAACTGCGTGCGGCAATATCCATCAGATGATCCAGGCGGAGAAAGAAGTCTTCCTTGCTGGTAGACAGATAGCCGATCCGGGGCAGATTCAGCGTCACAACGCCGATAGAACCAGTGGACTCACCGGAGCCAAAGAATCCTCCAGACTTCTTGCGCAGCTCCCGAAGATCCAAACGAAGACGACAGCACATACTGCGCACATCCGAAGGCTCCATATCAGAATTGATGTAATTGGAAAAATACGGAGTGCCGTACTTGGCAGTCATCTCGAAAAGGAGCTTATTGTTCTCTGTGGGCGTCCAGTCAAAATCCTTTGTGATGGAATATGTGGGGATGGGATACTGGAAGCCCCGACCATTGGCATCACCCTCGATCATGATCTCGATGAATGCCTTATTGATCATATCCATCTCTTTCTTGCAGTCACCATAAGTGAAATTCTGCTCCTTGCCGCCTACGATTGCCGGCAGGTTTTCCATATCCTTGGGCACCGTCCAATCCAACGTGATATTGGAAAACGGAGCCTGAGTGCCCCAACGAGACGGCGTGTTCACTCCGAACACGAAAGACTGAATGCACTGCTTGACTTCCTTATAAGAAAGATTGTCTGCTTTCACAAAGGGAGCCAGATAGGTGTCAAAAGAAGAAAATGCTTGCGCCAGTTCATACCCCCGGTCATCCCGGTACTTGAACACTGACCGAATCAGTGGGCTTAGACTATATCTTCACAAAAATGGAACGTCCATCCTTTTGTTGACTTTGCCCGACCATTCAAAACCCCGCTGATATGTTTTCTGTCAAGGCCATGGTCTCTTGCAAACTGGGTCATATTGTCTGCACAATATCGGTTTCCAGATGGATCAACCGCCACAAAGGGCTTCATCTGACCATCCTGATATTTTGAATTTACAGCTTTTGTGACCCAGGTACATGTATCTAAAGAATAGACTTTATGCTGTTGATGCCGCTGCTTAATGTCTTTATCCAGGACAAGCTCTTTTCGAAGAAACTGCTCCTCGTCAAACCCATCGATCTTCTTGCAGTCTTCATAGAAATTCTCGAAGACCAGCCATCGATCACACACCGTCACATTGGAGTAATTTTTGTACTTTCCATCCTGCTCAGCATAGCAGCGGTGGATCATACTGTTCCAGGCGGTATAGTATGGCTGATACTTCCCTTTTGTCCGGATATTCCCCGTACAGGCGACTCCACAGTTTAGCTTTGCATATGGATCACGAACACAGCCGCTTTGAATCTGAAACCCTCTCGCAATCTTGACTGTACCCGTCTTTAGAAACTGGATTTTATATTTATCGTGGCCCAGATACTCTAAAGGGCGGACAGGACCGCATCTCTGCGAATAATAGATCCCGTCCATATTCAAATTCATTGTCCTCTTCACCCCCTCTTACAAGTCCATTTTTGTGCTGAGTACTTCGGGCTTGGACTTCCACCACGCTTATGCCCTACATGGCTACACTCATCACCATTAGTCGTTACACCACTTTCGTGGCACGGTATTGTCCCCTGCCAGTATGCATGTGCGCAATGCAAATCACGCTGACAGGTCGGAGTTTCACCGTTAGCAGCCAAAAGCACTTTGGCCACACCCCATATCCTTATGAGTTCTCTCAGTTTTACGCCGGCAGGTTTATTTACCGGCCCACTCGTTCTGCATGATGCCCAGAAAATTCACCATCTGATTGCAGAGAGTCGACAGATGGCTTGCCGGAGAAGATGTGATCCGCCCCTCAACGCCGCCAAGGCCTTCCTGAATCAGCTGCTTCAAACTCCATCCAGCACAATACCCCGTCAGCATCGAGAGATCATGCAGATGCATATCTCCATTGCGATGGGCATTTGCGATCTCCTCATCATAGACTTCATTGAGCCAATAGTTAGCTGTGATCGCACCGGAGTTGGAAAGGATCAGCCCGCCTACAGACAAGGTAACTGTGGCATTCTCCTTTACACGCCAGTCCTTCTCAGGGCCAATGTAGCCCTCCATCTGCTTTTTGACATCCAGAGCTAAATTCTTAGAGTCCCTGGCCTTCTGACGGTCTTTCCGATAGAGAATATAAGCTTTTGCTGTCTTGTAAAAACCAAGACGCATCAGCTGTTCCTCTACCAGATCCTGCACCATCTCGACTGTGGGAGTCTGATCTGAAGGCAGCTGCGTCTCTACAAGAGACGTAATAATAGCGGCCTGTCCATTGTTCTGGACTGCCGTTGCCATAAACGCCTTCTCGATCGCCTTTTCGATCTTCTTGCGATCGAACTCTTCCACATTACCGTTCCGCTTTACGATTTGCATTTTGCTTAGCTCCTTTCATTTTTATTGTCAGTCCTGTTATATGCGGCGGAGCAATTCCACCATCGGACTAACCCTGTTTTTCAGGCGAGAAAATCCGCCAATCTCCTATGTGCTTTTTTGGTGCTTTTCACAGAAAGCTCAAATATCATCTTCAAAACCGCAAACCGGATCAAAGAAGACGGACTCAATACTTTCTGCAAAGACTCCATGCTTCGCCAGTTCTGTCTGGCAATCGCCAAAGGGATTCTTAGACAGAATGTTCTTCGCACTCTGCACTTCGCTCTTGGAAACAAGAAATACCTTCAGCTCATCGCTGTTCGGTTCCTGCACCACAAAGGCAACCTTTGTCTCATTCATCGTTTGTCTTACCTCCTTTTTTAGATTTGCATTGTTATATGCAAAAGCACACAAAAAACGACCCTGCACAGTAATTTGTGCAGGGTCAAAACGATCTTATGTATCAGGGTCTTCCCCATTTGATCGGCGTCGGGTCATATGGTCCTTTTTCTTGATTCTCCGTCCGAAACATCAGTGTTTGATAATAGGAAACGCCGCTCTTGTTGTGTTTCATAACACTGACAGTCACGCTCATAGCGTGATCCATGACCGGCTTTTTCTTGATCATATGGCAGAGAAACGAATTAGCCTCGAACTCCGTCATGCGTTTTCCCGCCCAGGGTTCCAATACCCCGAGCAGGGACTGGTCTTCCTGCCCTTCGGTATAGGCCAGACGGTCAATATCAAACGGGAAACAGTAGCGAACTGCCCCCAGTGTAAAATAATAGGTATTCTCTTCCATCAGAACTCCTCCTCAATCATTTTTCTCACCGCCGCTGCCATCTTCGGCCGCCGCAGAATCGTCTCGATCACAACCTGGCTGTCATCGCCAGACTGCTTTTCTCCTGTCAGCTCACCAGGTCCACGCAGTTTCAGGTCTTGTTCCGCAATGTCAAACCCACTGCTGTATGTACAAAGCGTGTCCAGCCTGGGTGTATCCATGTCAGAAACAAGCAGGCAGATTCCCTGTTCTCCATTCCGGCCTACACGGCCACGCAGCTGATGCAAAGCCGCAAGCCCGAATCTGTCTGCATTCATAATAGCAATAACAGTCGCATTTGGAATGTTGACGCCAACTTCCACAATCGTCGTAGAAATCAGAAGATCATACTTCCCTTTCGCAAAGTCATCCACGATTTCCAAAATATCCGATTGCTTCATGTCCCCACTGATACAGGCGATCCGAACCCCAGGGGCCCGGCTGCTGTAATATTTCCGTGCTTCAATAGACATTGTGGCAACAGAAGCAATATCTTTAAACTGATCATTATCGGATTCTTCAATGAATGGAGTCACTAAGTATGCCTGATGGCCTTTCTGAATTTCATCATAAATAACATCCAGAGCTGTTTCCAGGCAGGATACATGCTTTGTGATTGTTTCCTTTCTTCCGGCCGGCTTATCTGGGATCGTCAGGATCTTCACCATATCGCCATAGACAGACATGGCGTAACTTCTCGGAATAGGAGTTGCTGTCATACTCAAATGATGGGCCCCCAGCTTATCAAACTCCATGATCGTCTCTTTCTGCCGGACACCGAACTTATGCTCCTCATCAATAACGGTCAGCCCCAGGTGCCGGAACTTGAGTTCTGGAGACAGTACAGCATGTGTTCCGATCAGAATTTGAATGTCCCCAGATGCGACCTTTTTCAAAATCTCTGTGCGCTCTTTCTTCTTTTGGTCACTTGTCAGCAGTGCCACATGAATGCCAAAAGATGAGAGCCTGTTCGAGAATTCCTCAAAATGCTGCTTTGCAAGCACAAGTGTCGGGGCCATAATAACTGTCTGCAAATCATTTTCCCACATCAAAACAGATGCAGCAATGGCCACAAGCGTTTTTCCGCAGCCCACATCACCAGAGACAATTGCGTTTAGCCTCTTCCCGGCCAATGCATCACTCTTGATCGTTTCAATGGCCGCAGCCTGCCCAGGTGTCAGCGCAAACGGGAGCGTCTTTACAAAGCTTTCCATGAGATCCATTTTTTTCACAGAAACTGTCTGAATGAAATTCGAAAATTGCACGGATTGATGAAGTTCTTTATAAAAATCATAAATCCGCTCAAAGTCGATCCTCATTCTGGCCTTTTTGAAGCTGTCACGATCCTTCGGCCGGTGGATCTGTTCATAGGCAGAGGCCTTCTCCATCAAACCAAGCTTTCTCGCATCCTGTTCCTTCTGGTCAAATGAGGCCATTGCCCGTAAAAACGAAATAGCTTCTTTGATTTTCCCCTTCAAATATTGATCCGACATCCCCTGGATTTTAGAATATACCGGCAAAATTCCTCCCGGATATTTTGACACATAGATCGGATTTGTCATGGAGTATACTCCCCATCCACTGATGCCGATTTTTCCGCCAAAGTACATCAATGTGTTCTTTTGAATTGAATCCACTAACCAACTCTGACCGAAGAAAAAGATCTTCATGTGATAGCCATCCGCATCGCTGATCTCAACCGCATTAGGCGTTCCGGTCATCACATCGATGACTCTTCCATGGACAACCACATAGGTATCCTCTTTCAGGTCCTGAAGCTTCGTGGGAACCCTGAAATCATAGTATTTCCTCGGGAAGAAATTCAAAAGATCTTCAACGGTTTCGATTTTTTTCTGAAGAAATTGATTTTCCTTTTGTTTTGTCACACCAATTTGACTCAATAAATGACCCACAAAAATACCTCCTTTCTGATTTGATTTATTATATGCTAATGATAAAAAAAGTATTGTTTTGAAAGATTCTGTTCCTCAAGGAAAAAAAGGGACCTGCAGTATCTCCTGCAGGCCCCATATTCTGTTAAACTCATGAATCAAGTCTCAGATTTTCTCCTGGAGTGGTAAATGTCATACCATCCAGGATGATCGTATAGACCAGCGTCACTTGGTCCACGGACATATACATCTGCTTTTCCTCGCCGTCAATTGTCAATGTGTAGAGAAGGGTCTCGTCATCATAGATTTCCACATCATCAACTGTAAAGGGCATTTCTTTGCCATCTAATGTGATCGTTGTCATAGTGCCTTCCAGGGTATGCCCATCTCCGGTCCATTCCCCCTGGTCCAGCAGCTTCTGTGCCATCGTCAGCCGAAGGCTCAGCACTCCATAATCAATATTCTCTTCTTCACTTACAGGGATCAGATCCGGAGACGAATAATACTCATGAACGATATTATCAACTTTAAAGGTCATCATATCCCCATCGATCATACCGACCCGAACCATGCCGGCTTCATCTGTCATTGTACAGGTGCTGCCAGCTATCTCATAAGTGCCGTCCGGAGTCCCCCAGGACAATGATGTGTAGGTGCCATTATCGTAAAGGGTAATAGTATTGTTATATGGCTTTACTGAATACCAGGTGGAGACCACTTCCCTGTTTTCAGTTGATCCCCCATACGCCGCCATCCAGATCAAAAACACACACCCGCCAATCAGAAGCAGAATAACGATAGCAAGCAGGATCTTCAGAACCGTTCTTTTCATAAAACCTCCTAAACCCAAATCAGGCATAATACTGGATCTTTGTCACATAGTCAGGGAACGCAAATCCAAAAATATCTGAAGAGTAGACGCTGTAAGTTCTTTCTCTTACAGAATTAGACGTGTTGCCCTCAATGGTGTAGATTACACCATTTTCGTACTTCTCAACAATACCCACGTGATCCTGTACTCCATCATGTTCCCAGTCAAAAAAGATCAGATTGCCTGGTGAAGGAATATATGGTCCTTGCGACGCAACAGACCAGTAAACGTTGTTTGGAGCAAAATAATGCGTGATCCCATCGCCGCAGCTGGCAAACTTCGGGAACACACCGGCATTGATATAGCCGCACTGATCGGCGCACCAGCTGACAAAAGCAGCGCACCATGAATCTGTCGGGTGAAGGCCATACCAGCTTTTATAAATGGCTCCTCCAACATTGCCAATCTGGCTTCTTGCCATTTCAACGATCGCAAGATTGGAATAAGTTGGCTGGTAAAAATACCCCAAAGGGTCTACATTCCTGCCATCAGAGTTTGTAAAGCCAAAGAACAAGCACGCTGTTCCATCTGGTTTCGTTCCGCTGAGTCCCACCAAATCTCCGCTATTCACACGATCATTTACAGAGACATTCACAGACTGCAAATACCGGAACTCAACGCCATAGGTATTTCCATCTACTGTGTATTTGATCTTTACCGTATACCCGGATCCTCCGGCATTGCTTGTGACCTCTGTTACAATGCCGTTATCTGCAACAGACAGGATATTCGTTCCTTCAGGTACACTGAGTTCTACACCGCCGGTTGCCGCACTCCATCCCTCAAGAGCCTGATAATACTCCTTTGTTGGGGAGATAAACCCTTCGATCGTTGTTCCGACTCCAGGAACCATGGTCAAATTGTTCGAAAGCGTTCCAAACCCGTACATAGCTTCTTTTCCGACGAACAAGAAGCCAAGATTATCCTTATCAATGGAATTGTAAACTGTTGAATAGAGAGTGCCCGTAGAGAACGTAATCGTCTGGTAAACAATGTCATCGATATCTTCAGGAGCAATCGGTGTTCCATGCTTGAAATACACTCCATCATAAGCATCATTGTCGACAAAAATGTTGCTCATGGTATCAAAGAAACCCGAGATCATTTCCGTAAGCGAATTCCATACCCTGCCTAACCAGGAAAGGACACCGCCCTCCTCATCTTCTCCAGCCAGCTTCTGAAGCATATTTGTCGCAGAAAGAACATCGAAAGAAACATTCTGATAAAGATCATCATATGAAAGGCCCATGTGAGCGATTTTGATATCGACCTCATCCGGATCAATTGTCCCGCCATCACCAGCTGTACTATTTGTGTTCGGAGCGAGGGCAATTGCCCCAACATTGACTCCAGCTGCAAGCAAATCTGTATACCGGGATGACATCAAACTCTTCACTGCGTTTGCCCATTCAACCGGGCCAGAAGTGCAGTACTTTAAGGCAATTTCATCAATTGTTTTATTGACATAGTTCGGACTTCCTGAGATCAGGCTTCCAAAGAAATCGATGCTGTCTGCAAGAGAGTCAAATGTCATCCAGTCTCTTTCGCTGGAGCTATACAAACCAAACGCATTATTTCGATTTTTGGCGAGATTTGATGTTCCAAATCCGGACTCCTGATATGCTACAGCTATACCGAAAATAGCATTGACCCCGTAGTCCTGTTCCATCTTGACCCAGGCATCTCCGGTCCCCTCAAAGGCAGTTCCGTCCAGGAGCACATCAAAATCTTCAGACGACAGCCCTGTGGTCACGAACACATTATAGTTCGTTCCCTCGCCGCCGACACCCGTAAAAGGAACAATAAGCCCAAGCTCTTTCAAAAGGTCCCGGTTTGTTTCATCTTGTTCAATTCGAATTGCAAAATCATAGTCCTTCTCAACAGTCTTCGGCACATAGGTCACATAGGCATTTGCGTAATCCCGAAGGTACTGATCTCCGACAGGCTCGTCGACCTCGCCGGACTGAACTGGGGTAATCGTCTTGACATCGCCTTGCCGGGATACCCAGAACTCCGTATTGCCGCAGGGGCTGACGCCGCTATTGACCCAGACTCGATTGATCGGTTCAGCCGGATCTGTAAAATTGACTTCATCACTGGCCGCTACGGAGGAACCAGTTTCTTCTCCATCTGCATCTCCCATCAAATCTCCAACATCATGGATTTCAGAAAGCTCTGTATAGTCTGTATATGTATAGGCAATGTTTCCTGAAAAGGTTGCAGCGGAGTTGAGCAGCGGGATCTGAATGGGGTATTTCTCGGTGTTATTTGAGAACTCGGCCAGCTCTGGAGAATCGAAGGTTCTCTTTCCAATGGTGATGTCTCTTCCCTGAAGCCACATATTAATGTGATGCTGTTCTTCCACCATCGCTTTCAATGTACTTCTGTCTGGACCAGTCACATCGGCGTAATAATCTTCGTCAGAATATGTATCGGTCAAAGAAGCTGCTGTGCTGTCATACTGAGCCATCACGGCATCAACATCCGATCCAGATGGGATCTCTACTGTATAAACCGTTACATGATGCCGGGAGCCTGTTTCCCGACTGATTTGATCCACATCAAACTGATAGCTGGTATATTCACAGTCAATGAACTTCTGCTTCGTATATGGGTCATATTTTAAAATAGAACCCAAGCCATAATCCCATGTTCCCGGAACATCTTCATCCGTCTGCTCTGTGGGGTTTATAGCATCATTCCATGCCTTCGAAGTCGCCTGTAAAGAGCCATCTTCATCGCAAATCGGGACCTGTACCACCGTCCCGTCTTCGGTCAATTCATAGGAAATGGGCTTCACGATTTGCTCTGGATAATAGAATTCCTCGTCATTCAGCCGCTCATCTGCCATTTTGATAAAATTGGGCGACAGATAAAAGTAATTCTCTTTTTCATAGTAGTCCTGCAGCCCTGCAAAATCAGAAGTCGTTTCTCTGAATGTGAAGACCTCATCACCGCCGGCTGTCTTCGAATAGGAAGAACAGGACATGTATTTGTAGTAGGCGCTCATATAAGCCTGGTTCTTGGTCAGGGCAGCTGCAGTAAACTTCTGATTGCTGTCCTGAACAACAACACTCTCTTCTGCTGGATCCGTAATATAACTGCCAGAAGATCCTCTCTCTTCAAAAAAAACATCCCAGATTGCGGCTATAAATACCAAAATGATAGCCAAAATCAAAATCCACGGAAGAAGAGCTTTTAAAAGAGCTAAAATCATTTTGACCAGTACTTTAGCCGCCTCGGCAATGACTTTTGCAGCACTCTTAGCTGCTTTCTTTACCGGAGCGCCTAACGCTCTTGTGACTTTTCCGCCAAATTCCTTCGAGGACTGGTCAAACTCTTCATCATTCAATTTTTATGCCCCCTTTCTTTCAGAAAATCGCTATATTATATGCAAACTGGATTTTTCTTAAATAAACAAAAACCGCTCTGAGAATTTTCAGAGCGGTAAAGGAAATACAAATCACTCAGCCAAAAATACCTTATCCTGTACTGGCAGCAACAGCTGCTTTCCCTTATCAAAAGCAAAAATACTGTTGGGGTCTCCAGAAAAATACCGGTCTGTGATCAATCGGATCTCCTGGTTTGACAGTCCTCTTGCAAGAATTTTTGCTGCTTCCAGTGCAACCTCTTCATTTTCGCACAGCAGCACATATCCAGGCTCCATGGAAAAATATCTCTGCCAGCAGCGATTCCCGCTAAAAACGGAGATCTGCTCGCCGCACTTTTTCGTCCACGGACCCGGGATGTCAAAGTCCCGAACGACTTCTAACACATACTCCAGAGGAGTATACCCATTCATGATCCTGAAGTCTGCGGAAAAACGCATGATCCGTTTTCCAATATTGGCGTCGAAAATCGGGTCAAAGGTGTTGACGCTCTTTCCTTTATTTTTTACAAGAGCGTTTGCAAACATGCCTGTTGCCAGATACTTTGTTACCAGCTCAACACTTCGAATATTGTCAGAAGACAGCCAGGACACACGATCAGCTTGTGCAAAATGTTCCAGGATATAAATGCCTCCGGTATCCAGGCAATAAATCTTCATGGCGTCATCCGGAATCACATCCATACTGTACTTTGAGATCGTAAAGTAATTTACCAGGCACTTATCCACATATGTCTCCAGCAGAGAGCTGAGAATAGACGTATCCAGCCCCTTTGACTCCAGCATCTCAGACAGCATATCCTCGGTTGCAAAATAGAATTTCCGGAGATAACTCAAGATTTCACGGCCCACCTGCTTGGAAACATCATCACTGTTCATAAAATCCAAAACGATCACATACTCCGGCATTCCATGATTGCGTTTTGGCTCTCTGAAAAATGTTTGCTTATAGCTATAGTTGAAAGAGAGTGACTTTCCCTCTTCTTTTGTTACATACAATTGCTCAGACATTCTTTTTGCTCCTTTCTGCAAAAGTTTTTTTCGGATTAGCGCTTTATTTGATGTTGGCCGGGGACTGCCCCGGCCATTGGCTGATGACCTCAGCGCTATTTTGACTTTTAAGAAATGATCCGCAGCAGTTTTCCCTTCACACGAGGAGGGGCGAGCGGATCCGCAGAAGGAGTCACAGAAACGATCTTCAAAGAAACCTGGTCATCTGGATTGACTTCCATATCGGGTGGCAGCAGGCACAAAGCATCCAACCCCTTCCCGATTCGGACAAAGACTCCAACGCCGCCGCTTTCAAACGGCCGCAGATTGACGACCTTTCCAGTGACGCAGGTGTCCTCTTCCACATCATACGTGATATTCTCTGCTTTCGGCTTGACCGCAGGCTCCCACTGGATCTTACCGTTGGGAGAAAGAGCCTTGCAAACAACCTTTACAGTATCTCCTTCAGACAGAAAATCACTGACAGGAACTGCAATATTGATGTAATCGCTGTTTTTCAGCAGCCCAGAAATTCCACCAACTTCAACATACACTCCATATGGAGCCGTCCGGACCACTTCACCTGTCAAAACAGTTTTGTTTGCCAGATCTGTTGCCATGTCAGCCTTGATCTTCAGCTGGGCCTTTCCTCTTGAACAATATACCTTGTCGCCATCCACCCGGATAATCATGAAGGGGATGTTCCGGCCCAACAGAGAGACAAGGGATTTTCTCTCAAGCTCAGCATCGACCTCATCCATTGTAATCGTCCCCACCAGACCCAACTCGCTGATTGGAACTTCCATGTACGGAGTCTTATCCGGCATATGTCCAATTCTTGTGACCATCCCCCAGAAAATTGTCTCTGCGGCAATGGCCTCTTCAATCTTTTTCATTACTTTTTCCGTCATAATTTTGCGGCAAATAGAATTCTCTATTGCCTCTCCTTTCAAAAGAATTTCCTCCAGGATTTAATGAGTCGGTTCTTTTGACGTTTGTAACAAAAAATGTGTGTATCTTACGTCTTCGTCTAGTTATATGCATTCGTTTTTATTTTTCATCACAATTAAAAAATGCGTTTATTTTCCATATTAAATTGTGTATAATAAAAAAAAAGATGATGGAAAGAAATGGAGTTGTTCATATGGCTGCACCAAAAAACAAACCACCTTTTTTCTTTCGGGGCGTCTTTTATAGGTCCCTGGCAGAAGCCTGTGAAAAGTTAAATGTCGAGCCTACTTATGTCTATAATCTCAAACGGCGGAAAAATCTCTCAGATGCTGATGCCCTGGAATATTGTCTGCAACATCGGGAAGAACATTCCACAATCAAAGGTCAGAAAAGGAAAGGGCGAAAAAAGGCATGTGAAATCAACGGCCGACAATATGAAAGCTATGGAGAAGCGCTTTCTGCATATGGAATTCCTCGGATCTCTGTAACCTCCTGTATGCAAAGAGAAAATAAAGATTTTCAAACAGCCATGATGAAAATGATCATGAAAAAATATGATTTGCATCTTCATGATCTAAAATTTGACCGCTCATCTATTGTTTCAATAATTGACCCGGAGAAAGACCTATCCAATCCTCAAAAGAAGTTTTATCATGACATCAAGCCTTATTTTGAGGAAGCGGAAATCATTACAAGCAATCAAAATCCCGGATTTAAGCTCCAGTATCGCACGCCCCAAAAAGTGATTACTTGCTATATCTATTTTTCCGGAAAAACACTTGGAGTTCTTGTTCCAGAACTTATGACTGGGCAAACTCCATCTATGAATCTTTTCAGCAAGCTCAACTCCTACAATCAACATTCAGGAGCATGCAGCTTTGGATATCAGATGGGAACCGTCAGAGCGTCTGCTGTTTTTGATTATTCCAACTACTATCACGAACTTTTTCAGAAAACTCTTCTTCCTTTTTTTAAAAAATGCTCCGATTTTTTACAGGGAAAAGGCTCTCCAGCGAAACAGATTTATCCACAGGATCTTGTTCTGGTTCAATCTCCACAAGAAGAGTTGACAGAAGATCAGCTCAAGTCCTATGATGCGTTAAAAGCCGAAGTTCAAACCGTTCAATGTTACCACTCTGGATGTCAAGTTCTTTTCGCATATCCCCTATTACTGGACAACCGTGCTCCTGTTGATTGTTATTCTATTTATGGCTTACGCTCTCACAAAATGGTCATACCGGATCTGATCCAGACTGTTGCGTCTCAAGAATTGCTTGAAATGATTTTGCAGTTCAACTATTATTTCGCCGGGTGTAAGCTCTGGCATGATGGAGAAAGGATTTCTGCCTCATGGGAAACCGAAGGGGAATCCAAGGGATTTTTTCCAAAGAGCTGTCATGTCCCCTTACGCCGCTTTTTGAATAGCTGTTGGTTCTTTAGCCAGAGGCTCTATGCTCCTCCAAGGCAAAAAGAGGCCTGAAGGATTTCCTTCAGGTCTCTTTGATATTTTTAGGCGTTTGGCTCTCTCCCACCGAAATTCTCGTCATTTTCATCAGGCATAATGGATGTATCTGGTTCTGCGGTATAAGAGAAGAGGTCATCAAGTTGATCCAATGAGTTCTGAACCTCCAGAACATCCGCATAGAACTGTGCCTGTTGAATGGAGACAAACCCATCCATATCCCCATCAGCTGGCCGGATCGTGTAAGGACGCCAAAATGCACTCTCACCATCCTGCACAACAATGACCTCAACTTCCTTCTGGTCAATCGTTGCTGAGTAGCGGGCAATCGACACAAAGTTCTTGTCCATCCGATTATTCAAGTCACTGAGAAGCTCACTGCTCTCTTCTTCAGTGTATGGCTTCTCTTTCATCCGGACTTGGGAGGATTCCTTTTCTTTGATGGAAGGAACGGCAATCGAACTCAAATTCATAAAGGCTTCGTACTTATCCTGCAGAGGCAGATATAACAACGCCGAAGCGAGCGTATCGGGACATGAGAAAGTTTTCAGCAAAGTAGCTCCGTTTTTCTCATTGATACCAGTGATCATGGCCAGATCCTGACGAAGGCCATGGACCCGTTCCATTTGTAAAGCGATTTCTGGATCCGTGCTGTTGCGGTAGGTATTTTCCAAATCGGACAGATAAGTCTCCAATTCATCATACTCACCTGTGGAAAGTGTTTGCTGCACTTTCAAATCCATATTTGACAGGTTATCTGCTGTAACTTCCTCTTTATTGTTTTCCTGCTGCTCCAGGTCCTCTTCCGTTACTGACTCGACATCAAAAACATTCTCCTCGTTCATGATCCCAACATCATCAGCATGATCAGCAGGTGTACTAGCAATGTAAATTGCCAGGAAGAGCGCCATGACAAATGCAATCGTCAATCCTATCGCAATGAAGAGGATCATCTTTTTTGTAAGCACAGGCTTCTTCATGAAAAAAATTCGCCTCACATTCCATCAAAGGGATCTCCATTGTCATCATCCAAATGCTCAAGGCCAATATCAAACGGACCTTTCCGTTTCTCCTGCGAAGGCTTCTCCCCATATGAAGTCTCTTGATTTCTCTCTTCCATTGCCGCAAGGATTGAGGGATCTTCGTCATCCAGCCCATCACTAAACTTCAAAATGTCAGAATCATCTGCATCCGGAGGAACAACTGTATCCTGTGTACCATCAAAATCAGGCATTGGGAATTTATCTGTGCCCTCTCCTTCTTCAGCATCCCATGCGTGCTCCTGCTTATACTGCTCAACCATATCGTCAAGCGTTTTGTTGAGATCCTTCGGGATATAAGAGACAAGGCCCCTTCTAGCTGGCTGCACAGTCTTATTCTGCACAACACAGTAGGTAATGACCCGATTTTTCTGGAATCTTAGATCAGATGGAGAGAAAATCGGTTCGATCTTCTTCTGTTCCCGAATAGACTCAGTTCCATACCCAAGCGGGGAAAGGCCTCCACGAATGGGGTTCCACTTCTTTTCACTGTACCCCTTCATTTCTTCGACTTTCTCCATCTCGCCAAAATTCTTGGAATAATACTCGGTGTCATCGTTGTTACATCCAGGGAACAGCACAATGTTTCTTGCATTGGTGGAGACCAGATCCACAAACATCTTGCCATCTCTGCCGCCGCCCATTGCCATCTGGGCACGAGCCTGCGTAGCCAGAATAGATGAAACACGGTAGGAACGCCCCTGGGTCAGCATATCTCCAAATCCAGGAGTTGAATAGGTCTGGAACTCGTCAATGTAGAGCATATGGGCCCGTCTGGTATTCTCATTACCAGGCCGGCGGAAAACGGCGCTCTGAAGCTGCAGGATCAGGAAATAGCCCAGGAACTTGGACAGGCCACGAAGAGTACCCTGAGCAGTGGAAATGCAGCATGTCCCGCCTTCAGCGAGAAGCTTATCGAAATCCAGATCGTTTTTCTCACCCTTGGATGGATCCGGATTCAAAACTTCACGCAGATAAGGATTTGATGTCAACTTGGCAACCTGAGAACGGACTTCTGAGGTGTTTTCATACAGCTTGCTGCGTTCAGCAAAATAATCATTCTGGAACCAGGAGATGATATCGATATTCTCCTTGGCTTCTTCCGGGGTGGGAGATGTGACCTTCTGCAGTCTCTGAACGATTGCCCGTCCGGCTCCGCCGCTGTTCTGCAGCAGCCGACTCAAATTGATCAGATTTGCGTTTTCTCCTTCTACTCCGCAATCCTTATCAAGCCGCTTCAATACTTTCACAGCGTTTCGGATCAGGTTTTCGTTCTGATCCAAGAAGAATGTTGGTGAGTCTGGGGACATCATGCGGAAGGTCATTGCGATGTTCTCAACAACGTCCGCTTCTTTACCTGCCAAAGGATTGAAATGCGGACAGCCCTTAAAAGATGGGTCAAAATAGATCACATCATCTCTTCCAAAATATTTGGCCATCATAGCTGCCTTCTGCGCAAAATCACCCTTGGGATCCAAAACGGTAATGCCGATCTCTTTATTTTTCATATCCTGCAAAACCATTGGCAGCAGGATCTGAGAAGTCTTGCCGCAGCCAGTAGGACCAATGATCAAAAAGTGCAGGAAACGGTCTTCAAACGGGATCACTTCATCCACATTTGCATGTGTCTTCTCGATCATTTTATCTACCAGGTCACTGTCCATACAAAGCTCGTCGATCTGTTTTTCGCTTTTCCCCTTAAACAGCTCCCGGACTTTATCCATGTTTTTGCAGAGAACAACAGAACCGAATTCGCTTCCTGGAGATTTTTCGTGGCCAAAATGGAACGAGTCGTCAATCTTTTCCATCAGGCTCTTTCCCTTATCCATGATCCATACAGCAAGCATCACGATGAGGCCCAAAACCGCCATGATGACCGCTACACTTCGGATAGAACCCGAGTTCCCTCCACGGGCCGCAATGCTGCCAGCAAATAACACAAACGGCCAGGAACAAATCGTGGAAAGCATGAATGCGGTAGACAACTGGAACAGCTTTTTGGTACGGTCTACCTGATCAATGTCCACCAGATCTTTGAAAATGATGTAGGCAATTAAATTCAAAAAAGTCAGAACAACAGATGGAATCAGTACATTTTTGTAGAAGATAATTGCAAATACGATCAAGAGCAGCTGTAAAGCATCAACTGCTGCCATGAAGATCATGCTGCTTGTATTCGCATGCGGTTCTAACTTTGCTTTCATGCGATCCTGAAAATCTTCCAAAATAAACACTTCCTTTATGTTTGGTTTTATGAGTTACCCTCTATGGGGTTATTGAATAATGATATGCAGCTAAGAGGAATTACAAAGAGCAAGAGCTTGAGAAGTAGGATGCGGGTGTAGAAGAGCAAAGTGTGGAGCAAGTGTATGTGAGCAGGCGGAAGGGAGAGCCTGCGGCAGGTGGGCGCACGAAGCTAATCCCGTGGAGGTATCCCCATGGGCAGAGGATGGAGTGGAAGGCATCAGCCGCCCTGTAGAAAGGGAATGTATGGACGCCCCGCCACCGTAATGATATCCATTATTACAGGCTTTTTTTCGTTCGTGGCACGGTTTTGCATTTTGAAAAAGCCCCTCTTCGGAAGTCTCTGACTTAATCTCAGGTTGGTTCTTCAGCGCTCTCCAAACCGTTCGCACGCTGCATCCAAGCTCCTGTGCAATGCTGGGCGCTGACATACCACACTGATTTTTCAAATACCGGATCTCCTCATACCGGTCCCGGCTTTTCTCTTCCCGGTTCGAAATTCCTGCCTGCCCAAAAATCTTTCGGAGTGTAGGCTCCGAAATTTTGGTCTGCTTTGAAAGCTCCTTGATGGTATACTTGCCGCTCTCATACATGGCAACAGCCATCTCATACCGTTCACTCTTGGGAACTGCCGGCTTTTTCTTGATCTGGTTGAAGTGATAGCGCTGGTGCAGCAGCATTTCTTCTTCCTTTGTGATGCCAAGAATCTTGATCATTGCCCGGGAGCTGATTTTATAGGTCTTTCTCTCGGCGGAAGAGAGTGTACTCTTGAGTTCACGTGTTGTCATAGGCTTCTTAAACCCGGAATTGAACATAGCAAGCTCAGCCTCGATCCTCTCAGAATCGAAGCCGGCGGATTTCAGCATGCAATAATACACAAAACAGAAATTGTTCCGGGTCTCTTCACCTACATCATTGTCCCGGATCATCCGCAGATATTGGATCGCAGAGAGCATCTTCTCAGCCCATTTTGTGCAGCTCTCTGTGTACTCCCTGACAAAATAAGCCCGAGCGGCTTTCTTTTGATGGATCTTATTGAAATCTTTCAGTTCCTGCAGAGTGTAACGATGTTCCGAAATGATTTTTGCCGTGGCCTTGCAGTTTGCAGCAATATTCTGTGTATCAGGGATCCGGTAGACACCCGTCGGAGAAAAACTGGCGGAGAGGTCGACAGAGAGGCTGGAAAAGGACTCAATGGGATCCCGGCTCTTATTGTCCAGCAATATCTGCTGCAGGATCTGCAGAATAGTCTGTCCGGTCCGCTCCCATGTTTTCCGGTTGCTCACTGCGGAAAGGCTCTCATGACACCACCAGATCTGCAATCCTCTTCCGGTATAGACGATCATGGAAGGTTCCAGCAGTCCATATTCGTCAAGAGCATCGTGCAGAAGATAGTGGACCAGATGGTCCAGACGAAGATCCAGGAGTCCCGGCACTTTCAGCTTTCGGTGGCAATCAATGTCGATCACAATGTTGTTGAGTGAATAGAGCTTATTCTTTGTGCGGCTTTTTCCTCCCATAAATCCGTTTGCAGAGATATAGTAGTTACTCTGCGGCTGCATCTCAACTTTTTGGAGATACTGCGTCAAATTGCTCTTGCGGATGCGGAAATGATGCGCAACATTTTCATTGTACTTCTTGGCAAGCACAAAAACCCAGCTCTCATTGGAAACACTTCCGAGAGCCAGGTTGATAAAATCAATGCTTTTTTGAGAAAGATAACGCTTTGCCATATAACAATCCATTTCCTTCCACAGAGAGTTGTATTGTTATATGCAAAAGCTCTTTATTTCATCGGCAGAAGAAAAAGACGAAAACCACCGCCTTAGGCTGAAAATCAAATTTATGAAGCAGCGCCGTAAAACCCCTGGATTTATCCATGGGGATATAAGGCGCTACTTTATTTTTCTTTCATTTGCATATAATATATTAGAAAGGAGGCTGCAGCCATGGAGAAAAGCTACAAGTTTCGGATCTATCCCACAAAGGCACAAGAGATCCTCATTGCAAAGACATTCGGCTGCGGCCGCTTTGTCTATAACAACACTTTGAGTTTCAAGCAGCAACAGTACAAAGACCATGGGATCTCCGTCAGTAAATACGACTGCATCAAGCGGCTGCCGGAACTCAAGAAACAGTACCCCTGGTTGAAAGAGGTGGACTCTTTCGCCCTGCAGGCATCCATTGAAAATATGGATGCGGCATATCAACAGTTTTTCAAAGGCCTCAAGGCCG
>ENA-UOJL01000295-UOJL01000295.1-human-gut-metagenome-genome-assembly--contig:-P47-NODE-295-length-79919-cov-7.918749_pt1 | contig 79919 bp, 86 predicted proteins | sample MGYA00242347_ERZ723894 | MGnify/ENA metagenome assembly ERZ723894
CTACAAGAAAGGCAAAGCGGAACTCCGCCAGACTTCTTGATAAAGTGGCAGGCAATGACTAAAAGAAATTTCCCTTATTTCCCTCACGATTATCTCACAAGGGCAAAAATAAGGGAAAATACATATCATTTCACTATTTAAGAGACTGAAAGCCTTGAAAAATAAGGAAAGTTCAGGAAATCTCTCCACAAATTCCGATTGAGATTTCACCTGTTTTAAGAGATTTAATAACTGTTATATTTTGTTATTAAATTCTCCGCAGACCCATGAAAACACTGGATTTATCGCAGGTGAGCTTTCCCTTATTGTTTCCCTTGTGTTATACGTCCCATCAGTGTTTACGAAACTTTATCTACAAGCGTACGGTCGAGCCCCTGAACTTTCATTTCAAAAGGATCCAATCGGAAATTTTTAATCTCTTCTGGAGCTTCTTCTATCATCATATCCCCAATATAACTATGAACTGGAAGAATAGCTATCAAGTTAATCCACATTGAGAAAATGGTACATCAGTACGGCTACTTCCTGTGGTGTTTTGTTGATTGGCTCTGTAATCCACTGTCTTAGGATATAATAAATACCACCTGCATAATAAAAAGTACCAAGTCTCATCGTATCATCATCAACATCAGTATAATATCCTTTATTTATCAGATTCGGATACTGCTCATTAAATCTCTCATTTAAAAACAATACAAAATCATCATCTGTCCTGTACCGAAAAAGAATTTTTAATATATCAGAATGCTCGTAAAAGTAGCAGCATGCAAGTTCCAGCCATTTCCTCGTGTCACCCTTAGATGCATCTTTTTCCGCAAATGCTGCAACTTCCTGAAATATTTCATACTTAATATATCGCGAGGCTCTTCATAATGACGATAAAAAGTCGCTCTATTGATACCGGACTCTATACACAACTGAGTTACTGATATTTTATTTAGATCAGTTTTGCTGAGCAAACGTAAAAGTCCCTCACGCAAAAGCCTTTTTGTCAATGCAATTCTCTGATCATCCTTCATTTCTACATCCCTCTTCATCCTTTTTTTGATTTTTATGCGACAAAACAAAGGTATCTGTTTCATATCTTCCAAAATGGTCAAAACTGGCGTTTGTGTATTTTTCTTGCCGGAGCAGGAGCAGGCATTGGAACCGGATTTGCCGGTATGAGTGCAGCTGCAGTTATTGGTCCTATGCTGGTTGCTTTTTTAGGTGTCCCAGCATATGAAGCCGTCGGAATAGGTCTGATTAGTGATGTACTGGCCAGTGCTGTCAGCGCTTACACTTACAAACTGTTTAATTTTATTCATATATTTTCCTCCATTTCCCCTCTATCTCACAAAATAAACATAGTCATCTTTTCTTTTAGCAGGTGCGTTCACCGGTGCTTGTGCATACCCAATTGCACAGTGTCCGATGCCCTCGTAGTCTCCCTCGATACCAAGGTCTGCCAGTATTTTCTTTCCAAAGTCTGACTCAAATTCTTCTTTTGCCCGGTGAATCCAAATGCTGTTAATTCCAAGACTTTCTGCTGCATTCATCAGATTACCCATAACAAGAGAGCCGTCATACATGTATGTTGGAACCGATTTATCTGCCAGAACGATCAGAATTACAGGTGCCCCGTAAAATGGGTCTGTGTCTGTTCCCATGATCTTTGCATTTTCCGCAGACAATTTATCTCTTAATTCCTGATTTGTTACCGCAATAATAATCGGGCTTTGTCTTCCCATACCCGTTGCCGCATAGGTTCCTGCCTTTACAATCGCCTGAATATCTTCTTCCGGCACCATTTTCTCTCTGTCAAAGTTTCGGCAGCTTCTTCTTGTTTCTAACACTTTTAAAGTTTCGTTCATTTTATCATCCTCCTTTAAAATTATTTTCCTCTTTCAAAATTCTCACCCCCATGTTATACTATGTGATGAGAGTAATCCTCCGAAATGTTTTTAGCTCGATTTATTTTACGAAAGAGAAAAGGATTGCTCTTATTTTTTTTCTGATTCCAACCCCTTTTTCACCATTTTCTCAAATGACCGGGCAAATCTCTCATCATCCTCAGCCGTGCGTTTTCTCGGCCCCTTTACATGATTCTTACGGGAACCTCTTCTTGCTTTTTTGTTCAGGTGCCGCTCCATCAACATCTGGTCAATGTTGGCATCCGTATACCACTTGCCGGATTGATGAATTGCATAAGCCTTCTTACCAAGCGCCATCGCCGCCACACCATAATCCTGAGAAACAACAATGTCCCCCTTATGACACAAACTAATCAATTTATAATCCACGGCATCCGCACCGGCACCAACCACAATCACCTCACTGTAATCGGACTGCAGTACATGATTAGTGTCGCAAAGCAAGGTGACCGGAACCTTGTATTTTTCGGCAACGTTTTCCACAATAGCCACTACCGGACAAGCATCTGCATCGACAAATATGTGCATTTTTCGTTCTTCCTTTCATTTCAAATGCGTTTTAAACAAATGTTACCTTCTACTGATTTGCTATCTTTTCCGCCAGTTCCTCCAAATACTCCCAGCGTTCCATTTTCTCCATCAACTGCTCCTCTGCTTCATCTTTTTTCTCAGATAACTCACGAAGTTTGACATAGTCTGTCCCATTCTCCGCCATTTCTTGATCGAGTGTTTCAATGGTCGTCTCTAATGCAGAAATATCCTCTTCGATTGTTTCATATTCACGCTGTTCCTGATAAGAAAATTTAAGTTTCTTTTCACGGTTTTTATACGCCATCCGCGCCTCTTTGTTACCGGTATGGCTCTTAGTTTTTCCATCGAATGAATTTTCCGTACTCGCCGGACGCTTTTTCACATAATCTGTGTAACCGCCTTCGTACTGGCGAATTGCACCATTCTCTTCAAAAGCAAAAATGCGGGTTACAATACGGTCCAAAAAATACCGGTCATGTGAAACTGTGATAACAATTCCGTCAAAGTCATCCAAATAATCCTCTAAAATTGTCATCGTTTCGATATCCAAATCATTTGTCGGCTCGTCAAGAATAAGTACGTTTGGCGCCTCCATCAGCACGCGGAGAAGATTTAACCTTCGTTTTTCACCACCGGATAATTTACCAATGGCACTATACTGTTGCGAAGGCGGAAACAAAAAGCGCTCCAGCATGGCAGATGCCGAGACCAGCCCATCACTGGTGCGCACAAATTCTGCCGTGTTTTTAATATAATCAATCACCTTTTCATCCGCATCCATATAAGCAATTCCCGCGGATTCTTCCTTTTCGATTTCCTGTGTATAATAACCAATCCGAATCGTCTGTCCAACTTTAATACTGCCGGCATCCGGCTGAATCCGGCCGGCAATCATTTTCATTAATGTCGTCTTGCCGCAGCCGTTTTTCCCAACAAAACCAATCCGGTCATGTTTGAGAAATATATAAGAAAAATCACGTATGAGTGTATTCTCACCATAAGCTTTTGATACATTTTCAATTTCGATTGTCGTTTTTCCCATACGGGATGAAATACTGCTTAACTGGAGTTTTTCATCAACTTCCGGTGCCTTTTGATTTTTCAGTGCTTCGTATCGCTGGATGTGTGCCTTCTGTTTCGTCGAACGAGCTCTGGCACCACGCGAAATCCACTCAATCTCCTTGCGCAAAATACTCTGACGTTTTCTCTCACTGGCACGCACACTTTCTTCCCGCTCTGCCTTTCGCTGCAGAAACCCCGAATATTTTTCGTCGTAACTGTATATTTTCCCTTTGTCAAGCTCTATGATTTTATTTGTCACAGAATCCAGAAAATACCTGTCATGTGTCACCATAACCAAGGCCCCACGGAACGCTTGCAGCTTATTTTCCAGCCAATCCGCCATCTCACTGTCCAAATGGTTTGTCGGCTCATCCAATATGAGCACATCACATGGAGTAATCAACACGGAAACAAGTGCAAGACGCTTTCTCTGTCCACCGGAAAGCTCTCTTGTCTTCTGTTCAAAGTCTGTAATACCAAGCCTTGTAAGCATTGCCTTAGCCGCTATCAATTCATTTTCATTGGCATGGTGATGCACCATGTTCTGAACACTCTGTAAAACCGTGTCCTCTTCCGAAAATTCCGGATTCTGAGGCAGATAATGAATCATCAGATTCGATGCCTGTATAACCTGTCCTTCATCCGGAGTCTCCAGCCCTGCCATAATTTTCAGCAAAGTCGACTTGCCGGTTCCATTGATTCCGATTACACCTACCTTATCCCCTTCATGAAGATAAAAATCGGCGTCATCAAAAAGTTTTCTTTCCGTATATGAATGTGTCAAATGTTCCAGTGATAAAATATTCAAATCAATCGTCCTTCTTCTCTATTATGCAATTTTCCACCCTTTTTAACCACATAAAAACTATTTTTTATTTTATCATTTTTCGCCACATGTATCAACTCATTTTTTCGGATTGTTACAGCAAAATACACAGCCTGTCTGCTGCCCGATACAGTTTGCACAATCCCTGCAGTCTGACAAAATATCTTTTCTGCTAATCAGGTACACACCTGCCACACTCATTTGTGGTTTCATTTTTCCACCGTCCCATGAAACTCCAATTTTTTCAGCATCCATTAATTGCAGCATTTTCTCTGATGCCGATAACTCCATTCCATAAAAACCTGCGCCAAAAGCAGGGCTGCAAAACCGTTTTTCATACACGCTGTGCTTCCGCTGCAAATACTCCCGCAGCCACTCTCTTACCACATCCAAACAAGCGATTTGAAAAATCTCCCAGTAATACTGTGTTAAAAGTGCCTTACTTTCTTCTACTTCATATTCCGGTGCATGAAATGCATACAAATAACCGGTTTCAACCTGTCTCCTGTCAATGCGTGACAGCACCTGGCACTGCATCTTATCATTTCCAAAAGAAAAATAACCGTCTTTTACACATTGCCCCGAAAACGGCTGCAAAAGAATAGAAACACGGTACAAATATTTATTCCTTTCCAGAATTTCTCCAATGCTGCTAACTGCCATCCCTTTATGCTGTCTGTGTGTTCTCTTATCCATCTGCTCCCACGAAGCAATCTGTGCCATACGCTCCCAGATTTCTTCTCTTAGATTACCAATATTAAGAGAAATCATTTCATCCTGTCTCTGTAATTGCTGCATTACCTTGTCATAAGCTTCCGGACGATGTATCACTTCACACTGACTACAGTCTTTCATTTTCTGTCCCTTCGCATTCAAAAAATAAATCGGATTTCCAATGCACTTATTTTCACGATACAACGGGCAATAACAGAACAAACAATTAAACTCTTCCTCGTTTTCCACCTTGTGACAGGGAAAATATTCACACTCCTTATTTTGAAAAAAACGATAACTGTTTGTCATGTGTGCACCTCCTCTCCTCTGCCCTCCATTTTACCATAACTTTTGCGAAAACACCAAAACGAATCCGGTATGATGCTTGACTAGAACCTAAAAGATACGATATAGTATAAAAGTAATGCTATTTTAACAAAAAGAGGAAGGATAAAACGAATGTGGAAAACAATCAATGATATTCTAGTTAATATTGACAATTTTGTCTGGGGTATTCCCCTTATGGTACTAATTCTTGCCGGCGGTATTTTATTAACTGTGCGTCTTGGCGTAATGCAGTTTCGAAAACTGCCGCTTGCCCTAAAATGGATGGTAAAAAACGAAGAAGGCGGCGAGGGGGAAATTTCAAGCTTTTCTGCCCTTTGTACAGCCCTAAGCGCGACGATTGGAACCGGCAATATCGTCGGCGTTGCAACTGCTGTTGGTGCAGGTGGACCGGGTGCTCTTTTTTGGATGATTGTCGCTGCCTTTTTCGGCATGGCGACCAAATTTGCCGAAGGTCTCCTCGCTGTAAAATACCGTGTTGTCGCAAAAGACGGTCACAGCCTTGGCGGTCCGTTTTATTACATAGAACAAGGTATGGGAAAAAAATGGAAATGGCTTGCCAAAATATTTGCTTTCTTTGGCGTATGTGTCGGACTTTTCGGAATTGGAACTTTCAGTCAGGTAAATGGTATTTCCAGTGCTGTTCACGGCTTTTTTGATTCAGCCAATGCACACTGTGTAAATCTGCCATTCTTAGGCGAGTATTCCTGGTCCGTTGTGATTTCATCCTTGGTTTTGGCGTTTTGCGTTGCTTCCGTTTTGATTGGTGGAATCAAGCGAATTGCTAGTGTTAGCCAGGTTATCGTGCCATTTATGGCAATTATTTATTTCCTGTTTGCAGGCATTTTAATTGTAACCAATATCACTGCTGTGCCAAGTGCCATTGCTGTAATTGTAGAAGCGGCTTTCTCGCCAAGAGCAATTACCGGTGGTGTCGTCGGAAGTATGTTTGTCGCTATGCAAAAAGGTGTTGCACGTGGTATCTTCTCAAATGAAGCCGGTCTTGGTAGTGCACCAATTGCCGCAGCTGCCGCACAGACAAAAGAACCTGTCCGTCAGGGTCTTGTAAGCATGACAGGAACCTTTATTGATACCATTGTCATTTGTACACTTACCGGCTTATCCATTGTATTAACCGGTGCATGGCAGGTAAAAGGACTTGAGGGTGTCGGCGTTACGACCTATGCTTTTCAGAAAGGACTTCCGTTCCCTCCTGAAGTTTCCGCATTTGTCTTAATGCTCTGCCTTGTATTCTTTGCCTTTACAACAATTCTTGGCTGGGATTATTACAGCGAGCGCTGTTTGGAATATTTGAGTGGCGGCAATATGAAACATGTAAAAATATTCCGCTGGATTTACATTCTTGCCGTATTTATCGGTCCATATATGACCGTCAGTGCCGTGTGGACAATTGCCGATATCTTTAACGGTTTGATGGCAATTCCAAATATGATTGCTATTTTTGCCCTAAGTGGTGTCGTGGCAAAAGAAACAAGGGATTTCTTCAAACGTCATAAAGAAGGAAAAATTAAATAACGAAAACAAAAAAACTGCCATCCATATGGACGACAGTTTTTTTATTACTCCATTTTACAGAAGACTTTCATATAATTTTGTAATATCTTCTACACTTGTTTCTTTCGGATTTCCCGGACGGCACGCATCATCATAAGCCGATTGTGCGAGGAACGGAATGTCTTCTTTCTTCACGATTTCTTTCAAATCTGCCGGAATTCCAACATCCTGTGAAAGTTTTCTTACAGCATCAACTGCTGCCTTGCGGTATTCTTCCTGTGACATATTTTCCGTGCCCTCAACGCCCATTGCTTTTGCAATATCACGATATTTTTCACCGGTTGCTTCTGCATTGTATTCCATAACAGTAGGCAGAATAATTGCATTTGCAATTCCGTGTGGTGTATCATATAAAGCACCAAGAGGATGTGCCATTGAGTGAACAATACCAAGTCCAACATTAGAAAAGCCCATGCCGGCAACATACTGTCCAAGTGCCATACCTTCTCTGCCCTCCGGTGTATTTTCCACTGCGCCACGCAGAGAACGTGAAATAATTTCGATTGCTTTCAAATGGAACATATCGGACAATTCCCATGCTCCTGCTGTAATATATCCTTCAATCGCATGTGTCAATGCATCCATTCCTGTTGCAGCCGTCAAGCCCTTTGGCATAGACGACATCATATCCGGATCAATAAATGCAACAACCGGAATATCATGCGGGTCTACACAAACCATTTTACGATTTTTCGCCGCATCGGTAATTACATAGTTAATCGTAACCTCGGCAGCCGTTCCCGCTGTCGTAGGTACTGCGAAAATCGGCACACTCTTATTCTTTGTATCGACTGCACCTTCAAGACTTATCACATCTTCATGCTCCGGGTTATTAATAATAATTCCAATTGCTTTTGCTGTATCCATCGAAGAACCACCGCCTATCGCAATCAAATAATCCGTTTTTGCATCCTTGAATGCCTGCACACCAGTCTGTACATTCTCAATGGTTGGATTTGGTTTAATATTTGAATATAACTCATACGCCATACCATTTTTATCCAGCACATCAAGCACCTTCTGCGTTACACCGAATTTTACCAAATCCGGATCTGAACATACAAACGCTTTCTTGAAGCCGCGGCTTCTCGTCTCCGTCGCAATTTCCGCAATTGCTCCTGCACCATGATACGATGTCTCATTCAATACAAATCTGTTTGCCATAGATTAAGTCCCCCTTTGTTTTTTGTTGGATTTGCACAAAAACATACGAATTCATTTCGTTTTATAGTGTATATTATACTAAGTTTTCCAGAAAATTCAAGGGGCTATTTCATAATCCCTCAACTTTTTCCTGCATTCCCGATATGTCTTGCAATATTTCTCTACTTCCTGCCAAAATTCTGCCGAATGGTTCATATGACGTCTGTGCGAAAGTTCATGAATAATGACATAATCCATAAGTTCACGCGGCATATAATACAACTGATAATTAAAATTCACATTGCCCTTTGAGCTGCAGCTCCCCCATCTTGTCTTCTGATTGCGGATGGTGATTCTGCCAACGGTGACATCCATAACTTTACTAAAATGGTTTACCCTCTCTGTAAATTCTCCCAGAATATTTTTCCACTCTACATCCGAAATTTCATCAACGGCAGGTGCCCCAGTCAGTTTCTTGTTCAAATTTCTCTGCCGCATCTGTTTTACTTTTTCTTCAATCCAATAGGCATGCTCTCCAATCCATTCATCCAATTCTTTTTCGGAAAGCCACTGAGGCGCCCGCAGAATCACACTTTCATCTGCGCGCACCTCAAGTCCGATTGTTTTTCGATTAGAACGAATCACCTGTACTTTCATCCTATAAAAATCCTCAGTTTTTTATTTGCTCATCTCTCCACGTTAGATTAATCCCGTGCTAAAATATCTCTCCGCACGGTCTGCAAGAACCGTTGCAATCACTTTGTCTTTTCCGTATTTTTCTGCCATCTGCATTGCTGCAAATACATTCGCCCCGGATGAAGTTCCTACCAAAAGCCCCTGCTCTTTTGCAAGTTTTCTCGCTGTATTTATCGCATCCTCGTCCGATACCTCAACAACATCGGTAATCAAACCAGTGTCTAATACATCCGGAATAAATCCATCTCCAATTCCTTGTATCTGGTGGATTCCCGGTCCATCTCCGTGAAGTGCCGAAACTCCTTTTGGCTCTACCGCCACAATTTTCGTATCTGGATTTTGCTCAAGCAAATACTTGGCAATCCCCTGTAAGGTACCTCCGCTTCCCACACCGGAAACATAAATATCAATTTTCTTTCCCAGCTGCTCACTAAGTTCGACTGCCGTTTTCCGATAATGTGCTTCCGGATTTGCCGGATTCACAAACTGCTGTGGCATATAATATTTCTCAGGATTTGCACTTGCTATCTCATTTGCCTTATCCACTGCACCGCCAATACTAAGTTTCGGCTCTGTGAGGACAAGCTTGGCACCAAATGCCTGAATTACCTTTTTTCGCTCCTCACTCATATTTTCCGGCATCACAATAATAACCTCGTACCCTTTTCTCACTCCAACAAGAGCCAGACCAATTCCTGTGTTTCCACTCGTAGGTTCAATAATTGTCATCCCCGGTTTTAATTTTCCTTCCGCCTCTGCCGTCTCAATCATATTTTTTGCGATGCGGTCTTTAATACTTCCGCCGGGATTCAAAAACTCTGCCTTTGCAAATATATTGTAACCTGTGCTCTCCTGCAGGCACATAAGTGGTGTGTTTCCAATTAAATCAAGTACGTTATTATAATACATAAAATGACTTTGCCTCCTTAAATAAGCGACCTCTAAAAATCATATCATTTCTCCTTTATTCGCCACTATTGTATTTTTTCAGCAAGACCTTGGACAAATCATTTAAATGAATCATATAGATATATCCTTTTCCTGCCATTTCTTTGTACGCAGGAATATATTCTTCCTTAACTCCGCGAACCAAAATCACATCATGAAACACCTGAAAATTGTCCACATAGGAACTAATGCCGGTTCCAAAATCAGCCAAAACCGTTGTCTCATTTGTCGTTTTGTCCACACACACTACGCGATTTCCTGCAATATAATATTGCTTGTTTCCTACGGTACTTCTTAAGTTGTAAGACGGACTGCAAAAAGATGACTCCGTTTTTTTATAAGCACCCAGTTTTTTGCCCTTTTTCGTCATATAGCGAAGCGATAATTTCCCTTTTTTGTTATAATAACTATAGACAAAATTTTTGCCATCGGTTCCCAGCTCATAAAGCCCGGAAACCGGCATTTTACAGACCTTCTTTATTTTTTTGCCGGAAAGGTTCATAACATAAATTCCCATATCTTTATCACTGTCGTATTCTTTGTTATAAGCAGTCTTAATAAAATATATTTTTTTACCAATCAAAACCGGATTTCTTCCCTTGGTAAGTAATTTTTTCGTTTTTTTCTTGCTGTCAATCCGGCATATATAACTATCCGATGCTCCTGTTCCACATACTAAATCATATGCTGCATAAATGGCATTGCCCTTCACATTCAAATTTTCAAAAGCATCCGTATCTTTCCCTTTGTTTTTGTAGGAAACAATTTTTGTAACCTTATTTGTTTTCTTATTTATCTTCATCAAATTCATGCGCAGACCGCCCATGGTATAACAATAATAAATATCATTTCCTTTTTGGCACGCCGGTCCCGGAATGCGGAGCGTTTTCCCAGCAGCTTCTGCTTTAACCGGCAGGCAGAAAAATGCAGCCAACATAATCAGGGCTACTAATAATCTTTTCATACTTTTTTCTCCAATCCATATAAAATTAGTTCCTCCTCGAACAAGGAACCTGTTTCTATTTTACCACGATAAATAATAAATGCAATTCAAAATCGTGAATCGTTTGTGTCAAGTGTTCGTTGGCACTTTTTTGTTTTCCGTAATTCCGTAGAAAAGCTTTGCGTCTCGTGGGCACTCCCGTTTGTTGAGTGCGTAGCGGTATGGGCACTGAAACCACCAGTGCCTCATACCGACGTACTCAAAACCCACTCGTCACAAAGTTTTTCTACGGAATTACTGGAATACAAAGGAACTGGCAGCGAACATTTGTCACAAACCAATCCTTCCAAACTCAGTTTTTCTTTATCTTATAAACGCATTCCGAAATGCCTTTCTGGACGCGGTTGCTGCTGCATCTATTAACGGCACATGACCTCTCATTAATTCTACATATCGATTTCCTTTCCCATCTTTTTTCGATGTTTTTGCGGCACTTAATGTTTCCATGATTTCATTCATGCGTGCATTAAAAATTAATCCATCTGTATATTTCTCAATGGTACGGCAAACATCATACCAACAAAGAATAACACTCCCATGGCCAAATCACACTGTCGAAACAATTCTCCATATATTCCCAAATATCGTCATCTGCATAACCCATCATACGAAATACAACACATACACTTTTCTGTATTTTTTTATCCGTTAATTCTCCTTTTCGCTGCTGCAAAAATAATGCCTGTGACAACACAGCATATTCCATTGCCATCCATTCCAATTTCACAAGAATATCCAAAACATGACCGGTTCCCGGCGTAATAATGGCTGATGAAATTTCTTCTGCAAAAAGATTCCGAAGCTCTTTTGCCCATTTCTTTATCTTGTGCTGATACGTCTTAAAACACTCGGTTTCTTTACCGTTAATCTTCTCTGCCTCCTCTGCCAGCGGCACCAGAAAATCTCCATAAATATTTTGTTCCCGATAAATCTGTGAAACATCCAAAAACAGCAAATTATATTCTTCCAGACGTTCTTCTGTTATTGTTCCATTTTCTCCAATTGCATCTTGAATTTTCCAAATATCTGTGGTGTTTTTGTAACTTTGGAATTCATCTTCAAGAACGCCCTTTTGTTCCAATTCATATAAATCCAGCGCAATTAAAAAACAGATTTCCAGCGTGGTATTTAATTTAATTTCCCGCGTATTTACAATATCCAGAAACCAATCCCGGATTTCAAACAACACCGGATTTATCTCATAAATTTCTTCTGCTATTCCTTCCATTTGTTCCTCTTTTTTCTGAATCTGAAAACACTCCTGCTTCCATAACAAATCCAGTACAGCCGGGCATCCGGGCGTCAATGCACGCTCAACTCTCCCAATATACTCATGTTCTTCCCGCGGAAAAGTATGGCATGTTTCAGAAATTGCCCCCTCACCATCCCGCAATACAATTTTGCACAATTTCTTCTCATTCAGAAATGGACACATACCATCATTTTTCAATTCGATTATGCGCCCTTCTTCAACTTCCTTTACTTTCTCTTTCCATTCGTCATCCCACTTATGGAATGTTTCGTCATCCACCGCAATACGCCACTGCATGCAGCACGTCATTGGACATTTGGATGCCGTACACTGAAATTTGTCATAATAATCCGGCTGATATATTTTCATCTTACTCTTCCATTTCCTCCAAAGCGTCTAAGTAATCTTCTAACCATTCTCCCTGCAAATCGGCCTTGGTATCGTTTTCACCGTCATCGACTTCATTGCAAAACATCCCCGGCGGAAACAATCCTCCATCGAGCCCAATTACCGCTTCGTCCCCCTCATCAAGGTTTCTGCGATACATAATTTCATCTTCCATCATTATAATTCTTTCCGGAAAATCGCCAAAGTCATCCGGCTCGATTGCTTTTACCAAAACACTTACCATCGGAACATGGTCGTCCGGTCGTTCCTCGCATCCATAATCTTCTTCGTCAATACGAATGATTTTATATCTGGTTTCCTGCACCTTTTTAGTCCTCTCTTGTTTGGTATTATTTACTTTTATTTTATTGGGTGTGAAAATATATGTCAATGACTTTTCTTGCTTTCCTATTCGCATAAACCTATCCTTTTTTATAAATAACCTTCCGCAACGCCGGTCCGCAATACTCATGTGGAATAAGCTTAAATCCTTGTTTTATATAAAACTGTTCTTTGTCTGGCTCAGATATAAGTTGTACACTAACACGACTTCCAACACACATATTTTTCTCAATATGTTCCAAAAGCATATGTATAATTGTACTTCCAATTCCCATTCTTTGATATTCAGGCTTAACAACAATATCCATAATCATAAAATAAATACCATCACCGACAGCTCTCCCCATTCCAATGGGAACTTTGTTATCAAAAACAGTAACTGTATAATATGAATTTCCCAAAGCAATTTCTGCCTGTTCCCTGCTCCAATTATTCCACTTAACTGACTTTCTTAATATGTAATATGTTTCATAATCAAGTTGATTTTCTTTAAATGTATAGTTCATATTGTCGTCCTCCCCATAAAATTATAATACACTAAACTCCACCTTTGTTTTTTTAAGCATTTGATTTTTATATTCAAGAACAAACGCATTGGCATTCACCTCACAGCCAAGTTTTTCATACTCATTTGTAAATGTGTGAATATATTCCTGCGCATCATGGCTCGCTGTTCCAACAAAAAGGACTCTCGGATTTTGTTTCTTCGATAATTTAATTGCATACTTATTTAATGGTCTGGTTGTTAATAAATTTCCACTGGATATTGCTACAATCCTTCCCATAATCATCCCCCTCTCACTTCTTACCTTCGTGTGTACCCTGTCACCTTAACACTATAATTACAGTCCAAATATTCAAGTATCTTATTGTTACTTAAATCCAAACTGTAAAATATTATATAGATTCAATTACTAGTCGAAGCTATCAATCGATGGCAAACTTCCATCATAAAACTTAGTAATTGCATCCTTAAGCCCATCAAAAGCATCATAATAATTTGAAATAATTGCCCGAAAGTTTTTCTTTGCTATAATGCCATCATAATCATGTGCTAATAAATTTCTTGTTTTTAGCATTTTTAGCCATATATCATCACTAATTAATCCGTTTGTAAATGCTGATTGTAAAACTTCTCTTGGAGACCCAATAGCAAAATCTGTTATTCCCAACTGTTTAACCAAAATATCCTTCAATAAATATTCATCATTTATTTCATTATAATAAAAAATATCTATTTTTCGCAAGGTATCTATCTGGCTAATCATCTGATTTAAAAGTTCACTATCCACATCACCGTATACGACAAAATCAATATCACTTCTAGCCGTAGCAGTCCCCGTTGCAAATGATCCAAACAAATCCAAATGTTCAGCCCCACATCGTTTACAAACAGACGCCACCCTTTCTATCAACTCATCTATTGGCATAACTTGCAGTCCAACATTACTTTTCAAATCAATCTGCATCTCCTTAACCTTGTTCCACTTAATATCATTTTCCCCACAATTATAACATCGGAGTGGTTCTTCGTAAAGTGATGCTTTCCTCCTCTATTTATTTCCAGTAAATTATTGTAATTTTTATTTAAGTATACTATGAGATTCCTACGGGAAATTCAACGAAAATAGAAAGCCGTGAAGGGCAGCAAATGAAAGAATATAAAGTACGTTTCAAATCTTACAATGGTTTTTGCTAAAAAACAAGTCCCCTTCAGAGGGCTCGTTCTCTGAAGGGGACTTGTTGAATGATTATCCTTCAATTGCGATATAATTTTTACCAGCAACTGCTTTGTCTGTCTTTTTCGGAATCTTCAATTGCAAGATACCATTTTCATACTTCGCCGAAATCTCATCCTGGGTAATTCCCTCACCGATGTAAAAGCTTCGGCTCATGCTGCCGGCATAACGTTCTTTACGAATGTACTTACCGGTCTTTTTATCTTTTTCATCTTTGTCCAAACCTTTTGCTGCCGAAATGGTAATATAACCATCATTCAGTTCAGCGGTTACTTCATCTTTCTTGAAGCCAGGCAGATCAATGTCAACCTCATACGCATCATCTGTCTCGCGGACATCTGTCTTCATCATGTTCTTTGCATGTTTTCCATAAAGAGGATCTTTCGCCGGAAACATAGTCTTCTCAAATTCCTTACCAAATGGAAAATCATCCATCCAATCATCAAACAAACTCTCTCCAAAAATACTAGGTCTTAACATAAGTCATTTCTCCTTTCCTTCTTGTAACAAGTGTCGGAAATATGGGTTCCTGCAAAACACCATAGGCACTTAGACTTTTGTATTATTAGCACCATCAGAGAAATCTGAAGTGTCGATTGTTAAATTTCGATTCGGATCCGGGTTCCTTTTCGTAACCCCTTTCCTTATCGTTAACTATGTTATATCACTAATTGTTAGCACTGTCAAGAGGTGAGTGCCAAAAAAATTATATTTTTTTCTTAAACCGTCTCAAACCTACTATTTTACGCCATTTCTTCACTTCTATTTTTTTGTCTGATTTCTTATAATTTCTCATTTTACCTCATAATTTTCTATATTTTGAAGTAAAAAATGAAGTAAACTATCAAACAATCAGGCGAATACTTTCTGTTTTTTTCATTTCTTCCCTGCTTCGTTCTACCGATACATGGTTGTACACTTCCATCGTTACATTTATACTGTTGTGACCCATGATATATTGTAACACCTTTACATCAATGCCGCTTTCCGCCATGCGTGTACACGCCGTGTGTCTCAGAATGTGAGCGGATATTTTAGGGAGTTTTTCCTCTCCTTCACATTTTACTGTTTTGTTGTAGCTATTTACAGCATTATGCAGTACGCTATTGACTGCGGAGGGCATGATAGGCGCACATGTTTTCGTGGTAAAACAAAAACCACGATATCCGTCAATAATTTCTTTGCTTGTTGTGCCGGTCATTATCTGACGTTGTTTTTGTATTAGCAATTCTCGTCGCACTTCTTTTGTCATCGGTATAATTCTCGTGCCTGGCTTTGTTTTCGGTGCCTCTGCATACATTTTATACTTTCCATCAACCTTTCTATATACAAGCTGATGATTCACACTTATCTCTTCCTTGTCAAAATCTACATCCGACCAGGTAAGGCCTATCAGTTCACCACATCGTAAACCGGTTTTCAGTGCAACCTTTATCATTGGTAAATGTTTGGCATAAATTTGATTACTGCTGATATAATTAACAAATTGCTGTTCCTGCGTTCTTGACAACGCCACACGCTCTCGTGCATCACTTTTTTTGTATTCCCTTGCGCATCCTATGCATGGGTTTTTTCTGATTAAATCATCCGCCACCGCTAGGTTAAAGCTAGGTATCAACATTCCGTCAAATGTGCGAAGCGTCGAATATTTTAGCCCACGATCTGAAAAACTCTTGTATAACTTTAAGATATCGCTTTTGACAATCTTTCTTACCTGCTTGCTTCCCAGAGGCGTATGCCGGATATTATTGTTCCACAAATCAATGTAATTTTGACGAGTTGAGTTTCTTATATTGGTTTTAAGGGATAAATACCTGTCAAATAACTGATTTAATGTTATCGTTGCTCCATAGGTGTCAATGCGGTCTTCTAAATCTCTTATAACTTCTCGCTTTTTCTTGCGTAAGTCAGACAGATCCTTTGCATATATGGATTTTCTTGTCCCCTGCAAATCTGTGTACTGGTAAACATATCTGCCATCTTTTCTTTGGCTTTCTCCTTTTTGGAGTACCCGTCCTTTGTTGTCTTTTCGTCTTACCATTTTCATTTTCTCTCCTTTCCGGTAAAAGAAAAGAGCATTGCACTTTTATAATCTCATAAATACAATGCTCTTTCAATACTTTTTGAAAGATTTTGAGAACTTATAGCAGATTACAAAACTTCTAACTCTGCCAGATATTCTTCAAATTTCTTTCTTTTGATCAGTGTTACTGTTCCCTTCATTAGAATAAAGTTACAATCCGAGAGTTTTGTCAGCTCTCTAATCTTTGCCTCCCCTATGTTGCTGTAGGCTGCTGCCTCTTCGATTGATAAATTAACTTTCTTCCATACCGGTATTTTTTCTCTCATGCTCATCTTGTTTCCCTCCAAATCTTTTCAACTGTTCCAATTCTTTTAACTGTTCCATCAACTCTCCATCATCCCATACCCGCGGCGAAAGTCCAACCGTTGACGTGTTGTTCTTCCACATTAGCATATGACCGGATAAAGTCGTCTTGTATGGTCCAATAATATCAAGGTCATCTGATGTTTTTGCCTCTTCATCAATTAGGGAGCACAGACCTTCATTTACTGGGATAAGTTTCTCGCCCGCCGAAAACAGTCTGCTTAAAACGCCAAACTTTTCCTCTTCTACCAAAAGATTCGTTTTTTCCAAATATTCCTCTGGCTCTCTAAGTGCAAGTGTGAACCATGTTGAATCGTCTATCAACTGCTGCCTTGTTCCATCGCTATATATCTTGATGCTCTCGTTTTTTGGCAGATCTCCGATAAGTTCAACCAGTGCAGCCTTGGCCGCATTTGTAAAAAACCTTTTTTCGACCATAATGGCCCAGTAACCGCCGATTATGTAATATATATTTGTGTTGTCCTCATGTCCGACTTGTAATAAGTCTCTTTTGTATGCCTGTTTCAGTAAGCGCTTGAATACGGTTGTTTTAATGAACATATATCATTCCTCCCTTTCGTCAATGTATGTTGCTTCCATATCCGCCAGATGCAAATATACCGCCAATTTCGACGCTCTGTATGCTGCGTTTATATCCCGACTTCCACCTCTAACCGCATCGTCGAACGCGCCCATGTGCCATCGGATGGCGAGTATCTCTTCATCAGTCAGCCTCATATACTTCTGGATAATAAATACCGACTTTTCACCGTGTCCTGCCGGAAAAGCGTCTTTGTTATATACGTAGATTTCTTTCCCGTCCTCTGTTTTTTCTTTGTGATAGGCGTCCATTTTGCATATGTCGTGTAACAAAGCAACCGTGGCGATTGTGCCTGCATCGTAATCTCTTGGTGCTTCGCTTTCCATCATTCTTTCGAATACATTGACAGAATGCTGTGCGAGTCCTCCAGCATAACTTCCGTGATACCTTGTGCTTGCTGGGGCGTCAAAAAAGCCACCGCACTCCATATCCTCCAGAAGAAGTTCCGCTCCCGCACTTTTGAACATCGTTCCTTCTTGTATCACAAGAGCCGTATACAAATTAGTAAATTTCTGTTCTATCTTCGATTTCAAATCACCATTTTCTATCATTCCTTTCCCTTCCTTTCTCTCAACTGTGCCTGTGCAATCTCCGCGTATGTAAACGCCTCACGTCGTCCGTTTACAGCACACAGAGCATGATTTCTATACACTTTCACTATCTGCGCCGGTACTCTGCGTTCAAAACCTTTTACTCTCTCACCAATCGGTGCCGGCTTATAAATATAAATCACATCTCCGGCTTTTAACATTAACCGGGACGGCGTCAACTGTTCCTTTGTGATGTATACCTTTTCCTGTCGTTCTTCTCTATGATTTGTTTTCATCCAAAACACCTCCCGCACATTGGACAACGATTGAATCTTACTTTTCCCGACACATCCCTCATCTCTACTTTTACATTTCCTTTGTCGTCCAGTAATTTTAATATGGTCAGTGTAGTTGCACCATCATCCGAAGTAATATAACCACCAGTTTCACAAAAGCTACACAGTTGTTTTTCTTGCGCCTGCGCAACTGGCTCTTCAAAATCTTTGTCCGATATCGAGTTTTCGTTGTTTCCTTCTGTTTTACTGCTGCCGATTTCCTCTTTTTCCGCAAATTCACCAATTTCTGTCTGCCCTTCACACTCAATTGGCTCTTCCGGTTGCTCCGAATCAACGTTTTTTCGCTCTACGACCGGCTTTTTCGGTTTCGGTTTTGGCGGCTCTTTTTTCTGTGACTTTGGTGGTTCTTCCTTCTGTTCTACTGGTAAAGGTATGCCGAACACTTTTTCATACCATTCCTCTGCGGATAATCCGGATGGATTTCTAATCGCTGCCGCTGACTTAATGAATTCCTCGTATGAGTATGTTTTTTTCTGCATTCCCTTTGTAATGCGCAATTCCGTGTCCTTAAAGAAGTACATGTACGCACCGGCTCTTGTAAAACCAAATCCGGTACCTGATACCGCCATCGCTACCGCTTCGGTATCTACGGTTCCCGTGCTCATCATTCGTGTAATGTGCGGGTATAAGTTTCTAAATTTATCCACGAATTCTTTCTGTCCCAGTAGGGTTTTAATTGAATCCGTGAGGAAATTGTTGTCTGTCGATTCAAACGACACTGTGGCCGCAAAGTTAGATTCTGCTTCCTGCTCTGCTGCCTGTTTTGTTTGCCGTTTCACTTCTCGGATGTCTTCTCGTTTCATGTCCGGAGAAAGCTCCTCTCGAATGTTATCCGGAAGCGTAAGCATTTCTGAAAGTTTTGCCTGACCGTAGCCGGTATATCTTTCTTGGAGTTCAGTCGAATAGCCATCCTTCGAAAACTCTCTATTGATATCCATAAAGCGTGAGGTCTGCGACTGATTCCAACCATATTCCGCCTCTGCAAATTTAAAAATACTGGAATACCCTGCTTCACGGAAGAGTTCGGCATCATCTGCTTTTCTCAAGATGTACCCAAGTTCGACAACGCTCTTTACTGCCTTGCGCTGGCAATTGTCAATTTCCCTTTTGACATCTTCCATGTCATTTAATACTATCGTTATCTGTTCCATTATTGCCTCCTATCCATTTGATTAAATCGTTGAGCAGTTCAATCACTGCTCTTTTTATGTCCTGTTTCATTTCTTCTCCTTTATTTCCTCCCGGCTTTTAACCGGGAGGTTTTAACATGGCTCGCCGTGATATTCAAGCCAGAGGTGCCTAGATGTAATTTTTCCCAAAGATTCTCATAAAATCCTCGTGGGTGCCGTGCCGGCTCTCAAAGGCTTTTTGTCCTGCTGCCTTTAGAGATAAATTCACTTGATGGTTTCTATGTACCGAATTTGCACCGTTTCGGTGGCATCGTTCGCCGCACAATCTCACTTTTAAGCCATATCGTTCCGAATATTTTCGATTCGGTCCACCAAACACGTGGTGCGTTTCTAATCCACAAGGGTCTGCTGTGTGATTTCTGCCACACAAGTAACAAAAATCCCAGTCATGCCCCAACTGCATGATTGACCTCAACGTGCCCCACCTCCCTTCTGAATTTTTCCAGGAAGGCATCCACGGCCGTCACTTCTTTTCCTTCCTTGTTGTACTTTCCGTGACGCTGGACAATTTTGTACTCCGGCGTGATTTCTACCGTGTAGAACGGCGTGTCCGGTTCCGTCTTTTTTCTCAAAAACAAAATGTAACTGCTGCCTCTTATCATTTTCTCTGCATAACCTGCCATTCCCACACAGATGTGTTGTGTCTGCCCTTCTTTGACTATTTCTGTTTTAGTTTTAGCCGGACGCAAAATGAATGCATCGTCTTCATAGGAAAACCTTTTTGCTATTTTTTTGTATATTTTCCTTAAGTCCTCATCTTTTTCTTGCGCTTCTTTTAATTCCTTTTTGTGTCTTGCTTCCACCTTTACTTCTATCATCGCATCATGTGCCGCGTCCAAATCTCTCGGATAAAGCACAAATTCGTCCGTCATGTCACTTCCGAATTTTCTCGCCATATGTAGATAGTCCCTGTATATATACACGTTTTCTACCTTATTGATGTACCGAAGTGTTTTTTCTGCTTTCATGCGATTCGCTTTAAAAAACAAACGGATGTCTTCCACGCTCAGTCTTTCAATCACTAAGCGTATCAGTGTTATATTTTTTGTGTATTCATAAAGCGTTTTTGCCTTTTCGACATAAATTTGGTTGGTATTTCGTGGCAAAGCACGATATAATTCTTTTGGTATACCCAGTATCTTATGTGGTTTTGTTTCCTTCTTGTTCAGCTTCATATTGTAACTTCTCATCCTTGTAATGTAATCTTCGACAAATTCTTTCATTTTGACCTTGTACAGTGCTTCCAGACACGGCCACCGGTGCAGTGCTTCATACACATCCATAAAGGCGGACACATAAAGTCTGTATCGTTTTCTCGCGTATATCTTTCCTATCAATTCCTTTCCTTCATCACTAAACCATCTCAAATTGCTATCGTTTATAATTCCTCTTAGGCTCCTTTGATATACTTCTGGAACATTATAGAAAGGCTTCCTCGATTTCCAGTGATACAGCGGATTATTTGCGCTCTTTGACGACCAACAGGAAGGATTCTCCTGCCACCCGTACGTATAGCCATGATGTGTCCATCTCGGCACGTTCTCATACCAATATTGACGTCTTCCTTTTTCCACTGCTCCACGAAGATTTTCTTCGCATTCTTTCGCAACAATTCCCTCTCCGGAAAAATGATATATTCGTTCAATAAATCGTACCATCACACCGTTATTTATCTTTTGCGCATAGATAAACTTCCTTGAGTCCTGTTTGACTATCATCTTTTTTGTTTTAGCTGTCGCTTTCTTGTGACACGCCGGGCATGTGTATCTCCCATTGATACGCAGTTTTTCATACTGCGACACCGCTTCACACCCGGTACACTTTCCTTCTGTTTTTCCCGGTTCGTAAATGATATATCTTGGCATCCGTCTATCCATCCAGTCGATAAAGGCTTCAGGGAGAGGTACGGCTTGGCTATTAATCCGCTCAATTCTATCCTTTTTTCCCGCCATGATTAAGCCTCCTGATAATACTTTTTGATAATCTGATACCCCTGCATCGGTCCGCAGTAGTTACACGTTCCGCCGCCTCCTGGTATCATAACTTTGTGTTTTTTTGACTCCTCTGCCACCAGCATGGCCGCTTTTTCGATGCGCTTTCCTTTCTTTCTGACCGCCCTCGCAAACACCTCATCGTCACAGTTTCCCAACAAATAGCCGACTACATCATCCGCTAGAAAACTCCAGTTAGATGCCTCTTTCTGCTCGACTTTTAACTTTCCGATGGCAGCGGAGATTGGGTCACACAACCACACTTCACCGGATGTGATGTCATCAGTTGTCTGTTCGAGATAAATCTCCAGCATATCCTCCAGTCCGTTTTCTTTTGCGAGAGCGCGAAGGCTTTTAATATCGCCCTCTTCGTACAAGCCTTGCGCCGCCATGTTAATCTCTTCGCATGAATCAAACTCTCCAAATTTTTCAAACATAGTTATCACTCCTTGTCTGTTTTTGTTCGATAGCTGCCTTTTGAAATCTGTCTCAAAAGGTACTTTCTGTATTTATGTTCCTTGTTAAAAATCACGGTTACCTTTTCCATTCGTGACGCCATAGTAAAATACTCTCGCCACATCTTTTCATATTTCTTTCCGTCCGCCGTTCCGGAATTCGCCGCATTGACGGCGTAGGGCGAATCGCATTGAATTACTAATTGACTTGGTTCATTCATGTAGTGCACCGCTTCCACCAGTGCACGCACCGCCAACTTCTGAAAGGACAACTCTTTCCATGCCGACACGTGGATTTTGCGATACATTTTTCCGCCAATTACTGTCTCCAGTAATATGGCATATGTGCCGGTGCCGCATGGGATTTTTCCGTGAAATTTTGTTGTTATGTAGATATTCACCTTCACGGGCTCCCCCTCCTTCCGTCGTTCTCTACTAGGATATACCGCATGAATCCCCATCCCGTCAGTTCCGAGGTGCCGGCATATACGGTACCTTTATCAATCCAGTAGCCGTTTTTTTCTCGTGGCTCCTGACGGAAACAGTTTCGATTTGTGATAATTCGCTTCCTTGTTTCCGGACGGCGTAGGTTTGTGCTGTGCGTCCATGCGCGACCTTTGCCACCGTTCCGCTTGAATTGCAGCTTGTACTTTGCAAAATATTCCGCAAGTCGCGAATACTGGCCCGTATCGTCTAATGGACGAATATCAATCCTGCCTTTTTTCCACTGCAGGCGAATCCAGTCTGTGGGAACTTGATTCATCACCATGTGGTGATGTAGAGCTCCTCGCTTTCCGATTTCCGTAACGAGAATGTACTTAAACGCCTCGTTTTCTTTCTTCATGCGCCGGCGCAACTGGCGGAGAAATCTTTCTCTATCTGTTTTCGCTCCGTTCAAATCTTCCGGACGTTCATCCGGCGCATATGTGAGTGTCACGTGGTAGTCTCCCGGTTGAAAATTCTCATTCATCAGGATGGTTAATTCTGTGATTGTTTTCCGCAGGTTGACTTTTTCCTGCGCCTCACTTGTTTTTTTCTCTTTTTTCTCTCTTTTCTCTCTTTTCTCTCCCGGCGGGTGGATGTGTGATGAATAGCAGCGCTCAATCAACACTGTCCGCCCCGCCTTTGTTGTCTTTTCAATATACGGCATCAACCGCACCTCCGTGGTTCTGAAAATAATACCTTGAGCAAGTGTGAAAAACGGCTCAAAATGTCCGTTTTCTCTTGCTTTTTTGGTGCGAAAATGGTATACTAATTATGTTAGATTTTTGTATACCATTTTCTTGAAAGTGGCCGGCTTAATTGCCGGCCGCTTTCTTTTTGTCGTTTGCCAACCGGCAGTCGACTTTCTGGCCGCAGCGGCTACACCGTTCTTGTGGTGTCACCGACCAGTATGTATGCCCGTTCGGGCACATGCATATGAAAAATGGAAACGTAATCGGTGTTCCGTCTGAGTAATCACTTTGTCTCATTAAAATCCCTCATTATCCGCAAGTGCTCCGCCATCTCCTTTAGCTTTTTACGATTATTCGCAAAGACTTTGTTCTGGTAGACTTGTACACCTTTGTTTTCTACCGTCACACAGATACAGTCTGTGTTGCCGTGATAGCATACAAACGCAGTTATATTTTTCTTGCGATTCAAACAAATCGCGCCCCAAAAAATCTTTCCAAGAATTATTTTCATATCTTTTACCTCCATATTTTTCTGTTGGCTGCAACAAATAACACAAGCCATATTGTTGACGTTACAAATACGATAATCTCCTGCATCCGAAGACTATGGACCTCACGCGCTGTGATAATCCACGCCATCATTGCGGCCACTGTTATCGCCTGAATAAATTTCTCTTTTCTTTTCCGCTTCACTATGTCGTCCTCCTTTCTTTTTTTGTAATGGAACGTCGGGGAATCGAACCCCGGACTTTCCGCTTATGAGGCGGCTGTTCTCGCCACTGAACTAACGTTCCTCTTTAGTCAGTACTCTATTTTCTTTCCTTGTCCAGAAGCCAATAAAACTTCCGGCGGTATTTGTAGTACGTGTTTCTGTCGCATGGGATACCGAACACACTTCTCAACGTCGTATACGTCATGTCTTTCCATATGACACCGGCGCGGATATACTCCGCCAGCCCCTCCTCTGCCCTCAGACAAAGGATGTCGATTTCATCCATCTTTCTCCGGAGGCTTTCCAGTTCCTCCGGAGATTTTTTCCCGGCTAGATATTCTTTTTCCCATTCCGGGTATTGTAGAGTGTAGTAATACAATTCCCGGAAACGAAATTCGCTGATTCCGTACTGTTTCGGAAGTTTTTTTCGTGGCACGCTACCCCTTCCTTTCTTCGCTAACAAACATTTTTTCAAGCATCCCCTCTTTGAATCCTTTTAATGTTTCAATCTCCTTTTGTTCTGCTCTTTCTGCTTTTTCTATAGTCATCAATACCTCAATGATTTGTTTCTGTTGTTCCATCGTTGGCACGTTTATCTTTAAGAACTTAACCGCCTCGTATTTCAAATTAATTCCTGACTTGTATTTTGCTAAAAACTCCGGCATTGCGTTTTGAAGTGCAAAGTACAAATATCTTGGAAGTACATTACTCCACGGCGAAAACGCTACATATCCCGTTTTTCCTACCTCTTCAACCTCTGCATATAAAACAGTTCCGTCATTTGCCGACAGTCTTATCAAACTCGTTCCCGGTGGAATCTTTTGACCGTCAGCAACTCTATACACTTCCGCAATCTCTCCTATTTTTTTGCAATTAATTAGCACGAATCATCAACTTCCTTTTTGTATTTGTCATCCATCCAGTTTTTGTATTTCTCTATTGCGTTTTTTAATGTTCTGTCACTTTCCTGTGTTGTTCCAGTCATTTCAAGCATCATATCAAGCAGTTTCTTTTCGTTGTCATGTATCTCTTTATCTATCCGGTGGAGGTTTTCCAATACCTCAACAATGTCCGGTGCAGCTTCCGGGATAAATGTATCTACATATCTTGGTATGTTTAGGTTGTAGTCGTTTTCCTCAACTTCCTGCATTGTCGCCACTGCAGAATATCGCTGAACGTATCTTCTTTTCAGATAAACATCTAACACCTTTTTTATATGTTCCTCATTCATGACGTTCTGCTTGCCATGCTTGTCAAAATACTTTGAGGCATCAACAAAGAGGATGTCTCTGCTGTCTTCCTTTAATGCCATAATGCAAACCGGTATCCCTGTATTCATAAAAAGATTGTTTGGCAATCCTACAATGGTATTCATGTACCCGGCTTCGATAATACCTCTCCGTATGGTCTGTTCTTTTCCACCTCGGAATAAAACACCATGCGGCACGATTGCCACCAATATGCCTCCGGTTTTTAACCTGCTTAGGCCGTGCATAACAAATGCATAATCCGAGTACTGTTTTGGTGTGATTCCAAAGCGAAACCTTTTGTCGTTTTGGAAGTCGTCCACCTCTCCCCATCGCAGAGAATACGGTGGATTTGTTACAACAACGTCGTAATATGTATTACGTGGTGATTCTGCCTTGCTTATTGTGCTGAACTTCGGTCCCGGTTCCAAATTGTATATCTCGAAAATACTTCCCGATAGACAATCGCACCGCACAACCTCCGCACTCATGTTTCGTATCATTAAATTTAATAGCAATATAGGTATTGCTCTTGATGAAAACTCTTCGCAGTGGAAAAATGCATCCGGATTTTCTAACCACATCTTTATCGTTAGGCTGCCAGTTCCGGCACATATATCCGCTACCGTTTTGGCCGTTCCTGCCATTTCCGACACCAATGCGGCCACACAGTCAGGTGTATAGTCCTGCTTTAATTCTTTTCTGTCTCCGTGTTCTTCCTGGTAATAATCTAAAAAGAAATCCTCTTTCATGTCCGGTGAGATTTTTGTTATCTCGTTAAAACATCGCATTCGTGCTTTTTCGTTCATGAGAATCTCCATCACTCTGTCCGGCATTTCATAACTTTCCGTAATACCAAGCAACTCATTGATTGTGTTTCGTTCAAGCACTTCTTTTCCTCACCTCCTCATTGATAAAAGCGCAACTTTCCGCAGTTGCTTTTTGGTATTGCAACTCTTGCGCATTGCTTTTCTCCGTCCTTTCCTTATAATGGTAATTACAGCCCTGCTACGGTTGAATACGCATAGGAAGGAGATACGCATATATGAAACTAAATCCCGCTTGTATCCGTGATATACTACTCACTGTTGAAGATGTTTGTGACTTCAAAAAGAGCTGGCGTTATGATTATCAATCCAACGACGCCCCACGTTTAACTAATTACAAACATTCCGAAATCATCTACCATATTCGCCAAGCAGAACTAGCAAAGTTGCTTGTCGGTGTTCATTACTATGAATGTGGCAGAAATGCAACCATTTCTGATTTATCCCCAGACGGACACGAATTTTTATCCAATATCCGGAATGATACATTTTTTGCAAAAGTTCAAGAAGTCAGCAAGGAAATCGGTGTTGCCTCTCTTAAAAGCCTCATGCAAATAGCAGCGGCAAGTGTTTCCGTTATAATCAAAAATCATTTTAATCTTTGATATGTAGCCATTTCTTTAGTACTCTCGTTTGATATTCTTGAATTTGCTCTTTTTCGGGTATGCTCGCACCTTGCTCTACATAATACTCAAGTATTGCGAGCATACTCATTTTGTACAAGAGTGCCTTGAATGTTGCTAAAAATAAAAGTATAAATAAAACAATCTCCATCATTTTCTTACTCCTTCCTTATACTTTTCTTTCTGGAAGTTCTACCATTATTTCTAGTGAAAGCATCACACCAGCCAACGGATTTGTACTTTCAATTTTATATCCGGTTACATTCCGCAATCTCTTTCCATCCAACCATATTTCGTTTTCGCCTTTATCGTTTTGAGATAAATGTAAAATCATTTTGTCTTCGCTCATCTTTCTATTACCTTTCTTGCATACCTTTCACTTCTAATCGTTTTCATTGCAGCCTTTACGGCCACGCCTGCCTTTTCCGCATCTTTTTCTTGTATTACGTTATTTCTCAACAATGCATCAACGATTATGTACACCTCTCTGTTCCTTTTCATCTTCTCACTCCTTTCTCGCTAAATCCTGCCGCGCTTTTAATGCGCCGGCGTTTGATAAAAGAATCGCTCTATCTTCTTTACTTAATACAAGCAAGATAGATACAAATTCTTTGATATCTTTCCGTTCCTCTGGTGTCATTACTTCTCTTTTCATCGCGTTCACCTCCTTTTTAATATGAGAATCACAGCATAGATGCTTGCCATCATTGAAATGACATCCAATGCAATTTCGATTTTTTCCATCTTCTTGCTCCTTTCTTTATTGACAACGAGTGCAAAAAAGCCTATTCTAGGAGTAGGTGGGGCTTTCGCCCCTTCCTTCTACTCCAACAGTTTTCTTAACAAGTCTAGCAGCGAGTTTAGAAACTGTACTATGGCGGTGATTAAGACTATTATATATACGTCTTTTTTGCCGTCTTTTTTTGACTTCTTTTTACTCATGTTGTTTCTCCTTTCTTGTACTTTGTACATTTTTAATATATCACTCTGTACACTATATGTCAAGCATATTTTTGTACAAAGTACAATTTTATATTGATTTTTCATTAGACATGGTATATACTTAGGTCAAACAGAAAGGTGGTGTGGCTTTTGAAAGAGCGACTAAAAGAGCTTAGAAAAAATCACAAATGCGGGAAAACTCAAGATATGTTTGCTAATTTTTTAGGTATATCAAAGTCAAACTTAGCGAGTTATGAAGCCGGTCGAAGGACTCCATCCGATGCAGTCATTCAACTAATTTGTGAAAAATGTGGTGTCAGCGAGGACTGGCTCCGAAACGGTGTCGGTGATATGTTCAAACAAAGAGATGGATCCTTTAGTGAGATACTTTCCGAACTGGACGACTCTGACGATGATTTTATCAAGTCTTTTATTACTGTTTACATGGAGCTTGACGAAGATAGCAAAGAAGTATTACGTCAAATTGCTACAAAGATGTCAGAAAAATATAAGAAGCCGGACTAATCATTGCCGGCTTCTTTGTTTTCTTTGTTGAATTTAGGAATTATGTAGTGGTATATTTTGAATAAATAATCCTCGTTATTCATTTTTTGAACCATTTCTATAATTTTCTCCTTGTACCCTATATTTGTACTTGTGCTTTGTTTGTTCAAGTTCTAACTTCTCTCCCTTCTTATTCGTAAAATTCAAATAGTTCCAAAATCTCACACTCAAGAGCTTTTGATAGCCGATATGCCACTTCAAGCGATGGCTGTTCCTGTCCCCGTTCTAATTGACTAATATGTGAATCCGATACTCCGGACAGTTTTTCAAGTTTTGCCAACGTGTACCCCCTTCCTGTTCGCTTGGTTTTAATATGGTTCTCGCAGCGCATCCTTTAGCCACCTCCACGAGTAGTATACCCACTTTGAGCGAGATTCTTTCGCTATAGTAGCATATATCTCATCCACTATGGTGGATTTTTCAAAAAAATATAATATTTTATTTACTTTTACCTAAAGCTATGATAAAATTTTGGCATAAAATACCAATAGAAAGGGAGACGGAAATGAAAAAAATAATTGCTTTGTTGGTTGCTTGCGTTCTGTTGGCTGGTTGCGGTCAGGCAGATAAGAAAATTCCAGAAGACATGAGCGAAGAGGCTTATGATACCGGGTGCAAAATGATAGAAGTTATGGATAAATATCACGTAGGAGATATATCAAAAGAAGATTGCTATGATACGCTTAATAATTTGTGTTCGCATGTAGATTCTCTTGACCACTCTGGAGAAGAAGAACCAAAATACGAATATAGTGGAGAAAACGCTATCTGTATATATTGCACAGCATTCACAAGCGCTCTAGTTAGTGGTGGAGATACCTTAACAGAAGAGAAAAACCTAAAAGAAACTCTTGAATTAGGAGAATAAAACACCCCCCGGTCAACAACCGGGGGATTTTAATTATATCGTTATTTCCTCGATGTTCTTTGCTACAACAAGTCGTCCCCTCATGGTGGCAGCGCTCAATGTAATCTCTCTCCCAGATTCATTGAGCGACACACATACATGATTATTCTATCCACTATAGTGGATTTTCAAAGAAATATAGTATTTTATTTACTTTTATTCGAAATCGTGCTAAGATTTTGCCATAAAATACCAATAGAAAAAGATGGAAATAAATAAAAGGAATACTTGACAAGCGTTTTGAATATGCTACAATATAGTCAATTAGCAAATGACTGGTGTCCGGTCACATAAGAGCCTTGGAGATTTATTCCTTGGCTCTTTTTGTTTACTTTTATCTAAAATCGTGATAGTATTTTGTCATAAAATACCAATAAAGAAAGCGAGGGGGGCGATTACATGGCAAGTTATTATAGCAAACGTCAAAAAAAATACATTGGGTTTCATTCCTATTTTTATTGTGGTATTGGTTTTATACTCGGGACTTTAATTCATTCGCTGTTTACATGGCGTTTTGGTGTAACACATTTCATTTTCTTTTTTATTGCGATGCTTGAGATTGTATATGCTTTGATTCAAATGCATCGGTACCGGTCATATGCCCCACTGAAAGTCAGGAAAACGACCGGCAAGAAAAAGATACGCGGTTCTGATTTATTTACTATTGTTCTTTGTACGGTGATTGCAATTCTTGTGATTTACAAATTTGGATTCTACTAAAAAAAGAGGGGAAGCCCCTCTTTTTTTAGTACGTCAATTTTTGCTCCTTGTTCAGCAGCATATAACTTATTTTAAGCGCCGACAGTCTGATTTTGTTTCCTGTCGTACTTCCCTCATGTGTAATTAATCCGAAGTACGTTCTGTTGTCGGAATTGTCTACTCCCGGGCCTATATAGTTAACCTGACCGTCTCCATTTCCGTATATATGTACCACCGTGGCAAATCTCGGAATTTGATATAATTCACCACTTGGCATCAGAGGTTTGATTTCATAAGCTTTTCCCTTTTCCATCCATATATCAATGTTTTGCGCCGTTACATCAACAAGTTTATTTCCATTCAACTCCAATACTCTAACTGTCACCTTACTGTCCGGTACTTGGTAGAATTTTGGCGTATCGCCTTCTGCTTCCTGTGACGCAAACACCGCCCCTTTGCTTTCATATTCTGTTGCCGAATTCTGCAAATTTGTTATTGTTGCAAATTTGCGGTAATCATGGATGTTTTCCGTCTTGATTTTTGTAGCTGCTGCCGGAATTGATACCATCGCCAGTGGTATCTCCTTAATTGTTGATGTGTCCACCGGTTTCGGCAGACTTCCAATATCATCACCCTTGACTACCTCAAAAGATACTTTGCGGTTCACAAAGTCCGCGCGTGCCACAATCAGGTCAAGACGTACACTGCTTTTGTTTGCCGGTGGAATAGTAAGCGCTAACTGCTCCGTGTTCCATATCCACTTTCTTCCAACGATAGCTTTTCCGGTACCGATAAGCACCTGCATTTTGTCGCACGCCGTCACCTCCAGCTGTGCACCCAGCCCGCGGATTACCCCGTCTGATACAAGACCGTCGTACATACACGCTAAATCTTCCGCACTATATACACGGTCACCTTCCATTGAATTTAAAAACCCATATTTAACCATCTTGTTGCCTCCTTTATATTTTTTCACAACTGAGCACGAAATTGTTTCCGTTTTCGTCGTTGTTTTCTGTAATTTGCGACACCCGAACGGCCACTTTATCACCGTATGGGTCAATGACTGTCACGATGTCTCCCAATGTGAAATCGATTCCGTATTGAAAGATTCCGTCCGGGTCAATCTCCACTGTTACCGTTTCCGCGGTTTTCTTTTCTGCAAGTGCTGTTGTTCCCTCGCCCTGGAGCGTTTTCTGATACTCTTCGTCCGTGATGGTTCCTTCGTTTGTACTTGAAGAACTTTTATCCAGATACATTTCGCACCTGTTAAGTGTTGCGCCGGCGCAAATGGCTGTTGTTTTTTGAGCCGTTCCCTCGCCTTCGCCCACCACAAGCACCGTGTTTCGTAAGTCTGTATTGTCCGCCGTATATTCCATTTGTGATAGATTATCAAATTCCCGGCTAAAGATTACCTCTTTATCTTTGCCGTGGTATAAATCCATATACAGCGCGTACCCGTAACGGCGTACACGAAAACCCATCTTTGCCAAGTCCATCGTTTCTTTAATTGTGTCATATATATATTCACCTCGAAGCTGTCTCTGCGTGGTTTGCCCTGCTGCCTCAATGGTGCCGATTTTTAGCAGTGGGATATTTCGACTTGTGTCGGTGGCATTTGTCACGTTCTGCTCAATCAATAACCTCACTGCCGCTCCAATATCCGTATCGATATTTGTTTGTTCCCAGACAATTCGGCGATTTAGCAACGCCTCCGCGCTTCGCCCGGTCACCACGATATAATCTCCTGACTCCGGATTTGTCTTTGTTTGAATTTTCTCGATCATCATCACGCTTTCTGAATCTTCTCTGAGTGCAAAAACTCCGGAGCGGAACAGATTCAGCAGTTCAAGCGTTGCCGGTACTGTGATTTCAAATTCGCCTAAATCATTATACTTTTGCGTCCATATGACACTGCCGTGGTCTATCATTCCAATTTCCGTCAGTGTTTCATCCGTAATATAAACAATCATGGTTATACCCCCTCATACAGTACCCGATACGTTACATCCATGATGTAGCCGGTCGGTGTGTCCACCTCAACGCGGTAATGATTGGCTCCCGGTTCTACCTGCGCCCATGTCATGCCGGAGATGCGTTTCGATAAAAGATTCGTCACCGTTCCGCCTCGCTCCAGCCATATTCCTTTTTCCTTTGTTGTCGTCCGAATGTATACGTTATCAAACGGTTGTAAGTGTTCTTTGATTCCCATGCTTCCGGCGTCTGTTTTTATAATAAGGTGCTCCGTCGGTTTTGTAATCGATACGTGGAAAAGTGCTCCGGATGATACCGTTCCCGGATTATTCAGTACGTAGCCCCCCGTCATAATTTCAGACATTTCCATATTTTCGACCGAGTATGGAAATTCCAGCAGCGGTATCACAGGAACGCATGAAAACGCTCCTGTTTCCTGCGTGTCAACAAAAAATGGGTCCGGACAAAGAATTGAAATTTGATACGACTGCTTTTTCGTAAACAAATCCGATTCCATGCTTTCCACATAGCCGTCAATGTATACATTTCTGGTATCATTTTCGTAAAACAAGCGGATTTTCTTTTTTTCCGGAAAATATCGATACAACATGTTACGATTCTGCTCGATTGGGTACTCCGGAATAATCGTAATTGTTATATTCCTCTTGTTGATGCGGGCTGAATTAAACGTTTCCCCATCCATACCGGCTACTGCTGCCGTGTTGATAGTACATCCCGCCGGTGTCAGCCCGGTAATTTGCGTTACGTTATAGTTTGGGTTTTCGGTAAGTTCCAAAATCTCTCCTTTATCATTTTGTACACTAAACTCAAACATTGCTTACACCTCCCAACAAGTTTCTTGATTGTCTGTAAATATCCCACCGGCTTAACGCTTTCGGGCTGTTGTTCGTCTGGTAGAAGTTGTATGTATTCGCCGTGGCTGCTGCCGCTTTCTCGATACTCCTTGCTCCTCTTGCGGCCACATCCAAGTTTGCCGTAGTGGCGGCGTTCTTCATCGGATTTACCACGTTTTCTCGTACCCTCTGCATCATCTGCCGGAGTGCCGGGAGTTTTCTTTCAATACCTTTTGTCAATCCCGGTATAATAAATACACCTGCTTCTCTGTCCATTACTTTGGACGGGGAATGGATTCCCAGCTCTTTTTTGATGCTGCTCACCAGTGTCTTTTTTAACTGCTTCGCCGATTTATTCAGTTCCGCACTCTTTGAATTGAATCCTTTCACGAATCCTTTCATTGCATTTTCCCCGATGTTTTCAAGCTGCTTTTCCAGTCCTGCCATCACGGTTTTAACCTGCTTTGTGTAATTGTCCTTGATTTGTTTCACCCGTTCCGCATAATAAGTGTTTGCCACTTTTTTCGATGCATTGATTTTATCCGTATATGCTTTGTTATATGCCGCGAGTTCTTGTCCGTTTAATGACAGCAACTTCGTTGTCAAATCAAGTCCGTCCGATGTATCAAGGGCAGCAATTTCCGTCATCAGTTCGGAAGAAAGCGTTTTCTTTAATGCTTCCATGTTTTTGCCGTACTGGATAATCTTCGCCGTCTCTGATTTGAAATCAGTAAGCGTAATCTTTCCGTCATCATCTTTTGTGAATAAATCACCGCTTGATAATCTGCTCTGCAGGTCATCCTGCAGGTCTTTTACAGCGTCGTACTTTTCTTGTACAGATGAGGTCATGGATTCTATCTTTTTCTGTACCTTCTCCGCCGCTTTTTCTGCTGCCTTTGAGAACGCTGTTGAGAAAGATTCCGCCAGATTCTCGCCCAGTTTCTTAAAGCTCTCCTTTGACTTTTTGTTTTTCGTCTCCTTTTGTGCTTTTTTTACTGCCCGGTCAACAAGTTTCTTGACCGCTTTTTCTGCTTTCTGCTCCTGCTTCGTGATGCCGTTTGCGTACGCTTCCGATACCTTTGTGCCGATGTCGGAATACTTCCCGGTTTTGTTTGCCGCTTTTAACTGTGATAAAGATTTCTTTGCTAATTTGCTTACTGCTTTACCAACTGTTTCGTATGCCTTTTCAATTCCTTCCGCAAGTCCGGATGTAAAGAATCGTCCTATCTTTGCCGTTTCTTTCGATGGTGAGTGGATGTCTAATTTCTTTTTTAAGGCGGTCAACGCATCGCCTGCTATCTTTGTGACTGTCGTTATCAAGCCGCTGCTCTGTTTGCCTTTCTCCATGCCGTCTTTTAATCCTTGTACAAAGTTCTCTCCTGCCTCTTTGGTTTTGGTCTCTTTTAATTTCTTTGTAACAAGTTTTCCGATTTCACTCGCTTTCTTTCCGGCTTTGTTTTTTCCAAGTTCCAGACCTTCTTTGTATTCATCCGTTGCTTTTTGTCCGGACTTTTTGGTTTTTTTCTCATATTTTTCTAGTTCTTTCTCCGATTTTGTAACCATTTGTTTCGCCGCACCAACCATTTTTTTGGTAACGCCCGGCGTTCCATTTGCTACAGCCGTTTTTAGGTCTTCATAATTCTTTTTCATATTTTCGACCTGGTCTTCAAGCTGTTTTTTTGTTCCCGTTTTTGCTGATATAAAATTATTAACCGTTTTATTAAGTGCGGTGTTTATTTTTTTTGCATCTCCGGAAATAATCGCACTTGACAATCCCTCATAATTTTCTATCGTTGCGTTGTACTCCGTCCATTGTTTTTCAGCGTCATTAACTGTTTTCTGATTTTTTTTCTGTTCATTTGTAAGTTTTGAAACAGCCTCTTTTGCAGCATTTAACTCCTGACCCCATTTCGACATACCTGCTTGTCCATACTTATCAACATACTCCTTAAGTTTTTTGTTGCTTTGAGCACCCTTTAATTTCTTTTGTGCCGCTTCTAGTTTGGACGTGGTCTCTTCAAAATTCGCCTGCGCCTTCTCCAAATTTTGAAAAGCCCCTTTTTGCCCCTTGATTGCTGTTGCGTATGAATCTTCGTTCGCGTTCAGTATAGCCTGCGCTTTTTTTGCCTCGATTAACTTATCAATCGACTTTTTTTCTTTCTCGTAATTTTTTATAACCCGCCCGGTCATTTTTAACTCTGTACCAAGCGCGTCATTCAAAGTTGTAACAATAAATTTTGCACGGTCTTTTTGACTTTTCTTTACCTTGCCATTTTTGTCCACCATATCATCAAGCTCGTCTTTGAGCTTTTTATAGTAGTCAAATTGTTCTGTGGTGCCTGATACGGACTCGTCTCTTGTTTTTTTCAGGTCCTTCCAGCTTTTCGTCATTTCATCAACGGACTTTTTTGTTTTGTCGTGTTTTTCAATCATTTTATCAATGGATTCACTCTCTTTGTCCGTTACTTTCGTTGCGCCTTTGGTTGCCGCTGCATACAACGCCAGTCCACCCACCACGGCGCCGATTCCAGCCGCAAGCAGTCCCATCGGGCTGGCCGCCTGTATTAAGTTCAAAATCTTTTGTGCTGCTGCGGTTGATGCTATGGCCGTCTTCAATGTAACAAAAGCCTTGTATATGGTCTGCAACGTCTGAAAAAGCTTTACAAATTTAGCCGTCGCAAATATCACCCCCATCGTGCCGCCCAATATTACGATTGCGCGCTCTGTTCCGTCAATGTGTTTGATTGCATAATCTGCTAACTGTTCAATTTTAGGGAGTAATTTTTCTGCCAGAGGGACAAACAAGTCAAGCTGAACCGTACGCCCTATATTTTTAAATTTTGTCGCCACATCGTCATACTTTACTTCTTTTAACTTTTCCGCAGAGCCTTGTACCTTTTTGAACGTTTTGCCGGTACTCTTTAATGACTTAACCACCTTCAAGTTGGCGTCCTCTCCCATAGTTCCAAATGCTGTGGACGCCATCGTCAACGCTTTCTGTTCATTTTTACAGCCATTAATATCTTTTACGATCGAATCAATCACCTTTTTCATGGTGCCTTTTCCGTCTTTCCATGCTTTGAAAGATTTTTTTGTATCCTTGCTGAATATACCGATATTTTTTTCAATGCTTCCGTCTCCGAGCTTGTTCTTGACCTCGTTGATAGAATCATTTACTTTATCAAGGTTATAGGCGCCGTTCTTCGTGCCGTTTGCAAGTAACTGGAAGTATTCTTCGACAGTATACCCAGCTTGTTTAAAGTTGCCGCCGTACTCTGCCACGTTATCCCCTAATTCGTTCGTATAGTCCAATCCCTTTTGTGAACCCTTTGCAAACAAATCAAACGCTTTCGTTGAATCCGTACCAAAGTGCGTCATTAATCCATTTACGCCTCGGATGGTCTCCTGAAAATCCGAACCAAAGGTATCCTCTAGGGCTATTGCGTTCTCTGTCAGTTCTTTGACCTTTGACGGATCTGTCTCTTTTGTAACCTGTTTGACATATGCCATTTTGTCGCCGATGTCTTTTAATGATTCACCATAGCCATCTTTATACATTTCTTTCATTTTATCAGAAAATTTTTGTGTGACGGCATCGGTTTCCCCCGTAATGGCCTGAAACGAATTCGAAGCCGTCTGGGTTTCTTCTGTTATTCTTTTTAAGGCGTCTACTGCCTCCTGCGTCATCTTTTTAATACCCTCGGATATCAAATTACCGATTGCTACTTTTACCGAACTGAATCCATCTTCGCTTTTTTCTGCTGCCTGTTTTGTTTTTTCAAAACTTTCGTCCAAGTTATTCGTACTCGTACGCAACTGTTCCGCTTTGCTTTTGTTGTCTGCAAGTTCTCCGGAAAGTTTTTTGATGTCCTCTCGGAACGCATTGGCTTCTTTTGACGTTTCTCCGAACTCAAGGGCAGCATCTTTATATCCATCTTTCAGGCGGTCAAGTTCTTTTTCCTGATTCGAAATCTCCTCTTCTAAAGAAGCAAACGCTCCCTTGCTTTTTTGTTCTTTTTCCGTTGTCTCGTTTAATTTTTCCGTATATTTTTTTAAAGAGGCTGACGCTCTTCCGACTGCTGCCTCTTGATTTTTCATTTTGATATAAAGATCCTCTGCGGCTTTTGAATCTTTTCCCTGCGTTTCCGCAATCTGCTTGTACTGCTCTTCCAATGCCGACAGTTTAATCTTTTCCTGCTCCACAATTCCGGTCATCTGCTCAACTTTTTTCGCCAGTCCGTCCGTGGAATCGCTCCAGCTGTCCATCCCCGCCGTTGCGCTCTTAAACTCCGCATTGAGTGACCGGATGCGGCGGTTTGCTTCGGTGATATTCTTTTTTAACTCGGATATATCAATTCCAATTTTCGTTGTTACGTTTTCCTCTGCCATACCACTATCTTCCTTTCAAAAAAAGCCGCCGAGCATCGCCCGGCAGCCTCTAAAACCAATTCGTCGCTTTCCGCCGATATACTTTCTGTTTTGGCTTTCCATCCTCCGTGTAGTTCTTCTGATTGTACTGGTGCAACCGGCGCATAAGGAGAAACACTTCTTTCCCCGTGTAAGCCCTTAGCCGGATTGGGTCAAGTGCCCCAAATACCCGGCAAAGGCTTACGTCCATCTCAAACATAGATTCATAAATGGTTACGTCGTCGCACCGTTCTAGTTTCCCTCTGTGTCTGCTCCAATGTTCAACATTTCATCCGCTGTGTAAAGCGTCACATCAATGATGAGGCTGATAACCTCTTCGAGCCTTGTGCGCCGCAGTTCTTCCCGCGTCAAGCCGTCGAACATAGTCAACAGTAAATCGTTAATGACGGGCATCGCCTGAATAACTGTTTTTCCGATGGCAATGGCATTGTTCTTTTCGGCAATGTCACAGTTTACCACAGCGGCAATATCTTCAAGCGTGCCGTACATCACATGGATTTCTTCCGTTTCGTACGTCTTTTCGATTTCTTTTGGAGAATGTTCTTTGTAGATGTTCAACTTAAACATGTGCTACCTCCTTAGCCTGCTGGGTTTTCCTCTGCGTTCTGGGTCTGTTCGCCGCTCGGTGTCGTTTTGATGATGTCATCAGGTGTCTGTACTTTGGAAAAGAATTCCTCCTCAGACATACCACAAGAGTCAGCCGGAACAACCGTTGCTTTTGCCGATTTGTTGTCGTTTGCAACGAATTTCTTCTGTGTGTTTACACCAGTGTAGGCAAGTTCCTGACCGTTTGCGTCTGTGCCATTATCTTTCGACTTGTGTGAATCGGATGGGTTTCCGAATCTGCCCTTTAAGCGCCATACATAGTATTCTCTGCCGTCTGTATCTTCTGTGATATAGCCCATAGCCATGTATGGCGGTGTTGCCGTTCCTTCAATCAATGCACCGGTTTTCTCGTGGAATTTCTGCCCGGTGATTGCTGATGTATTTTTCAGTGATACCGCCGATACATTGACATTGACCGTATCTGCTCCGGTTGTGTTAATAACAATCGCCGCTTCGTTGTCATAGTAGTGAGTATCACTTGATGATTCGGTTTCCTTTGACAGTTCCGAAGTACCTGCAAGAGCAAACGGTGTATCATAAGTGAGCTCGTCTTTCGTGTCTTTTTTTAACGGTGCCACCACGAGGTTTCTGATACCACGATATTCTACGATTTTTTCATCACTCATTTTTTTGTTCCTCCTAATTTCTTTTTTTATAAATTACATGGATACCGCGCCCGGTATGTGTAGGCTCGTCACTTGCGACTGAGTAGCCCGTTCCCGGCACGATAAAACCATTCTTAACAAGTTCCTGCTTGACCGTCACCGGCATTTTATATACCAGTGCAGCGTCCGTACTGTAAAAGTTGACATCATAGTCGTAAAGTTCGCAATGCGCTTTGTTATCGTAAAAGCTGGAGTCGTCTCCCGGATTCTGCCAGTATGTAAAAAAATGTTCCGGATACTCTTCCCCTTGTGTAAGTGAGCCCTGCAATATTACCGGATAATCATATTGTGATAATATTTCAATCAGTTTATCTTCCATATTCATCCTCCTAGCAGTTTTTTAATCCTTTTTCGAAACGTCTCCTCTTGTGCTTTTTTGATTCGTTCCTGTGCTTTCTTTCCGTACACATCAGCGTACAGCTTTGTGTCCTTTTTCATCCTCGGCGTGCCGTACATCAAAAAGATAGATGGTAATCCACCTTGTTTGATATCAAACCCGACCGGGATATTGGCTTTGGTGCCATCCCAGTTCACGTCGGCTTTTGTGACGATGGACTCCTGCGTGCTTCCGGTTCGGTGATGTCTTGTCATGTCCTGCACGATAGGCGGCGTCACTGCCTTGTGTGCCGCTTTCAGACAGCTCTCTGCAAGTTGTTCAACCTTTCCTCCTGCTTTCTCCCACTTTTCCGCTAAATCTTCCAACTGGGAGAAGTCAATCATGCCTTTCCTTGCCATCACGCGCCCCCCTTAACGGCTCTGACCTTTGCCACAAGGTACTGGTTTCGCATCGCGATGTTTTCCGGAGTACCTAATACCTCATATGTTGTCCCGTCAACCTCGAAACGGCTCGCCGGAGTAATGTCCGGACGATACCACGTTTCGATTGTCGCTGTATTTTCAACAACAACTTGTCCGTTTGATGTTTTTTCCGTACCCCCAAAGGTACGGAACGACACAAATACCCTTTCGCCCTCACCATACTGTTTTTGTTTCACTCCTTTTACCAGTGTTTCACCGATTGGATTTTGCAGCATAGCTGGGGTTGTGTATGGTAAATTCGGTTGCCACGCCATCTCGTCACCTCCTAGTAACTCAATTGAATCACTCTTTCTTTAAAGTAGTCCGACAGTTCGCCGCTGTACAAAAGGTCGTTGACACCTCTTGAAAGAACACCCATCACGGCAGACGACGAAAGATTTTCTTTCGGAACTCCGGCATCCGTCAGGTATTGTTTGATTTCTCTCAGATACCCAAGCAATCTCGCGTCCTGATAGTTGCCAGTTACTCCAAGCGAATCTTTAACTTCTCCAAGCTGTTCCTTTTCTGTCATTTCTGCCATGATGCCGCACTCCTCTCATTTAGCCTTTTGATGTTTCGCTGGTGCTGTCTGCCTGGCTTGCGGTTTTGCTCTTGCCTTTCTTAATCAAGATAAATCCGTTTGCATCTGCAACCTTTCCGTCAACGATCATGATAACTTTGTTCTTGACCTCGTTCGTGTCGTGGTCAATCCACTTCACCACCTGCATTTCGAGGTTGGAATTAATAACGTAGTCTTTGAGGTCTCCAAAGATAGCAAATACATCTCCGACATTAGCGTCCTCGTAGTAAGGAAGTAATTCCTCTTCAACAGTCTCCACGTCTTTACCCAAAAAGCGGTAGGTTTCCTCGCCATTAACTCCGTAGTTGGTACGCCCAACCGGCTGGCCGTTCTTATCCTCCATACCGTCGATTTTCTCGTCAAACGTCGACTGTGCCATAAGGAAGCATCCTTTGCGATAGCTCTTTTTGATGTTGGCTTTCATTCTATGCCAGCCGTTCCATGTCATATCTTCCGGTGCCATGGTGACAACGTTCTTAACTCGGGTATCATTCAAGATTCCAAGCGGCTGTGATGTTCCGTCGCCCTTGATGATTGCCTTCTCAAGAGCTTTCATGATTGCTTCTGTAGCAAGCGGCACAAAGAGCTTCTGAAACTCTTCGATTGTCACCACGGATGCCAGCAAAGTCTGTGCAATCTTGCACTCAACGCCGTAGTAATTGAACACAACCTTTTCATCTGCCGTCAACTTCTGGCTATCCGATGCTTTTTCACCAACCCACGTCGCCATCGGTTTGATAGAAAGAATCGGAATCGCTACGCCGCCCTGAATGTTTGTTTTTGTAACTTTCGCATAGATATTCCCGTAACTTTCCAGCTTTTGGATAATCTCGCGTACGAGAGTGGTCGGAATCACTGCGCCAACGTCTGCAGTGCTTGTTACTGCTGCCTCTCTCTTAATTGGAACACGCAAGTCCGCAGGCATTGGGATTCCTCGACAAACGTACTCCACAAATGCCTTTTTATAATCTCTTGTCTCTGTCGGGTCATCCGACTCTGTTGTTTCGCGACGCTCTGAGCGGAATGCTCCAACAATAGCCGCGTTTCTCACTTCACCATTCATGTTGACGCCTCTCTGGTTGTCTGTTCCCGTAGTATCTGACTCACCTTCTCCTTTGTCTTCTGTCCCTTTGGAATCTTCGCTTTCCAAATCTTTGATTTCCTCGGCGATATCCTTTAAGTCGTCAACAGTTTCTGTCAGCCGGTCGTAAATACTTCTCACTTCTTCTGCGTTTTCTGATGCCTCTGCACGCTGCATCAAGTCCTTTTTGCGCTCCAGTAATTTCTTCTGACGCGCTTTCAGTTTTTCAAGTCTGCTCATTTTTAAAATGCTCCTTTCAATTTTACTTTTTCTTTCCATAACTCTAATTCGTCACTCTCCAGTGATTTTCCCCGGACACTCTCCAGTGCCCTTTTTGCACTCTCCAGTGCATCTTTATCTCTAGCCATTATTTCCGTATCTTCATAGGCAGGGAAAGTAACCGCCGATACTTCCACAATGGTGGAAATCTTTTCAATGAATCGCTTCGGATAATCTGTATCAAGATCTTCCCAGCGTTCCTTTTCAATCCAAAACATGAAGCTCATGCCTGTTATATCGCCACGCTCAATTGCGCTATACAATGCTTTCGCGTCTGCGTTGTTTTCTGTATCAAGATAGGCTCGAATCCTTAATCCTTCCTTGTCCACCGCAAGTTGCAATGTGGAGTTTTTATTGTTGTTTCTGCTTCTTGCGAGTGGGATTCGAGTCAAGTCATGGTTTGTCAATAAACAAACGTCATGTAAATCCGTTTTATCAAGTGCGCCCGGTACAATTTCCTCTCGAAACATACCGCCGATATCTGCCTCTTTACCGTAAACAACCGGTCGCCCCTCTATGTAATTTCCTCTGTCATCTTGTGCAGCTCGAACATCAAACATAAACGATCTCTGTTCTTTTTTACTCGCTTTCTTGCTCATCCTGATTCCCTCCTTTGGCTTTTGCAAGCTGGTATTCAACTGCTATATCTGTGTCAATGTAATTTAAGGATTGCTTTCTTACTCCTTCGAGTTCTTTCATCGGTCTAAGTCCGAATGCCACTCTTTTTTCATTCTCGTAAAGCGTTCCGGTATCTCCTAAATACTTTACCATTTCCACTTTCTGCTCTATGCTCATAAAGATAAGCTCGTGCGTGAAAAATGCTATCTTCAAGTTTCTCGCTCTCATGTTTTGTGTACAGAGTGCTTTTGTAAACGCCTCCTGATATCTTCCTACCAACTTCTCAATCGTCTTCTGGTAAAAAGCCTCATACTGTCCTTTGGTATAATCGCCTGTCAGTATCGATAGCGGAACACCAAACGTTCTCAGGATTTTTTCATCTATAAAGCGAATGGTGTCAGGGTCCACCAGTTTAATGTCACGAGTAATTTTTGCGTAATCGCTTTTTGCATCTAAGTGTAAAATGCCGTTTTCCGCATTGTTCAGCTTTCTTTCAAATTCTTTGATGCTCTTTTCAGCTTTTTCTTCACTCATGAATGTTTGTGTTTTTACAACACCGTTTATTGCAAAACTACTTTTCACCGCTCCCGATATTCCCTGCATAATATCCTCGTTTAGCTGCAGTGTCTTTAAAAGTGCTCGTCTGTCCGGATTTCCCGATGCATCACCGCCCATGTAGTCGTTTGCAAAGTAGTTGATCCGAATGTGTATCACATCGCTGTATGCAAGTTGTGTTTTATATCCGTTTTCAAATTCAAACTCCACAATCAAATCACCGGTCGGTGTTTCAAGAAAGGTTGTCATCAGAGGGTCAACCGGATAAATCGCACTGTATCTTTTATAAGTGCTACCATCTGACCGCTTAACTATTTCATACACCGGAACCGCGAAAGCGTTTTGCCGTAAGTACAAACCATAAGTAAGTTTTTCGATAAACTCCGATTTCGTCATAATCGGATTCGGATTATCTAAAAGATTTTGAATCTGATAAACATCATTCTCCGGCGTTTGATAATCATTTCCAACGCCGCGGATGAAACACGGCTCCAGCTTTGACATTTCGTTTGCAATGCACTCAATCGCCTGCTGCACCACGTCCGACACGTAAATATCGCGTCCAAACTGACTAAATATAGGCACTTGTCCAGTCATTACATCCGCATATTTTGTATTCTTAACCTTCGAGATTATCTTCCCTAACCATCCCATCAGATGCTTTCCTCCATTCTTCAATATATCTTTTCAAATCCGTGCGGTATCGCCGATACGTTTCGTACAGAATTACGGTAGTAACCGCTCCGTCTATTTTCTTCGTCCTGCTCGTTTTAATCACAAGGCACTTTCCTTTATTGTCAACCAGTAGCCCGGCGTTGCCAAAACACCACCTATCCACTGGATTGTTATTGTAATTTACGTTCCTTTTTTTCAAGTCTATCTCTACAAACTTGTTCGCTGTATCAAGTGTTTGAGCGTTCTGTAAAATCTGTTCCAGTTCGCCTCCCTCTTTTGTCCATCCATATTCGGACATTCTCCGGAGAAAATCTTTCGCAAATTTTTGGTCGTATCCGCAGTACAATAACTTGATTCCATAATCTTTGTACAAGCTCCAGAACCAGTCCGCAACGACCGTCAAATCAATGTCGCTTCCCTCCGTCACAGTGATATATCCATCACGCGCCCACTCGGCATATTTTGCGCCGGCGCAAACGTCGTCATCATCTTCGAGCTTCCTTTCTGGTATAAAATACATCGTGTGGATGTATTTTGTGCCATCTTCCGGTTTCATTAGTAGAATCTTCGCACAACACAAATCCATTGTTTCGGCCAAATCAACCGCCCCTAAACACGGAGCGTTTCTAAATTCCTCCAGGTCGTAGGATGCATCATAATTGTAATCTTCCAAATTGAGCCACATTTCCACCGCATTTTGCTTAATATTAAAGTCTTTCGCTAGCACAAAAATACGGTCTCCCTTTGACTCTTTTGCAAGTTCTACCTGTTCCTCTAGGTACGATATTTTTTTGATTACCCCAAGAGTTGGGTTTGATTTTATCCACGATTTTGGATTTGTAAAAACCTCCCGCTCACTGTCTTGTGTGTATAGCCATGGAAGCAGTCTTTTTCCTACTTTTGTATCATCTTCACCACGAACTACCTTTCTGGCTTTTTCAAGTTCGTCATCTAAATAACCATCTTGAACGAATCCCTCCGTTGTGATGTTGATGAACTTTGGATTGTCTTTTAGTGATTGAGATTGTTCAATCGACTTTCCAATTACGTTCGTCTTCATCTCGTGTGTTTCATCAACGATAGCAAAATCTATGTTCCTGCCTTCCTTGTTTGTAGTCCTGTCTGACAATTTGAAAACCTTCGAGTTTGTATCCTTGTTCAGTATGAACCGTTGGTTTCTTTTTGTGTCTAAGTCGTTCGGATCAATCAACTGGCGCATTGTATCGACGGCATCATACGTTATCGATGCCTGGTTATCATCATTTGACGAACAGACAATGTCCGCTCCTTCATTTCCGACAATCAATTCTGTCACTGCAATTCCGGAACAGGTCTCACTTTTTGTATTCTTTCGTGCAATCAGTAGCAGAATTTTCTTAAATCTGTCAATCATCATTCCTCTGGTGGCTGACTCTTCTGCCATCTTGAACGAATACATTGCTTCGATAAAGGCTTTTTGCCATAGCATCAGAATCATAGGTTTTCCATAAAACGGTGACTTTGTCAACTTCACACAGTGCTCCATGAAATCCATCCGGAGTAGTGCAGCATCTGTATTGTAAAAGTATTCATCGTTTGAAAAATCTTTTTTCAGGTTGGTTAGTTCCTGGCGAAGTTCCCAGCCGGCAATGATTCCTCCACTCTCAATCTCTTCGCGGTATTCTAGCAGAAAAGAATTATCCGGAGTCCATATCTTCTCTTTTTTAATCAGCAACCCTCTCACTTCTTTCTTTCACCCATTTCCGGAGTGGCGATTCTTCATCCTCCATATCATGGCCGGTCATACTTGCGAACAATTTCAAACATGAATTGTATTGTTGCAAAAGTTCCTTATACAGTTTCCCGACTGGCAAGACTTTTTGGCGCAATGGGTCGTCGGGGTGGACTTTATAAAATGGGAGGATTTTTATTTCTGCCAGCTTTGACTCAATGAAAACAATCTCATCAACCAGCCGGGAAACCTCTTTTTTGTCGTCGCACAATGCGAGCAATTCTTTTTTTCTTTCTTCCATGAGAAAAACCTCTTTGTCTCGTTTATGTCTCTGGATAAACAATTGTCGGCGTATCTCCCCAAATGGCAAATACAGAATTTACAACCTCTACCGGTTCACTTTCTTGTAATTCTTTCCGACCGTCTTCACTGTTCACATATGCCGCCCTGTGATTCTGTCCGGCCTGTGTCGGTATTCCATCAATATCGACGAACTGTTGTGTTAAAATGCTAACGCTTTCGGTCGTCAACATATCGACGGTCTTTTTTATACTGATATCCATTTCTATTCCTCCTTCTATATGTTGTAAATACCTTCTACTAATAGAATGCCTGTAACTACCGGCTCCAATTGAATTTGACCGTGTATTTCTGGTACATTGACACAACATCCAACGCCGTTTGCAAATACAGTTCCTTTTTGATGAGTAGGTATATTCGCACCATGAATACCACTATCCGGATTGAATGGTAAATTGTCTATTTTCCTAACGCTTATGTCAGAAAATGTAATAGCGTATATGTATATATAGCATAAGTTACCTATTTTCTTATAATATCCCACCACATTTCTAAAAGTCTGCTCAACGTTTGAAGCGTTCCAAAACTTTGGAGTGAACGTTCCCTCTTCATATTCTGCTTTTCCGTCAAGAGCTGTGTAAACTGCTCCACTTGTAGGAAGATTTGTGTTTCCACTTGCCACAGTAGTTGTATAATTCTTCTTTGCAGCGGTTCCAAATTCCCCAACCTTGCTCTCAACCACTCCTACTCGGTTACTTAGATTCGACATCCCCTCGGTCGTCGAGCTTTTAAAAGTGTCAAAGTCATTTCCTAAAGTAGATAAGTGCTGACCCATTGTACTCATTGAGGCGTTGAGTCCGGATATTGCTTTACCTGTCCCTGTTTTATTTTCTTGAACTTCTGCTTGTAAACTCTCAACGTCACTACTCAAGTTGGCAAGGTTCTCTTTCTCTTCATTGATAACGTTTTGAATTTCAACGATTGCTGAACTAATTGCCTCATTTGTTACCGGATTTTTGCTCAAAATGTCGAGGTAGTCGTCGATCGTGATATCACTCGTTGAATTCGAGCTCTTTTTCCTTTTACCATCGCAACAAAAGAGAAAATTTGATTTTTTTGTAAGTTTCAAATTCTCATAGGCACTCTCATCCCCTACAATGTGAATAAAATTCGATTTTGATTTATCATCTATATAGCGAAGGTGGATGATTTCGTTATCCGAGCAATACTCACTCGGTATAATGAACTCATTTCCATCCATCCCGGTCAATTCCTTAAAATCACAACCGTAATAGATTTCAATCTTCGGGTTTGTACCAATGTTGAAAACCTTGATCGATATAATATTATCCGAAATCCCTTCCACAAAGGACAGTTCCGGAATCAAACCTTTTTTCGTGTCCAAAGTTATGATATTTTTCACAATCAATCACCATCTTTCGCAAGTTTCAAATTTTGAAAATCAAAAAATCTCAAAAATTGGCTTTCTGCGAAAGGAGCGTCCCCCTTCACAGTTGCCCCACGCTCTTTAATTTTCTTCAAGAGGGGGGGGTATATCGCTCAAACCATTCATCAATGTAACGCTTCCAATCTTTCTTGTCTCGCGCATCATCCGCTTGTAAGAGCCGTTCTGTGCACTCTTCTTGTGTTGCTTGCACGAGTACCTCTCTCGCCCCCAACTCTTTCGCTAGACGCTCTCTTTCGCCTTCTATTGGATAGCCGCCAATAATATACGCATTCTGCCATTTTCCTTTGCGATAGCGAACCGATTCGAGTAAGGCTTTGTGGATACCAAACACGACCGCTGTTAGCCTTGGCGGCTTTTCGTATCGTTTAAGCCCCGACACGCACTCCCAAATGGAATCAATATCGATAATCAAGTCGCCTGACGCCATTGCTTTGTCGACATACGCCCGCTTCCCTGCAAGAGGCGGACCATACACAAGATAGACCTGACGTTCTTCCGAGCCTAACTTCTCGTGAATTTTGTTATGACATATGTGATGTACCAACTGTATGTTGTCCGGATTCAGCGATACCATTACATCATTCACGTTTCCCTCTGTCAGATGTTCCACATGATGTCCAATACAATCGTATTCTTTCACAATTGGTTTCCCACAATATTCACATATCGTCTGTCCGTTTTTATCTAAACGTTCCAGACGAATTCGTCTCACTGTCTTTCGCCATTCCTTAGATTGGTAAAAGGTAGCTAGTGTTCTCACCAGTCATCTTCCTTTCTAAATTGCCCTTGCACTTTTGCTAACAACTCCGAAGCTCTCAGTCTATCTCTTACACGTAGGCTTGTGTCGTTCATTGTCGCTGTCCAAAAGGCTTGAGTTTCTTTCACGCTCGCTATGTGATACTCCGGATCATCCATCGCTTCGTTTAGGAGATACTCCATATAACTTTGTACAGCCGGATGTGCCACTACTTTGTAGGCATGACCACGTGCGTACTTTTTCGAATACCCTGCTAGTATCACCGCTTTTTCCGCATTTCCTGCTGCCTCTGTCAAAAAATATTTTGCCACCAGTTTATGTTGAGGTTTAACTTTTGGCTCTTCCATCGTCTCACCCCGTTCCGTTTCTTAAACCTTTTTTGTGTACTCCAATTTAATCCATCCCTTGGTTGTTTTTCCCCAACCACCTTTTTCCTGTATGATTTCGAGTTTTGTCCCATATGGCATGGTACATATCACGGCATAACTTGTTCCGGCTCCTTTTCGGCAATTTAATCCGCTCTTCGCTGTTACTTTTACCACTTTCTTTGTTTCTTTTTTCTTTGGTGCCGTTTGCGCCGGCGCAACTGTCGCTTTTCCCATAATGCCGCTCGCGATTGCTTTGGCCATCTTTTCCGCATCGTAAAGTTTTGTGTCGTCTTTGTCATCCACAAAGCAGCACTCCACCAACAAAGCCGGTGCTTTTGTATGATTCAATACATACAGATTATCTCTAACCTTGACCCCTCTGTTTTTAAAGCCAAGCGCTGCAATTTTTTTACATATACGTTTCGCTTCATCTTTTGCCTTGCTTGCCGAGCTCGCAATATAAACTTCTGTTCCTGTTGTCCGTCCATTTCCTTTTCTATCAGACGCACCAGAATTAAAATGAATCGAAACATCTAAATTTACACTGTGTGCATTACACTTCGCTACGATTTTTTTCAATACATCTGTTTGTGATGTTCCGTTGTCGCATGTACAATCATACACTGTGTGTCCTGCTGCCTTTAGATATTTGATTACCAAATCTTTCACTTTCCTAGCCTGCGTCGACTCTTTAATTAACCCAGACGCTCCGCACGCTATCTTTCCATCTGGATTATGTCCTGCATGTACGTTAAATTTCATGTTCCAACCTCCTATTTTCTTTTTCAGATTCTTCCAAGTCGTTAATCCGATGCTCACACACTTTCATCCTTTGCTCGACTACCGGCATTCGTTCCGCAAAGTTGTTGTGCTTGTCTACTTTTTTCTCTAACTGCTCAATCCGGTACGACATCAATCTCATACCGCCAAAAGAACCAATGATTGTTCCTGTCAGGCTGAGGACACCCACTATAATTGACTCAATCACTCAAATTGTCCTCCTGATAATTCTTTTTACTTAGTCCCAGCGCACCCGCCAAGGCTGTATCTGCTGCCGTTATTGTTCCTACGATCTGCTCCGTATATGGGATGTTCCATACCGAACCCAATGCAAATACAAATGTCCCCAGCGTCGGCAGTCCATACATCGCCCACCATTTAAACCTGTCGTATGTATCATCTTTCAGTTTGAATTTTTTCATTTCCCGCACTCCTTTCTTTAACTTTTCCCTACCATAACACGAAAACAAGTTCCGTGAGTCCTAAACTTTGCGCAAAAAAATAGACGACCTCAGTCGCCTATCACAATGCCCTTTTCTTTGTTCGGTTTTCATAATTTGAAGTAAATTTGAAGTAAACGCCTTTTCCTAATGCCTGAAACGTACCGATTTATCGCTATTTTTCGTTGATTATTGCACTCACAAGAGGTGAGTGCTAATTTTTTTGTGTTTTTTTTGTGTCCTTTTATGAATGCCGAAATTTCGTTGTGCTCACATTACATTACTTTCAAAGTAACCGATCTCTTGCAATATAGCATCTAGTATTTTTGCATTTTTAATCGAAAAATCAGCTGTCACAACAGGGGTCTCGCCTTCGATTATGCATCTTCCCAACTGCTCTATTTCTAATTGATAATTATGTGGGCAATATACATTTCGAATCTGCTCTTTTCCTTCAATAATCAACGTATAGGAAGCATTTCCCTCTTGGTTAAATTTCGTATCGGATTTGATGTCGCCTTTTGTTCCGTGAATATACAATCTATCATAACGATGCGGCTTATCTTTTTCAAAAATCATCCCGCATGTTATCGATGCACGTACATCATTTTCATAATTTAACAATGCAGCTGTATATATATCAACGCCATTTTCATCATACTGTGCCATTGCTTTTACCCGGGATGGCATATCTTCCAAAAGTTTTAACAGCATACTTGTATTATAACAGCCAAGATCATAAACTGCACCCCCATAATTTTCTTTGTGCAGACGAATGTTGCTCTTATCATAATATGAAGTCAAAAACTGAGATTCAATATAACGGATTTCTCCAATTGTTCCTTCTTCAATTTCTTTTTTAAGTGCTGTAACAAAAGGACTGTGAAGGTAGGCATATGCTTCCATTAAAAATACCCCCTTCTCTTTTGCTGCCTCAAAAAGTTCTACTGTTTGTTTGGGTGTCGGCGCCAATGGTTTTTCGCACAGCACATGCTTTCCTGCTGCAATAGCTTTTTTTACCCATTCATAATGAAGATTATTTGGAAGCGGAATATAAACTGCCTGCACTTTGGGGTCTGACAAAAGTGCTTCATACCCTTCGTATGCTTTTTCAAACCCAAACATATCTTTATAATCTTCTGCTTTTTTCAAGCTGCGCCCTGCAATTCCATACCGTTGACAATTTTCTGCCTTCTGCATTCCCGGTATGCTGCAATCTCTGGCAATTCCTGCTGTTCCTAAAACTCCCCATCTTATCTTTTCCATTTTTTTCCTCCTTGGCATTTCAATCCTGCTTTTTTCAGCCATTTTCGATAGCTTTTCATTTTTCTGGGCGGCACATAAACCGATGCTTTTCTCGGAATTCCACGAAAAGCATTCTTCCCAATATTCTTTTTCTTGAGATACATACTCTGAATCTTTACCGTTTTTACTTTGCGGCAGCCGGCAAACGCGTTCTTGCCGATTCCCGTGACACGATAATGGATTCCTTTGTATTTTACATAATTTGGCACTGTTATTTTTTTGATCTTCTTTGAGTTGCTGCCCATGCAGGTGACATCAAAGATGCCCTTTTTCGCATTGACGGCATTGACCCGGTAACGAAGTCCTTTTGCCTTAAATAAAGAACCTTTTAACAGATACGAATGCGTTATCTTTCTACCATATTCTGTGTCCTCATTGCCATTGGAACCTTCATAATAAAGATTCTCCTGTTCCGAATTACCGGCACTGCTGCTATTGTCATTGGAACTATTCTTTTCATCTTCCAGCGAATATTTTACGATGCGGGAACGTTCTCCACACCGACGGCAGTGAATGGACTTTTCGCCCTGCGTCGTCGCCGTCGCCGGGATATCAATCGTGAAATCCGACTCCCATTCATGTCCCAGTGGCTGCAAATAAGTTTCTGTGAGCGAAATGCATTCTTTGCCATCCTCATCTGCATACACCTTGTCACAGTCCCGGCAAATGTAATATTCGATAGTTCCCGGCTGAGTACATGTCGGTGCCTTTGCTTCAAATTTCTGCATATCATGTTCATGTTCTGCATCCGTTTCCTGACGAACTGTCGCTCCGGATATTTTTTTAATGTTGTAATAATCCCTCTCATTTTTCGGAGTTAGTATCGTGAAATCTTCGGTTCCAGCTCCTTCCCAAGCGTCCTCTGCTGCCTCTGGTGCTATCTTTGCCTTAAATTTCATTCCTTCCAGGGCGGTACAACCGGCAAATGCTTTGTTTCCAATATTGGTAATTGTTTTTGGCAATGTCACATAGGTAAGTTCTGTCTGATCAGCAAATGCATTGGCATCAATAACCGTAACTGTATAAGCCATATCTCCCATCGCAACCTTTGCCGGAATGTTCACTTTACCGGAAATCTTCTCCCCCGGTTTCGCACAAACATGTATCGTCACATTGCCGGAAAGGTCTTCTTCCTTTGTATAACGCACTCCATCTATTTCGATATAAAGAATGTCTCCGCACCTTTCGCACGTTCCTCCGGCATACTGATGTCCCATCGCCGGAATGACTGTCTGTTCCTCCAGCACCTCACCACACTTCGAGCAATGACTTCCCTCTGTCACACCGTCTCTGGTACAAGTAGCTGCAACTGCTTCATCAATGACCACCTCATGGATGTGGGATTCTTCTCCTGTTTTCTGAATCGTAAAATCTTTTCGGATTTTTCCATAGAACAGTCCTTTTCCGGAAATAACAGCTGTCGCCGTTCCGGCATTGACATTCTTTTCATAGGAAATCGTATAATCAATACCCTGCTCCAGCACCGTGTCTTTTCGGTAAGATACCGTCACTTCCGGCTTACAGGCATTTCCATCATAGATAAAGGTGTCTTTTGACAAGCTGACATCCATATCCGAAATGTCCTGACTTCCTTTGCCACCGACACGCAGCATAAAGGTCTGCTTAATGCGTGGATTGTACTTCGGATATACACTCAATTTCGTGATTCCTTCCGCCAAAATCTCAAAATGGTCGTATGGTACATTATTGCTCGCCTTTTCCGGTGCTGCTGCCACCTCTTCATTTGTGGATTCCATTACCATATCCTGATAATCCGGGTCTCCATCACTCGCCTGAATCCAACAGTATAACAGGGATCCTACCGGGTTGCTCGTCGGAAAAACCGGCGAATAACTGGAGATAGAACTTGTGCTGTTTCGCCAATACAATTTCATATTTGTCGGCGGAGCAATATGTATCGTATCGCCGCACACGGAACATTTTCCGGTGCTTTTTCCCTCGGAATCTGCCTCTCCATAAACATAATCATGTGCTTTTTTCGCCACGACTTCTTCTATCGTATTCTGGCAAATGGCACAATAATATTGTTTTTTTCCTTCTTTCGTACATGTAGATTCCGTATACGATGTCATTTTTCTCGGATGATTACATTTTACTGTGATTTCTTTTTGCGCTACGATCGTGTCCCCGGATTTTGCCGTAATGGTAACCGTTCCATTGGTAATTCCTGTCACCTGACCATCCTGCGTCACCGTCGCCACCGCCGGATCCGATGAAGTATAGGTAACATCTTCCATTGACCACACATTACGAATTGCATTGTTTCTTCGAAGTTTCACACGCGGCGTCACCGTCGTCGTTCCATTTGTAAAAATCTGGTCATCCCCGTCCAGATACGTTTCCTGTATATAGTCATTTGATACTTCGATCTTCTGCATCACATCTTCCGGTACTTCCATCATTGTCTCATCCAAATCCGATTTTGCAGAAAACTCTCCTGCCATTGTTGCCGGATACGGAGCAGCTTCTGAATAAAAACCGCCAAAACCAACATGGGTATACTTCGGGTTGATCATACTTGTATAATGACGGGTTTCCTCGCTGAAATCCTGTTTTACCCAATATTGTTTTTCACTGTACCAAAGCAAAACTCCTTCAATCATATCCTTTACATAATAATAAGCAAGATCTTCAGAAGAAGAAGTTATCCCATTACTGCCAATGGAAAAAGTACCCTTTTCATTCAAACGGTCATGTCCGGAATCCATAAACCGGAATGCAATTCCCGCTTCTGCCGCACGGATACGTGCAATATACTCCAGATCACTCGACCATTTCAAGGGAACATAATCCGATGGCTGAAGATATCTGCCGGAATTTCTCGGATCTCGTATATTTCCTGCTTCACATGCTTCTTTTCGAATTTCATTGATCTTAGCAAGTGCTTCCTTCGCCTGTGCAAAATAGGATCCATATACACCAACCAGTGTACATCCTTCCGATGCCTCTGTCACATTTGTTTCCAATACTGTCTGTGTTTTCGCTCCTGCCACATTCGCCGGTACAATAAGCGAAAATGCCAGCAATCCGGCAAGAATCCTCTTCTTAATTGTTTTCTTTTTCATTTTCATCACTCCATTCATATGTACTAGTTCTGTTCCTTGTCGCCCAGCACCTGCATGATGTCTTCTAAAAACTCTGTCTGGTCACGCCAGCAGCACAAGCGGTATGGAATTATTTCCACTTGTTTTTTCAGATTTTCAATGTCTCTCTTCTTTTGAACCAGAAAATGACAGAAATCCTCGTTTTCTTTCTGCTGCTCATAGTTTTTCTGAATCCTTGCCTTCCATTCCGAATACTCCGTCACATAGAGGATTCCCCGTTCCTTGAAAAAACGCTGTGCTTTTTTGTGTCGTTGTCTTTTTTGCTGCCAAAGATTTGGATGTTCATACCTACCTCCTATATCGGATTACTTCACGATAACAATAACTGTCTTCGTTATTCCATAACACTTTACTTTTATTTTTGTCCGCCCCTTCTTCATGCCTTTTAGCATTCCCTTTTTGGTAACTGCTGCAATCTTTTTATTCGCGGAAGCAAACACAACTTTCGTTGATGGGCGGACTTTAACAATAATACGAACCTTTTTTCCTTTTTTGACCTTTATCATCTTTTTCGCCACTTTAAATGTTGGTTTCTTTACAACAATCCTGCACGTGCTCTGATAACCATCTGCACTCGCAGTAATCAAAGCAGTTCCTGCTTTTTTTGCTGTTACCCGGCCATTTTCATCTACAACTGCCACTTTTTCATTGTCAGATGTATATTTCACTACACTTTCTGTATCAGCACTAAGCTGTATGATTTTTTTCCCTTTTGTATACAATGTGACAGATGTCTTGTTCAATGTAAATGCCCGCGGTTCACTAGTTGGCGGCAATGGTGTTACCGTTGGTAGCGTTGGAAGTATTACAGGTGTGGCATCGGGTGTTGAGCTTGGTACTTCTGTCGCAGCCGGAGTTGGAACCGTCGGCGTCAGCACCTGCGTTGGTGTTGTTGTTGGTGCTACGGTTGGCGTTGACGTTGGCACCTGCGTTGGCGCTGTTGTTGGCGCTGTTGTTGGCGCTACGGTTGGCGTCGGTGTTGGGGTCATGGTTGGGGTTACTGTCGGAATCGGCTGTTCTTCACCCACCAAAAGCACTCGCGATATACTCTTGCCGGTTTTCGAATGGGTCAGCGTCAATGTTAGTTCACCCTTACAGTTCTCCCAGTCGTATATACATACAATCACCTGATTATATTGGCTTTGCCCCTCGTTAATACACTCCTCATCCCAACTGCAGAAAGCCGCTTCCTCTAAATCAACCGCTTCCCCGTTTTCCTTCGTCAATGTCAAATCGTAATCATAAAAAAGTTCCTCAAACGTTGGCTTATAAACCGTACCATCTGCCTTTTTAAATTCAACCGGATAATAATATTCTTTTCCCTGCTGACTGATCACAGATTTTTTATCTGCATCTCCAATCCAATAAAAGTCATCTGCGTCCTCATTTTCCAGTTTTCCAATAATCCAGGAATATATTTCTTCGGTTTTCTTTTTATTTAATTGAAAATTTGTATACTGCGTGCCCTCAATTGTAAAATTCCCACTCGAAGAGACCTTTGCCTGTATGTAACAATGATTCTCCACAAATCTCGCCATATATTCTGAGCCATTTACGTTTAATTTTGTTAGACCATAGACTTCTCCTTTTATCTCAAGTGTAGTATCATTTCCAACCAAAACGGAGCCACATGTTTGATCCTCGCCGGATACCGTTACACCGGTAAAATTGTTTGCAACACTCGGATTCGTTGACATTTGTCTGAGATCAAGCACCGCATTTTTCTCGCAAAAGACGTTATTTACGTTAAAATCCGCCTCCTTAGGAAGCGTGATCCGCGACTTTTCTGCCATCGTGAGATTATTGATACCGGAAAATGACAAGGTATCAATATGAGCCCCCGCTTTCACATTGACATTCAACTCACCTATCAGATCCGTCTTGTCAAAATCCGTTACATTACTATCTTTTCCCAGTGTAACATTTACATTTCCTGTCAATGTATGACCATCGGCACCCGCTGCATGAATCTCCGTGTCTACCAATTTGGAATCCAGTTCTATATCCACTTTGTCTTGTTCGGAATCGCGATAATAATCTCCTGCATAAATTGCAGCTATCTTAGTCTGGGATATGGAATTGACCACTTTAATCGTTGTGTGGCTTTCCATCTTTCCTTCCTCTCCCTGGTACGCGCCACCGCTGATCAATGGCCTCACATCGTCCTGCAATGTACTGGTTCCTACTCTCGTATCTACCGCATCCAACACTAGCGTATGTCCCGCCGCATAAATTGTTGTCCCACGTGCATTTCCTGCCTGCGGCACCATTTGCAGCCACATATCACGAAACGTAACATCCGCTCCCAGCTGAATCATACTGCGTATTTTCAAACCTGCTGACGTATCTGAACCAACAATCGTGATATCTTTATCAACAAATAATGGTTTCGGAGATCCGTCTTCGCACGTCTCGTATTTGGTGTAGGAGACTTCACCCACAAGTACAAGTGTCTGTCCCGTCTGAATCTGCTTCAAGGCCGTACGTATATTTTGATACGGTCTTTGGGCGGTTCCGTCACCTTCCGTAAGACTGCCTTCTCCATTTTCCACATAAACCTTAACTTCATCTGCTGCATCCGCCGCCTTAATGCCCATTGGAGCAGCTTGGTTCATAATTAACATTAAAATCAATAATAATACACTTAATTTTTTTCTCATATCACACTTCCTTTTCTGGGGTTATAAATTTACTTTGCTTCAATGTATCAATCAACAGCACATCCGCAGGCAGCCAATCAACTTTTGTGATTCTACACTATCCAATGACACACGACTCCGAGTCATCCAGCTAAAAATCTGATTATTTACAAATGCATCTTCATACATTGTACTCTTTGCAATATCCTCTTTTTTGTGATACGTCACAAAAATCGGACATGTATCATATTTAATCTTATAACCATAAACAGTCGAACTTTCATCCTTTTCCCAATTCAACAAACGGCATATGTCCTTACGTGAATATTTTTGATACAATGACAGTCCAAGATCATCCATCTCTTTTTGGTATACTTCACTATATCTTCGAATTCCAAGTTCTACTATATCTTTCATTTGCCAGATAAATTCAGATCCCCGGATTCTCACATAATATAAAAATGTCCGAGAGATAAATTGATCTTTTTCTTCTGTCAGTATATCTAATTGACTGTATTTTTTTCGTTCAGACTGCGTATTGAATCAAAAGTAACGGATCGACTTCCCCCTGCGTATAAAAATCGACTATACTTGGAATTTTTCCAAGTCGGTCTTTTCCCTCAAATATCTTCGGATATTATCTTTATTGTAACTTCTGTCTCCGGATAGTGCAATTGGAATCATGAAATTATTTTTATAATTTCCAATAAAATCGAGAATTACAACATATTCCTTCCCCTCTGCTTTTCGGAGGCCACGCCCCAACTGCTGAATAAATACGATCGGCGATTGAGTTGGGCGAAGCATAATTACTTGATTTACTTCAACAATATCGGTTCCTTCCGAAAAAATATCAACGGTAATCAAATAATCAAGGTAGTCATCGTCTTCCGACTGCACATCCATCGTCAAGCGTTCAATCGCACGTGCTCTCTCCTCTTCGGAATCCGCACCACTCAACGCCATCATTCTCCAGCCATGTTCATTAAATTTGCGGGACAGTTCCCTTGTCTCTTCAATACGGCTGCAAAAGATCAAACCTTTCACACGTTCTCCGGAATATCCAAAATATTTTGCCTGATCCATAACTTACTTAACACGCTCATCGCTTGTAAGATATCGGAAGATATCTCATAAATATTTCTTCCTCTAATTCGACTTCCAGCTCATGGATCGTGTTTTTTACGGTTTGTTTTGAAACGACATCTTCTGTCATACATGCCTTTTCACCGCCTTTTTGGTAACTGGTTTCAACGGCTTCTTCCACAAACTTTGTTTTTACGGCCAAACTCAATCATTACATGCATCAAATCTTCCTCAAACCGAAGCGTATTTCCGGCAAAAAGATATTTTTCTAGAATTTTTTAATTTTGGTAGTGTCATTTTCGATAAAATCGATTATACTGTTATACATAAGGCAGTTCTCCTTTGCGTTTTTTGTTTCGGCACTTAAAACTTTATACAAAGGAGCTGCCTTTTTCAATATTTATTTTTCCGAAAGTTTTTTTACGCTAATCTCACTGCAAAGATTCCACTTTGTTTTTTTGGATTCTCCTTAAAAATACGCAACCTAACAAACATGCTGCAAATTCTGTAATCGGAAATGCCCACCAAATAAGTGACACCCCAGCCTGCCCATTTTTTACTAAAACAGAAAAAATTTCTGCTAACGGTAAAATAATAATCATCTGCCTGAGAAGTGAGATTACAAGCGATTCCATTCCCCCATCTAACGCCTGATAAATTCCCTGATATGCAACATTAATTCCCGCAAAAAGAAAACTGATGGAAATAATTCTCATGGCTCCAACAAAATACTCTCTGGATGATCCGGCATTAAACAAGGCAGCAAATTGTCCCGGAAAAACTTCTGTAATAAAAATCCCTAAAATCATCAAGCCAATCGTAAAAATAATACCATATTTCATTCCGTCCTGAATTCTTTTTTTACTTCGCATTCCATAGGCAAATGCAAGAATTGGCGTAATCGCATCCCTCAAGCCAAAAGCAAGGAACAAAACAAATTGCTGCACTTTATAGAAAAGCCCATATGCAGTCTGTGCAGAAGCATCAAATTTCAATATCAGATTCATCCCATATACCATAATGGACATAAGTGCCTGTGCAATAATCGCCGGAAGACCGATTGCATAAATTTCTTTTATAATTTTACCATCCGGCTTCATATACTTGAATCCGTGCTCAAATTCTTTATTTAATTTGATATGAAAAACAAACAGCAGTACAGCCGAAGCAATCTGTCCAATTACCGTTGCATAAGCGGCTCCCTCCACACCCATTTTCGGAACCGGTCCAATGCCATAAATCATAATCGGGTCAAGAATGATATTGATTACCGCGCCTGCCACCTGACCAATCGTAGAATACAGTGAGCGCCCCGTCGCCTGCAGTAATTTTTCAAACAAAGAAAAGAAAACAATTCCAAAAGAAAGCACGCAGCAGATTTTAAGGTAACTGGTTCCCATAGAAAGCACTTCCGGATTCGCTGTCTGTGATGAAATATATGCATTCGCACCAAAAATTCCAAACAAAAAACAAATCACATAAATAATCAAACCCAGAAACAAACTGTTTCCTGCAACCATTGCCGCCTTTTTAGAATCGCCTTGTCCAAGCGTTCTCGCAAGAAGCGCATTCGTTCCCACTCCGGTTCCAATTGCAATTGCAACCATAAGCATCTGCACCGGAAACACAAGTGTAAGCGCATTCAGCGCAGCCTCGCTCCCCTCCTTCATATTGCCAACAAAAGCACTGTCCACGATATTATAAACCGCCTGCAATGCCATCGATAAAATCATTGGAATCCCCATTTGAATCATAAGTTTATAAACCGGCATTTCCCTCATTTTGTTATTTTCAGTCATGTGAATCCTCCTTTTTTCTGCAAAAAAATAGAGCAGCAAAACTGGATTTACGCAATTTTGCTACTCGTTCAATAAAGTATTATATTTGTAATTTTTTTAATTGTCAAATGTTTTTTACTGATTATTCCTCCAAAAGAATCTCCTTAATCTGCTCAAGATTTTCAGCAAAATAAATTCCCTGCTGCCTTTCCTCGGTTGATAAATCTTTCTCAATCATATGCCGAAGTAAATCCCTTAAACTGTCATAATAACCGTTAAGATTATAAAGAATACACGGAGCATCCAAGTGTCCTAACGACACTTTCGACATAATTTCCGCAATTTCTTCCAATGTACCGGTACCACCAGGAAATGCAATAAATGCATCTCCCAGTTCAATCATCTTCGCTTTTCGTTCCGACATGTCATTTGTCACAATTAGATTTGTAACATCTTCGTACAAAAAACCTGCATCAATAAAAAACTGTGGTTCCACACCGGTAACCTTCCCCCCTGCACGCAGCACACTTTCTGCAATCTCACCCATCAGCCCGGATTTAGAGCCTCCGTAAACAAGCGAATTTCCACTTTCTCCAATCCATGTACCAAGTTCTCTCACTGCATTAGCAAGTGTATTATCGTTCCCTTTGCTGGCTCCAAGATATACGGTAATATTCATAGATACCTCTCCTCATCATTGTATATTTTCTAGCATAAAAATCATTATTCGGCGTTTTGGCATTATTTTTTTCGGCATTTTGGCATTTTTCGCTATTGTATTTCCTCAAGTAAGTCATCTTCAGTAATCTCACGTATCACTTTACATGGGGAACCTGCTGCAATCACTCCTGCCGGAATATCTTTTGTCACTACACTGCCAGCACCAATAACACTTCCATCACCAATTGACACACCGCCTACAACTGTCACATTGGCACCGAGCCACACATTTTCTCCAAGCGTTATCGGCGCACTTGTCAACATGCGGTTTCTCTGAGACGGATGAATCGCATGTCCGGAACACGCCAGACACACACCGGGAGCAATAAATGCACCTGCTCCTATGTTGATTGGTGAAGTATCTAACATCACCACGTTGTAATTGATAACTGCAAGTCCATGAAAATGAATATTAAATCCATAATCGCATTTAAAACCATCCCCCGGAAATGCAAGCTTATTGTAAGTTCCAAACAACTGCCGCATAATACTTTCTTTTTCTTCCTGAGCATTATCCCCCAAAGAATTCAAACGTTTCAGTAAATCACTTGCTCTTTCCTTCAATTCCTTTGGATTATCAAATGGATTACAATAATATGGCTCCATCGATGTCATTCTCTCCATTGCCTGATTCACATATTCGTCTTTTTCTTTACTATTCATCGTCTGCATCCTCCGTATTTTGCTATCCCTCATTTTACCACAACACCAAACCTCATGAAAGTAACAAATGCAACGCTTTCGGCAAATTGTAGTTTACATGCCGATACCCCTGCGTGTTTGATAAGCGAAAGCGGCACAAGAGGTGCAAATTTATTTGAAACATTTTACGGAACTTCCAAAAAACCACCACCTATGCTATACTAATCTCAAGATGTTTTGGACGATTTTACAAGTAAAAAGGAGGTATTTCATGAACCAGAAAAACATCATTTCCAAACTCACTCTGGAAGAAAAAATAGCGATGATTCACGCCGCCGGACTTTTTCGTTCCGGTGCAGTGAAACGACTTAATATTCCTTCGCTTGTTATGTCGGATGGACCAAGCGGAGTTCGTCAGGAATTTGAAAATGACAGTTGGACACCAATTGATGATACAACGGATTTTGTAAGCTGGCTGCCGAGTAATACGTGTCTTTGCACCACGTGGAATCCTAACCTTGCCCGTAAATTTGGCGAAGTGTTAGGGGATGAGGCACGCGGACGAGGAAAAGATGTCATTTTAGCACCCGGCATCAACATCAAACGGACTCCTCTGTGTGGAAGAAACTTTGAATATATGAGCGAGGATCCACACCTTATCGGACGTATGGCAGCCCCTTTGGTGCAGGGAATCCAGTCACAGGATGTAGCTGCTTGTGTGAAACATTTTGCCCTGAATAATCAGGAGTGTGACCGATTAAGTGTCGATACCAAAGTCGATGACAAAACACTTTTTGAATTATATCTGCCGGCATTTTATGATGCATTAATGGAAGGTGGCTCGTATAGTGTGATGGGTGCCTACAATAAATATGACGGCGAATTTTGCTGTGAAAATGCAACGCTTTTAAAAAAGATTCTGCGTGATTTATGGCACTATGATGGGGTTACAATTTCTGACTGGGGCGGCGTACACAACACGGAAAAAACCGCTCTAAACGGGGTTGATATGGAAATGTCCGTCACACCGGATTTTGACGATTATAAGTTAGCAAATCCACTTCTTGAAAAAGTAAAATCCAGAAAAATCGACGAATCCGTAATTAACGAGCGGATTGAGCGGATTTTAACAATGATGGAGCGGATTAAGCTCGGTGACAAAACCAGAAATAAAGGCTGCACAAACACAAAAGACCATCAGCAGACCATTCAGCAGATTGCGGAAGAAGGAATTGTCCTGTTAAAAAATGACACGGCACATCTCCCGCTTTCCAAGGAAACAAAGAAAATTCTTGTCCTCGGCGATAACGCCAAAAGAACACATGCTGCCGGCGGTGGAAGTGCGGAAATCAAAGCACTTTATGATATTTCGCCACTGCTTGGCATGCGTATGGTGCTCGGCGGTGATACACAGATTGACTGGCTGCCGAGCTATTACGTAGATAACGAAAAACATGTAGCCGGTGAAGTCGACTGGCAGGCAGAAAGTCTGGATGTAGATTATACAACAGACCGCGGAAAAGAACAGTTTGACAAAGAAATCCGCCCGATACGTGAGAAGTATCTGAAAGAGGCACTGGATGCCTGCCCGTCCTACGATGAAGTCATCTTTATCGGTGGATTAAACCACGCTTACGATGTGGAAGGATTTGACCGCCCGGACATGACACTTCCATATGGACAAAACGAAGTGATTGAGGCTTTGACAGAAAAATGTAAAAATCTCACCGTGGTACTGATCAACGGCGGTCCGGTTGAAATGCCATGGATTAATAAAGCAAACTCACTGATTCAGACAAGCTACTGTGGCATGCATGGCGGACTTGCTTTAGCACGGATTCTATTCGGCGAGGTAAATCCATCCGGACACTTGGCAGAAACCTATCCGGTTCACCTTTGTGATACACCGACCGAAAAATTCAAATCCTATCCGGGCACAGTGGATAATTCCGGTCAGCGTCATGTGGAATACACGGAAAAATTAATGGTTGGCTACCGCTATTATGAAACCGAAGAAATTCCGGTTCTCTTCCCATTTGGATACGGTCTTAGCTACACAACCTTTGATTTGCATGATTTTTCCGTTGAAAAAACCGACGATGAAACTGTTTGCTGCCGCTGCCAGATTACAAACACTGGAAACAGAGCAGGTGCACAGACTATACAGCTCTATGTCGGCATCCCGGAAGAAGGACAGCCGAAAAAACAATTGAGGTCATTTAAAAAGGTGGCACTCGCCCCACAGGAAACAAAACATGTTTCCCTCTGCCTTAGCAAAAAGGACTTTGCCACCTATAACTGTAAAAATCAAACCTTTGCGATAAACGAAGGTACCTATTCCTTATGGATTGGCACTTCGGTAAAAGATATTTTCTTTCAATCCGAAGTCACCCTTTCCCAGAGCGGAATCGTAAAATAATCAACCGTTTCCGTTATCCAAAGTGCGCCCTGTCTGGTTTCGCCGGTGAAATAATTTTTCCACTGTCCCTGTGGAAGGTAATACGTCACTTCACCGGTCTCGTCCATGACAGGAGCCACCAGATAGCGGTCACCAAGCATATATTGACGGTCTAAGAAACCACACACCGGGTCCTCCTGGAACTCTAACACCATTGCCCGCACAAGAGGAATTCCGGTGTCGTGGTTTTCTTTTACCTTTTCGAGCAAATACGCCAAAAAGGTCAATTCATGTTCTGTTTTATGCCCTTTCCTTTCTTACTTTTTCTGCTGCCTTGCCACAACATTTTTCATCATTTCCACCTTCGCTTTCTCCTGCGGACTCATGTTTCTAGTCAGAATTTCAAGCAAAACTTTCGATTCTTCCGGTGAAAAAGATAAATTATGGTTTTTCAGTTTCGTGGTTGCCGCCATCAAAAGCGGTGCGGCATCTTTCATGCTTTTGCCCTGCATGTTCTCAGCCAGTTCCTTCATTACCTGCAATTTTACCGGATGCATTGTTTTAAAAATGTCATACTCGTCAAACATCGATGTGCTCATTGTCTTCTTCCTCTCCCTCATTTTCCGCTTGTTCGGGCTGTTCCACAGAAGCTGCCTGCATCATTTCCATCATAGAAGAAATCATTTCAAAATCCTTTTGACTCTCCTCCGGCATAAGCATCTTTAACATTTCAAATGGATTTTCCGTGCCCTCTGCCCCGGATGCCTCATTTGCCTTCTGCATCTCACGCATCATGCGAAACAAATCCATCATATGCCGCATCTGAAAAAAAGACATCACAGAATCCATCATCTTCCGCTCTCTGCCACAGGTCAAAGGATGAATTGCCTGAAGCAATCCCTCTACATCAATGAGCTCTCCCTCCGATACATCAAAAAATGGGATTGCCACCTTTAATACCTGTACACTTCTTGTATTATGCATTCGGCTATCCCATTTCATCATCTCAGACCCCGCCTTCAAACAAACGAACTACATTTCCTGTATATCCTATGCGCATGATGCGAAGCCTATTCCTTTTTTTCTATGGTCTGATTAATATTTCAGACGATCCGGCGTAATTCCAGTCAAAACATGGTCTAAATATTTTTCAGCCAGATATTTTGCCATCGGCAGATTCTGGTCTAAATAATTGCCACACGCCTCCGGTGCTGCACCCGGAATCTCGCCCTCAAAATGACAAACAAACTCAAACATTTCACGAAGCAGTGAGATAATATCTTCCGATTCGTAGTCACCGGCAAGCAAAAGATAAAAACCGGTACGGCATCCCATCGGACCAAAATAAATAATCTTATCGCCCCATTCTTCATGATTCCGCAAAAAGGTTGCCCCCAGATGCTCTAACGTATGAATCTCAGCCGTATTCATCACCGGCTCAAAATTCGGTCTTGTCATACGAATATCAAATGTTGTTACCACATCATGTCCGGTACTGTCTTTTCTGCTTACATAAACTCCCGGCAGAAGTCTTTTGTGGTCCACGGTAAAACTCTTAATTGTTTCCATTGCAAAATGCCTCCTTTGCTGCAATTACTCATAATAAACGTCTATTCGTTCGCTTGGAATCAACTGCTTCATCAAATGTAAAACACGGCTTGCCGCCCTGCCATCATCGATGGAATTATATTTTTTCTTGAACTTTTCATACCGCTGTGCATAAACCGAATAATCATACGAACGGATATCCTCAATCAACTCATCCGTCGTTGTTGAAATCGGTCCCGGCATCTCTTTGCTGTAACTGAAATAAAAGCCACGAAGTTCATTTTTGTATTTATAAAAATCGTAGGCAAAGAAAAACATCGGGCGGTTTAAGATACTATAATCAAACATTACGGAAGAATAATCCGTAATTAAAATATCTGATACCAAAAACAGTTCTGCAATATCACGGCTCTGATCAAAATGGTAAATAAATCCCTCATATGGCGACCAGTCAATCGCATCCATAATCAGATAATGGTATTTGACAATCATAATGTATTCATCGCCCAGTTCTTTTTGCAGTTTCTCAAAAGAAATCTGTGGGCGGAACTCGTATTTATCATCTTCTGAAAATTCGTCGTCACGCCAGGTTGGCGCATACAAAATAATCTTTTTATCCTCCGGAAGTCCCAGTTTTCTCTTAAAACTTCGAATTCCCTCTGTCGTATTTTCCCGGAACAATATATCATTTCTCGGATACCCATATTCCAGCATTTCTTTATGAAAATCAAATGCCCGCCGAAATGTCTCCGATGAAAATGGATTCTGTGATATCAAAAAATCCCATGTGTGAACGTTTTTCGTGAAATGTTCTTTGTAGGAATCAATGTCACTCTCACCCACCATGAATACATCTTCCATATCCAGCGCCAGTTTTTTGAGCGGCGTTCCGTGCCAGGTCTGAATATAATAGGTACCCTTGCGGCGCAGCAAAAACTCCGGCTGTCTCGTATCAAACACCCACACTTTCGCCGTCGCCATGTAGTACAGATAGCGCAGACGTCCATAGCGGACCTGTCTGCTCATCCCCGGAATATTATACTTTTCATTCTCGTAAAACCAAATACAATCCCAATTCAAATCATATCCGTTTGCCATGAGATATTCGTAAATGTGTTTCGGATTTCCGGAATAACTTTTTCCAAGGCTGCTGTCAAAAACAATGCGATTTTGTTTTACCGGGCACAAATTGCACATTAAGTAATAAAACAAAACGACAATCTGTTTTACCAAATGATAAATTCCTTTACACACGTTGTCCCTCCTTGCAGCTTACTTACTGCTCCGTATCCAATGTACCGTTTTCACGCTCGCCAAACACTTTTTCAATCACGCGCTCAGACGCATGTCCATCATCCACGCTGCAAAATCTCTCGTAAAATTCTTCGTAGCGCTCTTTGTAAGTTTCCTCAATCGCATCCATATGATGCAAAGCATCAACAACGGCATCATTGGTGCGGAGAATCGGACCCGGAAGTTCTTTCTCCATATCCATATACATGCCTCGGATTTCATCTGCATACTCATCAAAGTCATATGCGTAGAACAAAATCGGACGCTTTAAGTTTGCAAAGTCAAAGAATACAGAAGAATAATCGGTAATACAAATATCCGATGCCAGATACAGACGAGACACATCTTCGTACTGGCTTCCGTTATAAACAAATCCTTCGTACTCGGTCAAGTCCAAAATATCGGCAATGTAGTAATGTGTACGCAAAAGTACAACACTGTCCTCGCCAAATTCTTTTTGCAGTCTGCCTAAATCAAGAGCCAGCGTAAACTTATATTTACCACGGTCATAGAACTGGTTATCACGCCAGGTTGGCGCATACAAAATCACTCGTTTTCCTTCCGGAATACCAAGTTCTTTCTTCACTTCGGCAGCAATTTCTTCTTTGTTATCCGCATATAGAATATCATTTCTCGGATAACCATATTCCAAAATCTTATCTCTGTCATAAACAAATGCACGCTCAAACACATCCGTTGAAAAACGGTTGGCAGAAATCAAATAATTCCACTCGCGGCCGTGCTTATAAAACATTTTCTTATGATTCTGGCTTGCAGATGTAATATCATCCATATCAAATGCCAGTTTCTTAAGCGGTGTACCATGCCATGTTTCCAGGAAAACAACACCCGGACGCTTTTTATTCCAAGCAGGCTGACGCACGTTGAAAATACGATATCCACAACGGGATGCGTAATACACATAACGAAGACTATTCATCTTTACTCTCGTATGTTTTCCGGTTTTTGCAAGTGCTTCAGATTTGTTGTTTAATACCCAAATATAACGGTACTTGTCCCCTCTGGTCTTTTGCAGATATTCATACAGGTATTTCGGGCTGTCGGAGTAACTCTTTCCGAAGAAACTCTCGATAAATACCCAATCATGACGCAATGGCATTTTCTTGAAAATATGGCGTTCCAGCACACGATACCACTGAATACGGCTTCCAATCAAACCTTTTTTCTTTTTGCGCCACTTATTGAATTTCATAACCGGTTTTGCCATACGCAATTTCCCCTTGCGGGTAATTGACAACTGCAAACGCTGGAATATACCATACTCTTTAATTACGTTTTTCCATTCCGGCATATTTGCCATTGCTTTCGCAAACTTCGGCGCATTTTCTCTCAAAATTCGTGCCGGATATTTACGCCAGAAGAAATTCATCAAATAATGGTCCAGTGCAAAACGAAGGTCTTTATCTTCCGGTTTAATAATATGCAGACATTTATCATAGGCATCCAAAAATTCACCGCTGCGGTGTCCACGCTTTTTCTGGCAGAGTGCCGGCAGATGAATCTGGTCGTTGCGGTGACGCCAGATATACAGACTGTCACCATCAACCCACATTTTACCTGATGCCAGTTTCAACAATTTCACGCAAAACGTCATATCACTGTAAAAACGTGTCGTTGTATCAAACGAAAGCTCATGCTCCATCACAAAATCCCTGCGGATTAAAAAGTGCTGCACCGAATACATTTCCACAAAACGGTCGCGGAGCGTCTGTCCTTCCAACGGTTTTACGCCCTCAATAAAAGTTTCCTGTTTTGCTTTTTCAAAATCAAAATTCACCGGTTTAAACCAAGAACTGTATTTATTACCAGTTGTCATAACTGCCTGTTTCTCTTCTGCCAAATCAAGCAACCGTTTCAGTGCCCCATCCATCAGGTAATCGTCACAGTCAATGAAATAAACGTACTCTCCTGTCGCTTTCTCTAAACCAATGTTACGGCAGAAAGAAACACCAAACGGATATACCTGTCCGATTTTTTCTTCATACTCATCGAGCAAATCTTCCTCACTCGGATGCAGTTCTTTATCTGTGTAGAGGCTGATGGAATCTCCTTTTTTCTCCATTTCCCAGGCCTGCTCGCGGCGGCGTTCTGCGCTATCTAAGCGTTTCTCCACTCTCTCGTGGATTTTCTGCTCGCGCCACGCTGCTGCCGTCTCCTCATTAGCCCGAATGACGTCTTCCGGCAATTCATCCATTGCCAAAAATACTTTGACGTGCGGATTCTCTTTTACGGAATCCGGCACTTCATGACCATCTTTATCATTGACAACAATAATTTCTAAGTCTTCTATCTTTTGTTCTTCAATACTCTGAACACATTCTTCCAAATATGCCTGTCCCTTGAAATAAGGAATTATGACACTTACCTTAGGCATTTTTTGCACCTCCAAATCATTTGCAATTACTTATTTTACAACGAAATTCAAAATACGTCCCGGTACATAAATTTCTTTTACAATCTGTTTGCCGGCAAGTTTATCAGCAATTGCTTCCCGTCCGGCAGCTAACGCATCTTCTTTCGCTGCATCAATGGCAAGTTTAACGGTCGCACGTACTTTACCGTTGACCTGTACACCAATTTCCTGTACAGCTTCTACCGTTTTTGCCTCATCAAATTCCGGCCAGCTTGTCTGGAACAGATAACCACCGTAATTTTTCTCAGCCCACAATTCCTCTGTAATATGTGGTGCAACCGGATTCAAAAGTACAAGAAGTGTCTTAAACTCGTCTCTTGTAACGGAACCTTTTTTGTAGAAGTCATTAATCAATGCCATCATTGCAGCAATTGCTGTGTTGTACTTCAAGGTCTCAAAATCGTTACTTACTTTCTTAATGGTTTGATGCATTTTTGTCTCTAAGTCAGCAGAATAACCTTCTTCATCTGTCACCATATCTTTTAACTTCCATACACGCTCTAAGAAACGGCGGCAGCCTTTTACTCCATCTTCTGACCAGGCAGCAGCGGCATCAAACGTACCAATAAACATTTCGTAGGTACGGAGTGTGTCAGCACCGTATACATTTACAATATCATCCGGGTTTACAACATTACCGCGGGATTTACTCATCTTCTCGCCATTTTCACCAAGAATCATACCATGGGATGTTCTCTTCTGATATGGCTCTTTGGTTGGTACTACGCCCTGGTCATATAAGAACTTATGCCAGAAACGGGAATACAAAAGGTGAAGGGTCGTATGCTCCATACCACCATTGTACCAGTCAACCGGCAGCCAGTATTTCAATGCCTCTTTGCTGGCAAGTGCTTCATCATTTGTTGGGTCAATATAACGCAGGAAGTACCACGAAGAACCAGCCCACTGAGGCATTGTATCTGTCTCACGCTCTGCTTTTCCGCCACAGCATGGACAAGTTGTCTCAACCCAGGAACGGATTTTGGAAATTGGAGATTCCCCGTTATCCGTTGGTTCATAGTTGTCTACCTCCGGCAGACGAAGCGGAAGTTCTTCTTCAGGAATCGGTACATAACCACATTTTTCACATTTTACAATCGGAATCGGCTCACCCCAGTAACGCTGTCTGGAAAATACCCAGTCACGCAGTTTGAAGTTTTTCTTTGCCGTTCCCACTTTCTTATCCTCTAACCAGGCAATAATTTCTTTCTTTGCCTCTTCTACAGATTTACCGGTTAAAAATCCGGAATTCACAAGAGTTCCCGTAGCAACATCCGTGAAGGCCTCTTTTTCCACGTCACCGCCTTCAATTACTTCATGAATTGGCAAATTGAATTTCTTGGCAAATTCCCAGTCACGGGTATCATGTGCCGGTACCGCCATAATCGCTCCGGTTCCGTAGCTCATCAATACATAATCGGATACCCAGATTGGAATTTCCTCACCATTTACCGGATTAATTGCCGAAAGTCCGTCAATTGCTACACCTGTTTTATCTTTTGCTAACTCGGTTCTCTCAAAATCGGATTTTCTTGCTGCCATCTCACGGTAGGCTACAATCTCATCCCAGTTTTTAATCTCATCTTTGTACTTATCCAGATATGGATGTTCCGGAGATACTACCATGTAAGTTACACCAAACAAAGTATCCGGACGTGTCGTGTAAATGCGGAGCTTTTCTTCTTTGTCTTTAATCTGGAAGTCTACTTCTGCACCATGAGAACGTCCAATCCAGTTTTTCTGTGAAACTTTGACTCTCTCAATATAGTCAAGTCCATCCAAATCATCAATCAATTTATCTGCATATGCCGTAATTTTAAGCATCCACTGGCTCTTTACCTTACGGATAACCGGACTTCCACAGCGCTCACACACACCGTTTACAACTTCCTCATTGGCAAGACCGCATTTACAGGAAGTACACCAGTTAATCGGCATCTCTGTCTTGTAAGCAAGTCCTGCTTTGAATAATTTCAGGAAAATCCACTGGGTCCATTTGTAGTAATTTGGATCTGTTGTGTTAATTTCGCGATCCCAGTCAAAGGAATAGCCAAGTGCCTGAAGCTGTGCTTTAAATCTTGCAACATTCTTCTTCGTTACTTCCTTTGGATGTACTTTATTTTTAATTGCATAGTTTTCTGTCGGAAGACCAAACGCATCCCATCCCATCGGATAAAGTACGTTGTAGCCCTGCATTCTTCTTTTACGTGCTACGATATCAAGTGCCGTATACGGACGCGGATGTCCTACATGAAGTCCCTGTCCGGATGGATATGGGAATTCAACAAGGGCATAATATTTGGGCTTGCTGAAATCATTAGTTGCCTGAAAAGCTTTTTCGTCTTCCCAGACTTTCTGCCATTTTTTTTCAATTTCTTTTGGATTATAACTCTGACTCATTTTTTTACCTCTTTTCTTATTGTCACTCATTTAATGCCGATTCCGGCGTTGATGTCGGTGTTGGTTCTGCCGTTTGTGACGGCGTTGGTGTAAGGGTCGGTGTTGGCGTCGGTGTAACTGCCGGTGTCGGTGTTGGCGTCGGTGTAACTGCCGGTTTCTTTTCCACCTGCTTCACTGTAATCTTACATACCTTTTTTATTTTACTGCCATCGGTTGTCTCCACAAAAATTTTACAAGTTCCCTTTTTCTTTGCTTTTACGACACCTTTTTGATTGACAGTTGCAATCTTTTTATTGGAAGAAGTGTATTTCACCTTCTTGATCATCGCTTTTTTCGGTAAAATCTTTTTTACCCGAATCGTAAACTTCGCATCCTTCTTTTTACCACCAATTTCCAATGTCTTTTTCGTAGTACTCAGCTTGATACTCTTTACCTTAATCAAATATGGATTATGAATATCCGGATCAGTCGGATCCCATCCCATATGCCCGGATAACTTCTGTACCTTCGGCTTTCCAAGCGGTCCTGCCTTTGGCGAATTGTAAATTACTACTTTTGTGCCGGATGGACAATTATCATAAATCCATTTGCTGTCTGCCGCCGTCAAGCGGATACATCCATGAGATGCCATCGTTCCCAACCGATTAAACTGAGCATAGGACTGTGTATTCTTCTTTGGCTGATAATACCATACCGAATGAAACAAAAAACTTCCATAAATTCTTGTACAGTACTGACCGTAAGACGGTCCCATCAGTGCATGCCACCGGTATTTTTCTCCCAAAGAAAAAGTGCCGACCGGTGTCGCTTTGCCCGATGAACAGACAAATGCTTTATATGGTTTGTACTTTCCTTTTTTCGTATGACGGTATACCGTCACCGTATTCTTTAATTTGTTTACTTTTATCTTATATGTGTTTTTCTTTGCTGCCGCATTTGTTGTCTGAAAATTCGCTGTCAATACTAAGAGAAACAACAAAACGAATAAGCTGATTTTCTTCTTCAAATCTACCTCCTATTTGTGTCAAAATGTACGCACGCATACTATTTTATAATACCAACACTAAAATCCTTTGTCAAGGACTGTGATAGGAGAGTTTGGGGCAGTTAATTAGTGGCGTTTTTTATTTCCGTAAATTACCAAGAAAGGTTTACATCTCGTGGACGCTCCCGCTCAGACAAATGCGCAGAAGTATCGACATGCCCACTACGCATGTCAGATACTTGCGTATTTGTACCCACGAGCTGCAAATCCTTTCTTGGTGATTTACTGGAATATTGATAAAACGCCAGCAATGACCGCAAACTCTCGTATCAACTTTTCTAAATGGGTTGAATTTTGTTATCCCCCTATTCTAGAGAATAATTCCGACTATCACCTCATACACTGTAACAATCATACTGAGGTCATGATGAATGGATTGGATTGAGTCGTTTTTACAGAGCTATGGCATTTGGGCTATGTTTGTGCTGATTATGTTGGAATATGCCTGTTTTCCTGTTTCGAGTGAGATTATTCTGCCACTGGCGGGGGTTATGGCTGCCGGGCAGGGGTTGTTTTTTCCATATCTTGTCCTTTTGGCAACGGGAGCAGGACTGATTGGGGCACTGATTCCGTATGGCATTGGCAGGTTTGGCGGTTCTCCACTGTTGGAACGCATTATGAAACGTTTTTCTTCTATGGAGAAACCAATCCTAACCTCCTACCGTGTCTTTGGAAATCACGAAAAAAGTGCCGTTCTAATCAGCCGTGTGATTCCTCTGTGCCGCACCTATATCGGCTTTGTCGCGGGTGCCATGGGGCAGAATATCAGCCGTTATCTTTTGTATTCTGCCATCGGCATTGTTACATGGAACACGGTATTAACCGGTCTTGGTTATTATTTTTATCAATACAAAGATTTGTTCTTTCATTATTTTGATAAATACAAGCATGTTATTTTTTATACAGGTATTGTCCTATTAGTAATTTTCGCCCTCAATGCTATTAGAAAAAAACGGGCAGCACGCGAAACAAACCAAGAAGAATAAGAAGTATGCCACTGATTCCATTGAGACGACGCACGTGGTATATCCTCTGCCCGCCAATCCACAAAAAGGCTCCACATAAAAAAGCGGTACATACAGGAAACAACCAGATTATGGTTCCCTGACCGACCAGACTAAGTGCTGCACTCACCGAATCAAGCGCAAGGGCACTTCCCAACGCACTGCCTTCTTTTATATCAATGCTTCGGGAATTATCTTTGTCATACTGTACTTCCCTTTTGTTTTGCAACACACGGATGCACGTTTTTGCACCAAGCAAAATCAAAATCCCGCCGCCAATAAGGCGAAAACAAGGTTCCGGCAGCCCCGCAAGGCATGTCGAACCCGCAAAAAGTGCAACCGCTGTCAGCACGCCATTTAATAACGCAATAAATAACCGGATTCGTTTGGGTATGCAAATGCCCGACATTGCATATGCCATACCAATCCCCAGCGTGTCAAGGCTCACCGACAACGCCAATAAGCAAACAACAAACACAAGCTCCTCCTGCCACTTCCTTATTCTATTTTATGCAAATAAGGGAAAAGAGGAGAGTCCTTTCGACAAAAACAGTCAAATATTTTGGAGGTAAGTATGAACTGGTATCAAATGGAATCACAGGAAGTAATGGATAAACTCAACCGTTTCAAAGACCGGGGCTTATCCCAAAAAGAAGTTATCAAACGCCAGAGACATTATGGAAAAAATGAATTGCAAAGCGAAAAAGGTCCCGGATTTTTCCGTCAGTTTGCAGCGCAGTTTAAAGATTTTATGATTCTTACTTTACTGGCAGCTGCCGGCATTTCTTTTTTCGCTTCTTATGCACAGGGAGAAATGAATCTGACCGACCCTTTAATCATTCTGGCAATCGTTATACTAAATGCTCTGCTTGGCATTTATCAGGAGAAAAAGGCAGAACATTCGCTGGCTCACCTTCGTTCTCTGCAAACGCCACAATGTCAGGTACTAAGAGATGGAAAACGCCAGACCATATCTTCTCCGGAACTTGTACCGGGAGATTTAGTCTATCTTGACACGGGCTGTCTTGTTCCCGCCGATGGCAGACTTCTCCTTACGCACAATCTGTCGGCAAATGAATCCGCCCTTACCGGCGAAACGGGAAGTATCGAAAAAACTTCCGACTCGCTGCATATGGAAAATCTTTCACTCGGCGACCAGCTCAATATGGTATTTTCGGGCACAATGATTACGACCGGAAATGGGCTGTTCTGTGTTACGGAAACCGGTATGAATACGCAAATTGGGAAAATCGCCGGTATGCTTTCACACGAACAGGCACCGCAGACACCTCTTACCAGGCGCCTCAATCATACAGGAAAAGTGCTTGGCATCCTGGCCCTGATTATTTGTGCCATTCTATTTTTTCTGGGATTGCAGAAAAATCAGCCGGTTTTTGATATGTTTATGACTTCCGTCAGTCTTGGCGTCGCAGCCATTCCGGAAAGTCTGCCCGCTCTTGTCACCATCATGCTAAGCCTTGGTGTCGAGCGCATGGCAAAACAGTGTGCCGTTATCCGCCATCTCCCTGCTGTGGAAACACTTGGCAGTGCTTCTGTTATCTGTTCTGACAAAACCGGCACGCTTACCCAGAACCGCATGACAGTTCGGAATATATACAGCACCGAAAATGAAAAAACCTTACTTCGTTATTTTCTGCTTTGCAACAACCAATCCGGTCCACTCGAACATGCACTGATTCATTACGGTGCATCAAGCGGACTTATTTATACGGAAGTACGAAAAGAATTTCCGGTTATTGAAGAAATCCCTTTTGACTCAATCCGCAAGCGGATGACAACGCTGCACCGGACACGCAATGGATATTTAGCAATAACTAAGGGAGCTCCTGAATTTATCCTTGCCAACTGTCACTCGTATCTCGATAAAGATGGCAGCACACGTCCACTGACACATACGATGCGGCATAGATTAAATGAACAAATTGAAAATTACACCGCCAATGCACTTCGCGTCATTGCTCTCGGTTTTTGTCTGCACAAAAGCCGCCCGGACAACAATTCCTTAGAATCCCATTTGGTTTTCCTTGGGATGGCAGGTCTGATTGACCCACCCCGCCCGGAAGCTTACGCAGCTGTTAAAAGCTGCCAGCACGCCGGAATTCGTCCGATTATGATTACCGGCGACCATAAAAATACCGCTGCGGCGATTGGCAAGGAACTTGGCATCTGCCAGACAAAAGATGAGGTCATTACGGGAGCCGACTTAGATGCCATCAGCGACCGTTCACTTCCGGCGGCGCTCAAAAAATATCATGTCTTTGCCCGTGTATCTCCCGCCCACAAAGTACGTCTCGTAAAAGGGTATCAGGCGATGGGAAATGTCGTTGCCATGACCGGCGACGGTGTCAATGATGCCCCTGCCCTAAAAGCAGCAGATATCGGCTGTGCCATGGGACGCACCGGAACCGATGTTGCCAAAAATGCATCTGACATTATCTTAATGGATGATAATTTTTCCACTATTGTAAGTGCCGTCCGGGAAGGGCGCGGTATTTACGATAATATAAAAAAAGCCATCCATTTCCTCTTGTCTTGTAACATCGGGGAAATCATGACGATTTTTGTTGCTATCTTTTTCGGGCTGTCTGCACCGCTTTTGCCGGTACAACTATTGTTTATTAATCTCGTGACGGATTCTTTTCCGGCACTATGCCTCGGTGTCGAGCCACCGGATCCTGACAGTATGAACCGTCCGCCATTATCGAAAAATGAAAGTATCTTTCACTTTGATACCGTCTTTCAGATGGTTTTAGAAGGTATGTTCATCGGCTCCTTAGCACTTTTTGCCTATACAAGCGGCAATTCCACCATGTGCTTTGCCGTACTTTCTTTATCGCAGTTAGTTCACTCGTTTAATATGAGAAGCGAGCACTCGCTGTTAGAGACAGGGATTCTTGGTAACAAAAAACTTTTATTTAGTGTATTGTTCTGCATTGTCCTGCAATGTCTGGTCATCTGTGTGCCTGTTCTCCAGCCTATTTTCCATACGCAGGCACTTAATCCGCGCGAATGGGTTGTCGTAGGTATTTTATCCCTGATGCCAATTCCTCTCATGGAAATCAGCAAGCGGCTTCACGGATAAACTCACGGATTCGCTGAATGAGAATTTCTTTTACATCTTCCCCCGGATACTGTGTGGCGAGCATGTGTTTCATCAACATGCCGCCCGCTTTATTCGTGTGTCCGCCGCCAGCACCAATTCCACAGCTGACTTTTTCTGCCAAATCACTCGCCGGCAGATTTTTTTTCGCACTTCGTACCGACATTTTATATCCAATCGGTGTTTCATTATATACCACACAGCAGTCAACAGTTGCCACACAATTTACCATATCACTAATAACGCCAAGCAGATTTGGATCACATGGTTTTGTATGCAGCAGCGCAAAACGCTTTTCCTCATCATAGTAATAGTGAGACAACGCTTCTCCTGCTATTTCCAAATCCTGACGCTGTAAATTCGCATGAATCATTTCATCGAGACACTCTCTGTTAATCTGCAGAGAATCACGCATCTGTCTGTCTGCCGGATAATAAATTTCAGACAAACTGCTGGTATCACTATACAAACCATAATACAACGCCGTTGCCACCTGCCAGTTCGCATTCACCGGATACCCCGCCTCCAAAAGCAGTTCCCAGACCACGGTACAACAACTTCCGAATTCCGGGAAAATAAAACACCATTCATCCGTTTCTACACAAATCGGATGATGATCAACCATCGCCACTTTTTTCACCGGCATCGATGTAATATTACCACCCTCATACTGGCAGTCCACGGTAATCAAAATATCATGTTCCGGCATTTCATTCACATATCGAATCGGAATACCTAGGTGCTCCACCATCAATTTCAGCGATGGCTTTGTAATTTGATGTTCCCCTGCATAAATCAATTTTACCTTTTTACCCAGATTCATAAAATACGCATACAAACCAAACGCAGCCCCCATCGCGTCCGCATCTGGACTGTCATGGCACTGTATACAAATCGAATTGAATTCTGCAAATTGTTTAAGAAACATAAAACGCCTCGCCTCCCTCTCCTTTGTGGATTAAACTGTTTTTAGAATAGCAAAAATGGGGGGAAGATTCAAGATTTTTATTATCTATATTTTTAGGAAACATCATCTGTCAATAGAGCCCCAAAAAAAGTTCATTCGTAAGAGACTATAAAGCAAAGCATTATCTTGTCTCGAACGAATGAACTCCTTTTTTAATTATAGATTAAGCGTCAAACATATACTCATGTGCCTCACCGTTTGTATCCGTTACTACAATCGTATGAGATACACCTTTCTTCACATACAGATTCAGTTTCCACTTATAGTTCGTAGTACCAGACTGTGCATTGATGTAAAAACTGCTGATTCCCTGGTCTACCCCATCAATCGTCACTGACTGAATACCGGAAAGTTTTGTTGTGTCAATCTCTGTACCAACATAAGTATCTTGGGTTTCCCATGTTGAGCCAAACATCGTCTTTCCAGGGTTCGTACTATAGCAGGCACCACCGGTTACTGTCACTTTGCAAATACTCTGGCTCTTTCCATCTCCAATTGCATAGGTACTGCCACCTGCGGAAATGATACCGCCATAGATTCCAATCTTCATCGTTTCAGCTGAGGCATCTGCAGTACCACCGCCACCAACTCCGGCTCCGTTACCGGAAGATGTGGCATAAATATTACCACCGTAGATGTAAATTTCTCCGCCACCTTTAGCGCACCTTGATTCACCGATTCCTGCAGCATTTCTTCCTGTATTGCAGGCTATAATCGTACCGCTCCTGATAATAATACGTCCTAATGTGCTAGATGTCTTACCATCTGATGCAGCACCAATTCCTGCCGATTCTTTACCGCCTAATGCCGTCAATTGGCCATCACCGGATATCGTCAGTTCACAACCGGACGGAACCTCGATTCCTGCATGATAGCCGGAACCGGTCAATGCGGATGTTCCAACTAAGATAAGATTTACCTTAGCATCACCACTTAATTTAATTGGACTTGACTCTTTCGATGTACAAACAAGATTATCTAACGTAATCGTATGAGTACCGCCCGTTACTAAAATATAATATGCTGTTGCCGATTGTGCTGTACTGGAAATCGTGTAATTTCCGGTAAATGCAGTTTCTTCTGCACTACCAATTGTATATCCGGTTGCACTGATTACAATACTTCCTTGCGCCAAATCCAATTCTTTTGTCTCTGCCGGTTCCGGTTCAGCCGTCGGCTCCGGAGTCGGTGTGATAACCGGCGTAGGTGTTGGCGTAGCATCCGGGTCAACGGTTGGAGTTGCCGTCGGAGTTGCCGTCGGAGTCGCCGTCGGAGTCGCAGTTGGTACCACAGTCGGCGTTGCGGTCGACTCTACAACTCCATTTGCCAGATTAATCAATGCCGTAAACGCTTTTTTCGGCAGATAATTTTCATCAAACAGTGATGGATAATAGGTACTTCCATTACTGTAAAAACTATTCAGCCAAGTATCCAAATCTGTCAGATTCCAGAATGTAACATTACTTACATTTACCGGAGCAGACGTATCATCCATTCGCTGTAATATAATATTCATGAACTTCTGGTATGCTGCTGCCAGTGTCTCATTACCCGCCTCTGAATTATCCTTACTTGCAAAATCAAGCTCAGTAATCTGCACCTCATAGCCTTTTTGCTGGAATAATTTCAGTGCATTTTTAATATTATCACCATCTGTCACACCAAGATTAGTCTGATGTGCCTGCATGCCAAGACCATCAATATTTCCGGCATCTTTTGCACCTGCAAGATATTTCACAACTGCCTTCATCTGTCCCGGCGATGCCAGTCCGACAAAATCATTGTAGAACAATTTTGCCGATGAATTTGCTGCTTTTTCAGCTTCTCTCGCATATTCAAAAGACTTTGTAATATAAGTATTGTCATCGCCTGTAAAAATAGCACCATACAAACTTGAACTTACTGTCCGTAATTTACAGCCATTGCTGTCAATTACCTCATTTACTACATCGTAAGCATATACAACGCCCGGATAATTAGTCTCTGCATAGGTAATAACCTGCTTAACATAACTTTCAATTCGAGCAAGCATCGTCTCTTTGTCAACAAGATTTGTAATGTTTTTCTTAGCTGTTCCCGTACCATCATACTCCGGTGTGTAATTCTTACAGAAATACCAATCCGGTGTCTGCGAATACCAGACAAGCGTATGGAAACGCACACTTAAATCATTTTCCTGAGCAAGAGATAAACATTTATCAATCACATCTGTATTAATAACCGGCATGCCATCTTCCGATGCTTTTGTTGCCTCTTCGTTCAAAAGATTCTCCGGTTTCAGCTCATCTGCAAATGTAACCGTACTGTAATGATGTTTAATAAATGATAAAATCTCCGGATTCTGCAAATTATAGCTGTAAACTGCACATCCCATCGGGAAGCGGTTTGCATATGCCTCTTTCAGACTTGGTGCAGCAAGAACTGCATCCATATCCAAATGCTTCTCCGTAATAGAAATATTGTCTACATAAAAATCATTTGAATAATTTGCCATTTCAAAATAAAGTGACAATTTACTTACATCACCCGGTGCCACAACCGTTGCGTCCACTTTTGTCCATGTAGCATTCGGCGCAACTACATTCTGCACGGTTGTATAAGCCATCGCTCCCGCATAGTCCATCGACTCCCACATGCAGTTTATCGTCTTGTTGCTGCCCGTTGTCTGCTTTACATACGCCTCAATCTTATACGTTGTAAAATCAGTCACATTGTGAGTGATATCAATCGTCGGTCCTGCCCAGTTTTTCACACGGTTGGAAACTCTCAAACAATAGTTGTCATTATAACCGCCCTCTACAACAGTCAGCTCTTCTTCGCCCTGACGTCCGGTCACATATTGATTGGTACCGTCTTCAAAATCCAAAAGCAATGCTTTTGTCGGATCCTCTACCGGAATCGGGGTGCCCGGAACCTTCGTCGGTTCTGCTGTTGGTGTTGCAGTTGGCTCATCCGGGTCTGCCGTCGGTGTAACCGTAGGTCCTGCCGGCTCATTTGTTGCAGTCGCAGTAGGCTCTGCCGGCTTCTGCGTCGGTGTTGCAGTCGGTGTGCCCGGCTTCTGCGTCGGTGTTGCAGTCGGTGTCCCCGGTTTCTGCGTTGGGGTTGCAGTCGGTGTGCCCGGTTTCTGCGTTGGGGTTGCAGTCGGTGTCACTGCCGGTTTCTGCGTTGGGGTTGCAGTCGGTGTGCCCGGTTTCTGCGTTGGGGTTGCAGTCGGTGTCACTGCCGGTTTCTGCGTCGGTGCTTTGGTTGGTACTTTTGTCGGTGCATTAGTCACAACTACTGTCTTTTTCTTTCTCACCGTAACCTTGCAGGTTTTCACATACTTCTTGCCCTGATAACGGAAACTTGCTGTAATCTTCGCTGTCCCCGCCTTTTTCGCTTTCACTTTTCCTTTCTTGGAAACTGTCGCAATTTTCTTTTTTTTGCTCTTCCATGTTACTTTTGTCTTCTTGCTTATATTTTTAACCTTAAGCGTTAAGGTTTTCCCCACAGTTATTACCGCTTTTTTCTTTGATAAAGCAGGCTTTTTCTTTGCTGCCTGAGTTGGCATAGAAAAAGAAAATACCATGCTTGCTGCTAACATCCATGCTAACAGCTTTTTACCATTCTTTTGCATACACAAACCTCCAATTCTATCCTTGAATTGTCTCATTTTTAGGATATGCTAATTATAACATATTTCCTCTGCAACACCATAAAGCAATTCTTATTTTTTCATAAAGTCAACATAATACCCTAAAAAAAATCATGACCACCAGCTCAGCTGGTGGTTTCCTCTGCGGCTATAAGCCTGTGG
>ENA-UOJL01000308-UOJL01000308.1-human-gut-metagenome-genome-assembly--contig:-P47-NODE-308-length-78890-cov-9.536614_pt1 | contig 78890 bp, 58 predicted proteins | sample MGYA00242347_ERZ723894 | MGnify/ENA metagenome assembly ERZ723894
ATATTTTGCGCGCCGCGGCTTCATTTATGGTTTGAGAGCTTATTCTCTGCCGTTGCATACTGCTTTCAACAAAATTGGGCGGATCCGCTGAAAATTTTATTGTTTTTTCAGCTTGTCGCGGTATTCGCTGGGAGTCATGTTTTCAATTTTTTTAAAAGTTTTTAAAAAAGAGCTGATTTCGTTATAACCCGATTGAAGCGCAATATCATGAATCGGAAGATCGGTGGCTTCAAGGAGTTGCTTGGCTTTTTCCATTCGTTTGGAAATGATGTATTGAATAGGTGAAAGTCCGCTGTACTCTTTGAAAAGGTGCGTGAGGTAATAGCGGGAGATATACATATTTTTGCAGACATCTTCCACGCATTCGATCTGACTGTAATTCCGGTCAATATAGTCGCGTGCGCGCTGATAAGATTCGTTGGTTTTGAAATAAGATTTGTCCTGTTCGGCGAGCAGACGCAAAACGAGGTTGAGAATAATGCGCACAAGTGCGCCGGAAACTTCGTCGTAGTAATAAGATTTTGACTGCATTTCGGCGATGAGATTTTCAAAATAACATTCGAAAAAAGGCTGCAGGCGATCGGTATGAAGAACGGGGCAGGCGTTGACATCGAGAATGCAGTTGATGGGTTTGTCTTTGAGGTGAAGGCGGTCGATACCGCAAAAGAGCAAAGAAAATTCCAGGTTCTCATCGGAGGCTTCAGAATGAAGAATGCCCGGATTATAGATTAAGAGATCTCCCCGGTGTACGGGAAAATTGCCTGAATCGGTGTGCAGAGTACCGGAACCGGATTTTACGTAGACGATTTCACAGAAAGGATGAGAATGCAGTTGTTCCTTCCATCCGATGGATTTTTTAAGTTCTCCGGCGTACAGTATTTTGGCGTGAAAACTTTCCGCGCTGTTTTTCTGAACGGTGTAATGCCTGCGCACGTCGGAATTTTCCCTATGAATTGTTTTCATAGCAAAAAGTATAGCACAGATTTAACGGAAAATCCAATGATTTAAAAAAGTTCTACTTTTTTGCGCTGAATTTTGAGCAAAAGCGGCTATTGAAAAATGGAAAATTGTGTGATAACATAAAAACGGAAAGATGATTTTCCATGAAAAGACGGAGGGGAAAAGGAAATGCTGAAAGGAATTCCGAAAATTTTATCGCCGGAACTTCTGAAGATCCTGGCGCAAATGGGGCACGGCGACGAAATCGTGATCGCAGACGGAAATTTTCCTGCCGAAGCGTTCGGGAAGCGGGTAATTCGTGCGGACGGGCACGGCGGAGCGCAGATGCTGGATGCGATTTTATCGGTGATCCCGCTGGATACGTATGCGCCGGAAAATTTTCTGCTGATGCAAATTGTGCCGGGGGATAACGTAAAGCCGACGATCTGGGATGAGTACAGAAAGATCGCGGCGGGTAAAGATCCGAACGTAAAAGAGGGGAGTTTGGAGCGGTTTGCGTTTTATGAACGCGCTAAACAGGCATTTGCCGTCGTTGCGACGGGGGAAGAAGCAATCTATGCAAATATAATATTAAAAAAAGGAGTGATCAAATGAAACCGAGAATCGGAATCAGACCTGTAATTGACGGGAGATGGATGGGGATACGCGAAAGTCTGGAAGAACAGACGATGAACATGGCAAAGAACGCCAAGAAGATCATAGAAGAAAATGTGTTTTATAAAGACGGAACGCCTGCGGAAGTGGTGATTTCCGATTGCACGATCGGCGGCGGAGCGGAGTCTGCACGCTGTGCTGAAAAATTCCAGAAAGAAAACGTTACGGCAACGCTGACGGTAACGCCTTGCTGGTGTTACGGTACGGAGACGATGGATCTGGATCCTTTGACGACAAAAGCCGTTTGGGGCTTTAACGGAACGGAGCGGCCGGGGGCCGTGTATCTGGCGGCGGCGATGGCGGCACATGCGCAGCGCGGATTGCCTGCGTTTGCGATTTACGGTCAAGACGTGCAGGATGCGGACATGACAGGCATCACGCCGGACGTGGAAGAGAAGATCATTCGTTTTGCGCGCTGTGCGCTGGCAGTCGGACAGCTTCGCAATAAGGCGTATGTCAATATCGGCTCGATCGCGATGGGCATCGGCGGAAGTTTCTGCGACGCGAACGCTTTGCAGAAATATTTCGGACTGCGTGCGGAATGGGTAGACATGAGCGAGATCCTGCGCCGCATCGATCTCGGGATCTACGACAAGGCCGAATATGAAAAAGAGCTGAAATGGATCAAGGAAAAGTGCAAAGAAGGCAAAGACTGGAACGGAGAGGCGTGGGGGCAGAAAGATTTCACGGCGAAAGAAAGAAAGGAGCAGTGGGAGTTTGTTGCGAAGATGACGCTGATCATCCGCGATATCATGCTCGGAAATCCGAAGCTGGATGAGATCGGCTGGCATGAAGAAGCGCTGGGCAGAAATGCGATCCTGGGCGGATTCCAAGGACAGCGCATGTGGACGGATTATAAGCCCAACGGCGACTATGCCGAAGCAATTCTCAACAGTACGTTTGACTGGAACGGAAAGAAATCGCCCGTGCTTCTTGCTACGGAAAACGACGGCTGCAACGGACTTGCGATGCTCTTTTCCAATCTTCTGACGGGCCGCGCAAGCTGTTTTGCGGATGTCAGAACGTATTGGAGTCCCGCATCCGTGGAGCGCGTTACGGGCTGGAAACCGGAAGGGCGTGCGGCGAACGGGTTTATGCACCTGATCAACAGCGGCGCGGCTGCACTGGACGCGACGGGCGCCTGCAAGGATGAAAACGGAAATTCAGTCATGAAGCGCTGGTGGGAAGTAACGGATAAAGATATTGACGCGATGTTGGGCGCAACGGAATGGGCGTCCGCGAACCGCGGCTATTTCCGCGGCGGCGGATATTCCTCTTCTTTCTCGACGAAAGGGGAAATGCCGGTAACGCTTGTGCGTGTCAATCTGGTGGAAGGCATCGGTTACGTGCTGCAGCTTGCGGAAGGCTGGACAGTGGAATTGCCCGAAGAAGTCAATAAGACTCTTCTGTACAGGACGGACCGCACCTGGCCTTCGACTTGGTTTGTGCCGCGCCTGAATCATACAAACGCATTCTCATCCGTGTATAACGTAATGGCGAACTGGGGTGCGAACCATGGCGCATTTGTTTACGGGCACGTCGGAAAAGACCTGATCACCTTGGCAAGTATGTTCCGTATGCCGGTCGCACTGCACAATATCGATGACAAAGACATTTATCGTCCGCATGCATGGAGTGCATTCGGTACGAAAGATCTGGAAGGCGCTGACTACAGAGCATGTGCGCATTATAAAGAACTTTATAAGTAAAATAAAGTCAACTTCCATAAGTTTTGAAAAAAATTGTCGAAAAATCTGATAATACCGCGTATTTTTACGCGGTATTATTAATTTCTTGTTTTGTAATTGTATTTTTTAATGATTTTTTGAAAAAATGTTACGTTTTGCGGAAAAATAAAAACAAAATACTATTATTTATAGTTTTTTTCTGATTTCTTGCTTTTTTTATGCGGCTGTGTTATACTTGAATCGTATCGGAAGATACAGAATAAAATATGGCATGAAACGATGGGCAGAAAAAATCAGTCGGAGGTAGAAAGGATGAAGAAAACAGTCGGCAAAAAAGTTTACGATACGGCAGAAATGACAGAAGTCAAGAGAGTGGCACACGGGGTGTACGGTGATCCCGCAGGGTATGAAGAAATCTTGTATGTCTCGGAAAACGGGAAATATTTCCTGTATGGGATCGGCGGTGAGACATCTCCTTATCCTACGGAAAAACTCGTCAGCCTTGCAAAAGCAAAGGCGGCGGCATGGGAAAAAGAGAACGCTTAACAAATGTTTAAAAACTGCGGACAGGTTTTACCTTGTCCGCAGTTTTTTTATAAATCAAAAGACGGGTGCGGTTTGAATGGACGCACAATCGATCAAGGCGAAAATTTGTGTTCGGGTTTTAAAAGATTTCCTCGCCCGAACGGGCTATGATTTTCAGGCAAGAAAAAAGCAGGAGAGAGCAAACTTTCTTATGCGGCGGGCATAGCTTTTGCATTTCTTGTTTACAAACGATACAGAATGTGTTAAAATGATGGGTATTCAGAAGACGAAGGAGAAGGGCTATGAACAATATAAAAATATCACTTGCGGGGGATCTTGGAAGCGGGAAATCGACTGTCGGGAAAATTCTGGCGGCGAAATTTCATGCGGAGCTGTATTCGACGGGTACGATCCAGCGGAAGATCGCAACGGAAATGGGCATGACGACCCTGCAACTCAATCAATATATGGAAACACATCCGGAGATCGACGGAAAGATCGACGACGGGCTTCGTGCATTGGAAAATGAGCCGATCGATCTGATCATCGATTCGCGCATGGCATGGCATTTTGTTCCGTCGTCTTTTTCGGTGTATATGATGGCGGATGCCGTGATCTCGGCGGAACGGATCATGAACGCGGGACGCGAAAGCGAGCCTTTTAAGAGTGTGGAGGAAGCTGTTCGTTCTATTTCCGACCGTCGCAAGAGTGAAATGGTGCGCTATTCGCATTTATACCATGTGAATATCAAGGATATGGAAAATTATAAATATGTGATCGACACGTCGTTTGTTGCGCCCGAAACGGTAGCCGAGCATATAGCCGCGCATTACAGGCTGTTTACGTCCGGAAAAGCTTTCGCGCGCTATGAGATTTGTCCGTCGCGCCTGTTGCCTTGCGGGAGTGAGGACGGCGAACCCGCGCTTACGGAAAAGGACGGGTTTTGGTATATAGCCTCGGGCGCCGCAAAAATTGCGGAAAGCATCCGAAACGGTGCGCAGCTGATCACCTGCGTGCGCGGCGAAACGGATACGGCTTTGTGTACCGTGGAAAAGATTGCAAATTGGGAAGCAAGGACGGGAATCAAGCTGTATAAAACGCCGTTCGGGGACAGATAAATGGAACGTTGTCTGCAAATTGAACGCAGTATCATTACGACATACCGAAAAGGGATCTGGAGCCGATTTGTCAAAGCGATCAAGGAATATGAACTCGTGCAGGAAGGCGACAGGATCGCGGTATGCATATCCGGCGGCAAAGATTCTATGCTTTTGGCGAAGTGTATGCAGGAGCTGCAAAGGCACGGCGAAAAAAATTTTGAATTGCGGTTTATTGTTATGGATCCCGGGTATGCGCCGCAAAACAGAGAACTCATCGAATCCAATGCAAAGTTATTGGAGATACCCGTGCATATTTTCGAAACGCAGATTTTTGATGCCGTTTTTGAAATTCAGAAAAATCCCTGTTATCTTTGTGCAAGGATGCGCCGCGGATATCTGTATGAAGAAGCGCAAAAACTCGGATGCAATAAGATCGCGCTCGGGCATCATTTTGACGATGTGATCGAAACCATTCTGATGGGGATTTTGTACGGGGCGCAGATGCAGAGCATGCCTCCCAAACTTTGGAGTACGAATCATAAGGGAATGCAGCTGATCCGTCCGCTCTATTATGTTCACGAAGAAGATATTATCCGTTGGAAAAATGCGGCAGATCTGCATTTTCTGCGTTGCGCCTGCAAATTTACGGAGAATTGTGAGGTAAACGAGGAGGATTCCAAACGCCGTCGGGTGAAGCGTCTGATCGCCGATCTGAAAAAAGAAAACGAGAACATCGACATTAATATTTTCAGAAGCGCGTATAATGTGCATGTAGATACGCTCATCGAGTATGATTCGCAAGGCGTGCGGCACAGTTTTTTGTCGAGGTATCGCCCCAAAGATTGAAAAAATTGTGTATAAAAGCTGTTAAAAATGAAGACATGCACAGATGTGCAAAGGTTTAAAATTGTACCGCGGCGGGATATTTTCCGCCGCGATACAATTTTTTAAAATGCAAGTCGGATGCCGCCGTCAGCAACATTATTTGCTGACGGCGGCATGGTTCCATATAGGCGGGTCGCCCGACTTTATCCATTTGTCTGTACAGTCGGGCGTACCTAAAAATATAAGGGGGTGTGGGCAGCAAGATATCTTGCGCCGCACTCCGCTTTTAAACCGATGAAAACGCAATTACCGATAAAAACGTAATCCGGAAGATTCTGTATAAGTACACAGAAAACGGAAATTTTTCTGCTTTGTGTGCCGGGCATGAGAAAGGGAAGTTTGTTCAAGGTTTCAGGTGTTGCGGTATAAACTTATTTTTTTTGACAGCTTCATAGGCGAGCACGGTGGCGGCAACGCCGACATTGAGTGAATCGCAGCTGCCTTCCATGGGGATGGCGATCATCTGGTAAGCACCGTCATACCATTCGCGGGAAATGCCATAGCGTTCGCTGCCCATAACGAGGGCTGTCTTTTTTCCGAACGGCTCGTCGTAGTAAAACAGTTTTGCGCGCGTATCTGCAAGATATACGGTGAAGTTGTTTTTGTCCAGCCACTCTCTGCAGGCGGCGACCGTTTCAAATTCGAAAAAGGGCACGGAAAGGATCGCGCCTTGGCTTCCCTTGATGAGCTTGGGATGTGTCAGACGTGCTTTTCGGTTGCAGAGAAATACGCCGTCTACGCCTGCGCCGTCGGCCATACGCATCATCGTACCGATATTTCCCGGGATCTCCACGCCGTCCAATATCAGGATGACGGCGTTGTTTTGGGGGTGAAAATCGGAAAGCTCGTGGCGGGGCAGTTGTGCGAGGGCCAGCAGACCGTCCGGCTGTCCGCGTTCGGAAATTTTTTCATATGTTTTGGCGGACACGGTGTAGAGTTCTCCGGCGCGCGAAGCGATCTTATCGGCGAGGGTCGCGGCTTCGGGCGTGCGGATATGTTCGGGACACAGGATCAGACTGTCGATGGGCGTATGAAATTTTTCGCACATGGAAAGCATCCAGATCCCTTCCGCAGCAAACAGTTTGCGCGGGTTGGGTTTGGTATTGGAGATCACTCCTTTGAGCTGTTTGATCTTCGGATTTTGTTCGCCGATGGGCAAAAAATTATGGGATTGTAAAACTTGTTCGATGTTGCTGTTCATGGTTTCATGGTATCATTTTTTTGCGCGTTCGTCAAGCGCTTGTGTCTGACAAATCCGTAAAACGCACCGAAAGAGGAAAGCGGGGCATACAATATAGAGAACACTTTTCTACTGCGGACGGAATAAAATTATGCACAAGGGAAACGGGGTAAAAACTTCTCTGGTTTGCCATGCCGGAGTCGTGAACCAGGCGATCATTACGAATGTTACGGCGATATTGTTTGTACCGTTCATGCGATTGTACGGTTTTACATATGTACAACTGGGCTTTTTGACGGCAGCCGGGTTTGCCGCGCAGTTATGCGCGGATTTTTTGCTGTTGTTTTTTATAGACAGGTTTTCGCCGCGGCTGCTTGCGTGTATTGCGGCGGTGCTTTCCTGTACGGGGCTTATTTTTTACGGCATCCTGCCATATGTTTGCACGGATTCGATGTATTTTTCGATCATTGCCGCAACGATCTTGTTTGCGTTTGCCGGCGGAATGCTGGAAGTGGTTTTGTCGAACGCGGCGGAAGCACTGCCGAAATCGGAGGGCGGAGGTCTGTGTTTGCTACATACGATTTACGCATGGGCACAGGTAGGACTGGCGCTGTTTTTGCTTGGCTTTTTTTCTGTATTCGGTTCCGTAAGCTGGAATGCGGCGGTTTTGATCCTGGCGATTGTACCGGCGTTTGTTCTTGTATTGCTGATCCGGACGGATCTTCCGAAAACGGAAAAGCATGTGCCGGTACGTTCGGCTTTTCATCCTTTTTATCTTCTTTCGATACTGGCTGTATTTTTCGGATATGGGGCAGAGGTCGTGATGAATCAGTGGATCTCGTCGTTTGCGGCGAGTACGTTCGGCGCTGAAACGGGGGCGGCAGTCGGGTGCGCGCTTTTTGCGGCATGTCTGGGGGTAGGCGGAACGCTGTATGTGTTTGCGGAACGCAGGAAAAACAAACCTCCGATCCCTATGCTGATCGGTTCTGCTCTGGCGGCGTGCGCCATGTATCTTTTGGCGGCTCTGGTCGACGTTCCGATGCTGGGACTTGTATTTGCGATCCTTTGCGGCGCGTTTGTGGGAGTGCTGTCGCCGGGAGCTATGTCTGCGGCGGCAGACTTTCTTCCGAAATCGGGCGGATGGATGCTTGCATCCCTGGCGCTGTCGCAGGATATCGGAGCGGCTGTTCTGCCGGCCGTCTCGGGAGCGATCACGCAGGCGCAGTCAATGCGCGCCGCTTTTTTCGTACTGTCGTCTGTACCTTTTGCTGCTGCGGTCTGTCTTTTTTCCATGCTGATGATGCGCCGAAAAAATCAGGATTTTGGAGCATCTTTGGGGAAAAATAAGAATTAGTTTCTTTTTTTTCATGATTCGGCATATATTTGGTAGCGGCAAAAGATGTTTTATGTTACAATGTTGCAAATAAGCCGGATTGACAGGAGTTATGGAGAAACAGGAAAACAATCTTGATCCGAAAGAAAAAACAGAACAGGAATCGCAGGCAGAGGTGATCCCTGTTCCTTCCGCTAAGGAAGAAACAGAGATAAGCAGGACGGCAGAAGATTCTGCGCAAGATATTCGGAAGCGAAAGCGGAAAAATATAATTTTCACAATCGTATCGATTCTGATTATTGCATGTGTGGTTTCGGTGCTTGTGCAATTGAGCAATACGCTGCAGAAGGGGAATTCGGCGACGTTCGGTGAGATGATCGCCAATATGAACGGCTGGTATCTCCTTTTGGTAGTTGCTCTTTTTATTGTAGGGTTTCTGCTGGATTCCCTTAAATACACGCTCTTGAACAGATGCAACGGGTTCAGACTGGGGTTTCATAAGGACATGAAAGTTGCTCTGACGGGGAAATATTACGAGAATATCACACCGACGGCAACGGGTGGGCAGCCGATGCAGATTTATTATCTGCACAAACAGGGAATGCCGGGAGCCAACAGTGCGTCGGTAACGATGGTCAAATACGGCGTTCAGATGTTTGCGTGGACAATTTTTGCCGCCGTGGTCATGGGTTGCCTTGCGGGAACGCTTTCGGCAATCGAAGATACGGTTACGCGCACGACGGTGTATATATGCGGGTGGATCGGGTTTTGTATTAACGGTTTGATCCCGATCGTCGTGATATTTGTCGTGTTTTGTCCGCGTGCGGTGGCTTGGGTCGCCAATTTGATTGTCAGGATCCTGCATAAAATCCATATTGTCAAAAATTCCGAAAAAATGCAGGCGCGGATCCGCAAATGGATGGATGATTTTGCCGTATTTTCGCAGTTTATATTCCGCCATCCCGTATGGTTTTTGCTCTTGTTTTTGCTGTGCATGGCAGAGCCGGTCATACAGTTCATCATTCCTTATTTTCTTTTGATCGCGCTGTGCGGACAATATGTTACGCCGGGGTGGGAATTGTTTTTCACTGTTGTAGGGCTGGCGATGTACTCCACATATGCCGCCGTATTCATTCCGACTCCCGGAAACTCGGGTGCGGTCGAATCAGTTTTCATGCTTGCTTTTGCATCCATCGCGTCCGGAGTATTGTTCTGGTATGTACTGATCTGGCGCTTTGTGCTGTATTATTCTTATATTGTGTTGGGGATCGGAATGAATGTTTTCGATGTTATCGCCAATTTTCGCAAAGAACGGAAAAACAGATCTTTTCGGCAGGGTAACTTACGGAAAGATGAATAAAGCGGAGCCGTGCAATCTTGCATGGCTCCGCTTTGTCTGTCGGCAGGCTGACGGCGGCACGGCGGTACAAAAAGCCGATTGCCGCGCATGGACATGCTTTGCCGATATTTATGAAAAGGGGCAGAAAGAAATATTCCCCGCAGATGTTGCGGGGAATAAGATCCGATTATGCAGCGTTATGATTTTTTGCGATAATAATTATTAAAAATAATCAATAATAGTAATCATATCGCCGAGAAAATACCTTTGTAAAAAACAAAAAGCTTTCACAAAGGATTTTCAAAACGGTAGATGTTATTTGCTTTCAACGTATGCGCGTACGCTTTTTACAATGAAAGTCTGTTCTGCTTTGGAAAGTCTGCCGAAGTCGACGTAAAAATTCTGTAAGGTTTTGTTGTCGGTGTATACGTAATTATTTTCGCTGTCTGATTTGCCGAGTAGATAATCTGTGCTTGTATTGAATATATTTGAAATCTCGATGATCTGTTCAAACGTGGGACGCGAACGACCGATTTCCCAGCTACTGACAGTGGACTGCTTTACACCTAACTTATCCGCCAACTCGCACTGTGTCGTGTCGTTTTCTTTCCTCAAAGTCTTTAAAATTTTTGCAAACATAACCGTATAGATAACCGGCGGGTGAGATTTTAACGTCAAAATACGTTTTGCGTTAATACGCCGATGTCAGCATAGATTCAAGCGAAAACAGCGCTTTACCCTTTCTGCTTCGCAGATCGCTTGTTTTCGCCCTCTTTGAATTTACGGCTAACTTACCGTCATGTCCCAAATTTTGCCGCTTCCCAAGCGGCCTTCTCAATAGTTTCTTGTCAATAATCATATCACGTTTGATAATGTTTGTCAAGTAAAACCATGTGAATGTATGTGCAATTATTTTACCAAACAAAAACACTGATAATGTTTATTAAAGCTTGGCGACGAGAAAAAAATAAAGCAAAAAAGAGAAAAAATCGGGGAAACAATAGGGAAAAGAAAGGCCGCAAATAAAGGTATTTTTCGTAAAAATGTGTTTGTCGGCTTGCCAAAAACGAGCGGATAAGTTATAATAATAAGGAAAGAGTTTACAGGCGAGGTAAGAAAAATGAAGAAACCTTATGCGATTATTATTATGGATGGATACGGGATCAATCCCGAAACAAAAGGGAATGCGATTGCTTTGGAAGGCAGTCCCAATGTAAAGAAATACATGGCGGAATACCCGTCTTCGCAGCTGGGTGCGTCCGGCTTGAGCGTCGGACTTCCGGACGGGCAGATGGGCAATTCGGAAGTCGGGCATTTGAATATGGGCGCCGGCAGGATCGTTTATCAGGAGCTGACGAAGATCACGAAAGAGATCGAAGACGGAGAATTTTTCAAAAACGAAGCGCTGCTCGGAGCAATGAAGAATGCAAAGGGAAACGGGAAGAAACTGCACATTTGGGGACTTTTGTCCAACGGCGGCGTACACAGCCACAATACGCATTTGTACGCGCTTTTAAAGATGTGCAAGGAGCAGGGCCTGGACAATGCATATGTACATTGCTTTATGGACGGACGCGATGTTTCGCCGACGTCGGGCGCGGAGTTTGTGCGCGAATTGCAAAAAGAAATGGATGCGCTTAAGTTCGGGACGATCGCATCGGTATGCGGAAGATATTACGCGATGGATCGGGACAATCGCTGGGAGCGCGTTTCGAAGGCATACGAGATGCTGACGCTGGGGAACGGGATCCATGCGGAAGATGCGGCGGAAGCGATCGAAGAATCCTACAAAGGCGATGTTACGGATGAATTTATTTTGCCGACAAACGTGGTGAAAGACGGTAAGCCTGTGGCATTGGTGGAGAAAGGGGACAGCGTTATTTTCTTCAATTTCCGTCCCGATCGTGCCAGAGAGATCACCCGTGCCTTTACCGAACCGGAGTTTACGGGATTTGAAAGAAAGACGGGATATCTGGCTCCTTACTATGTATGTTTTACCGAATACGATGCGACTTTCTCGCATGTGCAGGTAGCTTTTAAAAAGCAGAGTTTAAAAAACACATTGGGCGAGTATCTTGCGTCTTTGGGAAAGAAGCAGCTTCGCATTGCGGAGACGGAGAAATATGCGCATGTTACCTTTTTCTTTAACGGCGGTGTGGAAGCGCCGAATAAAGACGAGGTTCGCGTACTGATCCCGTCGCCGAAGGTAGCGACATATGACCTGAAGCCGGAGATGAGCGCGTATGAAGTTACGGATAAGGTGATCGAACAGCTCTCTACGGGCGAATATGACGTGATGATCCTGAACTTTGCAAATTGCGACATGGTCGGACATACGGGTGTTCTGGAAGCGGCGGAAAAGGCTGTGGCAACGGTGGACGAGTGTGTGGACAAGGTTCTGAAAAAGATCCTGGAAATGGGCGGCGGCGCGCTTCTGACGGCCGATCACGGAAATGCGGACAAGATGATCGCGGAGGACGGCTCTCCGTTTACGGCGCATACGACGAACCCTGTACCGGTCGTTTTGGTATGCGATGCGTTCAAGGGCAAAAAATTGCGTTCGGGCGGCGTGCTGGCGGATCTTGCACCCACGCTTTTGGACATGATGGGGCTTGCCGTACCCGCTGAAATGACGGGCAAGACGCTGATCGAGCGCTAAAAAAATTTGAAAATCTGAAAAAATCGTGTAAAACCGAATGAAAAAAGGTTGAAAAATCCTTTGTGTTATGCTATACTATACAAGCATTGGATTTTAAAAGTCAGTTCAGGGGAGTGAGAATTATGCCCGACATGATGTCTATGATCAATAATATGTTGGCTCCGTTGCCCAGCGACGGGGTATGGACAGTATATCAGATAGTCAGCCTTGTACTTTTGGCGCTGATGGTTTTGGCTGCGATCGTCGCGATCGTGATCGTATTGTTTCAACCCGGAAACTCTACGGGTATCGACGCACTCGGCGGAAGCAGTGAGACCTTCTTCGGTAAGAATAAGGGCAGGTCAATGGAAAGCAAGATGAAGAAATGGACGACCATTTCACTGATCGTGCTCGGCGTATTGGCGGTTCTGTTCTTCATTCTCCAATTTGGTACGATTTGGGGCGTTGCAGCTTAACATGCGGCGATTTCGGCGGCTATTCTGATGAATAGCCGCTTTTCTTTTTCCGTAAAATAATAAAAGAGGCGGAAAAACGGCGAATTTGCCGCAGTGCGGACGGAGAAAATCGAAGATGACAGCGATTGAAATTTTAACGGAAAAATTTAATACAGGCGAACTTTGTTATAAAAAGTATTCCGAAATCTGCAGATTGCTCGGTGCCGGAGGGAAAGGCGAGCGCGAAAGTATTTTGCGAATGTTAAAGGATCTGGAGTCGGAAGGCAGCATTGTAAGGGATGATCGCGGCAGATATGTTTTGCCTGAAAAGCTTGGGCTGATTCGCGGCACCATTCAGGGCAACGAACGGGGCTTTGCGTTTTTACTGCGCGAAGGACAAAACGATTTGTTTATACCGCATAAATCTTTGCGAGGCGCACTGCACGGTGATACGGTATTTGTACGCCTTGTAGGCGGGGAGCACGGAGACGAAGCGGCGGTGTACAGTATTTTAAAGCGCGGCATGGTCCGGCTGACGGGAACATATTACAGGGACCGTCGGTGCGGAATGGTGGAAGCGGACGAGCGGAAGTTCTGCGAACCTGTGAGGATCGTCGGAGGACTCAGGGCATATTCGGGCGAAAAGGTGCTCGTGAAAATCGTCGCCTATCCGGAAGGCAAAGATCCCGAAGGAGAGATCCTGGAAATTTTGGGGCAGGGCGGAGATCTGAACACGGAAGAGGAAGCGATCATCCGTACGCAGGATCTTGCGGAGGAATTCCCGCAGAAAGCTTTATCGGAAGCGCGAAAGGTGAGCGCCGAACCCGTAACGGCCGAGGACCGCACGGATTTCCGCGGCGATCTCGTCATCACGATTGACGGGGAAGATTCGCGCGACTTTGACGACGCAGTCCATGTGGAACGGGACGGAGCCGACTTTCTCTTGTCCGTACACATTGCAGACGTTACCCATTATGTGCGGCGCGGTGGTGCATTGGATAAAGAAGCTTTCGCGCGGGGAACGAGCGTTTATTTTCCCGATCGCGTCCTTCCCATGCTCCCCGAGGAGCTTTCCAACGGAATCTGTTCTTTGAACGAAGGAGAGGACCGCTATACTCTGTCCTGCATCATGCGCGTGGACGGCAAGGGGAACGTGAAGGACAGTCAGATCGTCAACGGATTGATTTGTTCAAGAAATCGAATGACGTATACGAAAATTGCGGCGATTTTGGATGGGGATGCGCGAATGTGCGGCGAATATGCGCATCTGGTTCCGATGTGTGAAGACATGCGTGCGTTGGCAAAGATTCTGATAAACAAGCGCAATGCGCGCGGCAGCATCGATCTGGACGTAAAGGAAGCGCAGATCACCTGCAAGGACGGGAAGATCGACGTATGTGAATACAAGCGCACGATGGCGCATCGCATCATAGAGGAATTTATGATTCTTGCGAATGAAACGGTCGCAGAATTCGTTACGGCATACGAGCTTCCGTTTATCTACAGAGTTCATGAAAAACCGAGCGAAGAAAAGGCGCAAGGATTCAAGACGTATCTGCAGGAATTGGGGATCCGGGCGAAATTTCACCCTGAGAATGTGCGGCCGGGCGAATACGAAAAGATTTTGGAGTCGCTGGAGGATTCGGAGTTGTTCCGCGTCGTCAACCGTGTGATGCTGCGATCCATGTCCAAAGCGAGATACAGTGCGGAAAACATCGGACATTTCGGATTGGCATCGCGCTGCTACTGTCATTTTACATCGCCGATCCGGCGGTATCCCGACCTTTTGGTGCACAGGATCGTCAAACTGATCCTGGACGGACAGGCAGGCGAAGCGGAGCAAGGATATAAGAATTTTGTAAACATTGCTTCCAACAGCTGTTCCGCAAGCGAGCGACGAGCGGACGAAGCGGAACGGGCTGTCGATGAACTATACAAAACGTGGTACATGCGCTCGCATTTGGGAGAAGATTTCGAAGGCGTTGTTTCAGGCGTAACGGCATTCGGCATTTTTGTGGAGCTTCCCAATACGGTAGAGGGGCTGGTTCGCATCGAAAATCTTCCGCGCGATGATTATACGTTCGTCGAGGAGCGGTATTTGTTGAAGGGATCGCGCAATTCTTACAAAATCGGGGATAAATGCGCGATCAAAGTGGCAGCGTGCAATATCGGGACGCGCCGCGTGGAATTTACTCTTGCAGAAAAAGGCGAATTTTAGCCGCGGCAAAAAAATTCAGGGAAAGCCTGTTATTTTCCATAAATCTGTGCTATAATAAAATCGGCAGGCGGTCATACAGGAAGGTGCTTTATGCAGTTTGAATTGAAAAACTGGGAGACGTCCTTCGCAAATTCACTTGCCGAAAGTGCGAACGACGTGAGGATCGTCCGTTGGCTGAACGATGGCTTTCCGTATCCTTACACATTGCAAAATGCAGAACAGTTTATTGCGAATGCACTCTCGGAAGGGGCGTATCATCGGGCAATTATTTCAGACGGAAAGGTGATCGGCGGTATCAGTGCGGTTCAAAAGTGCGGAGCGATGCGGTTTTGTGCCGATCTGGGCTACTGGCTCGCGCCGGATTTTTGGAGCAGAGGCATTATGACGGCGGCGGTGGGTTTGTTCTGCAGAGAAATTTTTTCATCGACAGACGTCAACCGCATCGAAGCGGTCGTATTTGTTCCGAATGCTGCGTCCTGCCGTGTTCTGGAAAAGTGCGGGTTTCGCAAGGAAGGCGTTTTGCGGCAGAGCGTCTTTAAAAACGGACAGTTTTACGATGCGGCGGTTTACGGCTTGCTTGCGTCGGAAAGGGGAGAGGTATGAAAATTGTAGCGGTCAATAAATCGGCCGGATTTGAATATTTTATCGAAGATAAATTTGAGGCGGGGATCGTTCTGGAAGGCAGCGAAGTTAAATCTATCCGGAAAAATAACTGCAATCTGAACGACAGTTTTTGTTTTGTGCGGAAAGGGGAAGTTACCCTGAAAAATATGCACATTGCGGTTTACGACAAAAGCGGCGCATTCAATACCCGCGATTCACGGCGCGATCGCAGATTGCTTTTGCATAAATCCGAGATTGCCAAGATCGTCGGTAAGGTCAACGAGAAAGGATATACGCTTGTGCCGCTGAAAATTTATTTCAAGGATTCGCTGGTCAAAGCGGAAGTTGCGCTTTGCCGCGGCAAACACACATACGATAAAAAGCAGTCTTTAAAAGAAAAAGATCTTAAACGCGACACGGAAAGAAGGATCAAAGATTTTTCCTGAGCGTAACCGAATGAAAGAAAAGGAGAAACACAATCATGGCTTATAAAAGAGATACAATTTGCGTACAGGGAGGTTACCGTCCGAAGTCGGGTGAATCGAGGATCCCTCCCATTTCCCAGAGCACCACGTATTTTTATGACAGTACCCAGAGCATGGCGGATCTGTTTGACCTGAAGGCGGACGGATATTTTTATACGCGCCTTGCCAACCCGACGGTAGCGGCGTTTGAAGGCAAAGTTACCGAATTGGAAGGCGGTGTTGCGGCGATCGGCTGCGCTTCGGGAATGTCCGCCGCTACGATGATGGCATTTACCATCTGCGGCGCAGGGGATAATATTGTTTCGTCATCCGCGATTTACGGCGGTACGTTCAATTTGTTTGCGGTAACGCTGCCCAAACTCGGCATCGAGACTCGTTTCTTTGATCCTGACGCTCCGGCGGAAGAGATCGAAAAACTGATCGATGACAAGACCAAACTCATCTTTACGGAAACGGTGGCGAATCCGTCCATCAAGATTTTGGATTTCGATAAAATTGCGGCGATCGCAAAAAAATACGCCGTTCTGTTTGCGGTAGACAATACGCTTGCAACGCCGATTTTTTGCCGCCCGTTCGAATGGGGAGCGAACATTATCATCCATTCTTCGTCGAAGTATCTGGACGGCCATGCCGCAGCGCTCGGCGGGGTGATCGTTGATGGCGGAAATTTCAATTTTAAAGGAAATTCCCGTTATGCGTCCTTTAATATTCCGGACGAAAGTTATCACGGGCTCGTGTATGCCGATTTGCCGGCGGCGCAGTTTGCAACAAAATGCCGCGTTCAGATGATCCGCGATATGGGTGCGATCATGAGTCCTCAGAATGCGTTTTTAAGCTGGCTCGGATGTGATACGCTCGCATTGCGCATGGAGCGCCATGCGTCGAATGCGAAAAAAGTGGCGGCATATCTTGCAAAACATCCGAAAATCGATTGGGTATGGCATGCGTCCTTACCCGATAACAAATACCATAAACTTGCCGAAAAATATCTGCCGGACGGGCAGGGCGGCATGCTGAGTTTCGGTATTAAGGGCGACGTCAAGAAGGCGGCTAAATTTATGGAAGCACTGAAACTGATCACGCAGGAAACGCACGTTGCCGATGTGCGCAGCTGTGTTCTGCATCCCGCTTCCACGACCCATCGTCAGCTTTCGAAAGAAGAATTGGAGCAGGCAGGAGTTCCCGAAAATTTGGTACGTCTGTCGGTCGGTATCGAAAATCCGGAAGATATCATTGCTGATATTGAACAGGCCCTGGCAAAAATCTGACAAATTAAAAATAGGGAAAAATGAACAAAACGCCGTCAAGGCGGCCGCTGTCAGTGCAATATTATTTTCAGGAGCATGCGTTGCCTGTCTCTTTTTCGGGATGAAAGGCATCGCGCTCCGCACTGATCGGTCGGAAATGTTCGGTATGGACGTTGCCGCGCTGTTTATCTTTATTTTCTTATTGCTTTTGGCTTGTGCTTCGGTAATTTTTGCGGTAAAAATCGTGATGTGCTTTATTCGTTTTTTAAGAGATAAGAGCACATCGGATCAAGCGCGCGCCGATTTTTTTAAAGGACTCGGTTCCTTTTGCAGAAGTTTTTTGTGGGTCGGCTCATGTTTGTATGTTTTTATAATTTTGACGGCATTTTACGTAAAATATAGTTTGTTTTGGGTATTTGTCTGTGCCGGCGGTGTATTGGCGGCGGTGTTTTTGGTTGCATGCCGTTCGGCATTAAGCCTGGGAAAGAAAAGATCGGAGTCAGATGGCGCCGAGGTGAAAGACTTGCCGTCAAAATGTTGAAGAAAGGAGAAAATTATGCCTATCGTTATTTCCAGAGATATTCCCGCGTATGCGGCATTGCATCGTGAAAATATTTTCGTCATGAGCGACGAGCGCGCCTTCACGCAGGACATCCGTCCGCTGGAGATCGCAATTCTGAATCTTATGCCGACAAAGGAAGAAACGGAAACCCAATTCATGCGCCTTTTGTCCAACTCGCCGTTGCAGGTCAATATTACGCTGATTTATACGGAGTCTTATAAAAGCAAAAATACGGCGGCGGCACATCTGGAGAGGTTTTATAAGAAATTTGACGATATCAAGGATAAGCATTTCGACGGAATGATCATTACGGGCGCGCCCGTGGAGACAATGCCTTTCGAAGAAGTTGCGTATTGGGATGAACTGAAAAAGATCTTTGACTTTGCGGATAAGAACGTAACGAGCACCATTTATATCTGCTGGGGAGCGCAGGCTGCTCTTTATTATCATTATGGGATCCAGAAATATTTGCTTCCGGAAAAGCTGTTCGGAATATTTCCGCATAAAAAAATTCTGGAACAGCACGATCCGCTTCTGAAAGGGATCGACGATATATTTTACATACCGTATTCACGCCATACGACCGTTCGTATGGAGGATGTGCGGAAAGTGAAAGATATCGTAGTTTTAAGTGAATCCGAACATACGGGGCTTTCGATCGCCAAAAGCTGTGATAATAAAAAGATTTTTTTGACCGGGCATATGGAGTATGACCGTTATACGCTGAAAAAAGAATACGATCGCGATGTTTCGCGCGGGCTTCCCATTCATAAGCCTTTCAATTATTTCACAGATGAAAAATGTACGGATGTAAAGGTTACATGGACGAGCGCAGCGAATTTATTCTATACGAATTGGCTGAACTATTATGTCTACCAGGTAACTCCGTTCAAATTTTAAATGTACGTATATTATATTTTTATGCAAACCAGAAAAAGCTGCAATTTAAAAACAGGGAAATGCTGCCGGGGATTTGAATCTTTAAGGCAGGAGATAAGGGGAGAATATGGAAAAATTAAAAGTTTGCAGAAGTATATTTGGTTTTAAGCTGGCGGCTTTAGGATGTTTTTTCTGTTCGGCGGTCTGGCTGTGTATATTTGCACTGTTCATTTTGCCCGATAGAATCGCCTCTTTCGGTGGAGAAGGCGCGGGGGCCATCGTCGTTGGCTTTGGCGTCGGGGTGGCAATTGCCGTCGTTATTACCATAACGATAATGATTGCTGTGGGAGTACTGGTTTTATTGTTCTTTAACATTTTATTTTTAGTGAAAGAACGTCATTATTCCCCTTATAACGAAAAAGAGGACTATAACAGAAAGAAATACATAGGATTTCGCATTGCGGGAGATGTGATATATGCTGTTGCCGCGATAGTATTGATTTGGTTGTCTGTTTCGTTCGGAATACAAGGTTTGCCGTCATTGCTGACCGCAGTGTTAGGTATTCTGGCAACGATTGCGGCAGAGATTTTTGCAAAAGTTTTTCGGAAAAAGACGGATGCCGAAATCACAGAATAGAAGTTGGTTGCATTTTAAAACCGGATGGAGTATAATATATATTGGTTATAAAAAATAATGCGAAGAAATTCGCAGTAAATGGGGTAGCACCGGTTTCGATTGCAGGTGCGCGGAAAGGTAAGCACGTCGAGGAACGAGTGGCCTCGTTAAAACATTCGGACTAAATTTAAATGCAGACAATGCAAATTACAATGCGAACGCTCAGTTCGCATATGCTGCTTAATTAAATAAGCGCTCGTCCGCGCCTTAATCCTGCCGGAAGGTTGCGGGCGTCAATTCAGGCAGGGAACGGGCGGTTTGATGTGAAGTCGGCAAACCGACGGAATTAAGATTTCTGCCTATAAATTTTTTCGGTCGCAGAGAGATTTATAGTAAGATAAATGCGGCATAAACGTGTAGAAAGCCTTTTGGCAATCTTGTAAGACGCGAGTTCAACTCTCGCCTACTCCACCAAGTGAAACCTCAGCTGAACTCATAAAAGAGGGCGGTTGAGGTTGTTTTTTTATGCAATGTATTCGATTTTATATTCGCAGGAAACAGTTTCTTCGGGGATGTAGGATTTTTTTCGAATAAGTTCAGAAATGTTTTTTGTAGAATAAAAAATAAAATCCTGATGATCAAAGTCATCAGGATTTTTTGTATAGTTGTAAAAGATTTGAATTTTGTTGTTAAAGACAATGACTTCTTTAACGAGCAGACAATCAGTTCTCTTGACTTTTTCTGCTGATCTTTGCGGATGTATTGTTATATCATAGGTCTTTAGCGCAAGGCGCGTTTTTAACCTTTCAATTTCTATTTTTTCATAAAGAGAGGATTGTTTTGCTTCGGCCGCTGATTATTAAAAGCGACTTCAATGGAGCTTCTGCCGTATCGGTCAAGGGCATACACGATATCCTAGATCTGCGGCTTGTCACTGAGCATTCTCTGAATGTCGGGAGATGGCCGTTCGTTCCCGTCGTAACGCGATCGATGTAGGTATCTACAATTTTCAGATCGCTTCTTTAGCAAACGCATTGTAAGATGCGCGGCCTTCTATGGATTGCTCGGTCTGATTTTCGCGCTGTAATCTATCCTCAATAGATACAGTTTTGTGATAGTCTTGTTTGTAAATAGAACTTCCGAAACGCCATTTCGGGCGGCTGAATATAGTATAAGGTTTATAGTTAAACCGATATAAATTATCCGCGATTTTCCAATCGTGCTTCTTTAAGGTACAAAGGGTTTGCAGTGGTAATATAAAGTGAGGTAAAAAATGGTTTATATTTTACGCAGTGCGGTGGGAGTCTGATCGTATCGGGCTTTAAATTCACGGTTAAAAAAAGAAATGTTAGTGTAACCGACTTTTTCCGCGATTGTTGAGATGGGCAAGTTTGTGGAAAGGATCAGGAAGTTTGCATGTGTAAGTTTGGCTTTTGTAAAGTATTCGGTGATGGTGCATCCCATATATTTTTTAAAGCAACTGCAGATATAAGGCTGCGTGTAATGAAATTCTTTCAAAATTTCGGGAATGGTATTGGAAAAGTTATAAGGATATTGCAAAAGACCTGCAAGACGTTGGATCCAGGCAGGAGCGGAGTGCTGCAATTGAGAGTGTTGCGTAAAGAGGAAAAAAAGGATATTGGAGATAATGTTTTTATACAGAAGATCCTCAAAAGCAGCATTTTTTTCAGGGACAGAATCGAAAGTATTGAATTGATGTTCAAAAAATTTAATTATTTCGGGAGTCAAAGTAATTTTGAACGGGGTGCGGGAATTTATAATCGTATCATAGTAAGAGGGGGACAGGAAATTGCATATATTATTAAAATTCTGTGTTTTGATGCAGATATCTCTGTGGATGTACGGTTCTGTAGTGCAGGAAGAAAAGTTATGAAAGTCATGGGGGCGAAGCAAATAGAGGGTAAAAGGTTCCAAAACTTCTTTTTTGCCGTTGATATAATGAATAACTTGGCCGGAAACTACGTAAAAGATTTCTATAAATTCGTGTTGGTGATATTGATTATTGGTTGCGTCGGTCAAGGCGGTGTAATAATCCGAACTGTTGAATAATTCATCGTTTTTTATGATTGAGATCATATATGCCTCACATTAAATAAATTAAATTCGGGAAAGAATAAGAAGTTATAAAAAAATAGAAAAAATGTAAGATAGCAATTAAAAACAGTAAGAAAAGGGTTATTTGCAAATAGAATACACAAATTTAAGCAATAAGTCAAATAAATGGAAGATGTGGAAAAAATTACTATAAGAATGTTTAAAATATTAATACAGTGCAAATATAGAATAATCAGGTTAAAGCAATAAAGATAAATCTGTGATATAATGGAGTTATAAAAACATTCTGGGGTATAATTGTGAAGTATTATACGGAAAAAAGGGAAAAGGAATATTTGATTCCGGAAGGCATCGTGATGAAACTTGGCGAAATCCGAGAGGAATGTTTTTTGCTGACGAATCGGGACAAGCAAAACATCATGGGAAAAGAAAGGGCCTGCATAGTAAAAGGAAAAGGTACACTTATATTCGATTTCGGAAAAGAGTATTATGGCGGGGTGCGCATTTTGCTGGGGGGATGTGAAACGGAGTCGACGGATACGAACATACGTATCAGGTTCGGAGAATCTTTGTCGGAGTGTTGTGCGGGACTGGGCGAGAAAAATACGACCAACGATCATTCCACGAGAGATATGGCGGTATATATGTCATCCAATTCAGATATGGAATGGGGCAATACGGGCTACAGGTATATCCGGATCGATTTTCTTGAAGACGGGTTGTATCGGATCAACAATATATTCGGAACGTTCATTCACGGGGAATATCCGGACGCGGAGTTTGAAACGGATAACGAAACGGTCAATCGGATTTTGGAAATGTCGGCGAGGACGGTATTTTTGAATCTGCAGAATTATATTTGGGACGGAATCAAGCGAGACCAGCATGTCTGGGTGGGGGATCTGTATCCGGAAGTTTTGGGTGTATTTTACTTGTATAAAGATACAGGGATCGTCAGAGACACGCTGGATCTGATTCTGGACAATTATATTTTGCCGTGTTGGTTTAACGATATACCGTCTTATAGTATATGGTTTATTCTGATTGTAGGGGTTTATTATCGTCTTACGGGCAAGAAAAATGTCAGGTATTCCGAAGCGGTATACAAGATCTTGCAGCAATGGAACGCGTGTATAGGCGAAGACGGGTCGCTTGATACCGATAAAGCGGGATTGCGGCAATGGAAGGGCGATTATTTTGATTGGCCCACGTTCGGCAGTGAAAAAGACAGCCAGCTGGGAGTTTACTATTTGTTGTATTATGCGTTAGCGGATGTGCAGAAAAGACAGCTTTACGATGAACATATCAGGGCGCTGGCACGGAAGATGTCGGGGAAGCTTGACTGTCGGGAGGCCGGAGAAAGCGGATTCAAATCTGTTTCGGCGTTAAAAGTTTTATGCGGTAAGCCGGACATCCGCAAGACGGTTTTATCTATCAAGGAGGGCGGAGCCAAAGGATATTCAGCATTTTTAAGTTACATGATATCGTTGGCGTTGAGTGAGAACGGAGAAACACAAGCCGCATTTGACAATCTGACGGAATATTACGGGGGGATGATGGCGATGGGCGCAACCACATGCTGGGAATCTTTTGATGTGGCGTGGATGGAGAATGCCTGCAAAATCACCGAACTTCCGAAAGAGGGCAGGGAGGATATTCACGGGGACAGAGGTGCCGATTGTTACCTGGGATTCCGACACAGTTTATGCCACGGCTGGTCTTGCGGTTTTTTACCGTTTTTTGTGGAGAAAGTCGTCGGGTTTCGTTATACGGACGAATCTTGCACAAAAATCGTATTTGAGCCGACTCTCTGCGGCCTGAAGCATATAAAGGCAAAAATTCCTACGGCGAAAGGAATGGTGGAGGTCGAACATAAACTGGCGGACGGGAGAATCGAGACGGCATATCGGTTACCCGACGGAATAGAATACGACAGCGGAAAGATGCAGGGGGCGGATGAGGAACAGGCGGACAAGATGCTTTACAGCGTTTACTGTTGAAACGGAAAAAACGGCGTACGGGCGAGGCGCGGAAGTTGACGGAAACCCGGACGGGATCAAATAAATTTAATGTGACAGGAGAAAGTTATGAGGAAGAGAAAATGGATGTCTCTTTTGATGAGTGCGGTACTTTGCGTGAGCGCTGTCTTTTCGTTGGAGGGATGCAATCCGCCGCAAAAAGCGGATACTCCGTCGGACGGAGAGCAGGAGGAAACGCCCTATCAGCCGGAGGTGCTGGAAAGCAACGGCATACCTCTCGGGGAGTATAAGGTCGTGATATCTGCGGAGGCGAGTGCGGCGGAAAAGTATGCGGCGCAGGTATTGCAGGACAATATACGCAAGGCGACCCAGATCTCGCTGGAAGTGATAACGGATGCGACGGAAGAAACAGCGAACGAGATCATCATCGGCGAGACGGGGAGGAGCGAAGACGAAGGAGTGGACTTTGCGTCGCTGGGCGATGAAAGTTACATCGTAAAGACGGTGGGCAACGATCTTGTGATCGCGGCAAACGAAAAGCGCGGCGCCATTTACGGCGTTTATGCGTATCTGGACGCGCTGGGGTTCCGATATTATACGCCTGACTGCGAAAAAATTCCGTCTGCGAGCGAAGTGTTTGTTGCCAAAGCTGTGGATTTGTCCTGGAGCCCTACGTTTATATACAGGGAAAGTATGGCGGAATCGGCTTGGGATTCCGAATGGGCTCTGACGCAATGTATCAACAGTGATTTCAAACGCGACGGACTCAAAACGAATGCGAGGTACGGCGGAAGCGTGGGGTTTTCCGGCGGGGATAAGTATCTTGTACATACGTTGAAGTATTTGCTGCCCGATTCCGTCTATTCCGAGCATCCTGAATATTTTTCGGAAATCGACAAAAATCGTTCGGTACAGCAGCCTTGTTTCACAAGCGAGGGCGGTATGGAGTATGTTTATCAGAGCGCACGCAAGCTGTTGCTGTCGGACAATACGGGCATGATCAATATTTCGCAGCGGGACGGAGGCAAAGAATGTGAGTGTGCAAACTGCAAAGCCAGTTACGAAAAATACGGAGTGATGGGAACGATCTTGAATTATATCAACAAGATCGCGGAAAAGCTGGAAGAAGAATTTCCCGGTGTGCTTGTTCAGACGCTTTCTTATGACTGGAGTTGCGAACTGCCCAAAGGCGGAGTTGTGCCGCGCGATAACGTGATCGTAGAATTGTGCCTGAATATGTGCAAGGATCACTTGTGCGATGATACGGAATGTGAAATCGTAGACGAGACGATGGGACTTTTAGAGGGCTGGGCAGGAATCACTGACCGCCTGTATATCTGGTCGTATCCGGGAAACTGGGCGGACAGTTTCCGTGTCAGAGGAGGGTTTAAGTCTTATTGGAGTCAGGCAAACGCATTTGCGCAGAACAATGTGGTGGCGCATTATGCCGAGATCACGGGAGTCGAGTGCCCCGAATTTTCCGAATGGCGCGCCTATCTGTGGGCGAAATTGAATAAAAATCCCTCGATGAGTTATGCCGAATACCGTTATCATATGGAAGATTTTGCATACGGATATTACGGCGACAGTGCCGAATACATTCTCAAATATGTCGATTATATCGAAGAGCTGCAAGTGGGCACGCATCAGGACATTATGAACCTTGTTCCGGTCGAGATCAAGAACGGAAAGACGACGTTTGATTTGACGATCTTTGATAAGTGCAACGAACTTTGGGATGAAGCGGAAGCAGCGGCGACGGAAGAAACGCTGCCGCACGTAGAAAAGTCCAGATTGCATCTGACGATGACGGAATTGCTCAACACGGGTACAAAACGGTATCAGACAGCGACGGCCGAAGAAAGGGAGATCCTGGTTGCGCGCAACGAATCGCTGTACAAAGATATTTTCAAATACGGATGTATCCATAAATACCCCGAACACACATTCAATGCAAACATTACGGATTTCAGGTTGTTCCCTGAAAAATGGTGAAGCGCATGAAAACAATGATGAAAAGCGGCGGGATCACGAAAGATTATTTGAGAGAAAAGAAAATAAGGCGGGCAAAGGAACTTGCCTGTATCTGGTCGGTTCTGATCATACCCCTGATCATGCTTGCGATCTTTTGGGTATACGGGACGATCCAGTCCATACCGATCGCATTTGAGCATCGCAACGAGCTGACGGGAGAAATTTCCTATGATTTTTACAATTTCGAGTATTTGTTCGGAAATTTTTCTACGACAGGCAGGGTACTTGCAGAGGCGACGAGAAACTCTCTTCTTTATTGGGGGCTTGGATTTTTCATTATAACGCCTCTGAGTTATCTGATGGCATATTTTCTGTTCAAGAAGATCCCCGGATATAAGATATACAGATATATCTTTTTCTTTCCGCAGATTGTTTCCTCGGTCATACTCTCTTCTTTCTTTTTATATTTGGTAGGGAACAACGGGTTGATCAAACAAGCATTTGCATCCGATCTTCTGTTGCTGCGGAATTCAGACACGGCGATGCTGACGATGTTGTTTTATAATTTTTATTTCGGGCTGTGTTCGAATCTTCTGTATTGGCTTTCCGCATTTGCGAGGCTGCCGGACGAAGTACTGGAAGCGGGTAAGATAGACGGGTGCAATGTTTTGCAGGAGTTTATTTTTATTGCGCTTCCCTGTACGTGGTCGTTTCTGGCAACGATGCTGATGCTGATGGTTACGGGAATTCTGAGTTCGGGCGGGGCGACGCTGCTTCTGACGGGCGGCGGGTACGGGACGTATGATCTGCCGTATTACGAGTATCTGTTGACGACGAGCGGAGCGGAAGGTATTTCCGAAAAGATGTCGCAAGGTCTGGCGGGGTGCTTGGGACTGGTCAAGGGAGTGATCATTTTGCCGATCGCGATCCTGATCAACCGCTTCGTCAACAGGATCGAGACCGTAGAGTTTTAAGGAGGGCAGCATAATGGATTTTGTCTGGTTGATGGTTGCCCTTGTAGCATGCGTGTTTGTGATCAGTCTGGTAATCAAAGTACTTACGAAGATCAGAATGGCGAAGTCTTTGGCAGCCAGGGGTGTTCAGGTTACAAAGTCGTTCTGGAAGATCAATCTGAAAAACAAATTCAGGTTTTCTTCGCTTATTTTTGCGATCGTATTTATTTTCTTTCTGGTCTATGCGGTGATGCTGTTGTTTCCCGTGGTATGGGGATTTCTTTCCTCATTGAAATCGGGCGGGATCCAGGGCGAATATTTTCACAATATGTTCGGCTTGCCGCAGGACTGGAAGTTCAGCAATTATGCGGAAGCGTTCGAAACGATATCGGACAGCGGAATTTCCTTTGTGGGGATGTTTTGGAACAGTACCTGGTTTGCGCTCGGTTCGGCATGGATCTCGATGGAATTTACGGCGGTATTTGCCTATGTCCTGAATAAATACAAGTTCAGGGGACGTTCCTTTTTGTACGGGATCGCTCTGTTCATGGTCAGCGTCCCCATCGGGGCGTCGATGATCAGTACCTATCGCCTGATCTACGGTCTGAATCTGGACAACTCCATGCTGATCTTAGTAACGGCGGCGAACGTGTACGGTATGAACCTGATTTTGACCTATGCGTATTGGACAAACATTTCGTGGACGTATGCAGAGGCGGCGCAGATGGACGGAGCGGGTTTTTACTATACATATTTCAAGATCATGCGGCCGCAGGTCATGCCGTTGATGCTGACGCTTGGGCTGTTGTGTTTTATAACCAAGTGGAACGACTATATGTCGCCGCTTTTGTATTTGCCGGATATGCCCACGCTGGCGACGGGGCTGTACCGTTTCCGTTCGATCGCGGAGCGGAAATTTGATTATCCCAGTCTGTATGCGGGAATGTTTATCTGCCTTTTGCCGATCCTGATCATTTTTGCGATTTTCTCGGAACGGCTTTTGGGAAAGGTGAGCATGGGCGGTATCAAAGGTTAAAAAAGGAAAAAAGGAGGAACGATCCTATGAAAAAGACAGGAAGGTTATTTGTATTCATCCTGGCGATGCTGATGATGTTTTCTATTGCGGCGTGCACTTCGCGCGGCACGCAGGACAGGGAGAATGAGAACCTGGACGGCCCGGATACCGAGATTTCGGGTTCATTGAGCATACGCTATTACCAGGGCGGCTTCGGAGACATTTGGCTTCAGAGTGTGGTCAGCGGGTTCAATGAAAAATATCCGAACGTTTCCGTTAAGATCTACCCTACGACGGAGCGGCTTGTGCTTATGGCGGAGATCGTCGGTCAGAACACCGATTACGATCTGTATTTCAGCGAATCGGATCTGAGCGATTATACAGACAAGTTGATGGCTCTGGATGAAGTGTATGAATACAAATGGGCAGGCGAAGAGAAGGCGGTCGGCGAAAAGATAACGCCGCTGGTTTCTTCGATCTATCGGCGCAGAGACGGTCATTATTACAATGTGCCCTCTTATGTCGGCGCGTACGGGATGGCATACAACACGAATTATATTTCCGAAGGAGACATTCCCGTTACCACGGACGAATTGGCGGAGCTTTGCGAAACGTTAAAGAAAAACAATATTACGCCTTTGATCTTTTCCGGCGAAGTAACGGAGAAGTATTACGATTTTATGTATTATCAGCTGTATGCGCAGTACGAAGGGCTGGATGCGTACAATGCGGCGCAGGACGGTCAGATCATCAATGCGGAAGGGCAGAAAGTCTTCGATATTTCATCCACTTATCAACAGGGAGCGCTGGAAGCGGCGCAGGTTCTGGAAGATCTTCTTTGGTACGACAACAACAACATTGTAAAGACGTCCACGGCGCTCAATTTCGGGGAAGCGCAGGTGCAGTTCCTTTCCGATGAATCGGCGGCAATGATGTTCAACGGATCCTGGCTGATGAATGAAATGGCGGGATTTGTCGATGATGACTCTTTTTCGATGTTCCGTATCCCTGTGATCAGCGCGATCCGCGACAAATGCACGACGATTGCCGACGATGCCGAACTTTCCGCGCTGATAAAAGCGATCGACGCAGGTTCTGCGGCTCTGACAGGGGAAGGGTATGATGTAAATCAGGCGGATTTTGATCGTGTGGAAGAAGCGCGGAATTTCTGTTATCTTGGTTCGGAAGGTTCGAATGCCTGCATTGTCGATTCGGAGGAAGTGAACAGCGGACTTGCAAAACTGTTTCTGAAATATATGTATTCGGACCAGGGTATCCGAGACTTTACATACAGCCAGTGCGGCGCGGTGCTTCCGGTCGACGGGATCGATTATGCGGAGATGATCGAAAGCGGCACGGGCGTCAGACTGAACGATTTTTATACCAACGTGTATGATATGCTTTCGCTTCCGAAATTCTGCAACAAGCAGATGGCGGCGATCAAGATGTCCTGTGTGGATGAAGCGGCGCAGTGTTTTGAAAGACAGTTTGGTTCGCAGAACGCGAAAGACAGGACGAGGGCGTCTGTTTCTTTTGAGGCACGCAAGACAAAATACACGGCAAACGACGGAAAAGAGTATTGGGATTCGCTGTATGAACGGGGACTTATAACGGAAGAACAGCACGCAAACAAGCGTGTGGACTGAGTTTGGAAAAAGGCGCGCATAGGAGGTCGTAAAACCGTTATGATATGCGCGCCTGCATAAAAATCATAAAAGGAGAATGATGATGAAAAAGATTGCTCTGGTGCTTCTAACGCTGTGTCTGGCGGCATGTTTCGCGATCGGGTTGGCAGGCTGTGCCGACGGAAAAGGTCCTTCATCCGAAACAGGCGGATTTATCGCGCCGACAGAACTCGAAATAAATTCGAGCGGAAAACTTACATGGAAAAAAGTGGACGGTGCCACGGGATATGAAGTGAGCATCGACGGTTCCGATTACACGGCGGTTACGGAGACGCAAATAGATATTTTTACGCTCATAGACGATGTTTCGGTAACGAAGATCTATGTCAGGGCGAAAAACGATACGCAGACGACAGCCGCGGCGGAGCTTGCCGTTACGGTAAAACAGCTATCGGCGCCTGCAAAGCCGGCCGTTTCGGAAGATGAGGAAACGCATGCGGTCAGATTTACCTGGACGGAGGTCGAAAACGCGAACAGGTACGGGGTCAAAGTAAACGACAACGCAAACTGGGTATCCATCAAGAACAATTACTGGACGCTGACGAGCGAAGGCGAGTACAGTATTGCCGTCAAATGTCTTGCATATGTGGACGGTACGACCATCTATCTGGAAAGTGCCGCGTCGGAGACGAGCGAAACGGTCTCTTATATTGCAGGTCCCGTCCTGTTTTGCGATACGTTAAATGAAATTTACTGGCAGCTGGAAGACGGTGCTTCTTTTGCACAGTACGATCTTTGGATCGACGGAAAAGAAGCGGCGGCAGATATCGGGTATTACGGAAACGAAGATCCGCTGGATCTTGTCGAAGAAGGCTATCTCACCAAAACGGGCGAATATGACATTCAGATCAAAGCGATCAAAGAAAACGGCTCCTTTGCATGGAGCAACATGCTTTCCGAGTTCGGTACGGGCAATATCAATCCCAATGAGTTTTACTCTTTCGACAACAGAATTTTCGTAACGCCCATTGCGAAAGAAGGTGTCGGCGTTTCCGACGAAAAGTATCACGGGGAGAGCGGGTATTCCCTTAAAATTGAACCGGGCAGCGGCGGCGGACAGATCAACATGGTCAAATACGAGGGGGCTTTGGACGACGTGGATCTCAGATACGTGCGCAGTATTTCCTACTGGGTATATCTCGAGCCGCTCTCCGGAGTTACGGACAGCACGGTCGATACGGCAGATGCCTTCAAGGTGGTGTATGACGACAGCTTGGGCAATTATCAGAATCGCATCGTTGCGGCTGGCAAATCCGATTACGAAGACGGGACAAAGATCCCCGTTAAGACTTGGACGAAAGTAACTATAGACAGCTGCCTCAACGAATATGAAAATGTCATCATTCTCGGCTGGACGACCGGTATGAGTGAAAATTATACCATTTATTTGGACGATATTCTCGTAGAAAAGGTAGAAACCCTGCCGGAAGGCACTTCTTATACGGCGCAGTACACACCTGCCGGAGGCTGGTTCTCGGGCGCAGGCGCAAAAGTTGCGGAAAACCAGACTCCCGGAGCATCGGTTACGCTCAAAGTGATACTGCAGACTTCCGCGGACGGAAAGGCAGATGAAAATATAAAGATGACGGCAATGAACGGCGTAACAGGATGCAATGCCAACTGGCAGGATTGCTATACGGACATTGATACGTCCAAAACGGGCTGGCGTGAAGTATTTTTTGAAGCAAAAGTTGCGGCGGACGGAAACCTTTACCTTGGCGCCGCTTACATGGCAGATGACGGCAGTTCGTTCAGCATTTATATAAAAGACGTAGAGATCGTACCGAGCCATACCGTCAAATTTGAGACGAACGGCGGAAGTGATGTCGCGGATGTAGATATTGCAGAGGGAGCGTCCCTTGCCGGTTTTGACGTAAAATATACATCGACAAAAGAAAATCTGGTTTTCTGCGGCTGGTACACGAGCGCGACGTTTGATGAAGGTACGCGCGTAGGCAGAGATGTTACGGTTATGCCTTCGAACGCGGTTACGGTTTACGCAAAATGGGGCGATGCTTATGATTATATCGCTGAATTTGACGGTACGGCAGGCTGGTTCTCAGGGAAAGCGGCAAAGGTCGCGGAAGGACTGACGCCTGAAGCGGCGGTAACGGTAAAACTTAAATTGCAGACATCTCTGGACGGAGTTGCCGACAATAATGTGGCACTGGCGGCGTTCAAAGGTTCGGCGGCAGGCAATGATACCTGGCAGGACAGTTTTACGAAAATCGATACGTCCAAAACGGGCTGGCGTGAAGTGATTTTTGAAGCAAAAGTTGCGTCGGACGGTTGTTTGTATCTCGGCGGAGCGTATATGGCGGACGATGGCGCACCGTTGAATATATACATGAAAGATATCACGGTGAAACAAAGTTATACCGTAACATTTGAGACGAACGGCGGCAGTAACGTTGCGGATGTGAAGATCGCAGAGGGAGCATCCCTTGCCGATTTCGACGTAAAATATATAACGACAAAAGAAAATCAGATTTTCTGCGGCTGGTACACGAGTGCGACATTTGATGAGGGCACGCGCGTAGGAACAGATGTAACTGTCATGCCTGCAAATGCGTTGACGGTATATGCTAAGTGGGGCGATGCTTATGAATATATCGCTGAATTTGACGGTACGGCAGGCTGGTTCTCAGGGAAAGCGGCAAAGGTCGCGGAAGGACTGACACCTGAAGCGACGGTAACGGTCGTGCTTAAATTGCAGACTACTTTGGACGGAATTGCCGACAACAATGTGGCACTGGCGGCGTTCAAAGGTGCGGCGGCAGGCAATGATACCTGGCAAGATAATTTTATAAAACTCGATACATCCAAAACGGGCTGGCGTGAAGTAATTTTCGAAGCGAAAGTTGCGTCGGACGGATGCTTATATCTCGGCGGGGCGTATTTGGCGGATGCAGGTGCTCCCTTGTACATTTACATGAAAGATATAGAAGTATTCGACCATTATGTCGCCGTTTATGACGGTACGGCAGGCTGGTTCTCGGGAACGGCGGTGAAGGCTGCGGAGGGGTTGATCCCTGAATCGACGGTAACGATCGTGCTTAAATTGCAGACTACGTTGGACGGAGTTGCAGACAGCAATGCGGCGTTGGCGGCGTTCAAAGGTGCGGCGGCAGGCAATGATACCTGGCAGGACAGTTTTACGAAACTCGATACATCCAAAACGGGCTGGCGTGAAGTAACTTTCGAAGCAAAAGTTGCGTCAGACGGCTGTTTATATCTCGGCGGGGCGTATATGGCGGAAGACGGCCCGTATTACAGAATATATATGAAAGATGTACAGGTAGAGTATAAAGCACATTATTATTCGCAAAGCGGATCCTGGTTCGGCGGAGAATCTGCGCAGGTGTCATTGAGCGGAGTTCGTGCGGGAGAAACGGTCGTACTTTCGATGCAGGTAAAGACCTCGCAGGACGGAACGGAAGGCGCCGATGTGGTACTTTATCAGACAAATTCGCAGTGGCAGGGAGCCGATTCGAGCGAAAACTTTGAAAATGCTGCGGCGCTTTCGCCCGCAACGGCGAGCGGATGGCGGGAAGTGTGCTTGACGGTTACGCTTACGGAGGACGGGTATGTTTGGTTAGGTTCCGCATCGAAAAATCCTTCGCTCGGCGAATGTTTTGTATATATCAGTGATGTCAGAGTCGTAACGGCATAAACGGGTGATTTCCGTTTGTTTGGAAAGAAAGAGTCCCCTGCTCCGTTCGGGGCAGGGGACTTTCAACGCGGTTTCAGGAGCAAGAGAAAGTGAAAAAGTTTTTGAACATTGGAGAAAAGCAAATTCCCATACGCTTATGCGGGGCAGATATCAGCGAATATGCCATTGTCATGCACAGTGCGGGAGGGATGAAAGCCGCGCCCGATGTCCCTTTGTGGACGGAAAAAGCGGCAAGTGTTTTCAAAAAATACATATATCGAATCAGCGGAGCGGAGCTTCCCGTGTATTATGATATTTATCCGTTAAAGAGAGAGCATGAAATCCTCATCGGGGGGACGATCCGTCCGTGCGACGAAACGGCGGAGGAAGTATTTGCCGATGATGAATACAGGATTTTAACGAAAAACGGCAATCTGATCATAAACGGCGGAAAGCGTGGAATCTTGTACGGTGTATACAGTTTTTTGGAAAAGTATTTCGGCGTGCGGTATTTTACCGATACCGTTGAAAAGATTAAGAACGGGGAGTTTATCGAAATCGGAGAGACAGCAGAAAGGTTCAGCCCCGTGTTTGAATATCGTGAACTTTGCGACTGGAACGCATGGGACCCTGATTTTTCCGTCAAAATGAAGCTGAACGGCACATTTGTGAGAAAGCTTCGGGAAGAAGACGGGTACGGAGTAGGATATGCGGGCGGTTGTGCAGGGCTCGTGCATACCTTTCACGAACTTGTACCGCCGGAAAAGTATTATCACGCGCATCCTGAGTACTATGCGCTGGATGCGGAGGGAAACAGAAATCCGGGCGGATTGTGTCTATCAAACGATGAAATGTTTTCCGTGCTTTTGGAAAATGCGCGGCAATGGCTGAGGAAAGAAATTTCTCCGACAATGATATCGGTATCCATAAACGACGGGAATCCGTTCTGTCAATGTGAAAAATGCCGTAAAATCTACGAGCGCGGCGGAAACGATACGGACGCCGTATTGGAATTTGTCAACCGATTTGCACGGGAGATCCGAAAAGAATATCCGAACCTGGCGGTAGACACGATCTCGTACGGGGAGACGGAGGAGCCGCCGAAAATCATCAGACCGGAAAGCAATGTAGTGGCCCGCGTATGTACCTGGTGTGCGGGGAATTATACGATCCCGCAGGCGTTGGAAAAAAGCAGGGAAACGAAGGATCCCATACTTGAAAGGACGCGTCTGGCGGCAGAAAGGATACAAAAGCTGTCCGGACTTTTTTCCAAGATCTATGTCTGGGATTATCCTTATTGTTATCATATCATCAACTGTCATTATCCTGTTTTGGGTGTTTTGCGTGAAAATTATCGTTTTTTTGCCGAACACGGGGTAAAGGGGGTATATGTCAACGGAGAAACGGACACCGCCGATTTTGCGGGACTGAAAGTATATCTGCTGTCCAAGTTAATGTACGATCCTTATATGACGCAGGCAGAATATGACGCGCATTGCGAAGATTTTCTGTACGGTTATTACGGGGAGGGAGGAAAATATATCGGCGAATATCTCCAATATACGGATGAGATGGTCCAAAAGGGGAAGGCATATTCGTCGCTTACTTCCAATGCGGAGATTTTCGGACTGAAACTGAACGAAGACGGGACGTATGACGATACGTTTATTCGGAAATGCCGTTCTTTTTTCGAAAAAGCGTTGCAATGTGCAACAACGGAAGCGGAGCGGGCAAGGATACGGAAAGCGTCCCTTGTCGTTGATTCATTTGAACTGTATTACTGTATGGATCACGTCATGTGTAAGGGAAGTGCGGAGAAGAAAGCCGAATTTACGGATCATAACCGCAGGTATTATCGGGCAGTCATCGACGCGGGGATCCCGAGGATCACGGAAAACACATTTTTTCCGGTAGTCAAAGATTTCAGGCAAAGTCCTGTGGAATGGGAATACTGGGATGCAAATTGTCTGGCGGGAGACAGAAATAACGAAAATCATGCCAGAGAGCTGTATCTTTTGATCCCTGTAAAGGAAGATGCGGGAAGTATTGTGAGCGGTGAATATCTTTGTAAAACCAACAATGAAAACAAAAACGGGTTTTGCCATTATTGGACGTGCGACGGTTTTCTTAAAACGGAATACAATCCGACGTGGGAAGGAACGAGGGAGAAGTGGCAGCCGATCCTGATCCGCGGGGCGCAGGTTACAGACGTTTACGAGTTTTCGCAGCGGGAGAAAATTCCGCTTGACGATATACGCATCAATTTGATACCGCGCCATCAGAAAGGCATCCTTATAAAGATAGAAGAAATGGATGCAGGCGCCTATATTTTTATTAGAAAAAGCGAGGAGAAAGCATGAAAACGAAGGGCAGAGTAACGATTCCCACGGATGAAAGTTTTGTGGAGGGAACAAAAAAGATCGCGGCACTTTGGGGAGCGGATGCCGTCCGTGATTGCGACGGGACAGTTTTGCCTGTCAACGCGGCGGAGCTTGCCGAAAAAGTTTATAATACTTATTTTATCGTGCGTGGAGACAACGAATGGGCCAGAAAGCATCCCGAAGAAACGCACAGGACTTTTTTAAGGAGCAACAGGGTGATTGCAGTCGGTACGCGTGTCAGCATCCGTCCCATGGACGGTTATTTTGCCGATCAGATCACTCCCGACTGGTCAGAAAAAGCGCGCTGGCAGGTATTTGACAGAACGACCGGTGAGGAGATTTTCTCGTGGGAAGCGGACGAGCAGGCAGGAATTGTTCAGATCGAGAACACCGTGCCGTATCATGAATATACTCTCAATTTTATGGCGAAGGTGATCTGGCATCCCGTACAGATCTACAATTATCTCACAAATCACTGGACGTGCGAAAAACAGCGGATGTATGATCCCGCCTTTCCGAAAACGGCGGAATACATCAAAACGTATATGGAAAAATGGTGCGAAAGGCATCCTGAAACCAATGTCGTGCGGTTTACGACATTTCTGTATCAGTTTACGCTGATATTCAACGAAAAGGGGAAGGAAAAATATGTCGACTGGTTTGGATACACGCTTGCGGCAAGTCCTGCAATGCTGGACAGATTTGAGAAAGAATACGGTTACAAACTGACTTCGGAAGACATTGTGGACAGCGGTTGTTATAACAATCCGTTCCGTGTACCTACGCAGAAATTTCTCGATTTTATGGATCTGGTCTGCCGTTTCACCACGGAAAAAGTGCGGGAACTTGTCGATATTGTTCACGCGAAAGGCAAAGAAGCTATGATGTTTCTCGGCGACGATTGGATCGGTGCCGAACCGTACGGCAAGTATTTTAAGGATATGGATCTGGATGCCGTGGTGGGGAGCGTCGGCGGCGGAGTTACCGTGCGCATGCTTTCAGAAATTCCTTACGTGCGTTATCGTGAAGGAAGATTTTTGCCATATTTTTTCCCGGATACTTTCTTTGAGGGGAACGAAGAAAACGCCGTTTCGGAACTCAACCGCAACTGGGGCACGGCGCGCAGGGCAATGATGCGCAAGCCTCTTGACCGCATGGGATTCGGCGGATATCTGTCGCTGGCAGCGAAATTTCCGAAATTTATTGACAGAGTCGCGGTGCTTTGCGACGAATTCAGAGATATTTGCGATGCCGCCAAAGACGCAAAACCGTATGCGGGCGCGACGGTGGCGATTTTGAATTGCTGGGGGACGCTGCGTTCCTGGCAGAGCCATATGGTGGCGCATGAGCTCTGGTATCAGCAAATCTATTCTTACCAGGGCGTACTGGAAGCTCTTTCCGGTCTGGCGGTAAACGTAAAATTTGTGTCTTTCGATGATATACGCAAAAACGGGATCGACAAGGATATCGATGTACTGATCAATGTCGGAGCAGAGGGCACGGCGTTTTCGGGCGGCACGGAATGGTCGGATGAAAGGCTTGTTTGCGAAATACGCAAGTGGGTAGCGGAAGGCCACGGATTTATCGGCGTAGGCCAGCCAAGCGCGTACAGAAAAGGCGACAGAAGTTTTGTACTGGCGGATGTTCTCGGCGTGGACGAAGAAAAGGGGTTCACACTTTCCGAAGATAAATACAATATCGAAAAGAAGCCGCATTTTGTTACGGAAGATGTCGTAGACGAGATCGATTACGGCGAAGGCACTAAAAACATCTATGCGCTGCCCAATACGGATGTTCTTGATATCAGATTTTCGGACAGATTTATCCGCAAAGTCAATGTCGGGGAAGTGGGACTGGCGGCAAATTCATACGTCAAAGGCCGCGGTGTATATATTGCCGGTCTGCCTTACAGCATACAAAATGCCCGCTTGCTGTACCGCGCCGTTTTTTGGGCGGCGGGAAAGGAAAATGAAATGGAAAAGGCTTTTTCCACCAATCCTTATACGGAATGCCACTATTATCCGGAAAGCAGAAAATATGCGATCGTCAACAATTCAAATGAACCCCAAAAGACAACATTTTTCGATATAGACGGAAAATCAAAAGCTGTTACGATCGAGGCAAACGCAATCATGTGGTTGTAAAATTAAGATATAGCAATGCGTAAACGATCTAAGAATCAGAAACAGTAAGACGTGCACTTGGCTTTATGCTGGGAATGGCCATACTGAAAAATTTTTTGGGGTATATAATGGTATAAAAGCAAAAATGATGCTGGCTCATATACTCGCAAAAAATTCTTAAAATTCTCTTTCATCAAAATCGTATAGGAAACCTAAATTGAACATCAAAGGGTGTTTGATTTAGGTTTTTTATTTTGCACGGATAAGAACTCAATTGCGTATAAGTCGTTAAAAGACCTGCGCACTTATAATGCAAGTGTTTAAAAAAAGATCGACGTCAGCTTCTATTTTGATTTCCTATTTGATCTCGATTTTTACTTATGTTTGTGTTTTATCTCCCTATCATTTTTGTTATTTTATGTAAATTCTTCTATTTTTGAACTTATAACATTTACTGTTACTTTAAAAAGGATGGGAAACATGAGTGCTATATTTGGAAACATTGAAAGATTTACAAAAACAAAAATCATATGATAAAATAGTCTTGATTAAGCGGAAAGGAGCAAAAACAATGAAAAGAAGTTTTATCATCATTTTGATGACTCTTTCCTTGGTATGCGGAGCGTTGAGCGTCGGACTGGCGTCAAAAATGGAAGCAAGTGCGGCAGATGGCTCTTTTATTACAATTGTGGATGATTTTACGAAAATATCCAATGGGGAAAGTAAAGGGGAAGTAAACAATCTTGCGTTCGGTGCCAACGAGACGTACGGAGCGGTACCCGGGGCAGTTTGGGGCGGTACGGTAAGCGGCGGCGACGGAAGCGTCATGTATACGTTGCAGGCGGAGGAAGGAAAAGTTCTAACGTCGGCAAACGTATCGTTTACGGCAGGCGGAGGGCATGCCGGCGGCGTGTATTGGTATAATGCGTCCGGGCAACTGGGGGCAAATTTGAAAATATTTGTCAGCACGGATAAAAGCCAATGGACGGAAGTGTTTGATTTTGACAAAACGGCCGGGAAAGTCAAGACCAACGAGCAGGCATATGCGGCGGAGGGCAGGTATTCCAATACGGAATCGCCTCTTTTGCTGGATACATATATAGCGAACAGCAATGTGGCGTATATACGTTTTGAAGTGGAACACTTTACGGGCGCAGAGACAGGCATTTCAGGTTGGGATACGGCAGGGATCCCTTTGGACAAAGTGGGGCTTTGTCTGTATGAAATAGCGATCAACGCTGAAGAAGGTGAACAAACAGTACATGTTTACGACATTACTGTTTCGGATGATTTTACGAAAATTTCCAACGGGGAAAGCAAAGGAGAAGTGAATAACCTTGCGTTCGGTGCCAACGAAACGTACGGAGCGGTACCCGGGGCAGTTTGGGGCGGCACGGTAAGCGGCGGCGACGGAAGCATCGTGTATACGTTGCAGGCGGAGGAAGGAAAAGTTCTAACGTCGGCAAACGTATCGTTTACGGCAGGCGGAGGGCATGCCGGCGGCGTGTATTGGTATAATGCGTCCGGGCAACTGGGGGCAAATTTGAAAATATTTGTCAGCACGGATAAAAGCCAATGGACGGAAGTGTTTGATTTTGACAAAACGGCCGGGAAAGTCAAGACCAACGAGCAGGCATATGCGGCGGAGGGCAGGTATTCCAATACGGAATCGCCTCTTTCGCTGGATAAGTATATTGCAAATCATAAAGTTGCGTATGTGCGTTTCGAAGTGGAGCATTTCACGGGCGAAGAGACCGGGCTCGGTTGGGATTCTATTTCATTAGCGCAAGTAGGGCTTTGTCTTTATAATGTAGAGATCAATGCCGATCAGGGAGAAATGGCGGGAATAGATTTGGAAAACGATTGGACGCAGGGCGGATCGATCGGTTCGTTTGAAGGACTGACAGATTGGAACGGCGTTGTAAAAGACGAAGGGGCCGGCAATATAACGTATGCTTTGATTCCTGCAAAAGTCTGGGGCGGTGTTGTGAATACTTGTTCCGGATATCTGACATATAGGATCGAGGCGGACAACGGATTGCAGATGAAAGGCTTGTCGCTGCATCTTCAATTTGCTTGCTTTGCAAGTCTGAGTCAATTTACAGACGGAAAAGCGGACGTAAAAGTGCAGGTCAGCAAAGATACCATGAATTGGGAGACCGTTTACAGTTATTATGAAAATAACGGAGCGGATTCATCGTTTCGGATGAACGATATCACCGTAGATTTGAGCGGTTATAGCGACGGATATTCTGTCATCTATGTAAAGGTAGTGTTGCAATGTCCCGAAGTTGACGGAGTAGCGCTGAATCAGATGCCGATCATTCTGAAAAATGTTCATTTCACGGCCGAACAGGAATTGTTTGCCGGTAAGACGGAAGGCGTTCTGGCGTTCGGAAACGATAAGGGAACGGCATTGCAGGAAAACTATGCGGGCATCGTTGAATCGAGCGGGGTATACGACGGAAATGCAACGTTCGGATTGATCCCGTCATCTTCTTGGGGCGGCACGGTGAATGCGGCCGACGGTTATTTTGTTTATAAGGTAACGGCTCCGGAAGGCAAAATGTTTGACAATCTGAAATGGGATATGGCATACAAAATGCTGGAAGGATCCAATATTATTCTTTCGGTAAGCTATGACGGGGCACAGTATACAGAATTTTTTGATGCGGCTGTTGTTTTGGGCGACAAAGCATATGAAAATCCTCTGATCTGGGCGGAAGATATCCGGTACCGCGAAGTAAGTATCAATCTGTACGAGGCGGTTCGTAACAAACAAACGGTTTACATTCGTGTGGATATTCATCACCCGACGGAAACCGGGGTCGCGCTGAATGCATTGAAGGCGGAGATATTCGAGATTGCCGTGTACAGTACTACGCAGGAATACAAGGAAGTAGGAAACATTTCCTATGATCTGAACGGCGGCAGCTATGAAGGAGCGGGCAATCCGACGCAATACGAAAAGGGACAGGAAATTGAACTGAAAGCACCTGTACGTGAATATTACACCTTTATCGGGTGGTATGAAAATGCTGACTTTACGGGAGACGCGGTTACCGCAATCGATACAAGCATTATCAAAGACTGGAAGCTCTATGCGAAATGGGAAGAGATCTATTATGAACTGAACATTTCTGTGGTAGGGCAGGGCACGATGACAAACAGCGACCAGGACAGCGTGCGTGCGGGATCGACGCTTGAGTTTATTTTGACGCCTGCGGAAGGTTGGCTGATCTATTCACTGCGTGTGGACGGGGAAGAAGTATTCCTTACCGAAGGAACGACGTATACGATCAAACAGATTTCCGAAGGGTATGACATTGTCGCAACGTTTGCAGAACGCGAAACTCTGCACGGAGATTTTTCGATCCGTTACGATGACAGTCAGAAATACGGCAACGATTGGAAAAAAGGGTTGTACGATTTTGAAAATCTTTACATAACAGACGATTCTTTTCATGCGCTCGGAATTGACGGAGGCGTCGGATATATAACGTATCGCTTTTTGGCGGAAGGCGGCAGGACGTTTGAGTCTGCTACGTTGGTAACGGAAGCAAAACTTTTTGATTTTGTGGGAATGCAAACCAACGAAAGGGTGGATTATTATATCAGTTATGATAATTCCGATTACGTTCTTGTTTATAAGAGCCTTTTGAACAAACAGGGTGAGAATTTTGTTACCGTTACGCAGAATTTGAGTGAATACGTGGTCGGACGCACGGAATTCTATCTGAAAATAGAAGTAGGATCCAATTCGGCAAACTGGACATTGCTCAACAGTCTGGATATAAGTTTCACTTATGAAGTCGTAGAGCTTACCATCGATTACGGCGATTATCAGGATGTGGTTTATACACAGGAAAAGGGCACAAAGCTCGACCTTTCGCAGATCAAGTTAAAAGAAGGGTATGTTTTGAAATCGGAAAACGTCTATACGGACGAAAGCCGTACGCAGGTATGGAACATGGATAACGCAGTTACGGAAGACATGACGATTTATCTTTCTGTGGAGAAAGTCGACGGTACGTTGACGTATGTATTGAACGGAGGTAAGAATGCCGAAGAAAATCCGGAAACGTACGATTCTCAGAATACGATCGTTTTGAAAGACGCCGTGCGGGAAGGGTATATTTTTGCGGGCTGGTACGCAGACGAAGCGTGCACGCTGCGCATAACGGAGATCACTGCGGGCAGAACGGGCAACATTACCTTGTATGCAAAGTGGGTTCCGGACAGCGCTGAAAATATTCCCGTGAAATGGGAGATCGAATATATGTTGAACGGGGGGCAGAACTCGGCGGCTAATGCGGCGACATATCTGTCGTCGCAGGGCTTCAAGCTGCAGGCCCCGACGCGTGTCGGATACAAATTTGACGGTTGGTATGCCGATCCTGATTTTACCGATGCGATCACCGAAATAGCAGTCGGAACGCAAGGACCTGTTACCGTGTATGCAAAATGGACAGAAAATGCGGAAACGGCAAACCCTAAGGGCGGATGCGGGGGCAGTATCGGTGTTGCGTCTGCGGCTGCCGCATTTATGGCTGTCGGTGCGGCTGTGTCTGTTTTGTTGCGCAAAAAAGGAGCGCATAAGGAGGAGAGATGAAAACGAAATCGAAATCTTTGCTTTTGGCGATCGTATTTTTCATTTTTTCGGCAGCAATCGTGATGGGACTTTTGACGAACGGATATTTTTCCGGGGCGGAAGCGGATCAGCTGAGCGGAAGATGGATCAAAAAGCCGTCTTCACTGAATACGGAAGTGGACGAAAGTGCGGGGGATTTCTCCGTTGCGGTGATCGGCGATCAGCAGATCGTTGAATCCTCCTGGAAAAAGTATCTCGAATCGACGTACGATTATCTTGCGGAGAATAAGCAGGACATGAACCTGAAAATGGTGATCAATGTAGGCGATATTTTCGACGTCGTGGATTTTGCGTCCATGATCGGCGGATATGATTCGGAAGATCCGTACGGCTGCAACCGCGGAGACGATCCCGAAAACAAATATTGGTGGCAGCAGCGCGAATTTGTCAGTAACCAGGTGAAGAAGCTGGAAGACGCACAGATCCCCGTGGCTTTGGCGATGGGCAACCACGATTACGAAGACATGGCGTTCAGCTATCGCATCAACAAGACATTTAATGAAGCGTTTCCGCTTTCCCGCTTTGAAAAATATGCCGTAGGAGAAGACGGCGTCGTGGACGACACGCATTATTTCGGCGGAGCGCAGTATGAGGATATCGAGCAGGCATACTATTATTTCGAAGGAAACGGACAGAAATACATGGTGCTCTGTATGGGAATATATCCGAACGATGAAATGATCGCGTGGGCGAATGAAATTGCGGCACAGAACAGCGACTGTAAGATCATTGTCAATACGCACGCTTATTTTGACGTGGACGGAACGTTGGAACCGCGCGGCGATTATTTATGGAATAATTTCATTTCGCAACACGAAAATATTTTGATGGTCGTATGCGGACATTCGTGGTACGACGGCGGGATCGTCCGCAAAGTAGATTACGGCGTAAACGGGAATCCCGTCTACCAGTTCATGATCAACACGCAGGGTGAAGAATTCGGCGGAGCGGGCGTATTTGCACAAATGATATTCCGTGCGGACGGTACTGTGGATTGCGCTTATTTTGCACCTGCCGTGGAGGAATACGCTGCGGAGCTTAATCTGGGCGAAAACGCAGGTATGTATTTCATGGAGGAAAATCAGTTCACCTTCGATCTCAATATCGATCGGCTCTCGGTTTCATCGGAGGGTGAAACGGTTGTGGGAAACGAGAAAGAAGGTACGCGGATTTATGACAATTATGTGGTTTACAGCCCTTCGAACGAAAGATGGCTGCAAAACATATATGCGTATAAGAACGCCGGCATCGTTTCGAAGAAAGGGCTTTCTGCAACAAACGGTACGGGGTATGTAACGTATAAACTTTCGGCTGGAGATTCGCTGCGCTATAAGGGGCTTACGGTGCTGCCGTTCTGCAAATTTCCGTCAAGCGGATATGCGGCATTCCAGATCGATCTTTCGACGGACGGCGAAAACTGGCAGACTGCTCTGTATCAGGATAACAGCACAGGACGGAGCGGAGAAGTATTTATTTTGGACAGATATGTCAAAGGCGCAAAGGAACTGTGGCTGCGCGTATTTGTAACGGGTACGGATTTCTGCCTTACGTCCGTTGATTTTGAGGCGGAAACGGTACAGACAGTCTTGGCTGGCGGAGGTGAAACGTTCACGGTCGGATTCAACAGTGCAACGGCAACCCAGGCTGATTGGTCTGACGGGATGCTGGACAGCCTGGATGCGTATCTGACAAATTCTTTGCTCGGTACGGGTTCATCGTATTATCAGGGTGCAAAGGCATATGTTGCTTATTGTTTTGACGCACCTGCGGGCGCAACCCTTCAGACTCTGAATGTTTCCTGCGTAATGGATATAGCGAAGATATCCAGGACATATTCCTTCGATGCACGTGTCTATGACGGGAAGACGTACTCCGAAGCGCAGACTTTCGGGTTCAAAGAAAAGGATTCCGAACTTGCTTTGCGTATTTTGATCAGTTATGACGGCGGAAAAACTTTCGAAACGCTTGTTACCTACGATAATGCCGACTACGCGGGCACAGATGTTTCGTTCCGTTATACTTTGCCGGTGGAAGGGCACAGCTCCGCCGTTGTTAAATTGCAGTATTTCGGTTCGATGTGGACAGATGTAGCAATCAAAAGCATCGCGTTTTCCGGCTCGTACAGTGCCCAGAAAATCGGCGAGGACGGATATGTCCTCAATGGCGGTACGATCTATTCCGATCCTCTGCGTCCGGTCAGAGACGGTTATGTGTTTGACGGCTGGTATGTCAACGGTGAGCGCACGGATGATCCCGCTTCTTACGAAGGTACGGGTGTTGCCATCGAAGCACACTGGAAAAAAATAGTCAGCATCGTGTATGTAACGGGCGGCGCACAAAATGACACGCAAAACAAGAGTGTTCTGACAGAGGGCGAAACACTGACGCTTTCGGACTTGTCCTCCTTCAATGGCAAAACTTTCGGCGGCTGGTACGATGCGGAAGGAAACCGCGTTACGCAGATCGTTGCCGAGAAGGATCTGATACTTTACGCAATTTTTTATTAAGTAGTTTTTTATACGCTCCGCCGTGCAGACGCTTCGCGCGGCGGAGCGTTATAATACAACATTAGTGCATTACTATGAAACGTGCAGACATTGAAATTTCAACCCAAATATAGTAAAATAAGCAAGAAGGCAAAAATGGAAGGAAAGTTCAGGAATGTCAAATTACAAAATTTTTCAGTGTCGGCCGAAAAACTATTACGATCTGGCGATCTATCAGATCGGTTACGAAAAATGTGAAAAAGATCATTCGTTCGGGCCGGTTAAGAGAGATTGTTATCTGTTGCATTTTGTAGTATCCGGCAGAGGATATTACGAAGTTCGCGGGAAAGTCATACCGTTGAAAAAAGGGGATTGTTTTTTGGTGATCCCCGATGAAGATACATATCTTCACGCGGAAGAATCGGATCCGTATGAATTTTACTGGATCGGATTCCGAGGCACGGCAACGTTACAGTTGATGGAACATCTGGGATTTTATGTAAACAATAATTTTTTGTTCAGCAGTAACGAGCATGAATATGCGATCCTAAAAGATTATTTTCGCAAGACCATCGAATGCGATCGCGAGGAAATGGATGAAAAGGCATACATTCACAGCCTCGGAAATTTGTATCTGATTTTGTCGCTGATCAGCAGGCGCGATTCATCCATACCGAGCGTGGTGCGCATGAATATGGATTTCTGGAAAGAGATCGTGGAGTATATTGCGTTTCATTATGACAGCCCGCTTACGGTGGAGAGCCTTTCAAAGCGGTTCGGTTTTCACAGAACCAGTATTTTTAAATTGTTTCAGAAAAATACGGGAATGTCGCCGACGGAATATATTTTAAATTATCGTTTGGATAAGGCACTGAATTTTGTCAAGACCACGGATATGCCGTTTAAGAGCATAGCGATGAACTGCGGGTTCAACTCGCTTTCGTATTTTTACAGGTCGTTCAAAAATAAGTTTAAAAGAACGCCGCAGCAGATCAGGATATTGGATTAAAGTAAGGAGATAAAATTATGCAAAGAAAGAAAATTTTGAAAAGAACGGCGGGCATCGCGCTGGCGGTGGCTCTTTCGTGCGGGGTGTTTTCCGCTTGTTCGGGCAGCGGCAAAAACGGCAGTGATACCGTAATGCTGGATCTCGGTTCGCTGATGCCGACTTCCAATACCACGGCAACGGTTGAGAATCCTGAAGTGATTCAGGCGAGTAAGTACATCATGGAAGCGTACGAGCAGGAAACCGGGGTCAAGACGGAGTTTGCCACGTCTTACGGCCGTTCCATTTCGGCAACGATCGAACAGACATCCGAGTGGTATCAGCACCAGATCGAAAAGGGAAATTGCCCTCTCATCGGATATACTTCTCTCAATTATTTTCAGGATCGTGATTATTATGTTGTGCTGGACGAATATCTGGAACAGCCGAATCCGTATGTGAAAGCCGGCGAAGCGGGCAGTGAGCACTGGAAAGATATGTTCTACGACTATGTTTGGGAAGACGGAACCATTCAGAATATACGCGGAGAGATCGTGGCGATCCCTGTTTTGCTTTCGGCGGGCGCACAGACGGGCATTTATTACAACAAAGATATTTTTGAAGAAGCAGGGGTGCAGACTCCCAAGAACTGGTCAGAATATATGTCTGTCATTAAGGATATTGAAGCGGAAGGGTACAGAACGCTTCAACCTACGAGCAGTGAAACGACTGTGAAATTGTATTCGTGGGCGCTTACGTTCAGCCTGACTCCTTACGTTTTGGACTGGATGGGTACGACGGAGGGACAGTTCAACATTGATTACGACAAAGACGGCACGGTAACAAGCATGGAAGTGCTTCGCGGTGTGCTGGAAGGAAAGTTCGATCCCCGTTCGGAAGGCCCAGCACGGGCGGTATATCAGGAAGCGTACGATTATTATGCGGACGTTCTGCCGGTCGGCTGGCAAGGAAACGACAGTAAGACGCAGTGGGATACCGGTAAACTTGCCATGGTGGAAAACGGTACATGGAATATTCCGATGGAGGAAAGCAACACCGTCCGCAATTTCGAATACGGTTTGTTCCCCACGCCTGTGGCAGGATCGGATACGTTTGCAAATTACGCAAATGCCCTGGAATATTATGAGAATTTTGATGATGTCAAATCGCCTGTTTCCATCGGTCTGAATATTATGAAGCCTGCGGTCTGTGATGCGCAAGGAAACATTATCCAGGAAAAACTTGATCTTGCGGTGGATATTCTGATGTGGCTTACTGCAGTTGAAAACTGCGGAGCGATGGCTGAAGAAAAGGGCGGCACGTTGGGCGCCGTGATCGGAAGCGGATACAATCATATGATCGACAATGAAACGGTCGGCTGGAAGCAACAGCAATTCCCCATATTGTCTTATTCAGCGACGTGGCCTTCGGGATATACGTCCGCACAGTCGAGCATCATCAACAAGAGCTTTGAACAGTGGGTTGCGGGTGATATCAGCGAAACGGAATTTTACAATACACTGTATTCAGCACAGAAAACGGGTGCCGAGTCGTATGTGTCGTCGTTTGGCATCGATACGAGCGAATGGGATCTGTAAGTCGGATACGAAATACGGGAAACTGCCGATAATCGAGAAAAATGAAAAAGAGTTTAGTGATAAAAGTGGGGGTGATCCTGTTGATCCTTGCGCTGGTCGGACTGGCGTGGGGTTACGATTGCCTCCGCGCAAAGAATTATAAAGTAGAGCTTACGTATTTATCGAACGAAACGCCGATGGCGGTTCAGACAGATATCGTACATTTTACGGTACGAGTTACGAAAAACGGAAATCCTTGTGCGGATCACGAAATCAGCGCAACTTGTTCCAAGGGGCAGATGACCGTCATGCTTGCCCGTACGGACGAGGACGGGTACGTGAATTTCTCTTATGCCCCTTATAACGAAACGCGTTATGCCAAAGCGGGGGAAGTGTTTTTTGAAATTGCTGATCTGAGTAATTCGCTGTTCGTGGAAGTTCACGCCACGCTCACCTTTTCGATCGTACTGCAATCGCCGGAGGAGTAAGAATGAAATTGTTTTTTCAATACATATGGAAACATCGGACGGCGTATCTGATGGTGGCGCCGCTTATGATCGGTGTTCTGATTTTCTGTTATTATCCTCCTTTACAAGGTATTTTTCTTGCTTTTACCGATAAAACCGCTGCGGTGGGAAAGAAGATCAATCTGATAGGGTTTCGGAATTTTATTGAACTGTTTCGTGATCCGATCTTCAAAAATTCTTTCGGTACCATGTTGCTGATCCAGATTCCGCGGCTGATCGCGGGGATCGTTGTGCCGCTCGTGTATGCAGAACTCATCTTTGCTCTGCGCAGCAAACAGAGCCAGGCCGTGTACAGAATGCTTGTTTTGTTGCCGGTCGTGGCTCCGGGCGTCGTGTCTATTCTTGTTTGGAAGCAGATCTATCAGGTAGACGGACTGATGAACGCGGTAGTTCATTGGTTTGCCCCGAATGCCGCCGATATCGATTGGCTGGGCGATGCCGATTGGGTCATTTTCGCCATTCTGTTTATGGGTTTTCCGTGGATCGGCGGGGCGCAGGTCCTCATTTATCTTGCGGGTATCATGAATATACCGAAAGACTTGTTTGAAGCGGCGGATCTGGACGGCGCGAATTCAATGCAAAAAGTTCTGATCATACATTTGCCGCTCATTTCGGGACAGATCCGGTATTTCTTGATTTTCGGGTTGATTAACGGCTTGCAGGATTACGGTACGCAGGTGGTTTTGACGCAAGGCGGGCCGGGATACGCGACGTACGTGCCCGGATATTATATGTACGAGTTGATGAATATGCACGGCGAATACGGCAAGGCGTCGGCGATCGGCGTGATCTTGTTTCTCATCATAATGGTGCTGACCGCACTTTCTTTTAAATTTATTCGGTTCGGGGACAGCAAAGATGAATAATAACCAAACCAGACGGTGGAAGGCAAACAGAATCGTTTCACAGACCGTCCTTCACATAATACTGATAATTTCACTGATCATGGTGCTGTATCCCTTGCTGATGATGCTTTTCGGGGCGTTCAAATCGGGGACTGAGTACAACAGCAACAAGTGGCTGCCTGCGCTTCCGCTCCGGCTTTCCAATCTTTCGGATGCGTATGAAGCGATCAGTTTGTATCTTTATAATACGATCATCGTTGCCGTGTTCGGCATTGCGGGTATGATCGTTATTTCCTCGATGTCGTCGTTTGCGATATCCAAGCTGAAATTCAAAGGCAACAAACTTTGTTTTTCCATGGTTCTTGCGCTGACGATGGTGCCGAGGGTACTATCGCTGACTTCGCAGTTTTTGCTGTATAAAAGTTTCGGAATGCAGGACAGTCTGATGGCTCTTATCGTACCGATGTGGACGGGCGGCTGTGTGTTCGGCGTATTTCTGCTTTGCAGCTTTTACGGGGGACTTCCCAACGAATTGTTTGAAGCGGCTTCGCTGGACGGCGCAGGGGATTTTGTTAAATATTGGAAGATAGCTCTGCCTTTGTCCAAACCGATCCTTGCCACTCTTATCATCATGCAGATCAGCGGGGTATGGGGCGATTATATATGGCCGCGGCTCATTTTATCGCAGGAAAATTACACGATCGCGGCAGGACTTGCATTTTCGTTTGAGCTGGTCAGCACGACGGCGCAGCCTATCAAGTTTGCAGGGTATTTGATCTCGGCAATTCCCGTAGTATTTCTGTTTATCTTTTTTAACAGGTTCTATGTGGAAGGGCTGGCAAGTTCGGGCCTTAAATTATAAGGAGTTTTATGGAAAAAATCAGAAAAATTTGGGCACTCATGGCTTTGGCTGTGGCGATGTTCGCATCTGTCTTTTTTACAGCGTATTATGCAAACCGGAATGTTTCGGCGGCGGAAAAGTCGGTCGGTTTAAATTACTCTTTTGATTTTACGGATTATACAGCGGAAAACGGGACGTTGCAAGGCGCGGCAGTTCTGTGGAAAGACGACGTTTACAGGACAAGCGGATTGAAAATCGCCGAAGGAATGGGGGATGAACCTTTTTGTCTGTCCACATGGCAGGCTGATTTTTCGTCCGGTTATATGATATACAAAGTGGAGGCGGATGCGGGCAAGACGATCACTGCGTTGCAGCTTTCGCTTGTCGGCAGGGTCTTTCATTTCCAGCATGAAGGCTGTAAAGATTGCCGAATGGAGATCTCGGTAGCGAAAACCGACAGCTTTTCCGGCGAGGCGTTCGCCACGGTGATGGCGGATGCCTCGGGTATTTCGCAGCTGCGCACCTTTGATCTGACGGAAGCGGTATGCGGGGAAAGCAGCTGTTTTGTCAAAATAGCATTGTACGGCAGCGGAAATACCTGGGTCAACATTGAACAGCTTGCCTTCGGCGGTTCACAGGCTTACGAGGGATATGAAGAAGAAAAAGTTGCGTTAGAAAATGCGGATACGGAAAATCTGTATTATCTTCCGCAAGCGGGCGTTTTGGAACTCGCTCCGAAAAAGCTGATCGTGGAATCGGATTCTTCCTATGAATCCGAAATTACATGTTCGAGGATCGGAGAAGCAGCTTCGCCCGTTACGGATGTGATCAGAATCACGCAGACGGGTGCATACATAGTAGAATACACCGTACAGGCAGGCGGGGCGCGCGTTTATACGGTAAGTTACACCTTCTATGTATTAAAGGATAAGTATGAAAACGGATTTATAAATTTGACCGATGATTCCGTATGGGACAAAAGTGTCATGCAGGATGTTACCAATTATGTTTTGGAATCGGGAGCGAGCATCGAAACGGTGCAAGACGGAATCATAGCGGACGGGCAGGTCAGCTATTTGCAGACTCTGCCGTTTGACAGCCGGTTCAATTTTGTGTTTCGTCTTTCGGAAATCGGGAGCAACGGATATTTTCGTTTTGCCGTACTCGGTTCTGCGGGAAAAGCCGATTTTGTGGGAATGAGTACACCCGGACTTTACTTCAAGGGAAGAAAGACATCGGCGGGCAGTCTGCTCATCGACGGTTATTTTTCTGACGGAAAAACGGTATCTTTACTCGGCCAGCAGGTTCTGGCTGTATGGGAAGGCGTACACGGCATCGGTTTCAACAGGCGAAGTGCCGAACCTTATACGGGGCTTGACGTTTATATGGACAGCGTCAAATATTCTTCTTATGCTTGCTGTTACACGGTCGATACGGAGAAATTTATGCCGGACGGACAAGTGTACATGGCGTTTGACGTGTCGAACTGTGAATTTTGTATTGAAAAGATCGTCAGGTCGGACAATAAGAATCCTGTGCTGAAAAATCGGGACGGAACGGAGGCGGAATCTTCTTTAGAAACGAACGTGGGACAGATGTTTACGCTGCCCGATTATGTGATGGAAGACGAAACGGACGGAGTGGTGCCTCATTCGGTAATAGTTACCGATCCGAACGGACAGGAAGTTGCCGTGCAGAACAACCGTTTTGATGTCTTGTACGAGGGGAGATACACGCTGACATATACCGCGACCGATTATTCCGGAAATACGGGGACAAAGGTAGTTCGCGTTACGGCGAGACTGCCGCAGGGAGCAGCACAGATGCGTTTTGATACTTTACCTGAAGCGAGCGGCAGAAAGGGCGTCGAATATATCTTGCCCTGCCCGGAAGTATATGTGGACGGAGTTCCCGCAAGCATACCCGTACAAGTACGCGTTGTAGAGCCGGACGGAACGGAACAGACGCTTGTTTTCGAAACGGGAGAAACGGATAAGAAATTTGTACCCGAACAGATCGGGAATTATGAGTTTTACTATTCCGTTTCCAATGACGTCGGGACTGTGTATATGTTTTATGATACCAGTATCAAACTCAATGTGGATGCACAGGACTCGTATAAAGACGTGTTCAGTTCCGATTCCTGGATCGGGTCCGGTATACGGGAAACAGAGGACGGTATCTTAATTTCTGCGAGTGCATATTGTCCGCTTCCTTTTGAAATGAGCAGTGGCATCGAACTTACTGTCGATCTGAGCGGATTGGGTAATAAAAAAGCAGGGGCGGAAGATTTCATTGATTGCTGGGCGGCTGTTGCAGTAGGATATGCTCCGCAAAATACATTGTTTTCGGCACCTGTCGAAGGTTTTGTCTACTTTATGTTTTACCGCGAGGACAGCAATTATTACATAAACGTGCTGGCACGCTGCAACGGAGTTGATTACGGCATTCTCAGCGGATATTTGTTGGGAGAATCCAAAGAAGCGGTGATTTCCGTGCAAAAACGTACGGACAGCGAAACGTATGCAGACAATGTTTATATTTATGTCAACCATACTCTTGCAGACATAGCGACGAGCAGCATGATCTCGTACAGCGACATAACCGACAACGAAAATTTCTGTTACGTTTCGGTATCCAATTTCGGATCGTCTTTCCAGGAGTCTGAAACATATAAATCTTTGACAATCAAAAAGATCACCGTGTGTGATCAGGAAGAACCGACAGTGCAGATGTCCGAAAACTGGATCGAAGAAGCAAAAGTCGGGCAGACAATCGTTCTGCCGGAAGTTACGGTAACGGACAATCTCAATAACGGTTTGCGCATGAAAGTTTCCTTTTATGCCCCCGATGGCAAAGAGATCGAATACAGGGCGGGAAATTTTACACCGGACAGTGTCGGCGTGTATTATCTCATAGTCAAAGCGGTCGACGATGCCGGCAATGATAAATTGGCTGTATATTCTTTAAACGTTACGGCGGAAAAAGAATTCCCTGTTGGGATAACCATCGGTATTGTGTGCGGGGCAGCGGCAGTTGTTGCCTGCGTTGTGGCGGCAGCGGTCATAATAAAAAAGAAATATGGAAAAAAGGCTAGAAATGAGTGACTCAATAGAATTTACAATAGAAGACGGTGAGTTTTGGTGGTGCGGCGTTACAGATCTTTCTTCGGAAATGCCGTACACCGGAACGACGGAAAGAACATTTGATATGTTGTCCGAACCGATGGGCAATCATATGAATCCTGTATTTTTCAGCAGCAACGGAAGATGGGCCTGGATGCCCGGGTTAGGCAAATTTTGCTTTTCGGAGGGGAAACTTCGGCTCGATTCGCCCGAAAAAATTGAAAGCGGTCGGGAAAAAACATTGAAAGAGGCTTGCCTGAAAGTTGCGGCAAAGTACTATCCGACAGGAGGCAAGGAGATCTGCGAATCCGTTTATCGGGCGCCGCAGTATTGCACTTGGATGGAACTGCTTTATGATCAGAATCAGGAAAGCATATTGCGGTATGCGCGCGACATTCTGAAAACAGGTTTGCCGCCGGGAGAACTGATCATCGATGACGGTTGGCAGGATTATTATGGCGCTATGGAATTTAACCGCTCCAAATTTCCCGATCCGCAGGCGATGTGCCGCGAGTTGCGCGAAATGGGGTTTACTGTATCGCTTTGGGTGGTTCCGTATGTATCGGCAGATTCGGTTACGTACCGTTATCTGTTGGAAAGGGGTATGCTTGTTACAGAGCCGGACGGTGAGCCGTTTCTTTCAAAATGGTGGAACGGGTATTCTGCGCTTATTGATTTCGGCAATCCTGCTTCACGCGAATGGTTTTGCGGGAAATACAGGATGTTGAAAGAAAAATACGATATTCTGGGTTTAAAAATGGACGGCGGCGACGTACATTTTGCTCCGCAGCATGCGTCCGGGTACTTGGGGTGTACTCCGCAGGAACATTGCAGTTTGTATGCTTCGTTGGGCGGGGATGAATTTGTAAAAGAACTTCGTGCGTGTATTAAAAATGCGGGAATGCCGTTTGTGGCGCGTGTGTCTGACAGACGGCACAGCTGGGACAGAAAAAATGGCGTCGCCGGACTTATCGAACGCATGACCTTATTGGGCATGATAGGGTATTATTATGCTTGTCCCGATATGATCGGCGGCGGACTCATCGATGACTATAAGGAAAAAGTACCCTTCGGAGTAGAACTTTTAAAGAGGTTCATGCAGGTAAGTGCGTTTATGCCGATCATGCAGTTCAGCAAGATTTTCTGGAAAGATGATGAGAAACTGGGCAATATGGTGCGTCGGTATACGGCTGTGCATACATCGCTGATGCCATATTTGCAAGAGCTTTTCAAAAATGCGGCAAAAAACGGAGAACCTGTCGTGCGCAGTATTTTTTATGAATTTAACGTCCGCGCAGACATCAACGATGAGTTTTTGTTGGGCGATCGGTATCTGATCGCTCCCATTCTAAAAGCGGGGGAGACGGAAAGGACGATTTATCTTCCGGAAGGTAAATGGAAGTCGATGCTGTCCGACCATGAATACCGTGGTCCGACGGAGATCAGCGAATTTGCGGGGACGGATGATTGTTCTTGGTTTGAACGGATCGAGTGAATTGAACAAGGAGGTCAAGGTGTTAAAGAAAATTATAACAACCGGTGTAGCGATCGTCATGCTTTTGGTAAGTTTGGCCAGTGTATCTTGCGCAAAGGATGACGTCTCCGTTGCGGGGCCGCAGGCATATTCAATGCAGTTGCCCGATATGATTGAGAGCGTGGATGACGGCTTCATCGATTACCAAAGCTTTACGCAGCAATATTTGCAGACAGGGGCGTGTTTGGACGGGATCATCGTCTGCCCTTATTATGACGTGAGCGTAGTTTTCTCGGATGGTACCGCCGCACAGGTTTATTCCTACAGTGTACCTGCCGTGAACAGCGAAGTGCATTCTTTCGGGTATGTGGAAGCGACGGAAGATAAATTTCCGATGACCGTTACCGTTTCGGCTAACTATACGGTGGACTCCGCCGTTGTCGTACCCGAAAAGTTTGGTATAACACCTGTCGTTTCGGATAATAAAATCTCTTTTGCTGTCAACAGTTTTGATGATTATAACCTGCTTTTTAACGGGAAATATAATTTCTCGCTTCCGTATACCGTCTTTATACGGGAATACCAACCGGTGGAGGTACCCGAAGGATATACTCTTATCGAATATGAGGCTGGCATTCACTATGTGGATTATATCGAGTTGGAAAATAATACCATGGTTTATCTGCATTCGGGGGCTTATCTGATTGCAAAGCAACCGGATCTGTACACCGAACAAAGCACGGTAAATGTTCAGGGTAATTATCAGTGGGACGCGTTTTTCCGTGCGGAAGGTAAAGAAAATCTTATCATCTGCGGGTATGGTGTCGTGGATTTTTCCAATCTGAGTCTGCATGCGCGGCATCCGCTGTATTTCACGAGTTGTACCAATGTAACGGTGCAGGGAGTTACCTTCATCAATGCAGCGCATTGGCAAATGGTGTTCGTCGACTGCAAAAACGTAAACGTAGATGATGTGATTTTGTTCGGATACAGGATCAATTCGGACGGGATCGCCGTCTGTAACAGCCGCGATGTCGTTGTGGAAAATTGTTGGGTACGATCGGGCGACGATTTGTTTGAAGTAAAAGCGACGAAGTCTTCCGCTCCGAATTCGGGAACAGGCGGCAGTAACATAACTTTCCGCCATAACCAGGCATGGGCAGAAAAGACAAGAAGTTTTGGCTTCATTCAGGAATCGCTGATGGATGTGGACGGGATTTTGTTTGAAGATTGCAGTTCTATTTTACAGGTCGCTACGATGTATAATGCCATGGGAGCGTTCCTTGTCGTGGTCGGAGATACGGCAACCGTTCGCAACGTTACGTTCCGAAATTGCGACAGTTATTACTGTCAGGGATATGTGATGAACGTAATGGTTGGGCCGAACTATTGGTCGACTTCCTCAGACTGGGGCAAAATTGAAAACGTTTCGTTCGACGGAATCCGATACAACCATGATTTTTCGGGTGAAAAAGTATCCGTTGTCAACGGACTTCAGGTATCTCCATATACGCAAGGCATCAGTATCAGCAATAAAGACACGCGTCCTGCCGGAACAGGACAAATCGGAAATGTTTCTGCGTTACAAAATATCACTTTTTCAAATATTGTGCAGGACGGAAAAACAATTTCGTCGCTCAGCGAATTGCCTATTGTTTACACGGGTACCGATCCGGAAAACAATCATATACAATTCCTGTAAACAATCGTATCAATTTTTAAACTGTTTGTTACCTGAGTATTTATTAAAGGAATTAAGCAATGAGACATTCATAAATGTTTTGCGTAGAACATGTCTTCTGTAAAAAAAAGAATAAAGTTAAAAAACAATAATGTAAAAATGAAATGCACCTCAAATTTGGAAATTTTTGAGGTGCATTTCATTTTTGTTTAGCAAGTGAGATAAAAAAATAGAAAATTAAAAATTGCAGGGCGGATTAGGTTGTGAGCGGGCAGTACAAATTTTCCGCTCGTTGCGCTTTGGTTGTATGTATTTGTTTGGTTAATTGGGTGGGGCGTGTGCTTGCCTGCGGCGGTCGCAGCCCGACGCACTAGTATCAAGACAAGTGCTTTTTTCATCGTCCCATCTGATCAGCGAATCAGATTTGCAAAGAAAAAACATAACCCCGACAGAGTGGCGCTCGGCGTTATGTTTTTGTTTTATTTAGATTCATGAAATGTCTGAATCAAAGTTTTGTAATTTTTCCGGTTTTTGATTAAATGACTGCGATTTTATTGGGTAATGTCTGAAATTTTTGAAGTTATTGTTTATTTGCTGTTTGATGTGTTCTGCGAAATTCGGAAGGGGTATTTCCCAAACGTTTTTTAAAAAGTTTGATAAACTGTATTGAGTTGCTGTAGCCCAGTTTATAAGCAATTTCCGTGAGAGTATCGTTGGTATTCAGCAGGTAAGTAATAGCCAGACTGGTACGTTTTTGGTTGATATAGTCCATCGGAGGATAGCCAATATTTTTTTTGAATATTTTGGTGAGATAAGATTTTGAAATATAGAGTGAATCGGCCAAAACGGAGAGTGAAAAGTTCGGTGAAGTAAAATTATTGTCGATGTATTCTTTGATTTTAGGAAAAAGTTCCGGATCAGTAAAAGTTATATCGCCGAGCAAGTTTTTTTCAATGAGTAAGCGAAAGGATGAAATAATTATTTCATTCAGGAGAAAATCGGAAATTTTTTTATAGGCGAATTGCTTTTTCTCCATCTCGCAGAAAATTTGTTTAAACAAACGAAGAACATTGTTTGCAGTAACGGAAGGAAGCGGCAATATGATACACTTGGATTTTTTTGAAAAAATCAGATCGTCGGTTCCTATCAACTTAAAATTGTTGAAATTGCAATAATAGATATTTGTCGGTTTTCCGTTATATACGTAACTTTCTCTGTGTTCTGTATATTTGTTGCGCAAAATGATGCTGTGCGGTTCGAAAGCTTTTTTCCCGTCTTCATCGTACACGAAGCCGCTGCAATTCCCGGTATACAAAAGTTCTGCCAAATTACCATGATTATGAAATTCAATTTCAATGTTGCAATTTTTTATGTTATTTCCTACCCAAATAAGTTCGGCAGGTTTTTCAATAATGCTTTCAAAATCTTGAAATTTGCTTATTTCAGACATTGTGCAAACCTCAGTGAATGTGGATGTTTTTATTATAAAGGATTCCTTTTCAATAAGTCAATGTATTTCCATAAAAAGTAAAAAAAGAATAATTGATTTTAAAAAATGTATATTGATTTCTGCTTTTTTCGTGATTATAATTAAAATGAAAAGACGAAAAGAAAGGGCTGATTCGGGCGGACAGGATTATGATTCTTTGTCAAAAAATGCTATAAAAAGGAGGAAATTATGAAAACTAAGTGGGTTACACTGATTCTCACGGTAGCAATGGCTTTTTGCCTGATGTTTGGTATTATTTGTACTGTATCCGCGGCTACCGGAGATGTGTGGAATGTGCCTGATTCAAACGGGTGGAACCAGCATTTGCAATTGGGAGGAAATCCGTACGGATCGGATACACAGCATGTAGCGAGAGATGACGGATTTACGGAAATGTTTACGCGTGCGGCGTCGACGCAGTCATTTGGACGCGAAATCGATTTACGGTATCCGTTTCGATTTGATTTCGCTATAACGATGGATGAAAATTCCAAAGACAGGCCTACGTCTTTTGGCTTCGGATCATCGTACTACGACTGTTTTTGGACGACGGGTATCAACGAGGACGGATCGGTTTGTCAGTTGCAGGAACATTGTGCCGATGCAACAAAGACAGACCTTATCGTACAGTTCACGACGTTTGTGGGAAGCAGTCAGAAGAGTATTTTCAAGACGGCGTCCGAAGACGGGAATTTTAAGGGGATCAAACAGCTTGTTCAAAATCCCGATTTTGCAATGAACGACGTGGTTTCTTTGGAAATTTATATCGGAACCGGAGCGGAAGGGGATGAAAGTTATATCCGTGTTTTATCGGTAGGAAATACGCCGTACGATAATGTTAATTCTGTACTTTTATCCGTTACGCGTGATGATTTTGTACGCGAAAATGCAATCGACGTGAACGGAAATACATTTGATAACGACGGCACAAAAGCGTATTTTGTCCATATTGCCGGGTCGAGCGATATCAAATCGGAAAAACGACTCATGCGCGGACACGGGATTCAGGCTACGGTGGAAAGCGGGTACACAACGACTCTTCCTTCGTATGCATTCGAGAAAGACGAAGTGAGTTTTACCGTAACCGGAGATAACCCGCGTGTCATCATGAAGAGGGTAAACGGCAAAGAAAAGACTCTTGTTGCGGACAGTGAGGGGAATTATACTTTTAAAATGCCGGTAGACGGGATCCAGGAAATCGTTGTGGAAAAAGCAGATTATACTGTCAAGTTCATGGACGGTGAAGAGGTGCTTTATACGCAGACCGTAGCGATCGGAGACAGCTTGGAGGAACCGACGCAGATCCCTGAAAAGACAGGATATATTTTTGAAGGTTGGTATGCGGATCCAGAACTTACCGAAAAATATGTTTTCGGTTCTCAAATCAGCGGCAGTTTAGAGGTTTACGCTGGTTGGACGGAAGGTGTTGTACTCACATTCGTTGATTCGGAAAACGAGTCGACGGTATACGATGAAATCACGATCCCTGTGGGCGGTCAGCTTACGGATCCGGTCAGCGATCCGGTGAAAGCGGGCAGTTCCTTTGTGGGCTGGTATCTGGATAAAGACGGTGAGCAAAAATTAGATGCATCCGCTTCGTATTCGCAGAACACGACGGTTTATGCCCTATGGGGGTACACGGTAACATATAGTTTGCGAGGATTCCGGGACTATACTTCTGCGGCGATCCGTTCGGGAGACGTTGCAACCGCTCCGACCATTCATGACATTTATAATGCGATCCCGGGGGCAGCGTATATTGATCTTGTCTGGTATACGGATGCAGCATATACGCAGGAATATGATTTTGAGACGGGCGTTACACAGAATATTACTTTGTATGGACGGATGTATGATAACGGAGGCCTTGACAGGACTTTTGATAAAACAGGCTGGGATGTGGAATCCGGGATTTCGATGGACGCTGCAGGAAACCGAGTAACGGGAGATACATATGGTCCGCTTTACGGGGTGGATGACGGCGGAAACGGCAAAGCGGTAGTTACTTTAAACAATACAGGCACGATCGTGAACGGGTTTGCGTTGGATGTTTCCAAGCCGATCTATCTTTCTTATGGCGTAAGCCTTGTGGATAACATGGCGGAATGGATCACATTCGCTTTGACGGATACGTTGGGCGGCGCTTATCTGAGCGGCGGTTCGGATGCGCTTACCAATTACAGAGGTACGTTGTTTGCATTTATGCACCATTCAGCCACGCAACAGGGAAATACGGCGCCTACGCTGAGCGTAAATCCCTCCAGCAATGCGTCGATCACGTCCGGCATCAAGGATATGAACGACGTCAATTATGTCGTAGCCCCGAACGGTACGAATACAGCTTCTGCTTTTGAAGATTACATGAACACGATGGCCATTTACATCGGGGAAAAGAGCGGAGAATCGTACATCACGATCAACGGAGTTCGTGCGATCGAACTGAATTGTGTGAGATCTGATTTTGCGGAGGGTAAAGCGTATCTGACATTGGGTTCTTTCCGTACGACTGTATTGTGCGTCAAACTGTACCAGGAATTCGGACTGCAGACGGGCACTGTCAGCGAAGGATTTGAACAGAATGTTTCTTTCCGCGAAGAGACGGTAGATTTCGGTGATACGGCAGAGTTGATCATTGATTCAAAATTGAACGGGACAAAATACCGTGTTGCTTCGGTTACGGTCAACGGAACGGAGTATGCAGATCCGGGATTGACGGAAAATCAGGACGGGACGTATTCTTTCTTCTTTGATATGCCCTTTGCAGACGCGGAAGTATCGGTAGCCTTTACAGAATTTTATTACCTGGTTCAGTTCGATCTCGGGTACACGACAGTGCTTTACGATACACAACGCATTACCGACGGAGGAAAAGCGGAAGAACCGGAAGATCCTGTAAGAAACGGATATATCTTTGAAGGATGGTATTCGGATGAGGATCTGACGCAAAAGTATGATTTTTCGGCAGTGGTTACGCAAGACTTGCATTTGTATGCTAAGTTTACGGCGCGCACATATACGGCGACATTGATCAGTGCCGGTGAAACGATCGATACTTTGGAAGCTACCGGTGTAAATGCACGCTTTACGCAGCCGGAAGACCCTGTGCGTGAAGGGTATGTCTTTGAGGGGTGGTATCTGGATGAAAACTTCGAAACGCCTTATTCTTTCAATACCGTTGCAACGGATGACATTACGCTTTATGCAAAATGGACAAAAGAGGGCGGCCAGAGCGGAGGATGTTCCTCGTCGGCGACAGGAATCAATGTGCTTGCGAGCGCGGCGATACTGCTTGCGGCTGGTATGACAGTGTCTGTGCTGAAAAAGAAGAAAAACTAAGAGTTAAGACAGAAATAAATCGTTATGTGCCCGGGAAATCGGGCACATAACGATACAAATTATTACAGGAGATTTAGCATGAAAAAGTTATTGCTGGCAATTCTTACGGCATCGATGTTGATTTTATCGTTATGCGGCTGCACGATCCGTGATCCGTCCGAGATAGGACAGGGCGGTATCGGTGTATTTGATAACATTAATCTTGACGCAGATTCATCTTATACGGGGACTTTGCGGATTGCGTATGGAAGTTCCGATGCGGAAACATTAGCGATCAATTCGTTTGTTTCTTCTTTCAGTGAAAAATATCCGAATATCGATGTGGAGATTATTCCGATCGGCGGAGATTATTCTTCCAATGTACTCAACCTGGCGCGATCAGCGGCGAGTCTGAACCGCCCCGAAGAAATGTATGATGTATTTTGGCTTGCCCAAGATTATGTCAGCAGTTTTTATCAGTCGGATGTACTTTATCCGCTGGGCAGGATCGATGAAGCGGATACCAATTTCGATACGTCGGATATCGTGAAACTGGCTTTGGATGTATCTTCGGTCAACGATACGCTGTATATGATGCCGAGAGATTACAATCAGGTCGTGATGTATTATAACAGAGATGTTTTTGATGCAGTAGATATGCCGTATCCGACGGACGGGATGACGCGGACAGAGTTTGTGCAGATGTTGGAAGAATTGCAGACGCGTATATCGACTTCGACGGCTAAAAACGGGTACGGTCAGTATTACAGGGACATGGATTTTCTTATCGATTCCAATGTGTGCTGGGATTCGATGATCTGGCCGCTTTTGAAGTCTTTCGGAGCGGAGATCGTAAATGAAAGCGGCGAGGTGGTATTTGACAGTGAAAATACATCCGATGCGCTGGCGTTTTGGAAAGATCTGATCCAAAAGGGATACGCTTGCTCGATTGCACAGGGGAAATCTGCTTCGGGAACGCAGTTCCGCATGCAGAACGCGGCACTGTTCTTCCATGTCAGAGCTACATTGACGGATATTCTTACGGCGGATCCGGACAAAGAAGTTTTGGGCGTACAAAATATCGGGGTAGTTTCTATTCCGGATTTTTCGGACGGAGAAGCGGAGTATTATGTGGGAGCGGGTTCATCCGGGTATGCTATGTACAGCAATACGGTGCATCCTACGGAAGCCTGGTTGTTTTTGAAGCATATCGTAAGCGTTGAAGGGCAGCAGGCATTCAGCCAAACGGGGAATTGTGTACCCGTGCTGACATCGTTGCTTAACGATGAGAATGCCGCATGGAGAACATGGGCGGTAGAAACGATCGGAAGCGATTTCAACAACGATGCTTTCATGTATAAGATCGAAGGCGGAACGACCACGCGGGACTTTTACCAATATGTACCGGTTGCGGCACAGTCGGCCGTGTTGAATTGCATCGATGAGGCAATGACAAATTATGTGGCGCAGCCTTCGCAGACGTTTGCGCTGCAAATGATCAAAGATGCTGCGTCCAAGATGACAACGGCCATAGCGCAGGCGAAGGGTTAAGTATGTCAAAAGCGGGGGAAGACTTTGAAAAGTCTTTCTCCGCTGTAACATGACAGGAGGTAAAATGTTTCATGAAAGCGACAACGGTCAGGCCGGGATCCGCTTGCGGAAAAAAAAGAGCGCACAATTCATTCGTCCGCTGGATCAAGCGTGATTACGGCTGTTATCTTTTTCTCAGTCCTGCAATTTTGGGATTTTTTATATTTACTGTATACCCGATCTTTGCGTCTTTGTGCTACTCGTTTACAGATTTTAACGGTATGTTTATTACCAAAATCGGTATATTTAATTTTGCAAATATTTTTGATGCTTCACCTTCAGGATTGTGGAACGATGTCGGGCATTCCTTTATCGTAACGTTTATCAATACGTTGGTAAGTGTGCCGCTCGGTCAGGGATTGTCTTTTTTTGTTTCTCTTTTGTTGCTGAAAGAGATGAAAGGCGTAAAGACATTCCGCCTGTTGTATTATCTGCCGACAATTATTCCGGGCATTGCGGGAGCAATGATCTGGATGGATATGTTTTCTTATGACAACGGGATCATCAATGAATGGATCACTGCCATAGGTTTGCCGCGCAATACCTTTTTTGAGGGGGAAAAGTCGGCAATGTACACATTGTGGATCACCGGTTTATGGGGGATCGGCGGCAATTCCATCATGTGGCTGGCGGCGTTCAATAATGTGAGCCCGGAAATCCTTGAAGCGAGCAAACTGGACGGGGCGGGATATTTCCGACGGCTGTTTCTGATCATGGTTCCCATGTGTACCCCGATCATTTTCTACAATCTCATCACCGGAATGATCGGTACGCTTCAGTATTTTAATTCATATGCAATGGTGGGGACCGGTCCGGATAACAGCCTGAACTTTATAGCTGTGAATCTGTATACAAAGGCGTTTACGGGGTCTGTTGCACAAATGGGGCTTGCTTGCGCCATGGGATGGCTGTTGTTTATCGTAATTGCGCTGCTGACAATGCTGGCGTTCCGTGCCAACAAGCATGTCTATTATGGAGGTGATTGATTTTGGATGCATCGGAGATCCTGTTGCGCAACAAGCGTCGTTATAAGCGCAAACAAATTTTGATTTATTCCGTAAAGTATTTTTTCATGACCTTACTGGCGATATTTTTGTTGTTTCCGTTTTTGTTTATGGTCAGCAAAAGTCTTATGAACATCACGGACGCAAATTCCGTTCATCCGAAGCTGTTTCCATCACAGGTCCGCCTGGAAAATTATCTGATATTTTTTGATTATATACAATATTTTCTGAATTCGCTGATCATTGTAGTGATCAACGGGGTATTTATTCCTTTGACCGGGATGATGGTGGCGTATCCGTTTGCCCGCTATAATTTTAAAGGCAAAAAAGTGATGTTTTCCGTTATGATGGCCACAGTACTTTTGCCGGGTTCGGTCCTGATGGTTCCGACCTATATTATGTATTCGTTTTTCGGACTGGTGGATAAAGTGGCTTCCCAGTGGATCGGTGCGTTTTGGGGCGGCGGAGCGATCAATATTTTTCTCTTTATCCAGTTTATGCGCGGGTTTCCCCGCGATTACGATGACGCGGCACGAATTGACGGTGCAAACAAAGCGGATATATTTTTTAAGATCATGGTCCCGATGTGCATGAACGTGATCGTATTTATCGGGGTCGGTACCATTATCGGGCGTTGGTCCGATTTTCAGGGCCCGTTGATTTATCTGACGTCGCAGTCGAAATTTACGATTGCTGTTGCTTTTTATTATGATTTTTCATCTTCCGGTACTTCTGCGCTGTTGCCGCATTATCGGATGGCGATGGCAGTCTGCATGACCATCCTGCCGATGGTGCTGTTCATGTGCTTCCAGAAAATGATGATCGGCGGAGTACAGATCGGCGGTATCAAGGGATAACAATGAGGTATTTAATATGAACGTATTCAAAAAAATGGTATTGTGGATTTGTGCTGCAAGCTTTATTTTTCTGGCTGCATGCAGCGGTCCTTCCGGAGGAACAGGCGAGATGAACAGGAATGAACAGTTGGTCAATGCAGATCTTGATGCGTTGGATGAATATACTTTTACATATTCGCAGCTAGCGGGAACGGATGCGCTCGGAAGGCAAATAACTTCCCTTACCGGGGTTGATTCAGGCAAATATGTAGGGATATTTTATTTTGTGTGGATGGGATATTCCACAAAAAATATTTATGACATATCTTTGCTGAACAAGGAGTATACCGATTATGACACGAGTCCGCTTTGGGCGGTAAGCGGAGAGCATTACGATGCCGAAATCAGTCCGAACGGCGCTTTTCATTACTGGGGCGAACCTTTATACGGGTATTATAATTCCGGGGATCCCTGGGTGATACGGCGGCATCTGGAATTACTGTCCGCAATCGGTGTGGACTATTTGCTGTTGGATCACACGAACGCTATTACCTACAATGATACGGTGCGGACAATCCTGGAAACGGTGCTTGAAATGCAGGCGGAAGGATTAAAGGCGCCGCAGGTCTCTTTTTTGCTGCCCAATGATCAATCCAATTCTGTCAAAACGCTGAAAATTATTTATCAGCTTTGGTATTCGAACGATAAACACGATACTTGCTGGTTTCGGGCTGATTCCAAAATGAATCCGTCCGGGAATCCTCTCGTGATCGGCCGATTCGAAAACGCAGTCAAGTCTGGGGAGATCGATGCGGAAACGGCTTCATCTTTGTGGCTGAAAGAAATGCAGTGGCCGACGACGGATGTGAAGGGGAAAGATCTCAATGCTGCGCCGTGGATGGATTGGGTTTATCCGCAGACAAACCACAACGGCATCATGAGCGTTTCGGTTGCGCAGCATATCGGAGGGACTTGGTCCAGTGAAGCGGCACGGTACCCGGATAAATCAGTCTTTTCGGCGCGCGGCTGGACGGAAGATACTCCCTTCGACAGTGAAGACAAGCACGGAACAGCGGAAGAAAACGTGATGAGCGGTACAAATTTTGAGTTGCAATGGAATACAGCATTGAAAGAAAATGTCGATATGGTGATCGTAACAGGCTTTAATGAATGGATCGCGCAGAAATTGTCGCAGAACGTCGGAAATATTCCCATTCCTTCTTATCGTGCAGGTAAAGATCATGCTGTTTTTGTAGACGCCTACGATATAGCTTATTCGCGCGATGTGGAGATGATGAAAGGGGGATACGGCGATAATTATTTGATGCAGCTGGCGATCAATATACGAAAATTCAAGGGACTGACAATCGAAGGAAGCGATAATTTGTACAATAACCGGCAGACGACTCTGCCCGTAAATGACTTTGCCGCATGGGAAACGATTGAAAAAAAATACATTGATTTCGGCTATGATTGCATGGAACGCAATTATATCAGCGTAGATCCTTCGATCCGCTATACGGACAATACAAACCGCAACGATATCGATTATGTCAAGATTGCGAACGACAGTGAATATTTATATATTCTTGCGGTTACCAAAGACGATATTACGCCTTATAACGGTACAGACAAAAATTGGATGAATGTCTATCTTTCTTTCGGGAACGGCGGCAAAAACAATTTCGATTTTGTAATGAACCGTTCGCCGCAGGCCGATGCCGCAAGCATTGAAAAAATTACGGAAGAAGGGGAAATTCTTACGGTGGGAAATGCGGCATATGCTGTGCAGGCAAATAAAATTTGTTTTGCCGTACCGCTGTCTGTGCTTGGGGCGGAAAAAGGAAGTGTCGTACAAGTTAAAGTTACGGATAATCTTCAGAAATTTCTGGATACGGATGATCTTTACATAAGCGGAGATTGTGCGCCCATCGGCAGGCTGAATTATGCCTATAAGATTGCATAATGCGACAAAAAAGTAAGATGTGCAGTTTTTTTCAAAACGCGACAGGAGATACAGATGATTAAAAAAAGTGAGAGATGCGCAAATATTTTAGCGTATGTCAGGCAAAATTGGAAAAAAACATTACGTCAGCCGATATTAAAAACAGAACAAGCCGATATTATCTTACCGTATCCGTTTGTTTCGCCCTGCATGGACGGAAGACCCTTTGTCGATATATATTATTGGGATACTTATTTTATCAATCTGATGTTGATTCAATTGGGTGAATATGATTATGCAAGGGGAAATCTGGAAGACATCGCGTATTTGATCGGAAAATACGGTTATATGCCGAACTATACAAAAGCTGACGGTTTTCTGCGCAGTCAGCCTCCGTTGTTTTCAAAGGGTGTGGAGGACTTTGTTTCGATAACAAATGACGGGGATTTTATGAAACGTATGCTGCCATTTATGGAAAAAGAATATACCTTTTGGCAGACAGAGCGCATGACGCCGATCGGATTAAATCGGTACGGATGGAATGCGGATGATGCGGAACTGGAAACGTTTGCGCGGAATATAAGGCAGCGTTTGCATTTGAATATCGAAGATTGTACGGCAGAGAAAGGCGGACATTTGTTTGCGGAAGCGGAAAGCGGTTGGGACTTTTCGCCGCGTTTCGGGTTACGCTGTGCAGATTTTTGTCCGATCGATCTCAACAGCATATTGTATGAAACAGAAAATATTCTGGCTGTTTTCTGTGAAAAGTGCGGCGAAGAAAAAAAAGCCTTGCAATATTCTGAGACGGCAAAGCAGAGGAAAATACGCATGCAACGCTATATGTGCGGAGAAGACGGGCTGTATTATGATTATAATTTTAAGGAAAGTAAGTGTACGGATATCCGAAGTTGCGCGTCGTTTTTGCCGTATCAGAGCGGAATATCGTCAGATCAAAAAGGTTGTGAACGGTTATTCCATGCTTTGGATGCGACTTATGGGATAAATGTTTGCGAAAAAAGGGAAAACAGCGGTAGTTTTCAGTGGGATGCTCCCAATATGTGGCCTCCTATGGTATATTTCGCATATGAAGCACTGCAAAAAACAGGGCTTTTCGAAGAAAGCAAGGCATTGAGAAAAAAATTTACCGATACGGTGGAACATACTTTTGCAAAGTACGGAAGATTATATGAGAAATACAACACTCAAACGGGTTCTGTCGGCGCAGATTGCGAATATCAGACTCCGGAAATGCTGGGTTGGACAGCCGGCGTGTATCTGTATCTTAAAAATCAGGATTAAAGGTTAAACGCGATACGCTTGTTTTCAGCAATTTTTAACGGCAGATAGCAATATCCTGCAGGCTTTGATAAAATTTTAAAGTGCAAAAAACGCCCGAAGAGTTCTACCTTGGCAGGTGAACTTTTTCGGGCGTTTTTTGCGCTTAAAGAACAAAATCCGTCAGCGACGGCAGGGCTGATCTACATCCTTGCAAATGCGGAAAATTTTCTGGATGTGAATTTTCGGTCGGTAGCGGAGATTTTTCAAAGCGAGTAGCGCCAAAGAGTTTTTATTACTAAAAAAAACGGCCGTATACGGCCGTTTTTTCATGATATTAATTTCTGTTTATTGTGCAAACTGTTCGGTACTTTTCGGTTCGTCCGTAAAAGTGTAATCCGGTTTGTCTTTGTTGCGAAGAACATTGCAGTTCACGATTGACAGAACAAATACGAGTATGGAGAAGATAATTGCGCAAATAGGTGAAGCACCCAGCATTGCAGCACCGGCAAGGTTCTGCGCGCAAAGTATGATGCTCATTGTAAGATAAGCAATGGACAATCCTGCCGAAACGGCTGAAAATACGCAAGACAAGACGCGCGGGCGTACGGATTTCTTATTCAGCATGGCTTTGGTAAATGAGATTGCCGCAATGGTACCGGCTGCGAACAAAAGCAAAAACAGAACAAAAATGACAATTGAGTTTGTCAGTGTTCCGGACATAGCCTTTATTGCTGTTGGATCTTCGATCATGCCTATCGACGCGAGCAACCCGATAAGCAGAAGCGGTGCGGTTACACTCCCGGTCAAAGTGCTTACGCTTGCCCTCGAATCGACAGAGAAAATGTTCGTGGATAGGGTAGCGAGAAGAAGAATGGAAAGCAGTAATCCGCAAATATTCAGAACATAATTGAGAATGTTCTGTTTTTGAGTTTTTACGTCCATGATGATGTGCAGTACCGCAGCGGAAGCCAACGCAATGGAAACAAGCACTATATTTACGATCGACGTTGTGCCAAGTGCCATTTTGGTCCCGTTTCCCGATTGTGAAGCAGAGGCGGATACAAACGAAAATAAAAATAAAATAAGTGCCAAAGTGAGCAATGCGGGCGTAAGTACGTATTTGCTCATGGCAAATTCTTTTTTTGCCCGAATATTTTTTACAAATGCTGCCGTTCCGATTGCAAAGTAAACTGTACAGATAATGATGATCGCGGCAACGCAAGCGGCAGAAATTCCCGCATTCAGATAGAGGGCGATCGACATTTCAGGATAGTATGAACCGGTGGCGAGGATATCGGAAATCTCCTGGAACTGTGTAATCAGAAAATAAAATGACGTGGAATTGATGTCCGTCCGTATCGATATAAAATCTGCCGTCGCAATGACTGCAAATGTAACAAAAAAAGAAAAGATAAATAAACAGCACAGTGCACCGTAGAGGATGCTTTGTTTTGTTATGGCAAGGATATGGTATGCCTTTCCTTTTTGCGGAGCATTGTCGGCGGTATACGATTTTTCTGCCGCCCGTTGAACAGGCGTTCCGCATCTGGGGCAAAAGCTCCCGCTATACACTTCTCCGCACTTTTTGCAGCTCTTTTTTCCGTCCGTGCGCGCACCGCAGTAGGTACAAAATACGGAATTTTCGTCAATATCCTTTCCGCAGTGTCCGCATTGTTTTTTTCCGTCAATGCGTTTTCCGCACTGCGGGCAGTATACGGCATCTTTTTCAAGTGCCGCACCGCAATACTTGCAATTCATATTCTCCTCCCTTAAGCATTTTATGATATATTTATCTTATCACACAAATATGTGCAAGTCAAGTATTAAATAAAAATCATACTTAGGAAATTTAATTCTTGACGCAAAAATATTTTTTACGGCGTTCCCAATGAATTTTTTCCGCCATATTGCTTTACCCGTTTAATTTTTTAAAACTTTATTTCAAAAAATTTTCTGCGGCATGAAGGTATTTGTTTTATCGTTTTGGGGCGTATTTGTCAGCCGAACGCCCGAAAATAGATGAGGTATATTTGTTAAGAAGAAGTAAAATACTTTTCGGGGGTTGCCATTTAATAGGAATGTATGGTAAAATATAACTGATCAAAAGGGGGGGGACGGAACATGGCAATGGCGGATGCTTTTCGGGAAAGCAAGTGGATATGGCTTGAAAAGAGCAGGGTGAATCAATATGCCGATTTTATTGTAAACTTTGCTGCGGAAAAAGGGAAGGGGATGGTCCTGCGTATCAGTGCAGATACGAACTATGCGGTCTATGTGAACGGCGAATATGTTTACAGCGGGCAATATCCGGATTATCCGCATTATAAAATATATGACGAGCTGAATATAGAGCAATACTGTCATGCGGGGGAAAATCGCCTGGCGATTTTATGTTATTATGCGGGGGAAGACAGCAGTACGTATTATAAAGCGGAGGCAGGATTGATCTTTGAGATCGTGTGCGGCGGAAAGGTCCTTGCAAAAAGCGGAGAAAATACGCTTTCGAGAGAAGACAGGGGATACCGCAGCGGTGAGACGGAGAATATAACCCCGCAACTGGGGCGCACGTTTTATTACGATGCGTCGTCGGACGATGCATGGAAGGAAAATGACGTTCCCGGTTTTTTGCAAAGTACTGCGGCGGCTAAACGGTGCCGGTTGTTTTCAAGGCCGATCCCGCTTTTGAAGCTGAAAGAAGATACGGCAGGGACGATCATTTCGCAGGGAGAATATATCAGAGGGAGCGGTGCAAAGACGGCGGCAGAAAATATCGAAAGCGCATTTTTGCATTTTAAGAATTGGGGAGGTAAGAGACCTTTACCGTGTCTTAACGGGGCGGAGATGGAGACGGACAGACACGGCGTATATTTTATCGTGGATATGGGGGAAGAAACGGCGGGATATGTAATGCTGGATTTGGAAGTCCCCTTCGATGCAGACGCTTGGGTCGGATTTGGGGAGCACTTGCAGGATATGAGAGTCCGAACAAGGATAGCGATGCGGAATTTTGCTTTCGGATACAGGGCAAAAGAGGGAAGAAACAGGTTTTGCGGAGTTCTTCGGCGAATCGGCTGCCGGTATTTGCAGATACATATCGATGCGCCTTGGGCAAAATTATACGATTGCAGGGTAGCGGGCACGAATTATCCGGCGGAAGAAATGCGGGTACAGATCGAGGACGGACTGCGTCGGAAGATTTATGAAAACGGCGTGCGGACATTAAAGAGATGTATGCATGAGCATTATGAAGATTGTCCCTGGAGAGAGCAGGCGCTTTATGCAATGGACAGCCGCAATCAGATGCTGTTCGGATCGTACGTCTTTAAAAATAATGAAGGATATGTAAAGGCTAATCTGAGACTGATGGCAAACGGACTTCGGGCTGACGGACTTTTGGAATTATGTTTCCCTGCCAGGGTAGGAATAACCATTCCTTCGTTCAGCTGTTATTTTGTTCTGGCGCTGGCAGAATATTTTGAGAGGACAAAAGATTCCGCCTTTTTAAAGGAGATAAATCCCGTCGCAAAAAAAATTTTGGATACATTTGCGGGGCGGGTGGATAAAACAGGACTTATAGCAAATTTTCAAGGGAAAGAGTACTGGAATTTTTACGAATGGAGGGCGGGGCTGGACGGACAAAACATTTTTGATGAATGCGATTTGTCCGAACAATATGACAGTTGCCTGAATTTGTTATATTTGTGTGCCTTACAAGAATTTGCGTCTGTACTTGGGAATCTGGGCGAAGACGGTTTGGCATTCGTCAAAAATTCTGAGCAAATGAAAGAGGCCATTGTACGAAATTTTTATGATTCTGCAACCGGGCTTTTTTACACATCGCTCAAGGGTGGGAAAAAGAGCGGCGCGGCAATGCTGCCGCAGGCATTGGCGGTTGTTACCGATTGCTGCCCGGAAAAGACGGAAGAGCTTTGCCGAAAGTTGAAAAACGGGCAAAATCTTACCCCGATTACGCTTTCCAATCGTATCTGGCTGTACGAAGCGTTGTTGAAATATTCGGAAAATGAACTGAATTTTGTACTGCGTGATCTGGAATCCGTGTACGGAAACATGGTTACCTGCGGGGATACGACGCTCTATGAAACGGAAGAAGGTGCGGAAGATTTCAACCGCGCGGGGAGTCTGTGCCACGGATGGTCTGCGGTCGCCTGCTATATTTACAGGAAATACGAAAACAAAATAGTTAATTTGAAATGAAATTTACCCGTTCGGTCTTGCCGCTTTCTGCAACACGCAAATGGTTTTTTGCGGTTGGGTATGCGGTGCTCCCCATGCTATTTGATTTGGTTTTGTACCGTAAAAAAGAATTTCGTCGGGAAGCCTGTCGTGAAATAAATGATCGACGATCTTTCTCAAAATTGTTTTTTTAATTTTGTCATTTGAAACCTCGGCCTAGCCGAGGTTTTTTGTGGCTTAGAAAAAATAGAGGGTTCCGACCGATTTTTCTTTTAAGTGCGGTTCTTTGGATTTCTAAAGCCGAAAAAAAATTATTTTCTGATAGAGCTGTTTAAAAAACAACGATACGTTGATCAAAAAATTGCACAAAAGTGTTTAAAAGCGTAAGGGAGAAAAAGAAAGGTTTACATTTTAGAAAACAAAAAACCATATATTTTTTTAGAAAAATTGGGCTTTGGGGGAAACCGGAAGAGGATGTCCGTGCTTGTTTGCCGCCTGAGCCGTACAGATCATGGGGGTGCAGGGGCATAAAATGCATACAAAACATAAAATACCATATTGACAATTTGGCGGAAAGCAGTTAAAATAAAAAGGTAAGGATTGTAAAAAAGGAGCACAAGATCGTGGAATTGCAAGTCCAAGATTTAATCAGCGCAATCAAAAAAGACGGAGTCGACGCGGCGCAGGCAAAAGCGGAGCGCATTTTGGCGGAGGCAAAACAGCAGGCGGCGGAAATTGTGTCAGCCGCAAAAGAGGAAGCAGAGCGTATCCGCTTAAAATCGGAAAAAGAGACGGAAATCATGAAAGACAGCGTAAAGACTGCGGCAGAGCACGCCAAGCGCGACGCCGTATTGTCTTTTAAAAATTCCGTGCGGGAAGAGTTTGAAAAAATACTTTCGGCCGATGTTTCAAAATCATTGGAGCCCGGACTATTGGCAAAGCTTATTGTTGCGGCGATCGGCGGCGACGATCCTGCCCTGTATATTGCAGAGGTAAAGCAGGTATCGGAAGGACTGAAAGGGGCGCTTGCGGAAAAGATCCGCGGCGGGCTTGAGATCAAAGCAAATCCCAACGTTCGTGCAGGTTTCCGCCTGGCGGCAAAGGACGGTTCGGGGTATTTTGACTGTACCGATGAGGCAATCACGCAGATGCTCATGCCGTTTTTTGCGGATTTTGTGATCTGATCGGGAGAATAAAATGGCATCGTATTATTATTTGCTTTCAAGCCTGCCGATGCTTAAAGCAGACGGGAGCCCGCCGCTCACATACGCGGATTTTCTCGGGATGTGTCGTTCGGCTGTCAGCGCCGCAAAATATTCCGTGTTGGAAAATCTGACGCTTTCTTCAAATAAAGGGCCTTTGCTTTCGGAGTGGTCGGAATTTTATACCGTTTTTGAGCGGGAACTGATCTGTTACCGCAACCAGCGCCTGAATCGACCTCAGAATGCGGGAGAAAGGAACGAGAGCGTATTCAAAGCGATTTCCGCTGCAGTCGGAGGAAAAAATCCGCTGGAAGCGGAAAAGGCTCTGCTCGCGTTGGAATTTGAAAAGCTGGATGAATTGATCGGTACGCATTATTTTGATGATCATGCGCTGATGGGGTATGCGCTGAAGTTGAAATTGCTGGAAAGAAAAAATATTTTTGATCAAAAGAAAGGAAAAGCGGAACTCGGGCGCATTTTGCAGGGGCTGCAGCAGCAGATCCTGATCGGGGAACAGGAGTAAGACAATGAATCATATTACAGGAAGCGTAACGGGCGTAAACGGGAATCTCGTCTCCGTCCGACTGAACGGTTCTATCCGCAAGAACGAGGTTGGCTATGTGCTTGTGGACGGAAAACGTCTGAAAGGTGAGATCATACGTGTGGGCGGCGATGTCGCCGATATGCAGATCTATGAAATGACAAACGGAATCAAGGTAGGCGACAGGGCAGAGTTTACGGGAGAGCTGATGAGTGTATCCTTGGGCCCGGGGCTTTTGACGCAGATTTATGACGGATTGCAAAATCCGCTTCCCGAACTGGCCGAAAAGTGCGGATTTTTTCTGGAACGGGGCGAATACCTGGATCCGATCCCCGATAAGGTTTGGGAATTTACACCGACTGTCCGAGCGGGGGATATTGTCCGTCCGGGGGATACGATCGGTACGGTGCCGGAGGGGCTGTTCACACATCATATCATGGTGCCTTTCGGATTTTCCGACGAGGATTGGACGGTGGAATCGGTCATGCCGAAGGGGGTGTACAATGTTCGCGGCGATATTGCCGTGATCGGCAACGCGAAAGGCGAAAAGAAAACTCTCTCCATGGTATTTACCTGGCCGATCAAAAAGCCGATCACTTGTTATGAACAGAGGCTGCGTCCGGACGAAACGCTCATTACGAAAATCCGCTGCATCGATACATTTCTCCCCATTGCGAAGGGAGGAACGTTCTGTGTGCCCGGGCCGTTCGGGGCAGGAAAAACGGTGCTTCAACATATGGAAGCGAAAAATGCGGACGTGGATATCGTGATCATCGCCGCGTGCGGAGAACGTGCGGGCGAAGTGGTGGAAATTTTGAAAGAATTTCCCGAACTGACCGATCCTCGCACGGGCAGATCGCTCATGGAGCGGACGATCATCATCTGCAACACGTCGTCCATGCCCGTTGCGGCGCGTGAGGCGTCCGTGTATACTGCGATCACGCTTGCGGAATATTATCGGCAGATGGGACTTTCGGTGCTGATGCTTGCCGATTCGACGTCGCGCTGGGCGCAGGCGATGCGCGAAATGAGCGGGCGTTTGGAAGAGATTCCGGGGGATGAGGCGTTTCCTGCGTATCTCGAATCGGTCATAGCATCTTTTTATGAGCGAGCGGGGAAAGTGCGGCTGAAAAGCGGCAAGATCGCGTCCGTTACGATCGGCGGAACGGTTTCGCCCGCAGGCGGAAACTTTGAAGAGCCCGTAACGCAGGCGACGCTGAAAGTGGTCGGCGCGTTCCACGGTCTGTCCCGCGAGCGTTCGGATGCGCGCAAATATCCCGCCATCCATCCCATCGATTCGTGGTCGAAATACAAAGGGATTGCGGATCAGAAGAAAGTGGACGAAGCGAGAGAGATCCTGATCCGCAGTACGGAAATCAACCAGATGATGAAGGTCGTGGGAGAAGAGGGTATTTCCGAAGAGGATTACATAACATACCAGAAAGGCGAGCTCCTGGACGCGGCGTATCTGCAGCAGGATTCTTTCGACCCGGTCGACGCAGCCTGTGAACCGGAACGGCAGCTCCGCGTGTTTGAAGTTATGTACGACATTCTTACAAAGACCTATCGAATGGACAGCAAAAGCGAGATACGTGCCTTTTTCAATCAGCTGCGCCAGCAGCTTCTCGATTGGCACACAATCGAATTTAAAACAGATAAATTTGACAAGCAGGAAGAAACGATCAGGGGATTCTATCGGTCGAGATCCTGCGAACAGGCGGTCTGATATGCAGAAAATTTACACAAAAATACAATCGATCGTCGGCAACGTTGTATCCGTTCGGGCGAGCGGAGTCAGAAACGGCGATCTGGCGTTGGTCGGCGACAGTTATGCCAATGTCATCAAGCTGGATAACGATCTCGTCTATTTGCAGGTTTTTGCGGGCACGCAGGGCGTGAGTACGACCGATCCCGTTAAATTTTTGGGAAAACCGATGATGGTATCTTATTCCGATCACCTGCTCGGGCGCATCTTTACGGGGTCGGGCGTACCCAAAGACAACGGTCCCGCTCTTACGGAAAATATGATCCCGATCGGCGGTCCGTCCGTCAATCCTACGCGCAGGATCGTTCCGAAAAAGATGATACGTACGGGCATTCCGATGATCGACATGTTCAATACGCTGGTGGAAAGTCAGAAACTTCCCATTTTCTCGGTGTCGGGCGAGCCTTACAACGAACTGCTGGCGCGCATTGCGATGCAGGCGGAAGTGGACGTGATCGTGCTGGGCGGAATGGGGCTCAAATACGACGATTTTCTCTTTTTCAAAGATACGCTGGAAAAGAGCGGTGCAATGGGGCACACGGTGATGTTCATTCATACGGCAGCGGATCCTACCGTGGAATGTACGCTTGTTCCCGATCTGTCGCTGGCCGTAGCGGAGCGTTTTGCGCTGGACGGGAAACGCGTTCTCGTTCTTCTCACCGACATGACGAACTTTGCGGATGCGCAGAAAGAAACGGCGATCACGATGGAGCAGGTGCCTTCCAACCGCGGATATCCGGGCGATCTGTACAGCTGTTTGGCTTCGCGTTATGAAAAGGCGGTCGACTTCGACGGTTTGGGTTCGGTTACTATCCTCAGCGTTACGACCATGCCGGGAGACGATGTTACGCATCCCGTTCCCGATAATACGGGGTACATAACGGAAGGACAGTACTATCTCAAAGGCGGCAGGATCGAGCCGTTCGGTTCGCTTTCCCGGCTTAAACAGAACGTCAACGGCAAAACGAGGAGCGATCACCGCGCGCTCATGGACTGCATGATCAAGTTGTACAGCGCTTACAGAGAGAGCCTCGAAAAGAAATCCATGGGTTTTCTGATGAGCGAATGGGATGAAAAACTTCTCAAATACGGAAAACTGTTTGAAGATGAGTTGATGGATCTGCGCGTGAACATTTCGCTGGAAGAAGCGCTGGATCTGGGGTGGAAAATTCTTGCCGAGTGTTTTGAGCCCAATGAAACGGGGCTGAAAACCAATCTGATCCGCGAAAGATGGCCCAAAGACCTGGAATCCGAATAAGGGAGAATAGGTATGGGCGCCGTTAAATTAACAAAAAACGATTTAAAAAAGCAAAAAGATCAGCTGCGGCAGTTTCAAAGGTATCTTCCGACCTTACAGCTGAAAAAGCAGCAGCTGCAGACGGTCATCATGCGATCCGTTGCCGAACTGGAAAAACGGGAAAAGGAACTTTTCGCCATGGTCGACGGTCTGGATGATTGGGTGGCAGTTTTTGCGGAAAATCTTGCTTTTGCGGAAGAAAAGAAGATCGAAAAACTTGTGATCCCGGACAAAGTGGTATGCGTGCGGGAAAATATTGCGGGTGTATCCGTTCCTGTATTCAAGGAACTGACCTTTCAAGAGATCGTTTACGACGTGGCGGATTATCCGCTCTGGGTCGATGAAGCGCTGATCCGTCTGCGCGAGATATCGAGGGGCAATGCGCTGTTGAAGACGCTCAGAAATCAGGTTGAACTATTGAATCGGGAACTGCGGCTCACATCCCAACGCGTCAATCTGTTTGAGAAGGTCAAGATCCCGGAGGCGAAGGAAAATATCCGAAAAATCGAGATCTACCTGGGCGATCAGCAGACGAGCGCCGTTGTCCGCGGAAAAATAGCGAAGAAAAAACGGCAGGGGGCAGCGTCATGATCGAAAAAATGAAAGTTGTCTGTGTCGTGGGGCAAAATTCGCGGAAAGACGAACTTCTGATCTCGCTGCGGGAACTGGGAATTTTGCATCTTGCCGAAAAAAGAGCTGCGGATCCGCAGATTTTGGAACGTTTTTCCGCTCTTTCCAGCCTGTTGCAGGAACTTGGCGATTATAGGGGAAAGGAAAAAGAGGAAAAAGAACTTTCCGACGCGGAGTTTGAAGAACTGTATCAAAAGACCGCCTCCGCCCTGGAAAGGAAAGCGCAGCAAAAGGAACGTCTGTCAGCCCTGCTTTTGGAAGAGGAGAGAATACGGCCTTGGGGAAATTTCGATCCGCAGGCTGTCAGGGAACTGTCCGAAGTTTTAGAACTCCACTTTTATCGCATGGATAAAAAAGAGCTGCGCGCGCTTTGTAAAAATGAAGATGTGCGGTTTATCCGTCTCAAGCCGATCGAAAAGCTGGAGACGGTCGCGGTGATAGGGAAAGCCGATGCGGCCGTGCATGCAACCGAATTTCGGCTCCCCGAAAAAGGGCTTTTGCAGCTGGAAAAGGAGGCCGCGGATTGCAGGACAGAGATAGCGGAATGCGATCGGGTCTTGCGCGAATCGGCAAAGTATCTGAAAAGTTATGCGGCGCAGTTGCTGAAAATGCAGAACGCCGTGGAATATTCTTCGGCAGACGCGTCGCTTTGCAGGGAGAACGAGCTGATCTGGATAACGGGGTATATTCCCGAAACGGAAACGGAGAAGTTCTCAAAATCCGCCAAAGAACATAACTGGGCTTGGGGCATGGATGATGCGGATGAGAACGATCCGAACGTTCCGACGAAAATACACTACAATAAAGTAACGTCGCTGATCAAGCCGCTGTTTGACATACTGGGTACCGTTCCCGGCTACAGGGAATACGATATATCGTTTTGGTTTCTGGCATTTTTCGCACTGTTCTTTGCCATGATCATCGGTGATGCGGGGTACGGTGTTCTGTTCCTCGTCGGTACGGTCATTCTGAATGTCAGAATGAAAAAACTCACCAACGTTACGCTGCTTTTATATCTGCTGTCGGCTTCGACGATCGTGTGGGGTGCGCTGACAGGTACCTGGTTCGGATTGGAAGGGGCGATGCGGGTTCCGTTTTTGAAGGCACTCGTCATTCCGCAAATTGCGAACTATCCCGAATATTTTGGCGTTACGTCAACGCAGGCGCAGAACAACGTTATGAAATTCTGCTTTTCCATAGGCGTCGTACAGCTGGCTCTTGCGTGTATCATGAATATAAGGCGCAAGCTGTGCCGTCATAATTTGAGCTGGATCGCCGATCTGGGATGGCTGCTTTCGGTGTGTGCGTTGTATTTTATGGTGCTGTATCTGGTCATCGGCGAGACGATCAATGTGGCGGTCGTCGCATCCGTGATCGGGGCAGGGTTTGTGCTGGTCATACTTTTTGGCGGAATGTCTGCCGACAAGACGTTTGCGCAGGGTCTGAAAGCGGGGCTTGCCAACGCATTTACGACGTTTTTGGATACGATATCGGCGTTCGGAAATGTGATGAGTTACATAAGGCTTTTTGCCGTGGGAATGGCATCCCTTGCGATCGCGCAGAGCTTTAACGACATGGCAGCGGGATTCGGCGGTGCGCTCGTGATCGTCGGCATTGTGATCATGATCATAGGTCATGCACTGAATATTGTAATGGGATTTTTGTCCGTAGTCGTGCACGGCGTACGGCTGAATCTTCTGGAATTTTCCGGACAGCTTGGAATGGAGTGGTCGGGGATCGCCTATGACCCGTTCCGTGAATTAAAAAGAGAAAGGAATAACTGACATTTTGGAGGAATTATGGAAATACAGTATATTGGTATGGCGTGTGCTCTGGGATTGGCGGCCATAGGCTCGGCGTTCGGAGCGGGATATGCGGCGATGTCTTCGGTCGGTGCGTGGAAAAAGTGCTACGCAAACGGAAAACAGGCGCCCTTTATGATGGTTGCCTTCTCCGGTGCGCCTCTGACGCAGACGATCTACGGTTTTTTGCTGATGAACTTTATTCGCAGCGCCTTTGAATCGGGATCGGCATCGGCTACGCTTTGTATGTTTGTTGGGATCTTTGCAGGTCTTGCCATCGGGCTGTCCGCATTGTTCCAGGGAAAAGTTTCCGCCGCCGCTGCGGATGCGCTCGGCGAAACGGGCAAAGGTACGGCGAACTATTTTATCGTCATCGGTATCGTGGAAACGGTCGCCCTGTTTACCTTGGTGTTCGGACTTCTCCTTCTGCAGTAATAGGGTGGTAAACTTTATGAAAAACGCCGCGGCTTGCCTGTCGCGGCGTTTTTCATTAGCGTTATTCATTGGCGCAGAAAGTCTTTGATTTATCGGCTCTTTGCTGTGTTTTTTAATAAAACAGTGGTTAAAAACATAAATTGATTCCGAATATTTCCAAAAACTGAAAG
>ENA-UOJL01000309-UOJL01000309.1-human-gut-metagenome-genome-assembly--contig:-P47-NODE-309-length-78816-cov-10.826259_pt1 | contig 78816 bp, 70 predicted proteins | sample MGYA00242347_ERZ723894 | MGnify/ENA metagenome assembly ERZ723894
GTAATGGAACATCAAGATCAATATTTGTCCGTCATATCGTGGAAACCCTTGCCGATGACTTCGTTGGCGTCGCTGACGATCACGAAGGCATGTTCGTCCATTTGTTTGACGACGGCTTTGAGTTGGTCGATCTGCTGCGGTTTGACGCAGGTAAGGAGGATTTGCTTATCGTTGCCGGTATACATACCTTTCCCTTCCAGCAGGGTGATGCCGCGCGGACTGTGTTTTAAAAGATAAGCGGAGATGTCATTGCCGAAATCGGTGATAATGTAGCAGAGCTTGGAGCGGTTGATGCCCATGATGAAGATATCGCTGGTCTTTGCGCTGACAAAAATCAGGATAAGCGCGTAAAAAATATTTTCGAAATCGTGCAGAGCTATTGCTCCGGAAATGATGATGATGGCATCCAGAATAGCGGTCCAGACAGGTATGCTGAAAAATTTTAACCAATGCCGGATCTCTCGGCCGAGCAGTTCGGTTCCGCCGCTGGAAACTTTAAATTTGATAAAGATTCCGAGTCCGATTCCCTGCAGGATACCGCCGTACACGGCGGCGAGGATGCGATTGTCGGTCAGGCTGGGTAAAAATATAAAAAATTCATTGAAAACAGACAGAACGGCGATGGTCAACAGACAACGGACGATAAACTGCCAGCCCATTTGTTTTAATCCGAGTACCAGGATCGGAATGTTGATCGCCATCGTCATCAAGCCGATGCTGAGCCGACCGTCTGTTATAAGGTAGAGAAGGGAAGCAAGTCCGGAAGCGCCGCCGCCGACGATCTCATTATGGAGAAGAAAACAATCGACGCCGAGTGCGTACAGACAGCAACCGATAATCATTGCGGTAAAGCGGATAAGTTCCCGCGTTAAAATTTTTCCTGTTTGACTTTTCATAATACGATAGAAAGGGGAGAGCGTTATTCTCCGAGCATGATTTTGAGGATGACCTTATCGGTATCGCGCATACCTTCCATAGCCATTCTTCCGACTGCAGAGATCGTCTGGTCGATATCCGATTGGAGGATCCCTGTGTGCGGCTGGTAAAATTTACCGTCCATAGCGAGATAATGCCCTGTGATCGCGGCGTCGAGTCCGGCGGAAATTTTTGCTCCGCAGGAAGCTTTTGCACCGTCGCAGACGATCCCGCTGACGTTGGCGAGTGCATTGATGAGAGTCATTTTGATCTGATCGGGCGTGCCGCCTGCCAAAAATGTGATAGCGCCGCCGCTTGCCGCCGTCGCGCTGACGGCGCCGCAAAAAGCGGAAAGTCTGCCGATAAATGTTTTTTGGTAGATCGTCAGCAGATTGGAAAGGGCGAGCGCGCGGTAAAGCTGTTCTTCGCCGATCCCTTTTTCGCGCGCATAGACGATCACGGGGATCGATGCGGCGATTCCCTGGTTTCCGCTTCCCGAATTCGTGATGACAGGCATGATGCATCCGCTCATGCGCGCCTCGCTCGCCGCCGCGGCATATCCCTTGATTTTGGCTGCCACGGAGTCTTCGTTGGAAATGATGCTCGTTCCGATCCCGACGCCGTATTTTCCGGTGAGACCCTCTTCGGCGATCCGCATATTGTCTTCGATTTGTTCGGAAAATACTGCTTTCAGCCGTTCAAGGGGAGTGTTTACGGCGAAATCGTAGATCCTGTCAAACGAAAGAATGCTTCTGTCGGTGAGCACGCCGTAGTATAAGCCGTCGTTTTCCTTTGCGTCGTAGATGATTTTACCGTTTTTCTCGATGCGGGTGATGTTGTCGTGCAGGTTGCGTATTTCCACTTCGACGTGATCGTTCCCTGCGTCCGCGCAGATGATCAAATGCAGATTCAGGGGGGTATCCAGCAATTCGACTTCGCAGATCTTGGCTGCATAAAGTTTTTTTGCGTATTCGAGCTGTTCGTGGGTAACGGTGCTGAGCACTTCCATGCCTTTGGAAAAATCGCCGCCGACAGCACCTACGATCGCGCTCGCTTCGATTCCTACCAGGTTTTCCGTGTTCGGGACAATGACGCTCTTTACGTTTTTGATCAGGTTTCCGCTGCATTTTGCAATGATGTGTTCCGGGATCCTGCCGAGTACGTCGCGCGCTTTTGCGCTTGCAAGAGCAATGGCGATCGGCTCCGTACAGCCCAATGCAGGGACAAGTTCTTCATGAAGTATATCAAAAAATTTTTCGGTAAGTTCTTTATCCATAAAAGTAAGTCCTTTGTTAAATCTTACATAAATCCGGGAATGATCCGAAATTTTACGCGATAAAAAGTGTACTTTGGAGCGAAAAAATCAGATCGGGAGATGTGTCCGGCGCAACAGCCGGTGAATATCGGAATTCAAACGAAAAAATAAAGTATGCTGAACAGAATTCCGGGCACAAGAAAGACGCAACCCGTTACGATCAGAAAGAGAAAGGGCGGTTTGCGGCTTTGTTTGCGTTCGCGGTAATCGGAAAAACTTTCTTTGTGCTCTTCGCGGTATTTTTCGGAACGCATGGTCATATACAATTGTTTTAAGGCATATCCCATACCGGAAAAAGTACCCTGGCGCAGGATCCAAACGAAAAGTCCGCATAAAAGGAGTACCAATCCGGGGACGGTAAAAGCGTCGCTGAGAATGCGCATGGTCTCGCGGGAGCTGTCGGCGGAAAGGATGCCCTTGCCGAACAGGATCGCCGCGCAGACTGCCGTGCCGCAAAGGGCGGCGATGATCGGCCTGAGAACAGATTTCATGATTTTTCCTTTATTTTGCCGAGATAGTCTTTGTATTCTGCCTCGTTGCAGAGCACGAAATGGTCTTTGCAGACTTCTCGGAAAGTGGGTTTATCGGAGGAATAATCGTGAGCCAAAAGGGGATTATAGGGGATACGTTTGCGTTTTCTCTCATAGACAGGATCGGGCAGAGGGATCGCTGACAACAGCGACCGCGTGTAGGGATGGAGGGGGTGGCGGAACAGTTCGTCCGAATCGGCAAGTTCTACGATCTTCCCGAAGTACATGACGGCGATCCGATCGGAAAAATATTTTACGACAGACAAATCGTGAGCAATGAACAGAACGGTAAGCCCGAGTTCTTTGCGCAGATCGTTGATCAGGTTGATGATCTGCGCCTGAATGGAAACATCCAGGGCGCTGATCGGTTCGTCGGCAATGATGAGTTCCGGCTGCATGATGATGGCACGGGCTATACCGATCCTCTGGCGCTGTCCGCCCGAAAATTCATGCGGATACCTTCCGCTGTGTTCGGGGGAAAGTCCGACCAGATCGAGCATTTTATACACCTGTTCGTCGATGTATTTCTTATCGCGGATACCTTTGATGATCAGCCCTTCGGCAATGATGTCGCGCACGGTCATGCGCGGGTTCAAAGAGGCGATGGGGTCTTGGAAGATCATCTGAATTTTGTTTGTGATGCGATCTTTTTTGGCGAGCCGCAGCGCTTCCTTATATTCTTTTTCCAGCTTTTCGCGCTCGTTGTCGGCGCAAGCGGCGAGGAGAGGTTCGTAATGCTCGCTCACTTTCCGCATTTCCTGTTCCGCATATTTTTTATTGCAGTGTTTGTCGTCGGATTTTGCCGATGCGATCTCCTCATGCAATTTTTGCAGTTCTTGTTCCAGTTCCCGCTCCGCTGTTTCCGCTTCCCGAATGTTTCCGCCGCGTTTCAATTCCGTAACTTTTTTACGGCCGTTTTGCTTTGTTTCTTTGTATTTTTCTTCCAGGGCGCGCGTACCTGCCGCGATACGTGTGCCTTCGAAAATCACATTGCCGGACGTGATGTTGTAGAGCCGAATGATGGAACGTCCCGTCGTGGTTTTTCCGCATCCGGATTCGCCGACGAGTCCGAATACTTCGCCTTTGCGGACGGAAAAACTGACATCGTCGACTGCTTTGAGTTCGGATTGGCCGGATTTGAAATATTGGCAGAGATTCTGCACTTCCAGTAAAATTTTATTGTTCACGTTCGGCTTCCTCCTTCATGCGGCGGATCCTGTCTTTGATCGCCTTGGGCATTTCCACTTTCGGTGCCAGCGGGTGCAGAAGCCAGGTTGCCGCAAAATGCGTTTCGCTGATTTGGAACATGGGCGGCTGCTGTTTAAAGTCGATTTCCAGCGCGTAGCGGTTTCGGTCGGCAAAAGCGTCGCCTTTGGGCGGATAGATCATATTGGGCGGAGTTCCGGGGATCGCTTCCAGCTTTCCCGTGCTTTCCAGATCGGGGACAGAGGAGAGCAATGCCCACGTATACGGATGAGCAGGGGAATAGAAAATCTCCTCGCTTGTTCCGTATTCCACGATTTTACCTGCATACATAACGGCGATACGGTCAGCGATATTTGCGACAACGCCCAGATCATGGGTAATGAAAATGACAGACAAATTGCGTTCGCGTTTGATTTTATTGATCAGTTCCAGGATCTGCGACTGAATGGTAACGTCCAGCGCGGTCGTAGGTTCGTCGCAGATAAGGATCTCGGGGTCTGCGGAAAGAGCGATCGCAATGACGATACGCTGGCGCTGTCCGCCCGAGAGCTGGAAAGGGTATTGATTGTATCTCTTTTCAGGATCAGGGATACCGACTTCGTTCAAAAGTCGGATGGCGCGGCGTTTGGCGGCGTTTTTCGTAACGCGTGCCGTAGTCTGCGCCGCTTTGTGCTTAAGATACTCCAATGCCTGTTGCGCGTTTTCTTCCGCATTGAAAATTGCATCCCCGCGCTCTTCATACAGGCGGATCAGTGCAACAATCGCTTCGCGCATACGTTTTTTAATGAGGTCGGTGTCCGTGATGGCGGCGGGAGCGATTTTCCAATCGGGGTGTTTGCCGCGGCGGATGAGCTTTTCCCTGCGCGCCGTCTGACGGTCAAATTTTGCCTGTTCTTTACGGTTTTTGACCAGTGCGCGGAAATATTTTTCGCAGCAGCTGTTGATACAACCGGCAAAGGTGTGTTCCGTGCTGTTTTTGGCGATCTGCGCGCGATCGATGCAATCGTTTACGCCTGCCGTCAGTTTTTTGACAAGGGCTCGTATTTGCTTTTTATCCCATTCTTTTTCCGTCCGGTTTACGGCGTCGCGCAGTACGGGCAAAAAGGCTTCCTGCTTTTGCGCATGCAATTTGTGCGACTGCGTGAGCGCGGACGCTATCGCGTCGGAAAGAGCTTTTTCAAACTCGTTCGCAGACGGGGAAGAAGTGGATTTTACGGCATCGTATGCCGTCGTGAAAAAATCGGGCTCGGGTTCGGAAAGCGCCTGTTCCAGGATCGAATTTAATTCGGTTAGGGCATTCTGGCGTTCGTTTCCGGACGCAACCGACTGCAAGAGAGCATGGTAATGTTCGGAGCTCAGTGCAGGCAGAAAAGCATTTTTACATGTCGACGCATAGCGGAGAATTCCGAGACATTCGCGCTGTATGCGTGCAGCTTCTTTTTTTTCAAATGCGACCAGAAGGTCGGCGATGCGCGCTTTGGCTTCTTCGGCGTTTTCGCGCGCCTGTTTGTAAGAATTTTGCAGGCGCGTTGCCGTCTTTTCCGTGCGAATGAACAATCGGAACAGTTCTTGCTCCGAAGAGTTTCCTCTGCCCGAGGCGTGAAGTGCTTTGAGATAACGATAAAAGTCGCGCCTGCCTTCCCGTCGGCCCGTCCTGCTTTTGAGAAGCATGGCTTCGGTAAGCTGTTTGCCGACCTTGACGATCGGGTTCAGACTGGACATCGGATCTTGGAAGATCATGGCGATCTTGTCGCCGCGCAAAGACTGAAACTCTTCCTCGGTGAATTTGAGGATATCTTTGCCGTCGTAGAGGATCTCGCCGTTCTCAATGACGGCGTTAAGGGCGGAAATGCCGAGGATTGCGCGCGTCGTTACCGATTTTCCCGAACCCGATTCACCCACGATGGCGAGCGTTTCGCGTTCGAAAAGATCGAAACTGATGTCGCGCACGGCCTGTACTTTTCCGTTTGCGGTGCGGAAGGATATCCGCAGATCTTTTACTTCAAGAATTTTATTCATCAGTCATCCACCCCGCGCAAAGAAGGATTGAAGGCGTCCCTGAGGCCGTTTCCGAACAGATTGAATGAGATCATCAGCAGGGAAATGACAAGTGCCGGGAAGAAAATGACGTGGGGGAAGGAAGAAAGAACCGCCTGCCCGTCCGACAGCATGGCACCGATGGAAGTCATCGTTGTACCGCTGAGATTGACGATCCCGAGATAGGACAGCATGGATTCCGAAAAAATGACGTTGGGAATGACCAGAACGGATGATGTAATGATCGTTCCGAGCGTATTGGGGAAGATATGTTTGAACATCAGCCGAAGGTTGCCGGCACCGAGCGTACGCGCGGCGAGCACATATTCCTGTCCTTTAAAGCGGTAAAACTGCGTTCTGACCCGTCTGGACGTACCGATCCATCCCGTCAGCACAAACGCAAACAGCAGGGACGGTATGATTCCCGCCGAATTTGCAAGGTGCATCTGGAACAGTGTTGCCACGACGATAAACGGAAGCCCTGCCAAAATATCGACGATGCGTTCCATGATCAGGTCGGTCGTGCCGCCGTAATAACCTTCGATCGTACCGTAAATGGCGCCGATCAGGAGGTTGATGATCGAAACGCCGAATGCGAGCAACAGAGAAAGCCGTATGCCCGAGGCAAGGCGGATCACAATATCCTGCCCGACGGAGTTGGTGCCGAATAAAAATTCCGGTTCAAAACCGTTCTGATAAATGAAGTAGTTGTAATAGAGCACGCGAATGGTTTTTCCGCTCACGTCGCGCGAAACGGAGTACACGATGTCCCCGTTTTCGTCGCGCATATACAGATCTTCCAGATTCCCGTTTGCGTCTGTAACGGCTCTGCCGCGGTCGTCTACCTTAAACCAATAATTTGCGTCTTCTTTATCCGCAACGGCTGAACTGTAGATGTCGACCATAGGGTAAATGACTTGCAGTCCGGATTCTTCTTCGAAGCGTAAAATGGAGTCGTATTCCGTCTGCGTAACGGACATATAGCGAAATCCGATTTCAAGGTAAGCGTCCATTTTGACAACGGTGCGGTCGATCGTTTCACCCGCAATGCTGCGGATGGCGGCATATTCCGAACCGATGCCTTGGGTATTGTCTTCGGTGTCCGTTGCTTTGTCGTAAGACGCGCCGATCCCGATGGCGGAATAATATTCGAATGCACGGGTATTGAGCTCTTTTTCGTAGACGCCCGTGGCAATTCCGATGTGCGCGAGCACGGAATTTTTCGGGATCTTGTTTCGGTAAACAGGGTCGCTGAACGACATATCATATTGCGAAAACAGGGGTACGATCAGCGAAAACAAAATCAAAAATACAATGATGCACAGAGCCACGATCGAAGCTTTGTTCTTTTTGAAACGTCTCCAGGCATCGCGGAAATATCCGATCGGTTTCGTCTCGGGCTTTTTGTCGCGTATCTTGTCCGTGCGCTGCGCAAAGCGGAAATCTTCCGGATTCATCGTTGAAAATTGTGTATCGTTCATATTACTTCTTTGCTCCCATGCGAATTCTCGGATCCAGGAAACCGTAGCTCAGGTCAACAATGATGTTTGCGGCAAGTCCGATGAAAGTATAAAATACGGTGATGGCCATGAAAACATTGTAATCGAGTTCCTGAATGGACTGGATATACAATCCGCCGACACCCGGGACGGAAAAAATTTTTTCGATGATCAGGGAACCGGTCAGGATATTGGCGAACATGGCGATGATCGTGGGCAGGATCGGAACCATGGCATTTTTCAGCGCATGCCGCACGGTGGCCTGTCCTACGGTCAGACCTTTGGCGCGAGCCAGCAGCATATAATCGCTGGTAAGGCTTTCGGCGAGTTCTGCCCGCGTAAAGCGTGCGAGGGATGCGATCGAACCGAAACTGAGCGCAAGAATAGGCAGGACCATACTGACAAACATTTCCCATGTAAAATAACCGCCCGTGCTAGCGACGGAAGACATCTGTATCGGGAACCATCCGAGCTTTGCACCGAGGAAATATTGCAGAATGAAAGCATAGACAAAACTCGGGACAGACACGAACAGCATGACGACCGTGGATATGACATGATCCTGCCAGCGGTTCTTTTTGAGTGCGGCGGCAATACCGAGCAGGATGCCGACAGGCACGGAAAAGACGAGGGCATATAAATTGATCAGAATGGTAGGCAGAAGCCTGTCCCGGATCACGTCATTGACCGAGCCGAGGTACTCGATCTTGAACGAAACGCCGAAATTGAAGCTCGTGAGAATATTTTTCCAGTATATGAGATACTGCACGAGAATGGGTTTGTTGTAACCGAGCGCTTCGCGGATGGCTTCTTCGCGTTCCGCCTGCGTTACGTCGAGGATCTCGTTGGGTTCAAGAAGTTTGACGAGTACAAAGCATACGGTCATGATCACAAACAGTGTGAAAAACATGAGAAGTATGCGTTTGATCACATATTTTGCCATAGTGTCTCCTTAAAAAGTATAGAAAGGGGGAATGCCTGCACAGGCTTTCCCCTTCCCGATTGCAAGAATGTAAAAACGCGGCTTATGCGTAGTTCAGATTATTCTTATCCTTGCAGAAATTCGCCCAGTCGCCGTCGTTGTAGTTGTAGGTCATCAGGCGTACGCCGCCGTACATAGCAAAGATATTCGCATTATCCGTAGCATAAGTTACTTTCTTGGAACGAAGCGTAAGGTCGGTTCCCACACACAGAGGCAGCGTGCGGAAATTGCTGAGCAGGTTGTATTCGAGAGCAGACATGATTGCAAGTTTTACGTCGTTGCTCTTGTCGGAATATTTGCCGCCTGCCGCAATGGATTTTTGCCAGTTGTAATAGGTGTCGGTCAAAGTCTGTTCGCCTTTTCCGTCTTCAAAATCGCAGGTTACGGAAAATTTTTCTTCGGCAGGATTGAACCCATACTCGATCAGAGTTGTCTGATTGCTGTCGGTAAAGTTGCCGAGCATGCCGTTCGGATCATTGTAATTGCCGGAATAGGAGTAATAAACTGCTTCCAGAGAGCCCTGCGCAATGGATTCAAGGCGTCCGCTCTGCTGCGCTTTGAATTCGATCTTGATCTTTCCTTCCAGCGGCGTACCTTTGGTTGCGGTGTCGACTTGTGTCTGCATGTACTGCTCCAGGGAGGAGAGCTGCGAAGAAAGTGCGTTGTTATAAATATTGATTTTGATCGTTTGACCGTTGGTGTAGATACCTTCTGCGGTGGCCGTATTGTAAGCGCTTATAAAGTTTTCTTTTGCACTGTCAATGTCATATCCGGTGATTGCACGGTATGCTTCGTCCAAGGTTTTGTACGTTTTGCCCTCACCGTATTCCACCCCGTACAGTTTTACGATGGATTCCTTTGCCTGTTCGCTGTTACGGTAGATGCTGTTGGCATCATTTTCGATATCGTAGTAATAGTTATCGTTGATGAACGAGAATGCAGCCGCCGATCCGGCAAGGATGTTCTGTCCGATGTAACTTCTGTCAAGGCAGAGCGAAAGAGCTTTGCGGAACTCGGTTACGGAAAGGATCTGGCGATTGCCCTGGTTGTCGCTCTCGATGGCTTTGAGAGCGTCCTTGTTAGAGTTGAATGTAATGGACCAGGTGTTGCTCGCTGTACGTTTCAGAAGATAATCGCTGAACTTGTATTTGTTCATATCATTTGCGGTGAGTTTGACCGAATCCAGATTGCCGCTTTCAAATTCGAGAAGCGCAGTCGCCTGATCGGAAATGATCTGGCAGACGATCTTATCTGTCTGGAACTGACCTTCGTGATAGTTCGTGGCACCTTCTTTATAACCGTACCAGTTTTCGTTGCGGACAAAAGTGATCTCTTTGTCTTTCTCATAGCTGGAAAGTTTGTAGGGGCCGTATCCCATGTACTGGCCGCTGGTCGTACCGTAGCTTGTTACGGTCAGAGAACCTTGCTGCGAATAGCCCGCCTCGTAGTAGGGCTTATAAACAAGCCAGTTGTCCGTCAGGAGGTATTTTACCTGCCAAGCGGAAAGCGAATTAACAAATACCATCACAAAATGTGTGTCGTCTTTTTTGTAGATACCAACATTGCTGAAAGGTGTTTCAGCTACTTCTTCATAGGAGAGCACAAACAAGGAGCAGTACCAGGAAGCAATATAGGAACTCATGTTTTCATACATGACGCTCAGGCATTCTTTGATCACATCAAAGTTTTCTTCGGTAATCAGAACTCTGCCGCTTTCATCAATATCTGCGGAAACAGCGTTTTCGAGTTTAACATAATAATCTTCGTCCGAAGTATCCATATTTTTGTAGAAGTATTTTGCCTGGAGTTCATGCCATTGGCTCAAAGAGAAATCGAAACCCGTATAAACAATGCCGTTGGTCAGAGAAAGATATAATTTTTTGTCGGCGATCAGGGCTTGTAAATCTGTATCCGAGTATTCCGTATCGAAGATCTGATTGTAAACGGCGTTGGACGCGGTCAGTACGTACAGAGAGCAATACCAGGAGGCAATGTAAGAACTCATGTTTTCATACATAACGCTCAGGCATTCCTTGATAACGTCGAAGTTTTCTTTCGTTACCTGAATGTAGCCGCGTTCGTCGATGCCTGCGGAAACAGCATTTTCGAGTTTGACATAATAATCTTCGCCCGTCGTATCCATATTTTTATAGAAATACTTCGCCTGCAGAGTATGCCATTGGCTCAAAGAGAAACTGAAATCTGTATAGACGATACCGTTGGTCAGGGAAAGGTACAATTTGCCTTCTTCCACCAAACTGTTCAATTCATCTTCGGTATATTCCGTATCAAAAATCTGGAAATATTCTTCCGTAGAACCATAGCTATAATAATTTTTGGCGTTGTAGATCTCATAGTCGCCCGTGATGTACTTGGAAGCGGCGCTGTTTTTCATATCGGGGGAGAGTACGCGTTCCATAGACCAGACATAATCTTCCGCCGTGATTTTCGTGCCGTTTTCAAAAGTAGCGTCGGGATTCAGAGTAATTTCCCAAGCCTTTCCGCTTTCCCCGGCCGCAATGCCGTACTTTCCGGAAAGAGATGAAGTTACGTCAACGGGGTCGCCCGTCGCCATTTCATCCACAAAAGCGTAGGTGGAGCGGTCTTCGCTCAATGTGAGGTCATACAGTCCCATTTCGGTGTAGCCCTGGATATATTCATCCGCGTCGGTGGTACCGTTATGCGTATTCCAGGTCGCAGGAAATTTGGAAATGTATTCCCGATAGGTGTGCAGAGAATCTTCTTCCGATGCCTTTTTAGTGCAGGCGCTCAGTACAGGGAGCATCACGCAACTGAGCATCACCAATGCCAAAATGAAGGCGATCGGCTTTTTGTTGAACGATCTCATAAGTTCAACCTCCGTTAAAAAATTTAGCAAATTTGTAGAGCTGTATATCGAATGGAAGACTCCTCTTGCCCGCGCAAATAAAACAGAATAAATTTTCTTTTTTTTGGATAAGTATAAATAAAAAGAAAATGAGAAACCCCATGCCGATACGTTTCTATTTTAACATGAAATCAATAATTCTGCAAGATGTTTCAAAGAGTAATTTTATACTTATCCATTATTTTTTTTAATAAGGATATAAGAATTTTGGAAAATATAAGAATTATTATGAAAAAAATTGTTTTTTGGCAAGATTTGTTATGACTGTTTATCATCGATTTTTCTTGCGTTGCGTATGAATTTTTGTTGAAAAAATGAAAGAGGAAAAGCATGACTGAAGTCAAATAAGTATGCAGCAGACTGCATTTTTCGGGAAAAATCGGAGATGCGTCCGCCGCATGTTTGAATAAAATTCGATGCTTTTTTACCCAAAAGCAAATGAGATCCGGCATTTACAACAGGTGAAATTGTAGCTAAAATCGTTGTTATTAAATCAACAAATTCCCCGCCGGTTAGGTCCATGCCGGAGGGGAATTTCTTTTTTAAAAAACCGATTCAGCCGAAATTGCGGCAAAATCAGCCGAATTTGCGGGTAAATTTGCGAAAAGGGCTGAACAAAACCAAAAAAAATCATGTTATAATGTCATCGTTGCAACAGGGTAGTGAAACCCGGAAAATGACGGCGCCGTCTGCTTATAAGGAGAGTAGACAAATGAAAATCAAACTTATTTTGCTTTTGTACGATGCGCTTATCAACGGTGAAACAATTTCGCGTAAAAAGTTTTGCGCGGAGTACGTTGTCTCAGAACGTACGTTTTATCGCTATATGCAGGAAATAGTTTCTTTTTTGCGTGCACATAAATCCTCTTGTTATATCGATCTGCAAAATGAAGGGGACTATTTTCTGAAAAAGAATGATTAAAAAAATGACTGACAATTTTTGTCAGTCTGTTTTGTTGCCCGAAATTTGTCGTATATGACGGTGGATCGAAAAACAAAGAAAGCTTCATTAGTTGAAAGAGCAGGCAAGCAAAGCTGTTTCGTATTAAACCGAATAAAGTCTGCAACGCTGCTTTGTTACGATGTTCAGCGAAATTTGCGGCTTTTCAAAAAACGCGGCTCAACAAAAGATTGCATCATGTACTACAATTTCAGCAGTTGCAGAAGTCAGCTGCCCGAAAAATTTCAATGGGGAAAAGTTAAATACTTTATATAAAACAAATGAATAAAAGTTATGTTTTGTTGCGAATGTATGATACGCTGCGCAACGGGGCAGGCATACGTATTGCGGAATGCTGCGGAAAGTATGAAATTTCGATTCCGACATTTCGCCGCTATATTGCTTTTTTGCGCGGATACTTTAACGAAGTGTGCGGCAAAGAGATATTGTACGATGCAGAAAAAACGGAGTATCGCATAATATAGGGTTTGCTGCGCTGTAAAAATGAAAACAAATGAGATAGGATAGAGCGGGCGCCCGTACATTAGGCACGAGGCGCCCGCAAAACAACCTTTTGTCGTTAAAACTTAAAAAATTTTTATGTCATTATCAATTTCTGATACACCTGTTTGTTATAATGAAAAAAATAAAAGCGAGGAGAATTTGTATGGCCGAATTTTATACAAAGATTGTCGGGGTAACCAAAGAGGGGCGCGAGCGATTGATCAGCAGATTATACAGAAAAGGCTTATTGAATCCGGGTACTTCGTTGAAATTTGAAGCGGAGCCTATGAATATTTTTGATCCTTATGCCGTAAAAGTTCTGACGTCAGACGGTCAGCAATTAGGGTATATCAAAAACGACGGGGTGCTGAACAGGGAAATATCAAACAATTTGCGCAGCGGTAAAATTTATCATGTCTATGTTTCCTGCGTTACGGGAGGGGGCAGCGACGACATGAACTATGGTATCAACATCAAGGTGGTGTATTGAAATGGAAAAGATTGCTTTTACGGAAGAACAAAAAAAGGTAATCGATTCCGATAGTAAACGATTGCTCGTGCTGTCTTGCGCGGGGAGCGGCAAGACGGCAACGATCATCGGCCGCATTCAACGTTTGCTCGGCGAAGGGGTCCTGTCGTCGGTATTTCTTGTTCTGTCGTTCAGCAATAAATCGGCTGATGACATCCGAGAGAAACTGGAACGAAATATTCCAGGCGCCAAAATGACTGTGCAGACGTTCCATTCCTTCGGGTTGGATCTTATTAAAAAGTATCATGAAGAGCTCGGTTACGATAAAAAGATCGGTATCGCCATGGACAGCGAGCGCAAGAATTATATCAAATTGATATGTTCACAGCAGCATCTCGCTATAAATACGGATGAGGTTCTGCAATATATCCGCAGGAAAAAAAGTTTTGAAATTGCCGAAGATGAGAAACCGGAGCCGCTATACGAGCAGCTTTTTCAGGATTATATGCGTCTTTTGAAAGAAAAGGGCATGGTCGACATGGAGGATCTGATTTATCTGCCTTTGGAACTTATGCACAAATTTCCCGAAGTAAAACAAGAAGCGGCGTCAATATACCGCTATATCTTTGTCGACGAATACCAGGATACAAACGAAGCACAGAACAGGCTTTTGGATGCGATCACGACGAAAGATTCTTATCTTTGTCTTGTCGGGGACGATGATCAGGCGATTTACGAGTGGCGGGGTGCACAACCGCATTATATCCGAGATAAGGCAGTATCGCATGAATATACCGTATTGAAACTGCAGAAGAATTTCCGTTCTCAGCAGGCGATCATTGATGTGGCAAACCGAATCATTCAGCAAAATAAGGACAGGGTTGCCAAAGTCATCGTGGCGGCAAATCCGGCAGAGACGCCGCCTTATTTCCGGCGCTTCTCGTCTCGGGAGGAAGAGGCTGCGTTTGTGGCGAAAACAATACGGGAATTGGTCGATTCCAAAAGGTTTCATTATAAAGATATCGCCGTTTTATACCGCGGAGAAAAGCAGCTGGAACCTGTTCGGGCGGCTTTGGAGCAAAACGGGATCGAATATGCCGTCAACAGAGAAGACAATAATTTTCAATACAGTAAATTTGTCGCGGTGTTGAAAGCGATCGTCGATTGGGATTCATACGAAGATATTGTAGCGGCGGTCAATTTTCCCACACCTTGTTTCGATAAATTTGTTTTTCAGGACGCAAAGGAAACTTACAATCGCGAGACGGGGAATACACAAGATTTTTCACCGGTCGAATGGCTGAATCGCATTTATTTGTCATCCGTGTTGTATGATGAGGATTGTGAAACATTCCGCAGCCGTTACCGCGTGATCACACAGTTGCGCATGGCAAAAAACTGGAGTGCTAAGCAGGCGATCGCTTATCTGATCGAGCAATACTATCCCGGTTACGATGATCCGGATGCGCACAAGCATGAATCGCAGGAATTTCAATATGTCCGCCAGACGTTTGATCTTGCCTGTGCCTTCGAAGAGTCGATGGGGCCGCAGAGTTTAAAAGATTTTGTGTTGCAGCTTTGCCAAGTGATCGGACGCGACGATTATGATTCTCTGCTCGGCTCCAATGCCGTAACATTGATGACGATCCACCGTTCCAAAGGTTTGGAATATAAAGTAGTGTTTATTATCGGGGTACAGGTCGGAGTATTCCCGAACGATTTTTTTATCAGGTCGCAAAAAGATCTGGAAGCGGAGCGCCGCTTATTTTATGTAGCGGTTACGCGGGCAAAAAATCTGCTTTTTTTATCTTCATTCGATGATCCGCTTTGCGGACCGAAAGATCGTTTCGGGAATCTTTTGGATAATCCTTTTGTCAAACACGGATTTATGGCGGAAATCCCGGAGATCATGTTTGCCAAGCAGCCCGTATCTTCTGTCGCATTGGAAAAATATCCGGTTTGCGAGGATGTCGAACGTCCCAAGCAAAGCGCATCCGGTGTAGCGGAGACTTTGATTTCGGGGATCGGTGAAGAAGAAGAGAAGGAAATACTTGCCGATATTTCGGGAGAGAAGGCGGATCAGATCAGATTGACCGATCTTTCGGAAGAGATGCTGAAAGAATATCGGAACCAGGCGTATGAATTGGCGCTGCAAAGTCAGTATCAGCTGCCTGACAATGTATTCATCGTCGTGATCGGGGACAAGGCGGTCAATGAAACGACGGCAAAGCAGATCATAAAGGCGAGCGGATTCAAAAAATGGGAGTTTTATGGTTACCACGGCGAAAGCGGGTTCAATGTTAACAGACTGTATCAGAATCAAAGATGCATCGGTATCATCATGGGTCCGATCGCCCACAAGTTGCCGACGGTCGGTGAAAGATCGCTGAAAGAATTGCTCAAACAAGACGGGTTCCCGTACACGATCGATCTGATCGATGAAAGGATCACCAAACAGTCGTTGAAAGATGCGCTGACAAAAATCAAATGGGCGTATTTTAAAGAGCAGGAGAAATATAAAATTGCATAAGCGGGGTGGATAATTTGGCAGTTTATACGGTTACGCAGGTCAACAACTATATAAAAACGCTTTTCGAGAGTGCAAAGCCGCTGTCGTCTTTGATGATAAAAGGGGAAATCGCCAATTTTAAGCGCCATTCTTCGGGACATCTTTATTTTACTTTGAAAGATGAGTTTTCGCAGATCAGCGCGATCATGTTTGCTCCAAGTGCGGCCAGGTTAAAGTTTAAACCTTGCGACGGTATGCGCATTATTGCAGAGGGCGGCATTTCCGTCTATGTAAAAAGCGGCAATTACCAGATTTATGTGAAAGAGATGCAACCGGACGGGGTTGGGGCGCTGTTTCTTGCTTATGAGCAGCTGAAGCAGCAATTGCAAAAAGAAGGGCTGTTTGCGCCGTCGCATAAAAAAGCGCTGCCCTCCGTTCCGGAAACGATCGGAGTTATCACTTCACCGACGGGTGCGGCCGTGCGCGATATCATCAACATTACAGGGAGAAGGTGGCCGCAGGCAAAACTTTTTCTTTATCCGTCAAAAGTGCAGGGAGAAGATGCGGAAGGAGAACTTATAAAAGGCTTGCTGTATTTTGAGAAGAAGCAAAGAGTTGACGTCATTATTATCGGCAGAGGCGGAGGCTCGGCGGAAGATCTTTGGGTATTTAACAGTGAACGGCTTGCGCGTGCGATCTATGCGGCGAACACACCCATCGTGTCGGCGGTCGGGCATGAGACTGATTTTACCATCTGCGATTTTGTGGCGGACAGGCGAGCGCCTACGCCTTCGGCTGCGGCGGAACTCGTCGTTCCCGATCGGACGGAAATGCGCAGACGGGTGGACGCCCTGCAAAAACTGATCGGCCAAAAGGTCGGGATGCTTTTTCAGAAAAAGAGGAGGGATTGTCTTGATCGGGAACGCGCGCTGCATAAGGGTATGCAGCGCTGTCTGGAAGCAAAACGACATGCGTTGCAGCTGGCCGCCGGTAAATTACAGGCGCTGAATCCGTTGGCTGTTTTGGCGCGCGGGTACAGCATTGCGGAAAAACAGGGGAAGGCTGTTTACAGTGCCGGCGAACTGAAAGAGGGCGATGAACTTTTGCTGCGTTTCCAAAAAGGCAGGGCGCAGACAATCGTGCAGAAAATACAGGAGGAATGATCGTGGAAAAATATGAAGAAATGAATTTCGAAGAGGCAATGCAAAAGTTGGGCATCTTATCCGATAAAATTGAAAAGGGGGAACTTTCTCTTGACGAAGCGATGGAAATCTATCAGCAGGCTTTGGAGCTTGTAAAAATCTGCAATACCCGGTTGACAGCGGCAGAACAGCAGGTCAAGCTGATCGTGGAAAAGGAAGGAGGAACGACGGAAATTACGGATTTTAAGCCGATGGACGGGGATAAAAATGCATGATGAATTATAAATCGGGATGGTTGACGTTAAACAGGGCGTGCAATCTGCGGTGTAAATGGTGTTACGCGCAGTGTACAGAGTATTTGAAAGAGGATGATCTTGCTTTATCTTCGGCCTGCCGATTGATCGATATATTTTCGGATTTGAATATTCGCCATATCGTTCTGATCGGCGGAGAACCGACAATTTATCCTCATCTGTTTGAAGTGATTGATTACTGTCATCAAAAAAATATAACATGCGGAATCGTTACAAACGGAATAAAGTGCGCGGAAGCTGATTTTGTGAAAGAGTTGGCGGCGCACGGAATTCGTTCGGTCTCATTGTCTTTGAAAGGAGAGAATGAAAAAGCGTTTAAAAATGTTACAGGGATCGATGCGTTTGGGAAGGTACTGCATGCAGTGCGCTTATGTCTTTCGGAAGGGATAAAAGTGAATGTGTCGATGGTGCTTACCGAAGAAAACATAGATTCTTATCTGGAAGGTATTGCGCAGATGAAGTCTTTGGGCGTTGAAAGATTCCGTCTGTCTTTTTGTTATCATTTTAATATGCAGCAAGTTGACAGCGAACAATATTTGCGCGAACATAATCCGAAACAGCTGATCGGGAAGTTTTGTGAGAATTACGACAAGCTTGACGAAATCACGGACCATCATTTTCTTTTGTCTGAAGGATATCCGCTCTGCTTGTGGGATGACGGGATCATCATGAAGATGAAAAAGAAAAGGCAGATAACGACGGTATGTCAATTGCTTGCAAAATGCGGATTGTTGTTTGATACAAAGGGGAATATAATCCCTTGCAACGCAATGCCGTTTATAAAATTAGGACGGTTGGATGAAGATTTTACGAACGCAGAAGAATTGCAGCGGCATATGGCGGAACCGAAGATCATAGAAACGTACCAAAAGCTTTGCGGGGTTCCGGATGAAAAATGTTTGCGCTGCGAAAAACTTGTAAATTGCGGCGGCGGCTGTGTTTGTCAGTGGACAAATTATGATTTGAAAACATTGTTAAGGGTTACTGGAGTTGCAAATGGATAATTCATTGATCACGAACGTAAAAAAGACAAAGATCCAACCGGATAAAAAGCTGATCGGCTTAGGGAAAAGCCAAAAAAATACGGCGGAATCTTTTAAGGAAGTACCTGTACGGGCGCCGGAATTTTTTCCGGATTTGCGAAAGATCATCATCAGCAAATATAAAGGGGATGTCGTTACCCGCTATGATTGTAACTTGCGTTACAAATATTTCTTTAATTACAAGACGGGGGAAGCAATAAGATCCAATTACTTTACAGAGGCTTTCGAATATACAAATACAGACGTTTTTGCGGCAAATTTTCCGCATATGGTGGACATAGGTATAATGGGACATTGTTCACACGGCAGGAGCGGATTATGTCTGAAATCAGGGGTGCAATGTTATCAAAACGGATTGTCGGTCGAAAAGCCCAACATGTCTTTGGAAAATTTTAAACGGATTGCCGCAGAGTGTAAAGATTTGACAAATCAGTTTGCTCTCGGTGGGCGCGGCGATCCCAATGAACATGAAAATTTTGAAGAGATATTAAAAACGTGTCGGGAAAATCATATCGTCCCCAATTATACTACATCCGGATTTGATTTGACGGATGAACAGATCTTGATCAGCAAAAAGTATTGCGGAGCGGTAGCTGTAAGTTGGTATCGAAGTGATTATACATACAAGGCCATACAAAGATTCATCGATGCCGGGGTAAAAACAAATATCCACTATGTACTGAATCATGATACATTGGATGAGGCAATTCATCTGTTTGAAACGGACTCTTTTCCGCAAGGCGTGAATGCCGTTATTTTTCTGACGCATAAACCGGTCGGGTTGGGTCAGAAAGAAAAATGTTTACGATACAACGATCCTAAAGTTCACCGCATGTTTAAATTGATAAAACAAGGTAGTCGCAGGTTTAAGGTCGGAATCGACGGATGTTTGGTCGTGGGGCTGATAAATTCTGGACTAAGATTTGATATGAGGTATTTGGATACGTGTGAAGCAACGAGATTCACTTGTTATATCGATGCTGATATGAACATGTTTCCATGCAGTTTTGATATAAATGCTCAATATGGCGTCAGTTTAAGAGAAAACACGATTGCACAAGCTTGGAACAGTGAGCAATTTCAGCAATTCCGAAACATTTTACGGGAAGGATGTAAGGGCTGCGAGAAAAGTTTGTATTGCTATGGCGGATGCGTATTACATAAGAGCATTGTGCTGTGCCCTTCTTTACAGGAAGGGGTCTGTTCTGAACAGTAATTTAAACAGGGGAGGAAAAACAAATGAAAATCATCAGGGATTTTATTACGAATTCAAGCGAGGCGGACTATTATAGAGATTCTGATTGCGACTGCGACTTTGATTGCGATTGCGACTGTGATTATGATTGCGATTGCGATTGCGACTGTGATTGCGATTATGATTGCGACTGTGATTATGATTGCGATTGCGATTGCGACTGTGATTGCGATTATGATTGCGACTGCGACTGTGATTGCACATTGTCCGATTATGTAAATGATTATTTTGACGGCAATTGGGATTTGTACGAATCCAATATGGATGATGACGATTGATTTCGGACGACAGGTTTTGACGGATAAAAAATTATGGGTATCTTATCAAAAATTTTCGGAACGGGCGGGTATGAAAATGATCCGATACCGCAGCTTGTTTCCGTTCTTCCTGCCGCGGCGGTTCTTAAAATTCAGGCAGGAAAGCTTCCTGTGCTGCAATCGGACAAGCTTATTTTGAAGCGTGGGGAAATCTGTCATTTTATAGATGTGAGTGCTTCCATCACAGACCGCAGGCACTATCAAAGCCGTCGGCGCGGATCGAGCGTTCATATGGCGAGGGGCTGGACGATCCATACGGGCAGTACGACGAGTGTACCCGTTACCACGGCAGAGGTTACGCAAGGGATCTTTTATATTACGAATCGGCGCATCGTATTTGTTGCGAAAAAACACGGATTTTCACAAAATCTTACTGCTTTGACCGCAGTAACGCCGTACACGAACGGAATGGATCTGCAATTCGGGAACAAGACGCATCGCATTGTATTGCCGGACGGCGGCATTGCCAAGACGGTCATCGACCTGCTTATTTAAAGGGAACGATATGGAAGAGTTCAAGAAAGGGAAAAAATTGTCTTTGCTGAACGGAGATACGATCATAATTCAATCCAAACTCGGCGAGGGCGGACAGGGTTGTGTATACTCGGTGGAATATCAGGGAAAACTTTTTGCCTTGAAATGGTATTTGCCGAATTATTTACGCGGATTAAAGCCGAATTGTAACAATTTTTATAAAAATTTGGTGCGCAACGTGGGGGAGGGGTCTCCTTCGCCGTGCTTTTTGTGGATGCAGGCAGTCGCCGTTACGGGGAAGCACAGCAAGGGGTTCGGTTACATCATGGAGCTGCGCCCCTCGTCTTATCATGAATTTACAAGATTTATCAAGGCAAAAGAAAAGTTTGCAAGCACTGATGCGGTAATTGGGGCTGCGATCAACGTTGTGGAAGCTTTTCAGGCTTTGCATCGTTCGGGAAAGAGTTATCAGGATCTCAGTCCCGGTAATTTTTTTATCGATAAGACTACGGGCGATGTGCTGATATGTGATAATGACAATGTCGCTCCGAACGGTACCAATCTCGGGGTGGGAGGGACACCGGGTTATATGGCGCCTGAAGTGATTTTGGGACAATCGACGCCAAATACGGATACAGATCTGTTTTCTCTTGCGGTGATTTTGTTTGAATTATTCTTTTTGTCGCATCCTTTGGAGGGGGCAAATTGCTGCAGATATCCTTGTCTGACTCCGCAGATCGAAAAAGAACTGTATGCGGTCAATCCGGTTTTTGTATGCAGTAAAGAGAATACGAGCAATGCGCCTGTCCGCGGGACCTGTTCCAATTTGGTCAGGCTGTGGCCGATGTATCCCGAGTTTGTGCATGATTATTTTCGGCGGGCGTTTTCAAAAGAAGCGCTGCACAACGGCAGGGAAAGGCTCAGTGAGAAGGACTGGAAAGATATGCTGTATGCTCTGCAGGATTCCTCCGTCCGCTGTCCGCATTGCGGCGAAATGAATTTTGCGGATATGGCGGGGGATCGAGGAGTGAAATGCGTAGGGTGCGGCAAAATGCTTGGTGTGCCGTATGCGCTTTGTGTAAATGGATTTAAGATTGTCGCAGGGAAAGGGAAAGCTCTGACCGATTACCATCTGTCCTTCGGGGATCGTCGGAAAGAGGTCGGAATGATAGCGGAAAGTAAAAAGACGGCGGGAGTATTCGGCTTAAAAAATCTTTCTTCCGGGATCTGGACGGTTTGCTATCCCGGCAAAGAAGAAATGTATTATGAAAACGGGAAAACGGTAACGCTGATTCCTGGAACAAGAATTGTGATCGGGACAAAGACTGTGCAAGTAATTCAATGACCAAGGAGGTATTTTAGGTGGGACGTTATGATGAAAATATCCGCGAGGTCGCGTCGCGGACAATGGTTTTGTTTTATCTGTTCGACAAGTCCGGAAGTATGGAAGGCACAAAGATCGGACAGGTGAACTATGCAATGAAGGATATTCCGAAAATTATCAAAGAGGTGGCGGACGGCGCACCGAATGCAAACATAGTCGTGGCGGCGGCAACGTTTGCGACCGATGTGAACTGGATAACGCCGAAACCTTTGACACCCGAGGAGTTTATCGCGCAGTGGCATGATGTTCAGGCAGAAGGGCTGACCTGTTTGGGTGCGGCATTGAGATCTCTCAATGAAAAAATGTCGCGCAAAGCGTTTTTAGGGGAGAACCCGATGGGGTATCTTGCGCCGGGCGTTATTATCTTGAGCGATGGCGTGCCGACAGACAATTGGGAAAAATCGCTGGAAGAATTAAAGAAAAATAACTGGTTCAAAAGCGCAACGAAAGTTGCTTTTGCGGTCGGGGACGATGCGGATAAAAATGTTCTTGCCAAGATTTGCGGGTCGGGAGAGTCGGTCGTTTCCATCGATGATCCGGAAAAAATCCGTCAATACATAAAGTTTGTTACCGCTGCCGTTTCAAAAACAGGTACGACAAGTTCCACCGGTAAAAGTGCGCAAGAGATTGTGAACGATGCTTTAAAATCCATTGACGACGATACCCCGATCGTCGTGGATATTCCCGACATAGACGATTCGCAATGGTAATTTTTGCGCGGCGGAGAAAAAATATGCGTAAAAGGGCGGTCGATACGATCAGTATACAAGGGTATGCGCATAAATCGGCAGGGAAGGAATGCCAAGATCACTCTGTAAGTTGGCAGAATAAATACTATGATGCTGCCATCGTTTGCGACGGGCACGGCGGCGATAAATACTTTCGCAGCGATGCGGGGGCTTATCTTGCTTGTGAAGCGGGGAAAAAAATTATTTCCGCATTTATGGAGCATTTTTGGAAAGATAAGGGCTTCAGAATCAAATTCTTTTCTTCGGAAAAAGTGCGCGATGAAATGTTTGAACAGCTTATAAAAGCCATTATTCAAGAATGGAATCAGAGTGTTGCGGCGGATTTCAATGCGTGGCCGATCGAGGCTGATCCTCGTTTTACGGCTCTGACAGATGCGGAAAAGACGGATCTTCAGAGGGAAAACAGCAAAGCGTACGGTTCTACTTTCATTGCGGCGATTTTATGTGAAGGTTTTTACTTAATCTTAAAGCTGGGGGACGGGAATGCCTGCATTTTGCGCGATCAAACGGTTGAATTTGCGGAAAAACGTTCCGAAACACTGCGTGATACGCAATTGCAGTTTAATTTGACGACTTCCCTTTGCAGCAGTATGGCGGACAGAGAATTTCGGTATGCTTGGGTAAAATATCCCTTAAACAGCGTCAAAGGGATCATTCTCACTACGGATGGCGTTATCAACAGTTATACAAGCGAAACAGGTTATCTGCGTTTCATCCATAATATTTTTTCGTCATATATCGGTTCGGACATAAAGAGCGCGCACGAAGAATTGGAGAATTTTTTGCATACGCTTTCTGAAAAGGGAAGCGGAGATGATTTATCAGTGGCAGTAATTTGTCGCAGAAAATGATATACGATCGATATTATTATTCCTGCCTGACGCAGGAACAAAAACAAATTTATAAACTCATTTACGGCGGATTGCAAAGTTTTCGGCGGCAGATCGCCATTCCCCGTTCGGGGAATGCGGATATTTATAAAATCATATCTGCGATCGACTTTGACAACCCGCATTTGTTTTTTGTATGTTTTGAAAAGGTGAGAGTTTCGGAGAGCCAGAAGGAATGTATTTACTATCCGGAATATTATTTTTCAAAGCCAAAGGCAACGCAGCTTTGGAGTGTCGTGCAAAGCAAGGCGCGGGCGATTTTGCAACAAATACAAAGGGCGGAAGATTATGAAAAAGAAGTCTGTTTGCACGATCTTCTTGTACAAAACATAGCTTATGATGAAAAGGCGAAAAGCGATTTATCGCGGATGCCGTATAGTTCTACGATTTTAGGCGTTTTGCTGCAAAAACTGGCGTTGTGCGAGGGGATCGCCAAGGCTGTCAAGTTGCTGTTAAATTGTTTGGGAATAAAATGTTTGATCGCGCAAGGAAATCTGCTGACCGAGAAACAGATCGGGCATGCCTGGAATATTGTAAAATTATATGGGAAGTCCGTCCACTTGGATATAACCAATGATCTTGATTTGCAAGGCAAAGGTAACGTGCATCATACATTCCTGAATTTAACGGATGCGCAAATCGAAAAAACTCATACCATGCAAATGCAGTATCCCGTTTGTATGGCAGAGGAATATGACTATTTTATAAGGAACAATTTGTCTGTTGCCGATAAAAAAGATTTGGAACGTGTTTTGCTGGATGCTTATCGAAATAAGGCGCGGTGCGCAGAATTTCGTCTGGATTCTTCATGGATGATCGATGAAAAAACCGTCATGCGATCGGCGATGCAAACTTTATTGCGCCATACGGCGCTGCGCGCAGTACGGATTATGTGTTGTATGAACAAAGAGCAAGGTGTCGTCGTGTTGCGATGGTGAAGGGTGCATCATATGTTCGTGTAATATGAGGGACATTTCCCAAAAACAGTACTGCAAGGCTCGAGCAAATTACTGTAAAGGCGGCACTTCTTTTACGAGCTTTTCCTGATAGCCAAAAACGGCACCCGAAAGGGTGCCGTTTTTGGCGTTGGAGGATGGAAAACCTGACTTAATTTATGAAATTTAATTCATAGGGTAAATATCACTTATTCTTTTGTAAACGCGAGTAGTTCCGTTTTCGACTAGTTTATATACGCCCAAAAATTCATAACCGTTCTTTGTTTTTACAAAAGTAATTCTGTTTGCATTATTTGAACGTCCTGTTTTTTCATCTACAGCCTCAAGGATCATATCCCCGTTCTTTTGAATAAGATTTATAGCGTGGGAATCCTTAACAACGAAGTCGAGATGTTGTAAGTCGTAATTGGGATAATAAATAAACCAAACATCGGATGTTCGATTTGTGTCGGCATTTGTTGCGTATAGAGGAGTTTGATGGCCAAACTGATTTATTTTATTCCGATCTCATCCGAGAGTATTGCAAAATTCCTTATAAATGCTTTGAGAGTTGGTTCCGTATACACAACCGCGAATAATGCGCGAAAAATCAGTTTCAATTTTTTTCCTGTGGGTGATTGTCTTATTCGAAATAATCTTCGTTTCTGCTTTACAGATATCGCAATAGTCATCATTTTCTAAAATGTAATTTGTTTCACATCTGGGACATTTCTTATAATTCATTATCCGAACTCCTTTGTGCCTGAGCTTGTGATAATTATATCATGAACGAAGTATTTTTCAAGACTTATTGAAAATTATTTTAAGTTAAAATATGCTATTCATCAAGGTATTGCCTTATGGTGATGGAGAATTGGTAACGTAAGTAGATTCGTAAAGCAATATACTATTTGCAGTCAAACAATATTTTATAAAAAGCGTCGCGGTTAAAAACCTCTTCCGACGTTACATGCGATAAACATTGTTATACCATATAAGAAAACAGTAAGGATAAATACGATAAGGTTTACGATTTTCAGAAAACGTTTGTTCTGAAATAAACATAGAGAAGCAAGTAACACAGATGTGAACAAAAAGAAAATATTAAGCAAAAAAAGCCAGAGTAAATTTATATCTATTAGATTTTGATAGGGGCATAGAAATAAAAAATACGGAGGATTATTGGGGAGAACCACCGAATAGCGGATTATCTTTATGAAGAAAAAAGAAATGCATCCTACATTTATAATTATTTCAACAAGCGGAAAAATTCTTTTTCGCATTTAGGTTTCTCCTTGCAATACTTTTTTCCGCTATGATTATACCATGGTTGTTTTCGAAATACAAGGGGGTACAAAATACAAGAGAAAATTTTTAGAAGAAAAATTGTATTGATTTGTAATTTATATATAAATTTGCGGCATCAATTGGCAGAGATCCTCGGCAAAGTGTACCTTGCAGGAAAAAGTGGGGGACGTCATATAAAAATCAATACCTCAAGGCTTGCGCGAACTGCCGAACGTCGGAGTATTTTTATTATCTCTTTCCAACAACACAAAAGGCGCTACCATATCGGGTAGCGCCTTTTGGTGGTGGAGAAAAGGGAACGTAAATCGATTAAAACAAAAAACCTTATCGCGATAAGTTCGGATAAGGTTTTTTGTGGTGGGAAGAGGTAGATTCGAACTACCGAAGTCAGTGACGTCAGATTTACAGTCTGATCCATTTGGCCGCTCTGGAATCTTCCCATGTATATAGGGTATTGAGTTACCCGTTTTTGCTTTGGAGCTGGTGATTGGAATCGAACCCACAACCTGCTGATTACAAATCAGCTGCTCTGCCAGTTGAGCTACACCAGCATGGTTGGTGCCTCGGGGCGGAATCGAACCACCGACACAGGGATTTTCAGTCCCTTGCTCTACCGACTGAGCTACCGAGGCATTTAAAAGCCTGCTCAACAGCCCACATATGCTATCAAACAGGCTTCCTTGAAAAGGTGGCGACCCGGAACGGTCTCGAACCGTCGACCTCCAGCGTGACAGGCTGGCGTTCTAACCAACTGAACTACCGGGCCGTATACAGGGATTGGTGGGCCTTCACGGACTCGAACCGCGGACCAATCGGTTATGAGCCGACCGCTCTAACCAACTGAGCTAAAGGCCCCTGATACGGGTTACATTGTCTCAATCACAACGCTTGATTATTTTATAATATCTGCAAAAAAAAGTCAACTGTTTTTCATTATTTTTTCTATCTTTTTTTGATCTTTTTTCTTTTAAGTGTTTTTCGGCAAAAAGAGTCATGATTTTGCATAACCGTAATTTTTTCGCGATGCAAGAAGTGGTATTGTATTCGGGCGTGAATGATATTGGCCGATCTTTCGGCGAGCAGGAGGTCATATGGACGTTGTTGCAAAGGTATCGAAGGATACGCTCTACATATTTTTATCCGGTGAACTGGATGAATATTCTGCTGTGGCGGCGCGTTCCCGGGCGGATGAAGCCATTGAGCAAAATATTGCCTGTTCGCGAGTGATTTTTGATCTTTCCGGCGTACATTTCATGGATTCGGCGGGCATCGGGTTTCTGATCGGCAGATACAAGAGGCTTTCGCGCTGTCATACGCCGGCCTATATTCAATCGCCCGATTTTGCCGCCGATAAGATCCTGAGTATGAGCGGCATTTATTCTCTTATTCCGAAATTGTAAGGAGATCGTTATGATAAATTCTATGGAGCTTAAAAATCCTGCCGTGTCCGAAAACGAGCCGTTCGCCCGTGATACTGTTGCGGCGTTCTGTGTACGGCTGAATCCTTCATTGGACGAACTTTCCGATGTCAAAACGGCGGTCAGTGAAGCTGTAACAAATTGTATCGTGCATGCGTATCCTGATCAGAAAGGCGAAATCCGTATCTTTTGCAGTGCGGAAGGAGATACGTTACATATCCGCATATCAGATTCGGGGAAGGGGATCGAAGACGTGGCGCGTGCAGTCGAGCCTTTTTTTACGACGCTTGCGGAGGAGGAGCGATCGGGCATGGGATTTACCATTATGCAGACATTCATGACGTCATTTCGCCTGGAGTCATCGCCGGGGACCGGTACAACCGTTTTTATGAGCAAGACGTTCCGCTCTGCGTCGACCGCATCGGCGGCGGATTATTTTGACCGTTCCGGTCAGAACGGAAAAAGTGCGCGGGGCGGTTCGGATGCTCGGTGAAGAGGAAACGCTCCGATATATACGCGCCGCAAAATCGGGCGATGATTCTGCCAAAGAAGCGCTTTTGTCCGGCAACGTATCTCTTTTAAAGAGTATTGTACGTCGATATCTGGGCAAAGGCGTGGAATTCGATGATCTGTATCAACTGGCCAGTCTCGGGCTTTTGAAAGCCGTTTACGGCTTTGATGAGCGCTACGGCGTACGCTTTTCGACGTATGCAGTGCCGATGATTGCGGGAGAGATCAAGCGGTTCATGCGCGACGACGGGTCTGTCAAAGTTTCCCGCGCGATGAAGTCTGCCGCCAAGAGTATGAACAAATTTGTCGAAGAATATACCGCCGAACACGGCGCGGCTCCCACGCTTTCGGAGGTCGCACAAAAATTCGGGATGGAAGAGAGCGAAGCGGTGTTTGTGATGGGATCGTCGCGGATGCCCGTATCCATTTACGAACAGGGCGAGTATAAAGACGAGAAATCACAGGAACTGATCGACAAATTACCTGCGGTGGACGATCAGGAAGACATGATCGAGCGCATGCAATTAAAGACGGCGATCGAACAGCTTCCCGAACGCGAACGCAAGATTATCATTCTGCGGTATTTCCGAGACATGACGCAGAGCGAGGTCGCGGACGTGATAGGAGTGTCGCAGGTGCAGGTTTCGCGGATCGAAAGCAAAGTTTTTGCTGACATGAAAAAACTTCTCGGCTAAAATAGCGTAAATTTATAAAAAAAATTGCATAAATATGAACATACGCGCCTTTTGGTTTGACAAAAGGCGCGTATATTTTTATAATAATAAGGAAATAAAACTCCGGAGAGGCCAAAAAACGGCGCCGAAGGTGTATGCTGCCCGCGGGCGGCTATCTCTCAGGCAAAAGGACGGAGCGGTTTTTTCCGCAGTCGCTTTCGGGCGGCTTTCTTTTTTGGCAAAAAACGAAAATGCAGATTTTTGGACAGATTGTAAAACAAGTGGATGACTTTGTATGGGGAATTCCGCTGATCGTACTTATTCTCGGGACAGGCATATATCTGACGGTTCGTCTGGTATTTTTGCCGATCCGAAAACTCGGACGCGCATTCCGATATGTTTTTCGAAAAGAAGAAGGCGCGGGGGAAGTTTCATCGTTCGGGGCGCTGTGTACGGCGCTTTCTGCGACGATCGGAACGGGGAATATAGTCGGCGTGGCAACGGCGATCGTGGCGGGTGGTCCGGGTGCTCTGTTCTGGATGTGGCTGGCTGCATTTTTCGGTATGGCTACCAAATATGCGGAAGGACTGCTTGCTGTCAAGTACAGGCGGGTGTATCCCGATGGTCATACGCTCGGCGGGCCGTTCTATTATATTGAAAACGGTTTGGGCAAAAAATGGAAATTTCTTGCCGTCATATTTGCGGTACTGGGAATGTGCGTCGGCCTGTTCGGGATCGGTACGTTTTCGCAGGTGAATTCGATCACTTCGGCGGTGGGGAATGTCTTTGGCGGCGTTTCGGATGTACGTCTGTTCGGAACTTCGTACAATCTTGCGGTTGTGATCGCGGGGTTACTGCTGACGGCGGCGGTGGCACTCGTTTTATTGGGCGGCGTGAAGCGCATTGCAAAAGTATCGGAAACGGTCGTACCGTTTATGGTTATTTTATATGTCCTGGCATGTCTTGTGATCCTGATTTTCAATATTACGGCGATCCCTGCCGCATTTCGGGAGATATTTGTCGGAGCGTTTCGTCCTTCGGCCGTTGCGGGAGGCATTTCGGGCAGTTTGCTGATTGCCATGCAGAAGGGGATCGCCCGCGGCATTTTTTCCAATGAAGCGGGGCTCGGGAGCGCGCCGATCGCGGCAGCGGCGGCAAAAACGCGGGAGCCTGTGCGGCAAGGGCTTGTTTCCATGACGGGAACCTTTCTTGATACGATCGTGGTCTGCACGATGACGGGGCTGGCGATTGTGATCACGGGGGCGTGGAAGACGGGGCTGGACGGTGCGGATGTAACGATCAGTGCGTTTTCGCAGGGAATGCCGGGAGTGCTCGGCACGGCGGGGCCTGCATTGCTGACGATTTGCCTTGTGTTTTTTGCTTTCACGACGATTTTGGGCTGGAATTTTTACGGAGAACGCTGCCTGGAATATATTGCGGGGCGCAAAAAAGCGGCGATTTACGCATACCGTATTGCTTATATCCTGGCGGTTCTGATCGGACCGTATATGACGGTTGCGGTGGTGTGGGATATCGCGGATGTTTTCAACGGATTGATGGCGATCCCGAATCTGATCGCGCTGATTTTACTTTCGAATGTCGTCTTCAAGGAAACGAAGAAGTACTTTTTGCGTTATCCGACGAGCCGGAGCGGAGAGGAAGCGACGGTGCTGGAAAATGAAGAAGAGGAAAGTTTTTGCAGGCTGGAAGGGATAGAGCAGGAGCCGGAAAAGCTTCCTGCGGAACAGGCAGGCGCACTGTACGATGAAGAAAAGAAAGATCCTCCGGCCCGAGCAGGTTGAGAGTTTCGCAATGATTCAGGCGGGAATGAGGATAAAAAGACCGCCGAAAACATCGGATGGGGAGCCGTGTTGTTGACAAAACGTCCACAATGTATTAAAATGGACAAACAGACGCAGAGAAAAGCTGTGCGGAACAGGCGGCTTGAAAAAAATATCTTGGAGAGTTGGAATGGAAGAGGAACAGACTCCGTTGATCGGGGATTTTGCGGAAGATGCGGAGCCGATGGCGTCGGATACTGGTACGGACGGGCCGGAAGGTAAAAAACGGGGCGGATTTTCGAGTAAAATCGGATTTGTACTAGCCGCTGCGGGATCGGCTGTCGGGTTGGGAAATCTGTGGAGGTTTCCGTATTTGGCGGCAAAATATGGCGGCGGAATGTTTTTGCTGTGCTATATTTTGCTTGCGGTTACGTTTGGATTTTGTCTTTTGGTTTTGGAAATTGCGATCGGCCGCAAGACAGGCAAAGGTGTGATCGGCGCGTTTGCCGCGCTGAATAAGAAGTTCAAGTGGTTCGGATTTGTTTGCATCGTTGTGCCGATCATCATCGTGCCGTATTATTCCGTGATCGGCGGATGGGTCATCAAATATTTCTGGGCGTTCATGGTCGGGGATTCGGCGTTGGTCGGTGCGACGGCGGATACAAGTTCTTATTTTAATGCGTTTATCTCGAATGCCTGGCAGCCGCTGATTTTTTTCCTGATCTTTACTGCGGCGACCATTTTGGTCGTGGTATTCGGGGTACAGAAGGGGATCGAGCGTGTGAGCAAGATCCTGATGCCGCTGCTTGCGATTTTGGTTGTGTTTTTGGCGGTGTATGCACTGTGTCAGCCGGGTGCAATGGCGGGATTGAAAAAACTGTTTGTACCCGATTTCGAGGATTTTCGGTTTGAAACGCTCCTTGCGGCACTGGGACAGCTTTTTTATTCCATGTCGCTCGCGATGGCGATCATGATCACATACGGATCGTACATGAAAAAGAATGCCGATATACAAAAATCCGGCAGACAGATCTCGATTTGCGATACATTGTTTGCGATTTTTGCGGCAATGATCATCATACCGTCCATCTATGCGGTTACCGGAGGCGGAGAAGCTGCGGCTCAAGCAATGGGCAACAGCGGGCCTTCGCTGATGTTTATTGTGTTGCCGCAGGTATTCAACGGAATGGCAGGCGGCAGAGTCATTGCAGTGATTTTCTTCCTGCTCGTCTTGTTTGCCGCGCTGACGTCTTCCATTTCGCTGGTGGAATCGATCGTGGCGGTATTGCGGGAAAACTGCCATTTGAAGCGTTGGGCCGCTTGTCTGATCGTGTTCGGCGTGATGATCGTACTGGGCACGCTTTCGTCGCTCGGGTTCGGGCCGCTGAGCATGGTGCAGATCGGAGGAAAGGGCATTCTCGATATGTTTGACTATTTGTCCAACAGCATCATAATGCCGTTGGTGGCGATCGGTACCTGTGTGATTGCGGGGTATTTTACAAATACGGACAGCCTGATGGATGAGATCGGCATGAGGCGGAAAGGTTATCGGATGTATTATAAGATCATGATACGCTACATTGCACCGGTGTGTATGGCGGCGATCTTGATCAGCGGTATTTAGAATCCGGCGTAAAAAAATCGAGAATAAAAGCGCGCTGCGGCGCGCTTTTACTGTGTCCGTAGAAATACGGGATGGTTAGAAAAAAAGGACGACGTTGAGCGTTTTTCGAACGGCACAGCGATCGTGTGCACGGCAGAAGATCTGCAGGAAGGTTTAAAAATCGGAGCAGAATATGGTTCAGGAAAAACGGAAGAGGGACATCGATCTTGGAAAAGATCCTGTCGGCAGGCTGGTGGTCAGGCTGGCTGTACCTGCGGTATTGGCACAGCTGATCAACCTTTTATACAATTTGGTGGATCGGATGTATGTCGGAAGTATTCCGCAGATCGGTACACAGGCTTTGGCCGGCCTGGGGGTGGTATTTCCGATCACTTTGATCGTAAGCGCCTTCAGCAATCTGGTCGGGATGGGCGGAGCGCCTTTGGCGAGTATTTGTCTCGGAGAACAGAAAAAAGAGGAAGCGGGTAAAGTTTTCAATACTGGGATCGGGCTTTTGGCTGTGTTTGCAGTCATATTGACAGCGGTCGTGCTGACCTTTTGTGATTCGCTGGTAAATTTGTTCGGTGCGCCTGCGGACAGCTTTGAATATGCCCGCGGGTATCTGTTTGTATACGGCTGCGGTACTGTTTTTGTTCTTTTTTCGCTGGGATTGAATCCGTTTATCACGGCGCAGGGATACAGTGTTACATCCATGCTTACGGTAGCGATCGGAGCGGTGCTGAATATAGCGCTGGATCCGCTGTTTATATTTGTGTTCAACATGGGCGTGAAAGGTGCCGCATTGGCGACGGTTCTTTCGCAGGGCGTATCGGCAGTGTGGGTAGTATCCTTCTTTTTCCGCAGAAAAAGTGCTTTTCGGCTGAACGTACGGCAGTTTATCCCGGAGCGGAAAACGGCTCTGCGGATTTTGGCGTTAGGGCTTTCTCCGTTTATCATGAGTGTAACGGAAAGTGCGATCCAGATCGTATTCAATGTCAACCTCAAACGCTGGTCGGGCGGAAACAGCGATTATACGGCGGCGCTGACGATCATGCTGAGCGCGATCCAGATCGTATGTCTTCCGCTGAACGGATTGGGGACGGGAGTGCAGCCGTTGGTGAGCTATAATTATGGTACGGGAGATTCTGCACGGATCCGAAAAACTGTGCGTATCGCCGCTTTGACGGCACTGTGCGGTTCGACGACCGTGTGGGCGGTATCCTTGTTTGCTCCGCAGATATACGGATTCATATTCAGCGCCAGTGAACCGGTGATGGCGATTCTTCGCAAGTATACGCCTTTTTTCATGATGGGAACGATTTTTTTCTTTGCCCAGATGACGTTGCAGAACGTATTTGTTGCGTTGAATCAGGCGAAGATCTCTATTTTCCTGGCGTGCCTGCGGAAAGTCATATTGCTGATTCCGTTGTGCTTTGCGTTGCCCTATGCGTTCGGGGTATCGGGAGTTTATTACAGCAAGGGGATCGCGGACATAACGGCAGGCATTGTAACGGCTACGACATTTTTCTGTATGCTTCCGCGTATCCTGCATAAGAGAGAACAGGTTCTTGAGCAGGGGAAAGGCAGGGTGTGAAAGAAGGACAAGCGTTTTTTGAAGAAAATCCGCATAATTTTTCGTAAAAAGAGCAAAAATATGGGATATGAAGCGAAGAATTATGCCCGCAGATGAAGTACGGACGAGAGACGAAAGGGAAACGTGCATCCCGGGATTCAATGCGGCAGGAGAGCGGCATGGAAAATAAGGAAATGCAGGCGACGTATCGTAAAAATCGAGGCGGAGCGGGAGCTGTGAACGAAGAAAAAGAAAAAGCGCATGTATCGACGTATGCAGGGATCAATGAGAATTATCTTGCGTATGTGCATTCGTTTGCGCCTCCGACGAAACACTTTCATAACTGCCTGCGCGCTTTTATGGTTGGCGGGCTGATATGCTGTATCGGACAGTTTTTGCGGACTGTCTTTGAAAATGTTTTTTTGCTTACCGGCGATGAGTTGGCCGGAGCTACTTCGATGGCGCTTATTTTTTTAGGATGTCTTTTGACCGGTTTGGGAGTATACGACCGTATCGGAAAAGCTGCTGGGGCAGGGTCCATTGTTCCGATCACGGGGTTTGCAAACAGCGTATGTTCTCCGGCTTTGGAATTCAAATCGGAGGGAATGATCACGGGCCTTGCCGCAAAGATGTTTACGGTCGCAGGGCCGATCATTGTTTACGGTGTTCTTGCCGGGGCGGCGGTTGGCCTTATTTACTTTTTGTTGGGATTGGGTTGATCTCGCAAATTGACGGCGTCAAAAGAAACATTATGATCAATTTTTTGATATTTCTGCTCATAAAACGGATTGTTTTTATTGAGCATCGGATCGATATGCAGCGCCGCCGCGCGTAAAATTTTTTGATAGGTGCGGCGCATTGGATGGAAGACGGGCGTCCGAATTGATATTCGGACGCCCGTCTTCCGTCTTAAAAACAAATATTTTTGCAAAATTTTGCATCGGTCGGCTAGGCGGACAATATATTTTGCACTGAACGGCTCCCATTACTAAAAAATTTTACAAAATATGCAAATATTCTTGCAAAAAATAAAGATATGTGATAAAATACGCTTGAATACAGATGAGTGAAAATACGGCCGGCCGTATTTTGTCTATCATGGATAGACAAAATATATTGTTTTAAAAGCAAAAGGGAAAAGGGGAGAAAATAAAATGCGGAAAAGGAAGACTGCAAAAATGTTGTCTGGCAGAAAGCCGGGCAGGGTTTTTGCGGTCTTTTGCTATTTTGTGGCTATTCCTATACTTTTGCTGATTTTAGGAAGCGGATTGCTGGCATATATGGGGAATTATTACGGACAGCCGGATTTATTGTGGATGGCGGTCTATTTGCTGATCACGGTGGAATGTCTGGCGGTACCGTTTTTATTGGCAGTGTTGATCGGAGGGGTGCAGAAATACTTTTCCGGGAAAATAAGAGTTGAACGTTTTCGCACGGGAAAGGTGCGTACAAAGGTGCGCAAGTATTCCGTAAAACCGATTCCGGCATTTCGGAATTTCTGCAGAAGAAATTGTTGAGAGGAAAAAGAGGATAGGAAAAGAATAAACGAATGAGAAATATAAATAGAGATAAAAGAGAAAAAAGAAAGGAGAAAAATATGATAAAAAAGTTTAAGAAAGCATTTACGATCACGGAGCTTGTGATCGTGATCGCGGTGATAGCGATCCTTGCGGCAGTGCTGATCCCGACGTTCACTACTTTGATCGACAGGGCAAACCGTTCTTCCGATGAATCGGCGGTCTATAATATGAACCTGATTTTGAGTTCGGATGAAGCAATGAACGGCAAACCGGAAAATGTTTCGCAGGCTATGGATATTTTGTCTGAGGCAGGCATGGATGCGCGTGAATACAGAGCATTGGCGAAAAATCATGCGTTTTTCTACAATTTGGAAGAAAATCGCGTCATGTACATCGATACGACTACCTATGAAATTTCTTATCCCGAAAAATATGCCGGCACGAATTACGCCGACTTGGTCGGATGGTACAATCTGGAAGGCAGAATGGCGGGCGATGGCAGTTGGATGACGGAAGGCGCCGCAGGAGTAAAGTTTAAACAGCTTTCTTCCTATTCGGGAAGCACGCCGTCTGAACAACTGAAAGCTGCGATAACGGCTTTAACGGGTGAAGAAGCGGAAGCTGAAAAAGATGTTACGGTGAAAAATGACGAGGGCGAAATTGTTTTGGCTAAAATTTCCACGGCGGAAAAATTGATTTCGGTCGTAGATTATATCGAAGCGGATGAGAATAACGGCGAAGAACTTACGGTCATTCTCGGAGATGATATCGATTTAAAGAATTCGGAATGGAAACCTGTCGATGAATTTGCCGGGTCGTTCTATGGTAACGGAAAAGTGATTGATAATCTGCAGATGACGGATATCACGGCGGACAGTATTTCCATCAGCGCAGCCACGACGAACAGTAATTATACATTCTATGGATTCATTTCTATTTTCAGCGGAGATTATTTCGGAGACGTTATTTTCTCGAATGTAGTGATCGATCAGCCGGGCAGCGGATATATTTCCGATAAAGGCATGAATACGAACAACCATACAGCCGCCGTAGCGATCGGTGCGGTTTATGCGGAAGGAGACAATAAAATTGAAACCACGATCAGCAATGTGGTCGTCGGCGGCATGAAGGATGAAAACGGGAAAATCGTTAAAGACGGAGTCAGTAAAATTGTTGGGTACAACCGTACTGCCGGTGTGATCGGATATGTAGGAGGCAGGGCGCTGACGGATACCGATACAGCCAATAAGTATTCATCCGTTTGGCCCGCGGGATCTTCTGTAACGATAAAAGATTGCATCAATTATGCGACCGTAGAGTCGGCTGCTGCTTCCAATACTTCTTATGCGACGGCAGGCGGAATTTTGTCGATCACGAACCAAAGAGGCGAGGATACGACAATCACGATTTCCGATTGTCAGAATTACGGTAACATCAGAGGACAGTGGGTCGGCGGAATCATGGCGGACAGCTGGGCTTCCAATATTTCCAATGCGGCGAGCGATAATTGGAATGTACAGGATTTGGCAAACGTTGCAAATTCGAAATCTTCCACAAACTTCAAGTATGATAATGCCGGGAAAATCGTCATAGATTCTTGCAGCAATTATGGTGATTTGGTCGGGTTCTTGCGCGTAGCCGATACAAACAACGATAATAAACCTGATAACATGGGACAATCGATCTTGGTGGGCGGAATTTTTGGACAGTATAACGGTACTTCCAGTGTTAAAGTCGATGGGGTTTCAAAAACGATTTTAGCGAATTATCGTGTTATTATCAATAATTGTGAGAATCACGGAAGCATTTCGTATGAGTGCGAATATTTCGGTTCGGCTTATGAAAACGATTATGTGAAGGGCAGCGGAACAATCTCTCTCGGACAGATCGTCCCGTTGAAAAATGGTGATAATACGAATTCTCTTTCAGAGAGTACGGCTTACCTGTTTGATGCAAATAACTTTACGGATATTGCTTCAAAGAGTTTTGCGCAGATCGTGGCTGAATATTACGGAGAAAACGGTGTGGGCGGAATTTTCATGACAGGCACAAATGTTGCGGAAGGCACGATCAATACACACAATACCGATTTTGAAAGCAAAGCCAACAGATTTTTTGTTTATGAAGGCACGATATTGGGATATGCAGGAAACTAAATAAAACATAAAAACAGCCCATCCGTTGAATAAACGGATGGGCTGTTTTTATGCTTTGAAAAAATTATGTGGCGTTATTCCGCAAGAACGTCTTTCATGTCGTATTTTCCGGCGGGCTTTCCGCACATGAATTTTGCTGCTTTTACGGCGCCTGCCGCAAACACCTTTTTGCTGCGTGCGCTGTGTGAGATCGTGATGATCTCGTCTTCTCCCGCAAACATCACTTCGTGTTCCCCGACGATCGTTCCGCCGCGCACCGCGTGAATGCCGACTTCCGCTTTTTTACGCGCACCGACCATTCCTTCGCGCCCGTAAACAAATTCTTTCGTGCCGCCGAACGCTTCGTTCACGCTCTCCGCGAGCATATACGCCGTGCCGGAAGGGGCATCTTTTTTCAGATTATGGTGCCTTTCAATGATTTCTACGTCAAACGATTCACCCAAAAATTCCGCCGCCTCTTTGACAAGTTTCTGTAAAAGATTGATCCCAACGGACAGATTCGCTGTCTTAAAAACGGGTATGCTCTCCGCCGCTTTTTCGATTTGTTTGAGCTGTGCGTCGGTGTATCCCGTCGCCGCTAAAATCACGGCACATCCTGTCTTTTTGGCATAATTTAAAAGGTTGTCCAGATTGGCGGCGCTCGAAAAATCGATGACCGTATCGGGTTTTTCCTGTACTGTTTCAAAACTGTCATACACGGGAACCTGATCAATGTTTCCGCTTTTGAGGTCTACCCCGGCAACGCATTCCGTTTCCGCGTCCGCGTTGACAAGTTCCAGAACATTTCTGCCCATATGTCCGAAAATTCCGCTGATCAGAATTTTAACCATATCGATCTCCTTATTTTGTCTTTTTATTGTTGAATTAAGATTTGTATTGATAAGAATCCCCGCGCGTACGCGCGGGGAATTGTTATTATTAAAATGTTCTTTCCGCTTTTGCCTGGACCGACGGGAAAAACGTTGCTGCCGTTTTCATGATCCGTCGCAAGGGCGGCGTCAGAAAAATCAGGCTATTACGTTCAAGCCGAATTCACGCAAAGCTTTGCGCAGGGCGTCTGCGTGCGCCGGTTCGATTTCCGTGAGAGGAGCACGCGGTGTTCCGCCATCCAATCCGATCATGTCTGCCGCCGCTTTGGCGCAGATCGGGTTGACTTCCGTGAAAAGATTGTCGATCACGGGCAGCATTTTATCCTGAATGGCGTTTGCCGAAGCCAGGTCGCCTTTTTTGACAAATTCATACAGCTGTTTTGTTTCTTTGGGCAGGATGTTGGAAGATACCGAGATCAGTCCGGTACCGCCGATCGCAAGGATAGGGAGATTCAGATGATCGTCTCCCGAATACATATCGCACTTACCGCGGATCATGCGCGCCGTCGTTACGATCTGTTCCATGTTTCCGCACGCTTCTTTGATCCCTGCAATGTTTTCGATCTCGGCAATGCGTTTCATCGTTGCGGGCAGAATGTTTACGCCCGTGCGCGGGGGCACGTTATAGCAGATGATCGGAATGCTGACGGAATCTGCGATTGCTTTATAATATTCATAGATCCCGTTCTGCGTGCATTTGTTGTAATAGGGGGTAACGACGAGCAGTCCGTCTGCACCCATTTTTTCTGCGGTTTTACTTGCCTCGATCGCGTGAGCAGTGCAGTTGCTTCCGCTTCCGAACACGATCTTGGCGCGCTTGCCTATTTTTTTGACGGAATACTGCATCACTGCAAGTTTTTCATCTTCGGTCATGGTCGCGGGTTCGCCCGTGGTGCCTAAAATGACCAGCATATCCGTTCCGTTTTCGATCTGGAAATCGATCATTTTTCCGAATGCGTCAAAATTGACGCCGCCCTCTTTCGTGAACGGCGTGATCATCGCCGTCGCGGTACCGTTAAAAAAATTAAGCATGAAATCCAACCTCTGCTGATTTGTTTTTTATTTTTGGAACTTTAAGAAATTTCATGACGCTTTTTGTGCGTCTATGCTCTGGGAAATTAAATATAATTTTCTGCGCAGAGCAGTTCTGCCATCAGTACAGCGCCGCCGGCTGCACCGCGCAGGGTATTGTGCGAAAGACATACAAACTTATAATCGAATACGATGTCTTCGCGCAGCCTGCCGACCGAAACCGCCATACCGTTTTCCAGCATGCGGTCAAGCTTAGCTTGCGGACGGTTGTCTTCTTCAAAATAGTGTATAAACTGTTTGGGTGCGGAAGGCAGATTCAATGCCTGCGGAACGCCGGAAAATTCCGCCCATGCTTTGAGGATCTCTTCTTTGGAAGGCTTCGTGTCGAACGATACAAACACCGCCGCGGTATGCCCGTCCGAAACGGGAACGCGCAGGCATTGTGCCGTGATCTTCGGCGTGTCCGTCGTAACGATCTCGCCGTTTTCCACGTGTCCCCAGATCTTTAAAGGTTCGCGTTCGGATTTCTCCTCTTCGCCGCCGATATAGGGGATGACGTTGTCAATGATTTCGGGCATACGGTCAAACGTTTTGCCTGCACCGCTGATCGCCTGATAGGTAGAAACAGCTACTTTGGAAATGCCGTATTTTCTGAGCGGGTGCAGGGCGGGAACGTAGCTTTGCAGAGAGCAGTTGCTCTTTACGGCGATGAATCCGCGCTTTGTTCCGAGCCGTTTTTTCTGCGCTTCGATGACCTTGGCATGTTCGGGGTTGATTTCAGGGATGATCATCGGGACGTCGGGCGTAAAACGGTGTGCCGAATTGTTCGATATGACGGGGACTTCCGCTTTTGCATATTTTTCTTCCAAAGCCTTGATCTCGTCTTTTTTCATGTTCACGGCGCAGAACACAAAATCGACCATTCCCGCGATCTTATCAATATCCTTTTCCGCGTCGAGGACGATCATGTCCGCAAATTTTTCGGGGATCGGGGAAGTCATTGCCCATCTGCCGGCGACGGCGTCGCGGTATTTCTTTCCTGCCGATGCGGGGGATGCCGCCAGTGCGGTTACGTGGAACCAGGGATGGTTTTCCAAAAGCAGGCTGAATCTCTGCCCGACCATACCCGTTGCGCCGATGATCGCTACATTGTAGTTTTTCATTTCAGTACTCCTGTAAAAATAGTTTGTGCGCTGCGCCACGAAAAAAAAACTGCGGCGCAGATGCACCGCAGTGAATAAGAATCAATATCTGTCCGAACCGCTGGTACATCCATACCGGCGTAATATGATTTCTTCGGGCTAATAGTTCTCCACGTTGGTGACAGTCGCAAAGGTATTCTCCCTTGCGCCCAGCAGCAGGGGCTGCGGATACCTTCCTGCGCTTCGGCGGGGATGCCCTTTCTGTCTGCCAGTTTCCGCTCTTTTGCGGCAGTCGTACTTTTGCTCGCCCGCTCCTCTATTTCGCAGGGGTATTGTAGCATATCTTTCCGTAAAAGTCAAAGCATTTTCCGCCGCGCTTTTTTAAAATTCTAGGAGGGGAAAATTTTTCCTCCCGATTTGTGTTTTGTTTATAAAAATTTTTGCAAGCGCGGATATTTTAATTGAAAAATTTTACACTTTGTAGTAGAATAGAAGATAAGATTTTTACGGATGCCGTTTGCGGTATCCGGGAGGTATTATGGCGCAAGGCGAAAAGAAAGGTTTTATTGCCCGCATGCTGGAAGGGAAAGAGCGCGACGAAGAGTATGCAAGAAGTACTCTGCCTTCCAACCGCTGGGCTTTGTTCTGGGATATTTTCAAGGGCAGATTTTCCAAGCTTGTCATTGTAAATCTGCTGATGCTTCTTTTTTGTATTCCGCTTATTGCGGTCTTTATTTTCCGCTATACCTGGCTGAATGTAATGGGCAGCTCTTATCCGTTTTCCGGCGGACTGCTTGTCGGATTTCCTGCTTATCCGAATATGGTCGGCGTTCCCGAACAGCTGGTTATTTCCTCGCAGCTGACATTCGGGCTCTTTTTGGTCGTGGCGGCGCTGATCGCGGCGATCGGGATTTCGGGCGGTATGTACGTCATCCGGAACATGGTCTGGACGGAAGGTATTTTCGTGGCCAATGATTTCTGGCGCGGCATTAAGATCAATATCGGAATCGTGCTGGAGTCCACACTGTTTTATTCGGTCGCGTTGTGGCTGTTTACATTTTCCATCGACTGGTCGGAGTGGATCCTTGCGGTCGGACAGGGGAACTCTGTATTGATGACCATTTCCATTGCGATCTCGTATATAGCGATCGCAATCGTTACGATCATGTATCTGTGGATGCTTTCCATGGGCGGAAGCTATAAGCTCAAGTTTTTCCAGCTTTTGAAAAACTCTTTCCTCATGACGTTCGGATTGATTTTTCAGAATGTTTTCTTTGTCGTCCTGATGGCGATCCCTCTGCTTTTGGTGCTTCTGGGTTCGTTCTTCCAGATGATCGGCATAATTATTCTTATTCTGTTCGGGTTATCCTATATGCTTTTGGTTTGGCTGGATTATTCGCAGTGGGCGTTCGATAAATTCTTCGAATCCAAACGCGAAGGCGGAAAAGTCAACCGCGGTATTTATGCAAAGGTAGGCAAGGGCGGCGCGCAGAGCAAGGCGGTACAGGAATATCAGGCAAACCTTGAAGCCGCGATGAGTGTCAAGAGCGATCTTTCTTCGCGTCCCATTAAGCCGATCACGGACGACCTGAAAGTGTACGAACTTCCCGATTCGTTCTCGCGTGAAGATCTGAAAAAACTGCGCGAATCCAAGGAGATCATTGCCGAGGATACGCAAAAGTATGCAGAAGAACACAAGAACGATGAAAAATATGTAACGTACAATGCCCAGTTCGATAAGCCGAAAGAAGAAGAGGAAGCGAAAGGCAAGAAGGGCAAGAAAGACAAAAAAGCCAAAGCGGACGAAAAAGAAGCGGACGGTAAAGACAAACAATGACCGGTGCTTACACTTCGCTCGCGGAATGGTTTGAATATCTGAATGCAGACTGCGACTATGAAAAATGGTCGCAGTACTTGTATAACCGACTGACGGGATTGGGCATTCAAAGCGGAAAGGGCATGGACATCGGGTGCGGTAGCGGCGCGTTTACGCGGGCGTTTGCCGGGTTCGGATACGACATGACGGGGTATGACTGCAGTACGCAGATGCTTTCCAAGGCGGAGAGGCTGGGTACGGGTCCGCGCGTGCGGTATGTGCTTTCGGACGCGCGCAAAGTGCGCGTTATGGGTGGACGCGCGGATTTCGCGATCTGCGTCAACGATTGTCTCAATTACATTCCGCAAAAAGACGTTCCATCCTTTTTTGCGCGCGTGAACGCATGCCTCAGAAAGGGCGGCGGTTTTATTTTTGATGTATCGTCGCCTGTAAAATTGCGCGAAATTATCGGAAACAATGCGTTCTGTGAAGATCGGGAAGAGCTGGCGTATCTTTGGTTCAATACGCTTTTCACGGATCGGGTGGAGATGGATTTTACATTGTTTGTCAAGGGTAAAGACGGACGTTTTGACCGAGCGGACGAGCATCATACGCAATATATTCATGAGAAGGATGCGCTTATTTCGGCGGCGGAAAATGCCGGATTTGCGGTGCGTGCGGCGGAAGGCGCGTTCGGAGACGAGACGGACAGGACGCGTCTGAATTTTATCTGCGTACGCCTTTGAAAGATTTTTGGGCAAACGGAGAACGGGATTATGGAAAAGAAAAAAGATTGTATTTTGCGCGGATTGATCTGCGGGGGCGAAGTGTCGCTTGCCGTAGCAGATACGACGTCGCTTGTGAACGAAGCGATCCGTATCCACGGTCTTTCCGCTTTGTCGGCGGCAGCGCTGGGCAGAACGCTCACGGCTGCGGCTTATATGTGTTCGTCGCTCAAAGAGGAACGCGGTGCGTTGTCCGTTACCATTAAGGGGGACGGCGTAGGCGGCGGTATTTATGTCAGCGGCGACAAGGCTCTGCATATGCGCGGTTATATTGAGAATCCGCAGGCATATCTTCCCCCCAATGCGAAGGGCAAACTGGATGTGGGCGGCTGTGTCGGAAAGAACGGTTACATATCCGTCGTGCGCGACGACGGCGAAAATCAGCCGTTTGTCGGGACGACTGCGCTTGTCAGCGGAGAGATCGGGGAGGATTTCGCCGCATATTTCGCATACAGCGAACAGATCCCGACGGCGTTGGCGGTCGGGGTAAAGATTGGAACGGACGGAAAATGTCTCGGCGCGGGCGGCGTATTTATGCAACCGCTTCCCGGGGCGAGCGAAGAGAGTATCCGTTTTGTCGAAGAGACGATCGGCAAGTTTGCGGCGGTCAGTACGATGATGCAGGAGCATACGGCGGAAGAAGTATGGCATGAATTTTTCGGTGCGGTACAATTTTACACCTGTTTTCCCGAATATAAGTGCAATTGCAGCAGAAATTATATAGAGGGAGTGCTCGCCGCGCTGGGAGAAAAGGAACTGCGTGCGGCGATCGCGGAGCAGGGGAAGATCGAAGTGCATTGCCATTATTGCAATACCGATTATACCTTTACTCCCGAAGACGCGGAAGAGATCATCCGGCGCTCGCACGAGGAGCAGAGAGGTTAAACGATGGAGAAAAAGACGATACGATTTGATCTGAGCGCGGATACGCTGCTCGATCTTGCGGATGCGCGGCTGGAAGAAGGAGATCATCTTGCGGCACTGCGCATGCTGCATAAATCCGTCGATCTGTACGGTCCGGGTGCCGACGAGTACGCGGCATTGGCGGACGTCTATGACGAAATGGAGCTGTTCGAGCTTTCCGCGGAATGCTGGTTCCGTTATCTGGACGTGTGTGCGGAAGAGGAAGCTGTGGATGCATACGAAGGGCTGGCTGCTTGTTATTACAATCTCGGAAACGAACGGTTGGCGTCTTATTATTATAAAAAGATGCTCAACGATAAATTTGTTTCGCCTGCAAACAATGTGGAAATGGGCGAACTTTTTGAACGCCCCCCGCGGCCGCAACTGAAAATTGCGTGGCCGCCCGAAAGTGCGGATTATTCGCAGGAGATCGATGCAGGGCTTCGTGCGCTCAAAGAGGGCAATTATGACGAAGCGGAAAAGCAGTTTCGCAAAGTCAATGAAAAGTCGGAATATTACCCTTCGGCGCTGAATTATCTGTCTGTGAACTATCTGTTGGCGGGGAAGTCTGCAGAGGCGGAGGCGACCTGCAAACAACTGATCGAACGCGATCCGGACAATATTCAGGCGCTTTCTACGTATGCAGCGGTGCTGACGGAGCAGGATCGCAAAGCAGAGGGCCGTGCGGTAGCGGAAAAACTGGCGGTGCTTCCCGCAAAAAGTGCGGACGAACTTTATAAAACGGCTACGGTATGCTGTGAAAACGGTCTTTACGAGCAGGCATACGAAAAATTCTGCAAATTGGAAACGATGGTCAGTTATGATCGTACTTTATTATATTTTAAGGCTGTAGCGGCGTTGCGCTGCGGACGGACGAACGAAAGTCTGGCAGCGTTGGGGAAAATTTTGGACATACAGCCCCGCGCGGCGGTCGTGCGGTATTATTACCGCGAGATACAAAGATATGCAAAAGAGGGCGGCACGATGCCCGAAACGACATTTTTCTGTCATGTTCCGCAGGCGGAGCGGGACACGCGCATTGCGCTTTTGACGGAGCTTTCGAAAATGAAAGCGGGGGACGTACGCGCATATTTTGACGCGGAGAAAAATGCGGACGAACTTTTGGAATGGTGTTTTGACGAAGCGGACGGAAGGGACGCGGAGCTTCAGATCGCAGCCGTTGCGGTCGCGATCCGTGCAGGGCGCGACGGGTTTGTCTGCGATCTTCTCGTTGACCCGAAAGTGAACGATGTCGTAAAAATCGATGCGGTTCAGCGGCTTTGTCTTAGAAACAAAGGGTTGGAATTCGGGATCGTGATCGCGGATATTTACAGAAAGATCTGCTTTGACCGTCTGGAAGTCGGGCGGGAAAAGCACGCCAAATTTGTGGCGGCGTACGCACTGTGTTTTGCAAGGCTGGCGCTTTTGGGCGAAGGGGACGCGGAACATTATCGCTTTGCCGCACAGGCCATATATGCGACGCTGGAAAAAGAAGGAAAACTTCCCCTTGTGAAAGATGCGGAAAGTCTGGCGTGTGCGATGTTTCTGACCGCGGTGGCAACGGGACAGGCGGATGCGCGCCGCGTTTTGCAGAGGATGAATGCTGACGCCGAAAATGTTGCGCAGATCCTGAACGTTTTGCACGGTGCGTTTGAGAGAGAACAAGCGGAGATCGCGGCGGCAAAGGCAGATGAATCTTCACAGCCGTCGGGTACGCAGACAGAAGCCGAAGCGGAAGAAACTCCTCCGAAAGCGGAAGAGCAGGCAGAAGCGGAAGAAACTGTTTCGCCGAAAGCGGAACACGGGGAAGAAACGGTGCAGGAAGGAACACAGAAGGAGGATGATCCGGATGAAACTCATTGATTTTGATGAAAAATTCAACAAAAAAGTGGCGGAAATGCTGGAAAAGCATGCGGGTGAGCGTACGGAAGAGGAATGGGAAGACGAAATTGCCAAGGCCTACGCGCGGTTCGGCGATACGTACATGGGACAACTCGGCAAGACCCCTCGGCAATATTTTGCGCAGATGGGCGACGCGGAGCTGGTGGAAACATTGAAAGAATATTTACTGCAGGGTGTATCCGTGCCCGATTTTCTCTGCGAAGAGATCGAGAGCCGCGGCGTTTTTGAGTCGCTCTTGTCCTTGCTGCACGAAACGGACGAGGAATTGGTGCATTATGCTTTGAATCTGATCGGAAATGACCGCAGGGCCATGGGACGGTATGCGGAAATGCTGTCGGAAGAGGAGTATGACGAGCATATCAAAGACGCACTGTCCGATTTGATGAAAACGCGTGCGGATGAAGTAAAAGAGGCGGTCCTGCCGCTTGTCAAGACAGAAAATCGTGCGTATGCACTGGAGATCCTGTCCAAATGCACCGAAAGGGATGATCGGGTTTACGAAGCGCTGCTGACGGCATTCCGTACGGCGGATGAAGAGGATGTTCCGCTGTATGCAGGATATCTGGCGTCTTACGGCGACGATCGTGCTCTGCCTTTTCTGCTCGAACATATCCGCCGCAGCGATATTGATTTTGTTACATTCCAGGAACTGAAGTTCGCGATTGAAGCCCTCGGCGGAGAATATACCGAGCAGCGCGATTTTTCGGAAGACGAATCTTATAAAAAAATCATGGAAGCCGGAGCGGGTACGGATATTTTCGGCTCCAAGCGCAGCTGATCCGTGCGGCAGTTTTTCGTAAGTTTTTTCGGACGGCGGATATGAATATCTGCCGAAAATAAACAAAAAAGTTGGTTTTTAAGGAAAAGAAAGCGGATTATCCGAATATTTTGTTTCAAACGTTTGACAATTTTACATGGAAATGCTAAAATAGCACTTGCGACCATGGGCGTATATCTTTTTGCGCGCCCTTTTATCGCAAGTGTTTTTCTTTATTTATAATAGAGGAAAAGCAATTTTACGGAAATTTTTATCGCTTTTAATTTTTTTGTGAACCTATTTTATGCTTTCTTAAATTGCGTAAGGGCAATTTTAAGATAAATTCCATTCTTACAAGGAGGTAAAAAATGCCTACAATCAACCAGCTCATCAAGCACGGCAGGGAACAGCGCGCGGAGAAGAGCAAAACTCCTATCATGAGCCAATGCCCTCAGAAGAGAGGCGTATGCCTTTCCGTTTCCACGACGTCCCCGAAAAAGCCGAACTCGGCTCTTCGTAAGATCGCGAGAGTGCGCTTGACGAACAAACAGGAAGGTACCGTTTACATTCCCGGCGAAGGCCACAACCTGAACGAGCACAGCTCCGTTCTGATCCGTGGCGGCCGTGTCCGTGATCTCCCTGGTGTCCGTTACCACGTCATTCGCGGTGCGCTCGATACTGCAGGCGTAGCCAAGAGAAAACAGGCTCGCTCCAAATACGGCGCAAAACGTCCTAAGTAATCATTTGCAAAACCATTGCGGAAAGCCGCAGAAAGCATCCTACTTGTCGGAATTTATCTTCTAAGATACCCGATATAAAGTAGGCAGTATGCCGCAAGGCAGAAGGTTCGCTACTCGGAAAGAGCAAGCGATAGCTGTACTGAGGGTATTTACCCTTACAAAACCCGTCCGCGCGGTTCGCACGAAGGTGCGAAAGTTCTTTTGGGAACAAAAGAGCGGCGCGGACATCCAAAACAATTTAAGGAGGACAACATCATGCCCAGAAGAGGCAATGTACCTAAAAGAGACGTACTGCCCGATCCCGTGTATGGCAGCAAGGTTGTTGCAAAGCTCATCAACCAGATCATGCTGGACGGCAACAAGGCAACGGCGCAGAAAATCGTTTACGACGCATTTGACATGATGCGTGAAAAACTCGGCAAAGAGCCTATCGAGATCTTCAACCAGGCGATGGCAAACGTTATGCCTGTATTGGAAGTCAAGGCTCGCCGTGTCGGCGGTGCGAACTATCAGGTTCCTATCGAAATCCGTCCCGAAAGACGTCAGACGCTCGCCATTCGTTGGATCGTTATCAATACGAGAAAACGCAGTGAGCGCGAAATGTCCAAAAAGCTCGCAGCCGAGCTGATGGATGCGTTCAACAATACGGGCGGTTCTGTCAAGAAGAAGGAAGATACGCATCGTATGGCGGAAGCGAACAAAGCGTTCGCGCATTTCAGATTTTAACGGAAGGAGTAGAATATGCCCAGACAATTCGGTCTTGACGTTACAAGAAATATCGGTATCATGGCGCACATCGACGCTGGTAAGACCACGACGACCGAGCGTATCCTGTTCTACACAGGTAAGACGCACAAACTCGGCGAAGTGCATGAAGGCGCTGCGACCATGGACTGGATGGTGCAGGAGCAGGAACGTGGTATTACGATCACTTCCGCAGCAACGACCTGTACCTGGAAAGGACACAGAATCAACATCATCGATACCCCGGGACACGTTGACTTTACGGTCGAAGTGGAGCGCTCCCTGCGCGTTTTGGACGGCGCCGTTGCGACGTTCTGCGCGAAGGGCGGTGTAGAACCCCAGTCCGAAACGGTTTGGCGTCAGGCGGACAAGTATAAGGTCCCGCGCATTGCGTATGTCAACAAAATGGACATCAACGGCGCGAACTTTGACAATGCCGTCAAGATGATGCGCGAGCGTCTCGGAACGCGCGCCATCCGTATTCAGATCCCGATCGGCAAAGAAGACACCTTTAAAGGTATTGTCGACCTCGTGAATATGAACGCGGAGATCTATAAAGACGATCTCGGCAAAGATTATGAAAAGACGGACATCCCCGCAGACATGATGGAGGAAGCGAAGAAATATCGTTCCGAACTCGTGGAAGCGGTTGCAGAGCAGGATGACGAGCTGATGGAGAAATATTTTGAAGACGGCGACCTGTCGGTCGAAGATCTGAAAAAGGGACTCCGTAAAGCGACGATCGCCATGACGATCACGCCTGTTCTGTGCGGATCTTCTTACCGCAACAAGGGTGTTCAGTTCCTGTTGGATGCGATCATTGATTATCTCCCGTCTCCTTTGGATGTTGACCACGTAAAGGGGATCAACCCCAATACGGGCGAAGAAGAAGTGAGAAAGACGGACGACGATGAACCGTTTGCAGGCCTTGCATTCAAGATCGCAGCGGATCCGTTCGTCGGAAAACTGGCGTTCTTCCGTGCTTATTCGGGCGTTTTGGAAGCTGGTTCGTATGTTTACAACAGCACGAAGCAGAAAAAAGAGCGTATCGGACGTCTGCTGCAGATGCACGCAAACCATCGTGAAGAGATCCCCGAGATCTATTCGGGCGATATCTGCGCGATCGTCGGTCTGAAAGAGACGACCACGGGCGACACGCTCTGCGACGAAAAATATCCGATCGTACTCGAACAGATGGAATTCCCAGAACCGGTTATCAAAGTTGCGATCGAACCCAAGACGAAGGCAGGTCAGGAAAAAATGACCATGGCGCTTATCAAATTGGCGGAAGAAGATCCGACTTTCAAGACCTATACGGACAACGAAACGGGACAGACGATCATCGCAGGTATGGGCGAGCTGCACCTAGAAATCATCGTAGACAGATTGCTGCGTGAATTCAAAGTGGAAGCGAACGTCGGTAAGCCGCAGGTCGCATACCGCGAGACCATTCGCAAAGCAGTGGAAGCGGAAGGAAAATATGTTCGTCAGTCGGGTGGTAAAGGTCAGTACGGTCATTGCAAACTGCGTCTCGAACCTCTGGAACCCGGTACCGGTTACGAATTTGTCGACGAAACGGTCGGCGGTTCGATCCCGAAGGAATATATCCCTGCTATCGATAAAGGTATTCAGGAAGCCGCGAAGAACGGATTCTTGGCAGGATATGAAGTGGTGGACTTCCGCGCCGTCGTTTACGATGGTAGCTATCACGAAGTCGACTCGTCGGAAATGGCATTTAAGATCGCAGGCTCCATGGGCTTCAAGGAAGGCATGAAGAAGGCGAACCCCGTATTGCTCGAACCGATGATGAAAGTGGAAATCGTAACTCCGGAAGATTACTTCGGCGATCTGATGGGTAACGTTTCTTCGCGTCGCGGTACGATCACGGGTACGGAAGACAGGAACGGTGTGAAAGTGATCGACGCAACGATCCCTCTGTCCGAAATGTTCGGTTATGCGACCGATCTGCGTTCTCGTACGCAGGGTCGCGGCCAGTTCACGATGCAGTTCTCGCATTATGCGGAAGTACCTCGTTCGATTTCCGAAAAAATCATCGGCGAACGCGGAAAGAAGGCAGAATAATTGTTCTTGTGCGCAGGTTTTTGAAAAATTTTTCAAAAATTTGCGCAAAAAGATTGATTATATTTGTAAATTAAGATATAATTATAATTGCTTGTAAAGCATGCGTTTATCTTATGACAAAATGATAGATAGCTGCGAGAGTCGGAATTTTTGTTCCGATGCACAAGTTATCATTTTAAAAATAAAAATTTATTGGAGGAACGAAAATGGCTAAGGCTAAATTCGACAGAAGCAAACCCCACGTTAACGTTGGCACGATCGGCCACGTTGACCACGGCAAAACGACTCTGACCGCAGCTATCACGATGGTTATGGCTGCCAAAGGTCAGGCTGCAAAGATGAAGTACGATGAAATCGACAAGGCGCCGGAAGAGAAGGCTCGTGGTATCACGATCAACACCGCGCACGTTGAGTATCAGACAGACAAGCGCCACTATGCGCACGTTGACTGCCCGGGACACGCTGACTATGTCAAGAACATGATCACGGGTGCTGCGCAGATGGACGGTGCTATCCTGGTCGTTGCGGCTACGGACGGACCGATGCCCCAGACTCGTGAGCACATTCTGCTCGCTCGTCAGGTAGGCGTGCCTTATATCGTAGTATTCATGAACAAGACCGATCAGGTTGACGATCCTGAACTTCTCGAACTCGTAGAAGAAGAGATCCGCGACCTGCTCACGAAATACGGATTCCCCGGCGACAAGACGCCGATCATCAAGGGTTCCGCGCTCAAAGCTCTGGAAAAAGCTACTTCCGGCTGCTCCGATGCAGAGGTTCTCGCTGCTCCTGAATGCCAGTGCATTCTGCAGTTGATGGATGCGATCGATAAATATATTCCGGATCCTGTCCGTGAAGACGACAAGCCGTTCCTTCTCCCTGTGGAAGACGTATTCACGATTTCTGGTCGTGGTACGGTTGCTACGGGCCGTGTTGAGCGTGGCGTTGCGAAAGTTGGCGATCCTGCAGAAATCGTAGGTCTCATCGAGAAACCTCGTTCGACGGTTATTACGGGTCTTGAAATGTTCCGTAAGATGCTCGACGAAGCTATGGCCGGTGATAACGTCGGTGCGCTTCTGCGTGGTATCGATCGTAAGGACGTCGAAAAAGGACAGGTTATCGCGAAACCGGGTTCCATTCATCCCCACACGGAGTTTGAAGCTCAGGTTTACGTTCTGACGAAGGAAGAAGGCGGACGTCATACCCCGTTCTTCAACAACTATCGTCCTCAGTTCTTCATCCGTACGACGGACGTTACGGGCTCCATCAAACTGCCGGAAGGCGTTGAAATGGTTATGCCTGGCGATAACGTCAAAATCGACGTTTCCCTCATCAAACCGGTCGCAGTGGAAGAAGGCCTCCGTTTCGCTATCCGTGAAGGCGGCAGAACGGTTGGTTCCGGCGTTGTTTCCAAGATCGTCAAGTAATTTAAAAATTACGTCAAAAAGACTTCGGAGTTTTCCGGAGTCTTTTTTGCATAAAAGCAATAAGCCGCACGATGCAGCTATTTTGCACCGTGCGGCTTATCAATCGCAAGAAATCAATACGTGCGCAGATAAAAATTCTTTTGCGCACGGTTTTTGTAAAAAAGCGTATGACTATGATTTTTCCCGTTTAAAAATACCCGATCTGCCGCTTAAAGGCGATCGGGTATTTTCTGAATTGCAAAAACTTCACCTTTTTAAAACGACGTGGAAAACAAGCATTATTGTCAATCTTTTCGGGCAAAAAGCTGAGATACAGATGCGGGGAAAAGTAGGGTTCGTTTATAAAAATTATATCCGCGGACATTGGGCGATTTTTTGAAAGGAAAAATGTCCGCCCGTTAGCCTTCTTTGCAAAAGCGTACAAAATCGGCAACAGTATCAGCAGGATTTGCGCGCAGGTTCTGTTCGGCGATCGTGTCATAGTATTCCAATTCGTGGATCAGTATGGGAATATCTTTTTTAAATTTTTTGCGTATAAAGCCGCTTGAATGGAGTTCTTGTACAATACCTACAAGCATGTCAACAAACTTTTGCGTAATGAAATAAAATTCATCTATTTTGTCGAAATCCATATTCTCGATCTCTTTATTGCTGATATCGGGAAAATTGTTTTCTTTCAGCCATTCTTTAACGTATTTGCGCGTTCTGCCGATTCCGAAAACAAGTTCTTCATTTTGCGGCCAGTAAGCATAGTTCCAGCGCGCTTCTCTTTCGTTTTCCGCATCTTCGATCGAATCCTGGAAATATTGTTCGGTGTTATATCCGAGAGTAACGGTAGGGCGGCTTGGATTGTCGTCCTCGTCATACACAAACAAGGAAACTGCATAAATATGCCGTGTGTCCCATTTTTCGATCGTTTCTTTAATCATGTCAAGCAAAATCTGTCGCATAAAGTTCTCCTTTTTGTTTTATGGTATCACAGGTTAAAGCATAATGCAAGTGTTATAAAAAATTTTATTCGGCATGTATGGCGGTATAGTGAAAACAGCGGCTTTAAAGTTTTAAAAGATTGACAGTATATTGCAGAACATGCTAAAATAAATAAGAAACGGCGGCCGACAGAGTTTTAATTGTTTGAAGTCGTTTGTAAGGTTAAGGGGAAGGCAATATGACTTTTTAGGGAGGAGATAGGAAAAATGACAGTTCATCACGATAAAATGGCGTACGGGAAGCTGGCTTCCCTGAATGAAGAATTTTCTTTGGAGAAATTGAACAAGATGGCGGAAGAGCTGGAAAAATCGCAGAAGAATGAATTCGACAAGATGATTGCGGGGGAATTGTATAATCCTGCGGATGCGAAGCTGGCAGAGATGCGCAAGCGAGCGCGGCGCTTGTTTTATCGTTACAATATGAGCGAAGAAGATGAGCAGGAAACGCGGCAGAGATTGCTGAACAGATTGTTCGGAGCGCACGGTGAACGCATATATTGTGAGCCGCCTATTCGTTTCGATTATGGTTGTAATACGTCGGTAGGAGAGGATTTCTTTTCCAATTTTAATCTTGTGATTTTGGATTGCGCACCGGTTAAGATCGGTAAGCAGTGCTTTTTCGGACCGAACGTAACAATTGCAACGCCTGTGCATCCTATGCTGTCATACGACCGCAATATGAGGCGGGCAGAGGACGGAAGTTATTTTGATTATGAATATGCTCGTCCCATTACGATCGAGGATAACGTTTGGCTTGCGAGCAATGTTGTTGTCTGCGGCGGTGTTACGATCGGGCATGATACGGTCATCGGGGCGGGCAGTGTGGTTACAAAAAGTGTGCCTTCAGGCGTTTTTGCGGCGGGAAATCCTTGCAGGGTTATAAGGCCGCTTACCGAGAAAGATAAAATGAAATTACCAAATGAATAATTTGTGTGTTTCTTAACATTTATAATTAGGAGGAAACATTTTTTTAATGCGGGGCGTCCCTTTGCATTCGTGCAAGGGGACGCCCAGCATTTTCAGGTAAAAGAAGCAAATTCCGTCCGCGCTAAAAATTTGCGCGGACGGAATTTGCGGTATCCTCATATAAGTTACAAATATAATCTGATGAAAAGATATGCAAAAGAGCCGGAATGCTGCTAATCAGCTATCTTGCATAAGATTTTATAAAGTTTTAATTGCTTTGCCGTTCAGATATCGAGATCGGGCGGAACATCGATTTCTTCGCCGACATATTTTCCGTTTTTTTTGCGTTGCCGAACGCATTCGGAAAGTAAATATTCGATTTGTCCGTTGACGGAGCGAAAATCGTCTTCCGCCCAGGCAGCAATGGCATTGTACAATTTCGGAGATAAGCGCAGCGGGATTTGCTTTTTTGTATCTTTATTCTCCATTGGTGGCCCCGATCAATACAGGCTTCCGCTGTTGACAATGGGCTGGGCGTCTTTGTTACCGCATAGAACGACCAGAAGATTGCTGACCATAGCCGCTTTTCTTTCCTCGTCAAGATTGACCATCCCGCCGTTGTTCAATCTTTCGAGGGCCATTTCGACCATACCGACAGCACCGTCTACGATCATTTTTCTCGCGTCGATGATCGCGGATGCTTGCTGACGTTGCAGCATTACGGCTGCGATCTCAGGGGAATACGCAAGGTAGGTAATTCTTGCTTCCACAATTTCAAGTCCGGCTTCCTTGACCTTGCTTTGAATTTTTTCGCGGATGCGTTCCGCCACCAGTTCACTGCTTCCGCGCAGGCTTCCTTCATCGGGTTTTCCGTCTCCCGTCGTATCGACACCTTCGGCAACGTCATAAGGGTAAATGCGCACGATATCTCTTAAAGCGCTGTCGCACTGCAAGGAAAGGTATTCTTTATAATTATCTACATTAAATACAGCTTTTGCGGTATCGACAACTTTCCACATGACGGCGATCCCGATTTCGATAGGGTTTCCGAGACAATCGTTGATCTTTTGCCTGCTGTTGCTCAACGTCATGATTTTAAGCGATATGCGCTTATTGAAGCCAAGTTCAAGATTGATGTTTTCACTGCTCTTTTTGCCCGTAAGGCTCGCGGGAAGATTATTCACGTCGCCGCTTTGGTTGAGCTTTGTGCCCGAGGCAGGATTGATTGCGGTGCAGAAAGGGTTTACCCAATAAAATCCTTCGCCTTTCAAAGTCCCGTAATACTTTCCGAACAGTGTAAGTACGTATGCTTCCTGCGGCCTTAAAATTTTAAGCCCGAGAAGCGGAATCCACAAAAAACATACTACAATGGTAGATATGATCCCGATTATAAAATATGTCTGATTTGTGATCGTATCATCGCTCCCGATTCCGTTTGAGAATCCGTAAATCATCAGAACAATCGCCGCAATTATCAGTATCAGATTGACCATAAGTACTGCAAGACCGTTCTTTTTCCCTTTCAAAAGCTTTTCTTCCATTTAAGAAGAACCTCCGATATGTATTTGATATCAAAATAATATCATAAAATCAATGTACTGTCAAGAAAATTGTCAAAACAGACAAAATGATTTAAGAAACAAGATGTTATTTTAACAATTTACCGGAGGAGTGAAAATATGAAAGGCAGAAAACAGGTTTGCATTGGCCAAAATCCGACCTGAATATCGTTTTTTATAAAAAATACGACGATGAATGCATGCTATAATTGTATCACAATTTCGGGGAGGAGAGGTATGATTGTTTATCTGGACTTGCTCATTCTCGATAATTTTTGTGCGGATGCGGCATTGCTGTATTGTGCGGTCAGGACGGTGAAAGGGAACGCGAAACTTTGGCGGATCGCATTGTCGGCTTTGCTTGGCACGATTTTAGGTACAGGCTATACCATCCTGTGCCTTTATTATACCGTGCCGGGAGCGGTGGATTTTATTATTAAATATTCGGTAGCGGCGCTTCTTCCGCTGACTGCGGCAGAATTTAAAAAGAAGCGGACATACGTGCTTTGTTCGGCGGCTTTTTTAGGGTATATGTTTGCGTTTGCCGGAATTCTGACTGCGTTATTCGGCGGAAAGATGAGTGCAAGCGGGGATACGCTGGTGTATACTGTGTACGGTATCCCGTCCGGGGTTTTGGTGATGGCGTGTGTCTTATTTGCTTTGATAGGGATCAGGGTCGCCAAAAGGATATCCGAACGCGGAAAAGTTCTGTCGTGTACGCTGGAATGTTCCTTGTATTATAAGGAGAAAAGTGTTAAAGTACGGGGATTTGCGGACACAGGCAACAGGCTTCGGGACAGGTATGGCAAAGAAGTTGCAGTTGCCGAGCGGTCGGTCGTTTTGCCTCTGTTTTCGGATTTTTCAGAGCGGCCGGATTATGAAAAAATTCAGGTGCAGACAGTAAACGGTAAGTCGGAATTTTTTATTTTTCGTATCGATCGCATACAGATATATTTTGAGGGCAAGGAGCATACAATAGAAGATGTGGCGGTTGCGATCAGTCCGCAGCCGTTGGCGGGGGAATACGAGATCATTTTACCCCCATCATTTGCGAAAGAAGAATATTTTCGGTAGCGGAGGTGCAGGTTATGCTGAAATCCATTCGGGCATCGCTTATGAAACTCGTACAAAAGCTGAAAGGGACAGAGAATGTACTCGATTACATATGCGGAACAGAAGCATTGCCTTTGCCGTTTTCGGCGGAAGAAGAATCGGATCTTCTTTGTAAACTTTCCGCAGGCGATGAAGAGGTGAAGTCTTCGCTGGTCGAACATAACCTTCGCCTTGTCGTATACATTGCGCGCAAATTTGATAATACAGGCGCGGATTCGGATGATCTTGTATCGGTCGGAACGATCGGATTGATCAAGGCAGTAAATTCGTTCCGTCCCGATAAGAACATAAAGCTGGCAACTTATGCATCGCGCTGCATAGAAAATGAGATTTTGATGTATTTGAGACGCCTTGTCCGTGTGAGAAATGAAGTTTCGTTCGATGAGCCGCTTAATACCGATTGGGAAGGAAATGAATTGCTGTTGTCGGATATTCTCGGTACAGACAGCGACAGCGTTTACAAAGATATAGAATCGGGGGTAGAAAAAGAGCTTTTGCGCAGCGCTCTTGCCCGATTGCCGGAGAGAGAGCGCAGGATCATGAATCTTCGGTTCGGTTTGGACGGCAGGGAGGAAATGACGCAAAAAGATGTGGCCGATCTCCTTGGAATTTCTCAATCGTACATCTCAAGGCTGGAAAAGAAAATCATTGCGCGTTTGAAAAACGAAATAGGAAAGCTGGTCTGAAATTTTAGTGGCATTACTCCGCTGAATACTTTTGCCGCGTTCTGCCGCAGTCTTATGGCTGCGGTGTTTTGCTGTGCTTCGAAAATCCGCTTGCAGGGATGTATCGGTTCGAAATATTTTTGAACTGAATCTTTTTTAAATAGAGAGCTGTAAAAACATTCATTTCATTTTCAGGATCAGCACTTAAATCGTACATTTTGGGAAGATCATTATACGAAAGCAAACCATGAAACGCGATTTATCGACAATATTTATCAAGTACATCGTTGCAGAATATGGGGGAATCGTGAATTTGCGAAGAGGAATTTGTTAGAAGTATAAAGGGCGACCGAAAAAAAGTTTGTCATCATTTTGTAGGTACGCATGTATAAAAATGTGTCAATGGCGCATACTCCCCACAACGATAGACAGTTGCGGGGAGGTGATTGTTTGTTACAAAAGGTCGTGATCTGCGGCGTAGATACTTCGGGGTTACCCGTCTTGACCGCGCAGGAAAGCGATGCGCTGATGCGTCGTCTGAAAGAAGGGGATGCGGTCGCGAGGGAAAAATTCATAGTCGGCAATATGCGGCTGGTCCTTTCGCTGGTCAAGAGATTCTGGGCAAAAAATGCGAACGCAGACGATGTTTTTCAGGCAGGTTGTATCGGTTTGCTCAAAGCAGTCGATAATTTCGATTTAAACGTCGGCGTGCGCTTTTCGACGTATGCCGTGCCGATGATCATCGGAGAGATCAAGAGATATCTTCGGGATGGGAATTCATTGCGCGTATCAAGGAGTATCCGCGATACGGCGTACCGCATTTTAAAGACGCGCGAACAGCTGGAAGCGGAGGACAAAGAAGCGACGATCGCAAAGATCGCCGAAGCCATGCAGGTGCGGGAAAGAGAAGTGGTGTACGCCTTGGACGCAATTTCCGACCCCGTATCGCTGTTTGATCCCGTATACAACAAGTCGGGCGATGCGCTGATGCTGATGGATCAGATCGGCGACGAAAAGAATAACGACGAAGTATGGACGGAACACGCTGCCCTCGCCGAAGCAATGGAGCATTTATCGGAGCGGGAGCGAAAGATCCTGCAGCTTCGTTATTATGAAGGAAAAACGCAGACGGAAATATCGGACGAAGTGGGTATATCCCAGGCGCAGGTATCCCGTTTGGAGAAGAATGCGATCAACTCCATGCGCAGCGGAATTGCGTATGAGTAAATTACTCGATCAAAAACACGCGGGTGTGTTGGTCAAAATCTGACAATCAAATGTTAGAATGAAAATGCATTTTAGGATTTATAATCGGTGAAAGAAATCATTAAAATAAGAGGACTCAATATATTGGGTCCTCTTATTTTAGTATAAGGCTGAAATTTTAATAGCGCAAAATTGTTTGTGCAGTCGAGGTAATAACAATAAATTTCAATTGCTTTAGTTTTATATTTTTTTATAAAAGTGTTAATCATTAAAGTTTATAAATTAAAAAATTGAAATTATAATAAAAACATGAATGTTTGAGCCCCATTTAAAAAATAGATTTAGAAATGTTAAAAATATGAAAATAAGTGTGAATTTTCAGATTGAAAAATTTACTGAAATTTTTTATAATGAAAAGCATGAGTTTCGAATACAATTGCAGTCAGGAGGCAGAAATGAAGGAATTTATTTGGGGTGTTGCTACAGCGGCAGCACAGATAGAAGGAGCTTTTGATGAAGACGGGAAGGGGTTGAATATCTGGGATGTATTCAGCAGAATTCCGGGAACGATTCGCAATGATGACAGACCGGACGTTGCCTGCGACAGTTATCACCGATGGAAAGAAGATGTGAAATTGTTGAAAGAGTTAGGCGTAAACGGTTACCGTTATTCTGTTTCTTGGGCGCGGATCTTGCCTGAAGGAAAAGGAAAAATCAATCAGAAAGGGCTGGATTATTATCGTCGCCTGACGGATACGCTGGCGGAAGGGGGGATTGCACCAAACATTACGCTGTATCATTGGGATCTTCCATATGAATTGGAGCGGTTGGGCGGCTGGCTGAATCGTGAAGTAGCGGATTGGTTTGCGGACTACGCGGAGATTGTTTTTAAGAACATCACGAACGCGCAGATGTTTGCGACGCATAACGAACCAATTGCGACCTATGTGGGGTATGCACTTAAGGGGTTTGCTCCGGGGTTTGGCCTTGAAAAGTACGGCCGTCAGGCAAATCACAATTTACTTCTTTCGCACGGGAAGGCGGTTGAGCGTTTCCGTGCGAGCGGGAATAAGGCGAAAATCGGAATTGTGGTGGACATTTGGAACAGAGTTCCGGTGGAGCCCGGTTCAGAGGCAGATGTGCGGCTTGCGCAGGAACAGAACGGGCTTGCGCACGGAAGTTATCTTTCCCCTCTTTTCTGCGGAGAGTACAATAAATATGTGGAAGAGAAGATGCAGCGGGAAGGTATTGAAATCGAGCGGAGAGAGGGGGATCTTGCACTGATCGGAGCTCCGCTGGATTTCTACGGATTAAATTGTTACAATCGGGTTGTTGTCAGTTCTCGTCCGGATGTGGATGTACGTAAAGTGATTGCGCAAAACGGAGGTAATTTCATGGATAACGGCAATGAATTGTATCCCGATGCGATATATGATGCGTTAAGAATTGCGCGAGATGAGTATAAAGTGAATATACCTGTGTATATTACGGAAAACGGTGTAGGTTTTGAAAAAGAAGAAACCGTAAACGGAAAAATCTGTGATGAACAGCGTATAGAATATCTGAAAAGTGCTTTTGCTTCGATCGGACAAGCGTTACGGGAAGGATTTGATATCCGAGGATATTTTTTGTGGTCTCTGATGGATAATTTTGAATGGAACGCCGGCTATTCTATGAAGTTCGGACTTTATACGCGAGATCGGCAGAAAAAGGCGAGTGCAGATTTTTATCGGGACTGGATTTCGGCGCACAAAGACGGAAGATGTTAAAAAACAGTAAATTGAAATTAAAATATAAATTGAGAAAAGCGGGCTTTTAGGTCTATAATAAAATCACAGAATGAAAAATACAGTCGGCTGTATTTTTTGCCTAAATAAAAAAAGATAGTTATGCGGGCGAAAAAAGCGCGGCTGTTTTTCGGGTAATCAAATATCAGGAGGTAAAGATGAGTACAAAGAGCAAGACAATTCTGACGCTTATCGGTATGATCGTATTTTGTTTTGCGATGGTGATGTTTGCCGTAACAGCGGTAAAGCCTGCCCGGGCCGCAGAGGCGGAACCTTTGCAGGTGACGGAGGTGCAGCTGTTGCGGAATCAGGACAACGGGGCAAATCATTGGCTGGTCATCTATTTTAATCAGAGTGTGGTTTCGCATACGAACGCGGGAAATGTAAGCAACGAAGATGTGCGCAGCAAACTGCTGATCAACGGTAAATCCATTTATGCGTATGAAGCGGAAAATAAGATATCCACAGCGTGTTATTACAACTATCCTGTGGGGCAGAATCTGATCCGTGTAAATTTACCGGTCAATAATTTTACGGCCGTTTTCAACAGTGATGCAGAATCGGGGGAAATCCTGAACACAGAGATCGTTTTGCAGGCGGGCATGAAGTTTGAAAACGGGCTGACCGTATCGGAAGATATTGTCATTACATATTATGCGGCGGCGGATACCTTTTTGTTGCCGGGGCAGGATATTTCTTCGATTGCTACGAATGTAGAAGCGGTGCATTACTATGTGAACGTAAAGCATTTGCGTATCTATTTTGATTCTCCGGTCGGCTCGGCGACGACCACAACGGAGATCGCGCAGAATGCAATGGAGAAAATTCTTATAAACGGTGTATCGGTCAAGCAGCGCAATCTTGAACTGTACATGGATCCTGCATCTATTATCGGGCCGTCTTCTACGGAAGGCAACTGGTTCGAGTGGGTGGACGGTGAGGATATCTGGGGCGGAGAAACGGGGCATCTGAATTGTCGTTACATGATCCGCATCAGTCTGGATTCCTCTACGGGAAGCTATAATCTGAGACATGACGGTACGGATGTAATCGAATTTTTGCCGGGGCTGAAAACGGCAAACGGAAAGGTGCTTCTCAATTCAGTCGTTTTTAAATTGACGGAAGACGGATTCAACCGAGTCGGCTGGCTTGACAGTGTGGTAGATGAATGGGATAAGGCGCAGAACATTGTAGAAACTGATTATACGCTTTCGCGCGGCGAAGACAATTGCGCGCAGCTGCGCATTATTCCTATAGGTGAGTTCAGTCCCGTATCTTCGGCGCAGGCTTTCAGTGCTTCGGAGATCAGCATGTATTTTTCGCAAATAGAGATGAACGGGCAATCCGTGGCTTCCATTGCGGGGGTACAGGTAAGCGGATATGAGATAGAAGACGGAAAATTCGGATTGTTGATCACTTTTCCGGAAAATTTTGTAAAGTTTGACGGAACGGATACATTTGCGCTGCTGGGCGGGTATGTTTTCCCGAACGGAAATGATTCGCGTGCGGAAACGGTGGAGTTTTCCAATTCACCTTTGACGGCGACAGTGTCTTATGATACGGCATCGGGAAAGACAACAATTCTTTTAAAAACAGAAAAAAGTCTGGGCGAAGCGGGAGAGTATTCATCTTTAAAAATAGGCGAATCAGTTCTGGCCGTTGAAAGTGTGGCGGCGAACGAGATCCAATTCAGTTTTTCCGGGCAGCTGAAAGACGGCGATATATTGAAGCTTCCGAAGGGGTTGCTGGACGGCAGAGGATATGCGGTGGCGCAGGAAACGGAGTATGTTTATTATGCGCAATCTGGATTGTTGATTTCTCGAGAGCCGTCCTCGTATTTTCTGATCGATAAAGTGAATGCGATCAAAGATCAGGACGGAGGGAAAAACAGTTGGGTGGTGATTGACTTCCGTGACCCGGTGGTAAATTACAGCGGGTATCCTGTACAGATTACAGGAAATGAGGTTGAAAACTATGGCTATATAAAGCTCAACGGCAGACCGGTGACGGATGCTGCCGATACGGCAGAAAATGCAGGGCTGAGCGTATATTGGACAAATGCTTCGCAGTTGCAGATCGTTATACCGTCCGGCAATGAGATCCTGGATTTCGGCAATCCGCTTACGGTACGTGTGGAATCTGAATTCCGTACGGCATTGAACATGGGATCGCAGGGTGCTTTTGAGCAGACTTTACAGGAATACAGCGAACGTGACGGAATGTGGAAGGAAGTATTTTCTGAAAGCGGAAAATTGTTTGATACCAACACGGATCTGTTGGCAACGGGAGTAGGGGGCTATACGGACGAAGGGGAAAATGTGTCCATAGCGATCACGTTCAACCAGGATATTGCCTACGGGTATTTCCCGCACGCAAACAGTACGGCTACCTTTATGAGCAGCATGTTGCAACAGTACTATACGCAGAATGAGATCAAGTATTTTGTTTATAACGGACTGGGCGACAGTATCCGTGACAATATCATTCTGGACGGCAAGAGTATTTGGGAGCGCATGGAAGCGGAAGGCGGCGCTGTGATGAACCAGCGCATTATGGTGCATTACGGTACGGTCGGAACGGCGACGATGCAGATCTTTATCAATAAAAAGAGCCAAAGTATTGATTTTATAGATACGACGCAGGAACATACGCTGACGATCAAGGCGGGATTTCAGGTTCCTAACGGCGGAACAGTGGCGCAAGACATGACATTTGTTTACAATCCTGTTACCAAGGCATGGTCTATGGAAGGGAGTGAAACGACAGAAAACATATCAGTGGATGCGGGGCAGAGCAGTTATCCGATTGAGGGAAGCGGCTGCAACGGCATCGCGGCGCAGGAAATGCTGCCTGTGGCGGCGGCATTGCTGGGGCTGACGGCGGTAATGTTGAAAAAAGGGAGAAAACAAGCATGAAGAAAAAGTTACTGACAAAATTTCTGACGGGCGGATTGGCGTTGACGATGTTGTTTGGTTCGGTCGCGTGCTCGAATGCGGATAAAACATACGAATACACAAAGGAAAGCGATGCGCTTTATTATACGAATTCGGACAACACCGATCTGAACCTCTTTATGAACGACTTTTTTCACCGCAATATGCGTTATGACGAAGAAAGTCTTGCCGGCTGGGGCGATGACGTGACATTGGGCGCCGTAACGGGAGCGGGATCGTATTTCGGGAAGGAATGGGAAGCGCTGGCTCTTACTTTCTTTGATTCTTCGGCGGACGTTTATAATACAGATCGTTACCAGACGGTGCGGGACTGGCTGACGGGACAGCCGATGGACAAATTCGGGTATGTATGGAACGGAGCGGATCGCTTTGAATCGGGCAGGAATACGGAGCAGCTTTTCAAGCAGGGCTGGCCTTTCCCGGATTACACCTGGAACACGGGGTCTCTCCCCGGCTGGGAGTTCAATGCGGACGGCGACAATGAAGGATGGACGAATAACGGTGTGTCGTCTTCTGTTTCCAACGGATTTTATTCCGCGAGCGCAGTCAATGCGGACTCATTGGAGTTTGTCTGGCCGGGGGACAAAGTAGTTTTGTCGGAGCTTACCCCGTTTGTGGAAGTGGATCTGAGCCTTCTGGATACGGCGACGTTCGGACAGGAAGAAATGTCGGTCGGAGATGTGCAGATCTGGTTCAAAAACAGTAACAGCGAGGAATGGTATGTCGCGTCCATGGCGGATTATTGCACGCGGCCAGCGGAAGAAATTTCGCCGAATTTCCGTCAGAATATGTATTTTGACATGTACAATCATCCGCAGTGGGCCAATAAAGAGATCACGGATATGAAACTGGTCATTCTGCCGAAATCGGGACAGAAACTGAATGTGGATGCAAAACTCAACTTTTTCCGTATGCAGTTCGATTCCAGACAGGTCAACAACAACAGCATACTGATCACCGGCACGAAGGCGCTGTACGAGTATTCGCATGACACCGAATTGCTGAAAACGATGCTTCCCAAAGTGAAGCGTGCGGTGCAGTTCTATCTGACAAATCTCGGCGGGGAGAGCGGTGTTGTATCCAACGAATTCTGCGTAGGGCATGAGATCCGTTTGGACGAACACGGATCGCGGATCATGGGGTACGGGATCGGCGACGGATACTGGGATATGCTGTCGCTTCCTGCGGAAAATATTTATATCAACGTATATTTCTACAAAGCGGTACGTGATGCGGCATGGCTTTTGGAAGCGGCGGAGCAGGAAGGCATTACCTGCGACGAGCAGACGATCGTTACGAATGAAGGACTGGAAGTGGCGTGCGACGCCACGGCGGAAGAGCTGGAAGCGTTGATGGGCGTGATCGAGACCAAATTCACGGAAACATTCTGGAACGAGAAGACAGGAAGGTTCCATGCGGGATATTCCAACGCGTACGGTTGCATCATCGACTACGGGTTCACCTATTTCAATCTGGAAGCGATTGTGGCGGGGCTTGCGTCGCAGGAGCAGGTAGAGAGCATTTATGCCTGGCTGGACGGAGACAGGATCGTGGAATCTCAGTCTTACTCCTGTGCAAACGGGGCGACGCTGAACGTGGTGGAAAAATCCACGGGAGACGATATTTATTTATATCGTTTTGCCCCGAGGGCGAATACGGCTGACAATGATTCGGCGCATTACTTATGGACTTGGACGCCCAGAAAGTTCGGAAATCAGCTGCAGAACGGCGGTGCGGCGTTGTTTATGTCCTATTATGATCTTATTGCTCGTGCAAAATATCTGGGAATCGAAAATGCAGCACAGCGGCTCAAAGAAATTCAGGAATGGTATCTGGAAGTTCTGAACTACAACGAAACGGACGAAGGAGCGCGCGGAGGTGCATATTTCTATTGGGATTATTACCAGGCGCTTGACATCGACGAAAACTCCTGGATCATGGATGCGGGCAATCTTTTGGAAGGTTCCAATATGGGAACTGCCGGTTCGGGACTTTTGGCTCTTGACTATGTGTTCCCCGAAACGGCTCTGTTCTGGCGTGCGATTCCCGAAATGTATTTCGGGATGAGCGTATCCACGGATAATGTGTTGCAGCTTTCGCCCAACCTGAGTGCGGACCTCAGTTGGTACAAAAATGAAAATCTTAAATATTCGGGTCTTATCTATGATCTTACTGCAGGGAATGACTTTGTGCAGATCAACAATGTACGCGGAACGATCACGGATGAAAAGGTATGTGTAACTTTTGAAAAACCGGAAGGCGAATTCAAGGTTTATGTGGACGGAAAGGAACTTTCTTCGTCCGAGTATAAAGTCAGCGGTTCCAAAATCGAAATCACGGTAGATTTTGGTGCGTGCAAAATTGAAGTTCGATAATCGGAGGAAAAAACATGAAAAAATTGACTGTGATTTTGCTTTTGCTTGTCTTTGCGCTGACGCTGGCATTGCCGGCGTGCGCGAAGGGCGATGATATCAACGAAGGAAATGAATATGAAGAGGACGCCGTTACCATAGTGGTAGGCATCAAGGCGGATTCGACGGAAAAAGCATACCTGAGTGCTTTTTCGAAAGCGTTTAACCAGGTAAATAAATCCATCAAGATCTCGCCGCAGACGTTTGCGGATTATCAGCAGGCAATGAACAATTACATTGCTACCGACAGTATGCCGGACATTGTTTGGTGTACAGGCGATTATCATGCGCCCTATTCAAGCACGGGGCATTACGAAGACCTGACACCTTATTTTGAGCGAGATGGGATCGACCTTTCGCAATATTATCAGACGAGCATTGATTCAGCCCGTCTGACCAATGATCCGACTGCCGAAAATTATGATTCTATCTGGTTCATGCCCAGAGACTACAACAGACTGACCATCATGTACAACAAAGATATTTTTGACAAAGCGGGGATGGAATATCCTACCGATGATTGGACGTGGGATGAATTTCTTGAAACTTGCAGGACTTTGCGTGAAAAAATGAACAATAACGAAAACGGTCTGAGCCAGTATATGTATCCTGCGGAACTGCTTTTGAACGACAATGTCGGATTGTTCACCGCACTGACGGCGGAAGGCGGCAGCATTGTGGATGAAAACGGGGATTCGAACATTACTTCCATGGGAACGCAGCTTGCATACGAAGCACTGCGCGGCTATGTGCAGGAAGGGCTTTTCTTGGATCCGACCAAGAGCGCGAGCGTATCTTTCTCGCGCAATACCATTGCTATGAACGCATGTGTGCGCCCTGTACTTCCCAGTTATATCAACGATGTCAATCTTGATTTTGCGGCGTATCCGTTGAGTGAAACCACGATGGTAGGGGCAGGCTGCTCAGGGTATGCGATTTCTTCCACGAGTAAACACAAAGAAGAAGCGTGGGAATTCATCAAATTTATCGGTTCGGAAGAAGGGCAGCGAGCTTTTGCGACAACGGCTGGGTGTGTTCCGGTGCTGAAAAGTGTTGCGGAAGACGAAACGTCAGCCTGGCGCAGATTCACGGGGATCACGGGAGCGAAGCTCAACCATGCGGCTTTCATTGCCGATTCTGAACGCGATCTGTATCTGAACGTCTTTGACCGCAAGGATCCGCGCCTTTCTACGACGCTCCTCAAATATATGCAGGAATGCTCGTATGCCTGCTTCCACGAAACTTATAACGGCCGCGGGAGCATAGCGGGCGCGACGCAGTATTACCAGGATCAGATCAATAACGCGACGTTTGTCGGTTAAGGACGGTGAATGCGATGCAGGCGTCTTTCCGAAAGAAAGGTTTGCTGAAAAGCGGGGCGTGGATCGGGTATATTCTGATCGCGCCCTGCATGATCGGTATTCTGATATTCAACTTTATCCCGATGGGGCTGTCGCTTTTTTACAGCTTTTCCACGTATGACATCATCAATCCGCCGCGCAATTTCGGCGTACATAACTATACCAATGTTTTCACGAATGTTATTCTGCGCGACAAATTTTTGAAATCCATGCTGCATACGGGTGAATATCTCATATTCAGCATTGTGATCGGTTTGTTTTTATCCTTTTTGCTGGCATTGTTTCTGAATCAGAAGCTCAAGGGAATGGCGGCATACAGGGTGCTGTATTATCTTCCGAACCTGCTGCCGCCCGTCTGTTCGGCGATCGTGTGGGCGGATATCACCGATCCCTTGTATGGTTTGGGAAATTCACTTCTCAATCATATGGGGCTTCCTTCGTATACATTTTACGCTGATCCGAGTACGGCGATGCCCACATTCCTGATCTTGAGTCTTTGGGGACTTGGCAGCGGTTTGATGCTTTGGATCGCGCAGTTTCAGAATATACCCGACGCACTGTATGAGGCGGCGGATCTGGAAGGGGCGAACGCGTTTGAAAAGTGCATGAAGATCACGGTACCGATGAGTACGCCTACCATATTTTATACGCTGATCAACAGTATCATAGCAGGATTGCAGGTGTTCGGACCTTATCTGGTCACTGGCGCGGGGCCGGACGATTCGTTGTTGTTCTTTGTTACGAATATCTATATCAATCACCGTGAGTTCAACATGGGGCTTGCCTGTGCGCTCAGCTGGATGCTGTTCGTTGTGATCGCGGTCTTGACGCTGGTATTGTTCCGCAAGAGCAAGTGGGTGTTTTACGGGGAGGATATCTGATGGATGCAGTCAATTATCGCAGACGGAAACTACGCAAGATACGCAGGACGACCGTCATTGTTCTGCGTCACTGCATCATCAGTCTGCTGGCGTTATTCTTTTTGCTTCCGATCATTGTGCTTCTCACCCGATCGGTGATGAGTCCGGACGATATTTATCGGGTTCCGACTCTTCTGTTTCCGACAAAACTGGATTTTTCAGGATATACGGAAGCGTTTGACGAACAGATCCTGAGTTATCTGCTGAATACGGTGATCGTGGTAGGGGTTAATACGGTTTTTGTGCCGTTGACCTGCCTGATGTGCGGCTACGGGTTCGCGAAAGTGCGTTTTCCCGGACGCGGATTATGTTTTTCTCTGCTTTTAAGTACGATCATGATTCCGGGGATCGCCATGCAGATCCCGCTGTATATCGTATATTATCATCTGGGTTTGACCGATTCACTGTGGCCGTTGATGATCACGGCGTTTTTCGGCGGCGGTGCCATGAGTATCTTTTTCATGCGTCAGTATTTAAAGGGGATCCCTGATTCCATTCTGGAAGCTGCGCGTGTAGACGGAGCGAATGCGTTCATCATCATGTTCAAGATCATGCTGCCGTTGGCGCGTCCGGTAGTGGTTCTTACGGCAGTCAATGTATTTATCGGGCAATACAACGATTATGGTACGGCCCTAATTTATATCTGGAATGAAAAGTACTATACCCTTTCGGTAGGGTTGTATTACAAGTATCTCGCACCCGGGGCGGAAAGCATTGACGCAAATGTACAGTATGCGGCGGGTGTGCTGGTCATGCTTCCGATGGTTGTGATTTTTGCGCTTTTCCAGAAACAGCTCATCAACGGTATTGTTACCAGCGGAATGAAATTATAGGACGGTAGGCTATGGATATACAAGACAGCAAGTGGATCGGCTTTTATACGGATCCTTCCTACGATGAAACAGAGAGAGACCGTAAGTTCGGTGCTCCGGCAATGTATGTTTATAAAAAATTTGATATTTGGAAAGCGGTGAGCCGCGCAACGTTGGAATGCAGTGCATTGGGTGTCTATGTGGCATATGTAAACGGAAGTGCGGTGGAAAGTTTTTTGGAACCCGGTTTTACGGATTATAACAAGCGGATTTACAGTCGCAAATTTGATGTAACATCATTGCTGATCGGCGGCAAAAATGCTTTTGGGGCATGTGTCGGAGACGGCTGGTATACGGGCAATGTGGCGATGGTTCGCCGGCAGCGTTTCGGTAAATATCCTCTTCGGTTTGCGGCGCGGCTGGAAATCGAGTATCGTGACGGGGAAGTGCAGGTGATCGGCACGGACAAAACCTGGAGCGGTACGACGGGAGCGGTGCGCGAAAATGATATTCTGAACGGCGAGACGCGCGATTTTCGTCTGCCGCATAACAGTATTTTTACGGCGGACTATTCCGATGGGCGCACGGTGGAGGAATCAGAATATCCGATTTTGCCGCAGCCGAGCGATTTTGAACCCGTACAGCTTTGCGAAAAATTCAAGCCGGTCTATCTGGAACGCGGGGAAAGGAATGCGCTTGTTGATTTCGGACAGAACATGGCAGGCGTGCTGCATGTTCGGTTGCAGGGCAGCGCGGGTACGCGTGTGATCTTGCGCCACGGGGAAATGCTTGACAGAGACGGGAAACTTTATACGGAAAACCTGCGTTCTGCCATGAATGAGGACACGCTGATTTTAAGCGGCGGGGAAGATGATTTTGTTCCTCTGTTTACATATCACGGGTTCCGTTATGCGCAGATCAGCGCAGAGGCACCCGTAAAAATTCTTTTTCTTGAAGCGCGGGCCGTTCACAACAAGCTGAAAGCGGCCGGAAAATTTTCTTGTTCGTCGGCTCTGATCAACCGCATTTTTCAAAATGTGTGGTGGAGCATGAATTCAAATTTTGTTTCCGTGCCGACCGATTGTCCGCAGCGTGATGAACGATTGGGATGGCTGGCAGATGCACATCTTTTTGCGCGGACGGCGATGTACAATGCGGACTGCGAAAAATTTTACAAAAGGTATTTGCGGGACGTATCGGATGCGGCAACGGAAGAGGGGGTTACGGACTATGCGCCGTATGTGAATATTTTCGGAAGGAACAACGGCGGTTGGGCAGACGGTGCGGTGATATTGCCTTATTTTCATTACCGTATGTACGGAGATAAGGGCATAATACGCGAAAATCTCGAACTTATGCAAAAACATATTCGTGCGTCTTCGCGCACGACGAAAGACGGGATTCGGGAACAAAGCGCATACGGCGACTGGCTGAATATCGGTGCGGATACGCCTCTTGACGTATTCTGTACGGCATATCATTATTACAGTTTGAGCCTGTATTTATATCTTTTAAATGAGATCGGCGAAAAGGATGTGGAAGCGGAGAGAGAAAAAGAAAGGACGTATACTGCTTTTCGGAATAAACTGGTCGATGCGGACGGCAGGGTAAAAGGCGATACGCAGACAGGTTATGTTTTGGCGTATGCGTTCGGATTGCTGGAGAGAGAGGCGGCGGCAAAGCATTTGCGCCGTAAGTTTGAGCAAAGCGGTATGCTGTTGACCACGGGGTTCAACGGCGGAAGGTATCTTTTACCTGTTCTTTCGGAGCTTGGCCTGGACGACATAGCCTATACGCTTGTTTTGAACGAAAAATATCCCGGTTGGGGATACAGCATTTCAAACGGAGCCACGACGATTTGGGAACGGTGGAACAGTTACACAAAAGAGGACGGTTTCGGCGATGCAAGCATGAATTCCTTCAATCACTATGTATTCGGTAGTTGTGTGGAGTGGATGTATCGTTATGTGTTGGGCATTCGGGAAGATAAGCCCGGTTTTTCGGAAATTGTCATTGCGCCGCGGTTTGATCCGTGTGCAAGGCTTACGTTTGCGGAAGGGAAGTATAATTCGCGCGGAGGATGCATCAAAGTAAGCTGGGAACTGGTCAAAGGAGAATATCTTTATAAGGTACAATGTCCCCGTAAAATTCCTGTACGTTTTGATTTCGGCACGACATCGGCGCGCCTTGTTTCGAAAAAAAACGGAGAATATCTGTATCGGATCACTGCCACGCAAAGTGGACGGTTTGTACCGAAACAGGATAAGATGGAAGATAAACGTGTCAACGTTTAAATAAAACCTTTTTGGAGGAGAATTATGAGGAAAAAGTTATTGCTTTTGTTTCTTGCCGTGGTCATGGCTTCCTGCCTTGTTTTCGGCATAACGTCCGTTGTATTTGCGGCGGAAAACACCAGTGGCTGCACCATTGCGGCCGCGCGTGATGATTCGGAATCGGAATACCGTATCCAACTGTCGGGCGAGGGAATCACAGACGGGTCTTTCGACGGCACGAAAGTCAAGATCAACGACAAAACACTGAAAGAATGGCAGGACGAAGGGAAGATCACGCAGGTATACAGCCAGGGTGAAGCGGGCGCGAATCTGGTTCGCATCGACCTTCCCAATTATGCGGAGGGCATTCTGAATCTGGACGGGGCGGATACGGTTACTCTGTTGGATGGTTTCAAAGTCGGGTCAGAAGGTACTGCGCAGACGGGCGACTATGTGCAGACTCTTTCGGAACTGGAAGCGCCCTCCGTGGACTATGGCTTTGCGGCGGGCGTTGAAATTTCGGACGGCGTCATAACCGCAAACAGCGGAACGCTGGAATTTACCCCTGTGTTTACGGCAGGTTACGGCGAGGAAGTGCAGAATGTATCGGTGAAGCTTAACGGCGCGGCGCTCACGGCAGACGAAAACGGCAAGTATGTTGCCGAATTCGGTTACGGTACCAGTACGCTTGTGTTTCGCGCGGAAAACGTTTCTGCTCCGAACACTTTTGCGGAAAAGACAATTACCATCAATTATTCCGATCCGGTCGTAGAAGGCCCTGTTTATGTCAGTGTTGCAAACTTTGCGCGGAATGTGGAAGGCAGACCTTCTTATAAAGATCAGTTGAGCATTCGTTTTTCCAATGTCATTTCTGCGGAAGATCAAGCAAAGCTTACCCTTTCGATCAACGGGCAGGACCTTGCGGCTCTCGGTTCGAACGCTACCGTGAACTGGACTGCGGACGGTCGCCAGGCGGATGTCAAGACTTTGTTTTTCCAGGAAGGAAGCGCAGATCAATCGGGAATTTATAAGTATGACGGAACGGATGAAGTGGTCGTCGGAGGCGTGACGGCGGAAGAGAACACGATAAAACTTACTTCGGACGGGCAGGCTTACAACGTGAGCAGAGGTGAAGAAGCCCCTTCTTATAAAGGGGAAGGCTACATCACCGTTCAGAGAGTGGCGGTAGAACGCGACCATGAGGGCAAGCAGAAAGATGCCGTTCATATTTTTTTCAATGAAAATGTGGATATAAAGGGATCGGCGGCGCTTACGGAAGGCGTGCTTCTCTTCAATACGGGCACGATTCTCATCAACGGACATAATTTGCAGGCATTCTGGGACGGAAACAACAGTACTTGTGCGTACTGGGTAAACGCGGCGGTTCCGTATCTCCGCATTGATGTGTTTTATACGGGACTTGCCGAAGAAATGTGGGATCGCGACGGTGAAAATACGATTACCGTGGATGCAAGCTTTATAACGATGACCGATCTTGGCATAGGGAAAGGCTTTGGCGATTATTTGTACGATGCTTCGGACAACGTGGTGTATGCGCCCGGTGAACAGCCTGAAGAAATTGCACTCACGCTCAGTGATATGCTGATTCTGAAAGAAATCGAATCGGGAAATGATTGGATCCAGTTCCGTTTTGATCAAGATGTCTGGGAAGAAGCGCAGCTGAATGTTCAGACGAATACGAAAATCACAGACAATATTATTTTCAATGGCAAAACGCTGACAGAATTGAAAGATTTGCTTTCCAAATGCGAGATCCATGCGGGTGCGGATGCGCCCAACGTGTTGCGCATTACGATTTCTTCCGCAAACGATCATGCGGATCTTAAAAAGCTTCTGAAATTGGACGGTACGGATGAAGTTACACTGAAAGAGGGGCTGGGTTTCAACAAATATCAGTGCGTGAAGCAGGATATTGTGGTGAAAGGTCTTGACGATGTGGCTGCACCCGTAATAACGCTGGAAGAACCTGCGGAAACGGTGCATGAAGCGCAGTATGAGATCAAATTTACGGTGACGGATGATTCGGAATATACGGTCGTTGTCAAATTAGGTGATACGGTTGTGGAACCTGCAGACGGCAAATACATTGTAACGCTGGCGAACGGTGTCAATACCATTACGGTAACGGCGACGGATAAGTCCATGTTCGCGAACAGTGCGACGGAGACGATGGAAGTTACATATGAAGCAGTGCCGGTGATCAGTATAAGCGGAATTACGGATGGCGCCACGGTCAAAACGGCAGGACAGAAGATCACAGTATCGGTGGATATCGGACAGATTGTTTCGGTTAAGCTGGGTGAAACGGTTCTGACGGCGGGTACGGACGGCAAATATGCACTTACGCTTACGGAAGGTGAAAATACCATTGTTGTCGAAGCAAAGAACGGCGGGACGACGGGAATTTTGAGCATAAAAGTTACGTTGGATACTCAAGCTCCTGAGATTACTCTTTCGGCAAAGGAAGAAACGGTATCTTCTGCAACCTATACTTTTACGGTAGCGACAACGGACGCAGAAACCGTCGTGGTCAAAGTGAACGGAAAGACGATTACGGCAGGGGACAACGGTTATACCGTAACTCTGGAAGAAGGTGAAAATGAGATCTCTGTTACGGCAACGGATGCGGCGGGGAATTTCGGAACGAAATCGGTAACTGTTACATATGCTCCTGCCGGCGGCAATACCGATATCAACGGCGGCGATGAAGGCGGAAGCGGTTGCGGCGGAAGCCTTGCTGCGGTTTCTTTGGCTGGAGCGATCGGACTGATTGTTTGCGCCGCGTTTGTTCTGCGCAGAAAGGTGCGGTAAAGAAAAAGTTTGCCCGCAGGAATCTGCGGGCAAAAGAGCGGCGCCGCAGCAGGCGGCGCCGAAATAATACAGAAATCAAAATCCGGGGGTCATATTTTTGCGATAAGCGCTGGGTGTGATCCCCGTGTATTTCTTGAATTGGTTGATAAAGTTGGATTGGCTGTCATAGCCGACGAGAGAGGATATTTGCAGCACGGTAAGATCCGGGTTGGTCAGAAGCCGGCAGGCATGCTGCATTTTGATGCGGGAAAAGGCATCAATGATTCGTTCGCCTGTATATTTTTTAAAGAGCCTGCATAGATGTCCGTGGGAAAAGTTGGATGCTTTTACCACGTCGTCCAAGCTTCCGCCGATCAGGTCGATGCTGTGCATTTTTTGAATAAGTTCGTTCAGCCAGACAGGATATTGGCTCTGATCGAAATACATTTTTTCGATCACAAGGCCTAAAATTTCACATACGAGCGAGCGATGAAGCATTTCGAAGTAAGGTTTGCGCTCTTCGTTATACATTTCCAGCAAATTCAATTTGGATTCAAGATTGGTGCGCTGTGCTGTGGTAAGATTGATAACAACGGGATAATTTGGCTTGAGAAGATAGTCAATTACTTCTTTGCTGCCGATATATTCGGCAGCCTGGTCGAGTACGTTGATTTTTATATAAAGATCTCTGTGTTCGTATGGAATGCCGCTTCCTTCGGGAAAAAGACTGTTGGGAAGCACGCCGTCGAGAATGTAGTAGTGGAAGTCAGTGGGACGGACAAAAGCAAGCTGTCCTGCTGTGAGATCTTTTACGATCCCGTTGCAGTGGTGGTGAGCCGTGCCTTTGGTGAGTAATACAAATTCCCAGAAGGAATGGACGTGTTTTTCGGCGCATTGCCAGTGGATACGATGCGTATATTCGTTTTTCCAATCGTAACAAATGGGTTGCGGCATAAAACGACTCCGTTTTTCTTTTATTATAACATAAATTTAAAGTTTTGTACAGAGGGTTTCAAAAAAATGAAAAATGCAGGTATACTTTTTTCTCTGACTCTCGGGTTAGTCTTTTTATTGAATATTTTGCCGCAAACACTGTTTGCGCAGGCGCAGGAGACGGAAGCAGGCATGAATGTTGCGCCGTCGGTTGTTGCGGAAATATCATCGTATGAGGAACTGGGCACGGCATTGGAAATGTCGGACGTTATTCTTTTTTCGGTAGATGATGCAGGATATGTGCGCTTATCGGATAAACAATCGTATTCTCTGGGTGAGCTGTATGAGCGTTGCGGAGAAGTCGTTCCGGCAGTCCGGGTACAGACGCTGGCAGAGGCGGAGGCTCTTTCCGATTTTCTGCTCGAGAGCGGGGCGGAAGATTTTTTTGTGCTTTCCGATTCTGCGCAGATGATCGGCGCTGTGCGTTCGCAGTATTCTGTGGTGCGCGGTGTTTATGATGCGCAGAACAAAGATTTAACGGGCGACGATGCGGGGTTTGCGCTGGCGGGAGAAGTCTGTGCGGCGCAGGCGCAGGTCGTGCTGCTCGGGAATAATGTTACCCGTGATTTGGTAGAACAGATCCAGGCGCGATCGGTGCTTGTTTGGGTCAGTACGGATACCGATGCGGAAAGTCTTTGGACGGCGGCGACAAGCGGCTGTTTCGGGATCGTCGGCAGCGATCCTTCCGCTGTAAAGCAGGTATTGTCGAAGATGGACGAAGATACGCTTGCCCGGCCCGTGTATCTTGCGGGACACAGAGGCGATACGGAAAAATACAACGAAAATTCCGTGGAGGGCGTGGAAGGCGCTTTTCGGGAGGGAGCCACGCATGCAGAGATTGATCTTCGCCTGACAGCGGACGGACAGATCGTCATCATGCATGATGCAACATTGGATCGTACCACAAACGGTTCTGGGACCGTTTCGCAGATGACGTTGGAAGAGATCCGTAAATATAAAATTATTGATAATGTCATGCTTGCCGGACAGTCAGAGATCCCCACGGTGGAGGATATGCTGGAAATTCTGAAAAAAGAGGAATTTTCCGATAAACTTATGATTTTGGAAATCAAGGATAACAGCGTACAGTTGTTGAAGAAAATCGATGAGATCATTGCACAGTATCCGGATGTAAGAAACCGTTTGTTGTTTATCACGTTTTACGAAAATTTATTGCCAGATCTGGCGGAAAGAATGCCTGATATTCCGCGCGGTTTTCTGGACAGTCTTTCCTCAGCGGATTTTCTGCAAAGGATGTCGCCTGTCAATGCGTTTATCGATAATATTATTGCATCGGAGCTGGTATCGGTTGCAAATGCCGAAATGCTGCGCGATTTCGGATATTCGGTATGGGCATGGACGTATGACGATGCGGGGGCGCTCGTATCGGGCATGCATGCCGGATTTCTCGGACTGACGGCAAATAATCCCGGGGATCTTGCTTCCTACATCCGCAGTATTTCTGCTCCTCAAACGCTTTCCGCGAAGGAGGCGAAGGACGGATATATGGTTACGGCAACCCTGTTTGACGGTACACAGACACAGGTGGAAGCGAAATGGGTCGCCATATCCGACAATGCAGGAGTTTTTCTTGTAAAGTATGAAGACGAAGATAATTTTCTTTCTCTGAGTTATTATACGCAGCTTGTTTCTGTAAAGGGAACAGGGTGTTCGGGTGAAGCGGCTGGCGGGATGCTCGCTGTGTCTGTAGTTGTATGTCTTGCCGCGGCAGCATTGATTCTGGGGAGTAAGAAATGAAACGCGCGTGTGCTGTTTTTCTGAGCGCCGCATTGGCGGTGCTCGGCTGCGGCTGCGCAGCGAAGCCGGACGTGTATCTTTCCGCGGATCGGTTTGAACGCACATCGGCGTCAATCTGCGGCTGGAATGCAAGCGGAGAGTATTTTCACGGGGGTATTGCTGAAGAAGGGAAGCTGACGGGAATGTTCTATTTTACCTGGCTCGGACAGCATCCCGATGAGCAGAAGGGGATCTACGATATCACAAAATTATCCGAAAATGATCCGGAGGCAATCTGGGATGTGCAGAGTGAGGCAAGTCCCATGAATGAATATCATTTCTGGGGCGAGCCTCTTTACGGATATTACAATGCCGCAGATCCGTGGGTGATCCGCAGGCACATAGAAATGTTTGTAAATGCGGGCATCGGATTTTTGGGCTTGGATGCCACCAATGCTGTTCTGTACGAAGAAGTTTATGAGACGCTTTTTTCTGTGCTTGCTGAATTCAGAGATCAGGGATTTGCTTATCCTCGCATTTGTTTTCTGACAAATTCTTCTTCGCGGAATACGGTATTTCGGCTGTATGAACTTTATTATTCAAAACCAGAGTATGATTGGCTTTGGCTGTACCGAGACGGGAAACCTTTTATTGTACTTGATAAAGCTGATTTTGATTTCAAGGATCCGCAAATCACGGCAATTACTGATAAATTTTCTTATCGTCATGTGCAGTGGCCTTATTTTGCTCCTTATGACGAAGGTTTTCCGTGGATGAGTTACGATTATCCGCAATACAATCACAACGGGATCATGAGTGTTTCTGTCGCACAGCACACGGCGGGTGCGATGAGCCGTTCGGGCAATCGCGGCAGGGGTTATAATTATGAGGACGGCCAAAACGAAGAAAGCGGGATTGCCGTTTGTTCCAATTATCGCGGTCAGTGGGAAACCGCTTTGCAGACAGAAGACGTCGAGTGGGTGTTTTTGACGGGCTGGAACGAGTGGATGGCGCTCAAACTTCCCGATTCGGGCGAACACGAAGTGCGTTTTACGGATGCCTTTAATTATGAATTCAGTCGAGACATAGAACCTTCCATGCGTGAGGACGGAGACGTGTATTATCTTGATACGGTTCAACGCAATCAGATGTTTATTACGGAATGCACGGGTGTATCTGCCTTGTCCCGTTGTGCGCTTACCGTTGACAGCGACATTGAAGAATTGTACGACAAAAACCAGACGATGATCTATACGGATCTCAAAGGAGATACAGTGCCGCGTGATTTTGCGGGAGCTGTGGATTCATTGCATTACACGGATGACAGCGGCAGAAACGATATTATCTCGGTCAGCGTATCCAACGATGAAAAAAATTTATATATTTTGATCGAATGTGCGGATGAAATTACGCCGTATTCGGAGGAGTGTTGGCTGAATATTCTGCTTCGCACGGGTGGAGCCGAGTACGTACTCAATGCGCAAGGTCAGGGTGTTTTACAAGGGAGTACCGGCAGTGTTGTTTGTGAAAATGTTTTGCAAGGCAATCGTTTTTGGGCAAAAATTCCGTTTACATGTATGCCGGAACGAGGTAAATCCTGTGCTTTGAGGGTGATGGACAATATCGGAGAGGAAATGCTCAGCATATATGTGCAGGGCGACAGCGCGCCTCTCGGAAATTTATTTTACGAATATAAATTTGCTTGAAAACGGAGAGAATCATGAATAAATTGTACGGAGAACCGGAAACGAGGCGTATTAAAAACAGGGAGCGACTGAGCGACGGGATTTATCGGGCCCCACAGGTTTTTGCGGAGGGCGGAGAATGGCCGGGTGATTGGCAGGGCAGGGTATTGCTTGCTCTGGCGTGTCATTATAAGATGGCTCCGACGCAAGCGGAAAGAAAAAATATTTATGAACAGGCTGAGACCGTTTTGCGGCTTTTGCCCGAGTACACGAATGAGGGAGGCTATTTCGGCGAGACATTCGATGAGGACAACGCCAACGAGCAGTTGCTGTCGGGGAACAGTTGGTTTTTGCGCGGGCTCTGCATGTGGTATGAGATCACGAAGGACGAAGTGTTGCTTGCTCGGCTGAAAAAGATCACCGAATCGCTCCTGTTACGGCTGATACCCGCTTACAGACGGTATCCGGCGGGGGCAAGGGAAGAGGGTTCCGTTGACGGGCATTTGCAGAAAAAAACGGTGAATGGGTGGCGGCTTTCCAGTGATGTAGGATGTGCGTTCATACTGTTGGACGGCATTACGGACGTATACGCGACGACAAAGGATGCAAGGCTTGCGGAAGTGATCCGTATAATGATCGAGGAATTTTGTAAGATCGATTATGTAAAAAGCCAATGCCAGACGCACGCGACGCTGACGGCGGCGCGCGGGATTTTCCGTTTTTACCGGGAAAGCGGCGAAGCGCAGTATCTTGCCGCAGTCCAGGAGATCTATAAGAGGTATAGAGAGAACGGCATGACTGCCAATTATGCTAATTTTAACTGGTTCGGAAAGCCTTTCTGGACGGAGCCTTGCGCCGTCGTGGATTCACTGCTTCTTGCTGTTCAGCTCTTTCGTGAAACGGGTGAATATTGTTATGCACAACTGGCGAACCGTATTTATACCAATGCTTTTCGCCGTGCGCAGCGGCCGAACGGCGGAGCGGGATGCGATTCCTGTCTTTGTGAATATACGAAGGAATTGAAAGTTCTCATGTATGAGGCATTTTTTTGTTGTACCATGCGGTATGCCGAAGGACTGCTGTGCGTGTACGAGAATTGCATTTTTGAAAGAGACGGCCAAAAAGTTTTGCTTTTTCATGTGCAATGTTCGGATGAAAAAACATCGGTACATATAACGGAAAATAATCAAAAACAATATTTTTCCGTGGAAGGGGCAGATGATAAGGTCAGAATCTACATACCCCGATACACAAAGAGCGACAGAAACAACGGAGAAACTTTTGTTTCAGTTGCTTGCAGTGAAGAGTTGATACTTGAGGAACAGTTTCATACCGAAAAATTGGCGGGAACGGAAGTCATGATGTGCGGAGATACGGTTTTACTTAAAGACGAAAATGGCATTGAGGGTAACTGGCAGAACTGTATGTTTATGACGGCAGAGGAAGTCGGAAAAAAAGTGTGGGGAATTTAGAAACTGAAAGCCTTAAAATATTTTGGAGAAAGGGTTGAGAAAATATAATATACATCAAGAGTTGTCTCCTGGTGTACGCCTTGGACGCAATTTCCGACCCCGTATCGCTGTTTGATCCCGTATA